>JABAOE010003402.1_pt2 | contig 22353 bp, 20 predicted proteins | sample 7062141 | NCBI WGS metagenome assembly JABAOE01 (sample SAMN14538627, study PRJNA623070) | marine sediment metagenome | biome: marine biome [ENVO:00000428]; feature: marine pelagic biome [ENVO:01000023]; material: deep marine sediment [ENVO:00002113] | place: India: Gulf of Khambhat ... | reverse complement strand
TCCGAGCCGTTCGAGCGACGCTCACCGGGGGAGCGTGCCATCTGAGGAAAAGGTGGTTTATCCTTCCTATACGCCCTGAGCCTGCTCGGTATACGTGAGGGATAACGGCAGGGCGGAGACTTTGTACCAGCGAATCAAAACACAAAAGGATCCTATACAGATGAGACAATGGCTCAAGAGAAGCGTTAGATCAATCCTGCAACGGCTGGCATCTACAAATGCAGATAACAGGCCGCGGATGACGCCTTTTGCGAACCGGTTCGACTACAAGGTAACTTGGAATTCACTCGCCACCAGCAAGCAAAACGCCTATGTTTACGTTGCCGGTCACACCGACGAAAGCCAGTTACACAAGTCCGCGTTGTACACCATTGAGATTCTGGAAAAACATGTGGGCGTTTATCCCTCAGATACCATTCTGGAAATCGGATGCGGCGTCGGCCGAGTTGGGAAAGTCCTGAGCCAAAAATGTGCTAAATGGATCGGAACGGACATTTCCGGGCAGATGCTCATCCACGCCGCGCAGAGGTTGGAAGGGATTGATAATATCGATCTGATTGAATTGAGCGCGACCGGATTAAGCGAGATTCCAGACCAATCCGTAGACCTGGTCTACTGCACGGTCGTCTTCATGCACCTGTTGGAATGGGACCGTTATAAGTACGTGGAAGAAAGTTTCCGGGTGCTCAAGTCGGGCGGGCGATGTTTTTTCGACAATGTCGATATCAACTCGGATCACGGGTGGGAAGTCTTCAGCCGGGGCTATGAAATCGATCCCAATTCCCGGCCCGCCCACATCAGCATGACGTCGAGTGGCGACGAACTTCGAACCTATGCCCAAAAGGCAGGGTTTCAGGAAGTCAAAATCCACCGATGGGACAATGCCTGGGTCGGGGTGACCGGCATAAAACCTGAGTGAGATATCCCTGCACCTGGAAAGGAAAGTCCGAGGACTGGCGTCACGTTTACGATCATCCTTGCTCACTATGCTGGGCGCGAAGCGGATTGCACGCACCGGTAACTTCCTCGACTCGCACGACACATCGACGACCTCGCCGAAAAAGCCGACCCTCACCCAGTGTCGAAAACGAAACGCGCCACGCGAGCGGTCGGGGCGACGAAGCCACCTCATCCCAACATACAGGTTCCGACCGTCAGGCCGCTGACGGTCGATCCAGGCATCGGAGCTGCACGGCCTCCGCAATGTGGGGCGCCTGGATGGACTCACTTCTTGCCAAGTCCGCGATCGTCCGCGCCAGGCGCAGGATGCGGTGATACGAGCGCGCCGAGAGCTGCAGCCGCTCCATGGCCGTATCCAGCAGCGCGTGACCCGGCTCGTCGAGCCGGCAGTGCCGCTCCAGCGCCCCGACCTGCAGCGCGCTGTTGAACGCGCCCTGCCGCTCGAGCTGCCGCGCGCGCGCCGCCACCACTCGCACGCGCACCGTCGCGGTCGTTTCCGTGTCCGTATCCGCTCGGCGCAGCAGCGCGTGCGGCACCGCCGGCATCTCCACGTGCATGTCGATGCGCTCGAGCAGCGGCCCGGAGATGCGATTGCGATAGCGCTGCACCTGCTCGGCCGTGCAGCGGCAGCGCCCCGAAGCATCGCCCAGCCAGCCGCACGGACAGGGGTTCATGGCCGCCACCAGCTGAAACTCCGCCGGATAGGTCGCCCGGCATGCCGCCCGCGAGATGGTGACGGCACCGGTCTCGAGCGGCTCGCGCAGCGCCTCGAGCACGTGGCGGCTGAACTCCGGCAGCTCGTCGAGAAACAGCACGCCGTGATGCGCGAGCGAGATCTCGCCGGGCCGGGCGCGCGCGCCGCCGCCGACCAGGGCCGCCGCCGAGGCGCCGTGATGCGGCGCGCGGAACGGGCGCCGGCGCCAGGTGGCGGCGCGGAAGCCGTCGCCGGCCACCGACTGCACCACGGCCACCGCCAGCGCGTCGCCCTGCGTCAGCGGCGGCAGCAGGCCGGGAAGCCGCGCCGCGAGCATGCTCTTGCCGGTGCCGGGCGGGCCGATCATGAGCAGGCTGTGCCTACCGGCGGCGGCGACCTCGAGCGCCCGCCGCCCGAGGCGCTGTCCGCGCACGTCGGCGAGGTCGGGCTGATCGTAGTCGTCGCCGTCGCCCGCCGCGCCGTCCCCGGCGGCAGCGGCGGGCGCCGCCAGCGTGCCCCCGCCGCGCAGGTGGGCGGTGACGGCGAGCAAGTCGGCTGCGCCGCACACGTCCAGATCCTCCACGAGGCCCGCCTCGTCGAGATTCGCGCTCGGCACCAGCAGCGTGCGCCCGCCGTCCCGGGCCGCCAGCGCCACGGCGAGGACGCCGCGGATGCTTCGCAGCGCCCCGGTCAACGCCAGCTCGCCCACGCACTCGAGACGCGCCAGCGCGGCGGCCGGGACCTGACCGGAGGCGGCGAGAATCCCCAGAGCGATGGGCAGGTCGAAGCGCCCGCCCTCCTTCGGCAGGTCCGCCGGCGCCAGGTTGACCGTGATGCGACGACGGGGGAAGTCGAAACCGGCATTGAGCAGGGCGCCCCGCACCCGGTCCTTGCTCTCGCGCACCGCCGTCTCCGGCAGGCCGACGATGGAGAAGCCCGGCAGGCCCCCGGAGAGGTGCACCTCGACGTCGACCTCGGGCGCCTCCAGCCCGAGGGCGGCACGGGAACGAACGACGGCAAGTGACTCGGCACCCATCCCTGGCATCGGGTCGTTGCGGTCCGCCGCAGCGGCGGCCTGCGTGATCAAGCTTGTGGCGGCTCGCGCAGCGCCTCTTCCAGCTCGGCCACCCGCGCCTCCAGCCGCTCGAGCTTCGCACGCGTGCGCTGGAGCACGGCCTCCTGCACCTCGATCTCCTCGCGCGTGACCAGATTCATCCGCTCGAGCGCCGCCGCGGCCGACGCGCGCACGCTGCGACGGATGTCCTCACCGAACTCCGCCGGCAGCGCGTCGGCGATGAGCTGCGTCAGGCGTTGGGTCAGCGGGTTCATCGGCGGAGCGCTCGCTCTTTCAGTTTAGCAGCGCATCCGGAGGGGCAGCGCCCTTGGTTGTGCGTGAACTCACCGGCCGGGTCGAAAAGCGTCTGCGTCACGCACGGCATGCGCTCAGTACTCCATCCGCATCTCGACGAAGGCCTCGTCGCGCAGCTCCCGCAGCCACTGGTCGTAGCGTTCCTCGGACTTGCGCACCAGAATCTGCTGGCGCGCGTTGTTGCGGTCGATCTGATCGCCGGCGTCGTGCTGACGCCGCCCCAACACCTGTATCAGGTGCAGGCCGAACTGGGTGGGCACCGGCTGACTCACCTCGCCGGGCGCCAGGCCCTCCATGGCGTCCTCGAAGGTGGGCATCATCTCGCCCGGACCGACCCAGCCGAGCTCGCCGCCGTTGCCGCGCGAGACGTTGTCCTCCGAGTGGGTCTTGGCGAGCTGCGCGAAGTCCTCCCCGTTGACAATGCGCTCGCGAATCTGCGCCAGGCGCTGCCGCACCTCGCGCGCGTTGAGAAACTCGTTCGGCCGCAGGAGTATGTGACGCACCTGCGTCTGCACCACCATCTGCCGACCGCCGCCGCGGCGCTCGTTGAGCTTGAGGATGTGAAAGCCACTGGGGCTGCGCAGGATCCCGCTCACCTCGTCGATCTGCATCTCCGCGAGCGCCTCGAGGAACAGCCCCGGCAGCTGTCCCGCCTTGCGCCAGCCCAGCCGCCCGCCGCTCAGGGCGTCCTGGCTGTTGGAGTACTCCGCGGCCGCCTGCTCGAAATCGAGTCCCGAGCTGATGCGCGTCACCGCCGTCTCGGCCCGGCGCCGCGCCTCCTCGATGGCCCGCGCGGTCGCCGACTCCGGGACCGCGATCAGGATGTGCGAAACGTCGAACTCGTCGTTGAGCGCGTCCGTGCCCCGCGAGGCGAGGAAGCTCTCGATCTCCTCCGGGGTCACCGTCACACGGGAGTTGATCTCGCGATCGATGAGGCGTTGGATGGTGAGCTGGTTGGCGACGCTCTGGCGGAACTGCGTGTAGTCGATCCCGTCGCGCTCGAGGGCCTCGCGCAGTGCGCGCATGGACAGCCCGTTGCGCCGCGCGATGCTCTCCACGCCGCTGTCGATCTCCGGGTCGCCGACGCGCACGCCTACGCGCTCGGCGTACTGCAGCTGAATGCGGTCGACGATCATGCGCTCGAGCGCCTGGCGCTGAACCACTTCCTCGCTCGGCAGCCGCACCCCGCGCGCGCGCAGGTCCTGCACCATGCGCCTGAGCTCGATGCGGAACTCGTTCTCCGTGATGATGTCGTCGTTGACGATGACGAGGATGCGGTCGAGCGGCGCCGTCGCCGCTACGGCGGCGCCGGTAGGCAGCAGACACAGCAGTGCCAGGACGACGGCTCTCAGCACGGACCTCCCCGACCGTTCACGTTAAGCGACCGACGGATATTGTAACCGGAAAGGGGCTGCGCGGGTCGCTCGCGGGCGGGCCGATGCGCCGCCGCCGGGAACCCCCGAGCAACGCCGCGCGCGCCCCGCGCGCGGGTTCAGAAGCCCGAGGAGATGCGCCCCAGGCCCTTCAGCTCGAAGCTGACGAGGACCACCTCGCGCTGGTCCTCGTCCTGATCCTGACGCGACTGTGCGCCGAAGTGCAGCGCCCAGCAGCACGAGTCGTAGGTGAGACCGACGGTCGTCTCCAGGTTCTGCTCCTCGTCGATGGAATAGCGCTCGGTGACGCTCAGCGACCACCTGGGACCGAGCGGCCAGCGCAACCGGGCGTTGACCTGCTGCTCGGAGTTGCGGCGGAAGCGATAGCCCAGCGCGAAGAACCTGGACACGTTGGGTTCGTACTCGATGTCGAAGCGGAACTCCTGGGTCTGGCTGTCGTTGGTGTTCCATTGCAGCGCGCTGTTCAGGTTCCAGCTGTCGGTAACGTCGCCGCGCAGCTCGGCGAAGATGTCCGAATCGTTCTCGGTGTCCACTTCCCCCGGCCTCAGGTTGACCTTTCGGTCCTCGAACCAGTAGAGCTGGGCGATGCTGGCCTGCAGTCGCTCGTCACCCTCGCTGTCGAGCAGGCGCCACGTGAGGCCGGCAGTGAGCTGGTTGGTGTCGCCGACGCGGTCGCCGCCGAAGAAGCGCTGCTCGCGGAAGAGATTACCGAAGTTGTCGGCGTTGACCTCGCCGGTGTCAAAGTTGGGAAAGTCGTCCTGGTTCTCTTCGGGGATGAATACGTAGAACAGCCGCGGTTCGAGCGACTGCGTGGTGTTGTTCTTGCCCAGTCGCTCGAAGAAGATCTTGCCGTCGACGCTGAACATCGGCACGAAGGCCGACGGCGAGTCCGACGCACCCGGCGTCTGGTCGGTGAGGTCGTAGCCGATGAACTGGGCCGAGAGCTTCGGGCGCAGGTAGCCGTACCGCTCCTCCAGCGGCAGCTGCACGTAGGGCTTGACCCGCCCGCGCCAGCCGTGCACGCGATCGTCGCGGTCGAAGTTGACGAGCGAGCTGTCGAAGCCGAGATCGAAGGCGCCGACGTCGCGCCACTTGGCGTCGAGATTGAACTCCGGCAGCTGGTCGTAGGGGCGGTTCGCGCTGGTGATGTTGCTGTCGAGTGTGGTGTGGCTCAGCACCTGCGCGCCGAACTGAACGATTTCGCCCGAGTAGCGCACTTCAGCGCGCTGCGGCAGGTGGGTCGCGCTCGACACGTCGAGGTTGTTGCTGAAGTCGTCGAGATAGCGCTCGTCGGAGACTTCCTGCACCTCGACCTCGGCCCTCCAGCCGTCGCCGAAGCGCTGGTCATGGTCGAACGAGTAGCCCCAGCGGTCATCGCCGTAATCGTCGTCGTCCGGCAGGAACTCACCGCGCAGGATGCCTTGGGAACGCTCGTTCAAGTAGCGGAACTCGCCGCCGAGCTGGAAGCCGCGTTCGCCGTAGTAGCGCGGGACCAGGGTGGCGTCGCGGTGCGGCGAGATGTTGAAGTAGTAAGGCAGGTCGATGGCGGCGCCGAGCGTGTTGCCGCCGCCGAAGCTTGGGAACAGGAAGCCGGACTTGCGCTCGTCCGTTATGGGGAAGCTCGCCTGCGGCCAGTAGAAGATCGGCACACCCTTGAACTTGACCTTCATCCCCTTGGCCTTGCCGACGCCGGTGTCTTTGTCGAGCGTGAGCTCGCTCACACTCAGCACGACGTCGTCCTTGCCGATGGGACACTGCGTGTAGGTGGCATTCTCGGCGCGGATACGGCCTTCGCCCTCGAAGAAAACCCGCTCCGCCTCGCCGCGGCCCGAGACGATCGCCTGCTCCGGACCGGTGGCCTTGCGGCGCTTGTCGGCGAGCCAGAACCTGCCGTCGCGCGCCTCGCCGATCTGAGTCTCGAGCTGCACGTTGGCGAACGACGCGTCGACGCGGTCGCCCCGCGGAGTGTGTATGGTGACGTCCCCCTCGACCTCGATCTGATCGCTGGCCTTGTCGTACTGCAGGCGCTCGCCGTAGATGGACTTCGCGCCCTGGGAGACCTGCGCGTTGCCGATGAGCACCACCAGGTCCGTGCTCGGCAGCTCGATCTGGTCGGCCTCGAGCTCGATCGGCGGCGGTGAGCCGTCGGCCTGGAACGCCGGGCTGCCGCCGCCGGGGTGCGGAATCACGTCTATGGGACAGGCGCCGCCGGCCTGCGCGGCGGCGACGGTGGGGACCAAGGGAGTCAGTGCCAGGACGACAGCGGCCAGAAGCTTCTCGTTGGTCATGTTTCTCGTGGGGCGCGTGTTGGGACGGTCCTTGTGCGGGCGGTAAAATGGCATAGAATCCCTACCGCTTGGACGTGACCACGGCGGGGCGGCGTCGCCTTCGCCGACCCGCCGCATCCGTCGGCGGGATATCGGGACGACGCCCTCGAGCACATTCGGCCTTGACGCCTAGAACCGGAGTCACCCTCTCTATCCGGCCCCGCGGTGTTCGCGCTGCGGGGATTTAGGCGGCGCAGCACGCCGCCGGCGCCATTATAGAGGAATTCACCTCGTGGACAACCGGCTCAAGGCGCTGCTCGTCTGGGCGCAGCGGACGCTCGGCGCCCGGCACCTCGAGCTGCGTCCGGCCTCGGCCGATGCGAGCTTCCGGCGCTATTTCCGCGTGCATCGCGGCGACGCGTCGTTCATCGTCATGGACGCACCGCCCGGCAAAGAGAGCACACGCCCCTACGTGCGCGCGGCCAGGCGACTGCGTGAGCTCGGACTGAACGTGCCGCGAGTGATCGCCAGCGACCCCGAGCGAGGCTTCGTTCTCGTGAGCGACCTCGGTGACACGAGCTACCTCGATGCGCTTACGCCGGGCACCGTCGAGCGCCTCTACGGGGACGCGACCGCGGCACTGGCGCTGCTGCAGGCGGGCACCTCGGCCGAGCCGGAATTCTTTCCACCCTACGATGCCCCCCTGCTCCGCCGTGAGCTCGAACTCTTTCCGCAGTGGTTCCTGCAGCGCCACCTCGGGCTGGCCGGCGAGCCCGAGCGTGCGCGCCGACTCGATGCCGCGTTCGCGCAGCTTGTCGCCCGCGCGCTCGAGCAGCCGCGCGTGTGGGTGCACCGCGACTACCATTCACGCAATCTCATGGTCACGGCGCAAGACAACCCCGGCATCCTCGACTTCCAGGACGCCGTCTGCGGCCCGGTCACCTACGACCTGGTATCGCTGCTGCGCGACTGCTACATCGACTGGCCCGAGGACGACGTGCAGCGCTGGGCACGCGCCTACCACGCCCTGGCGCGGCGCTCGGGTCTGCCGGTCGGCGACGACGACGACCGCTTCGTCGAGTGGTTCGACTGGATGGGGGTGCAGCGGCACCTCAAGGCCGTGGGCATCTTCGCGCGCCTGTATCACCGCGACGGCAAGGACGGCTACCTGCGCGACATCCCGCGCACGCTGGGCTACGTCGAGCGCGTCTGTCGTCGCTACCCGGCGCTCGCGCCGCTGCACGCCGTGGTCGCGCCGCTGCTCGAGGACACGCGCCCGTGGACGCACTGATCCTCGCCGCCGGGCGCGGTGAGAGGCTGCGCCCACTGACCGACCGCACGCCCAAGCCGTTGCTCCGCGCCGGCCCCAGGCGCCTCATCGAGTTCCATCTCGACGCGCTCGCCGCCGCCGGCTTCGAGCGCGTGGTCATCAACCACGCCCATCTCGGCCAGCAGATCGTCGATGCCCTCGGCGACGGCCGCCGCTACGGCCTCGACATCCGTTACTCGCCGGAGCCCGAGGGCGCCCTCGAGACCGGCGGCGGCATCGTCAACGCTTTGCCGCTCATCGACTCGGACCCTTTTGCGGTCATCAACGGCGACATCTGGACCGACTATCCGCTGGCGCGCCTGGCGCTCACGCCGCACGCCGACGCGCACCTGGTTCTGGTCGACAACCCCGACCACCACCCCCACGGCGACTTCCGGCTCGAGCGCGGACGGGTGCAGCCGAGGGGTGCCGCGACCGACGCCGGGGCGCTGACCTTCAGCGGCATCGGCGTCTATCGCCGCGCTCTGTTCGCCGGCCTCGCGCCGGGGCGCTTCCCGCTGGCGCCGATCCTCACGGCGGCGGCGCGCGCGGGCCGCGTCGGCGGCGAGCACTTCACGGGACGCTGGATCGACGTCGGCGACCCGCAGCGCCTGCAGCGGCTGCGGGGGTGGCTCGCCGACGCGTGCGCCTGAGCCGTCGCGCCGCACGCCGCTCGACTCACGCGTCGACGAACTCGACGTCATCGTAGTCGAGCGCCGCGGCGAGCCACGACAGCAGCTGCGCGCCGGCGATGTCGACGCCGACGTCCACGCCCTGATCGGCGAGCTGCGTCACCGGCAGGCCCTCGTAACCACACGGGTCGATGCGCGAGAACGGACCGAGGTCCATGTCGACGTTGAGGCTCAGGCCATGGTAGCTCGCCCCGCGCCGCACGCGCAGACCGAGCGCGGCGATTTTCGCGCCGCCGACGTAGACGCCGGGAGTGCCGTCGCGCCGCTCGGCCGTGATGCCGTACTCCCCGAGCAGCTCCACCACCGACTGCTCCAGCGCGTGCACGAAGCGCCTCACGCCGAGCTGGCGTCGACGGATGTCGACGAGGGTGTACACCACCAGCTGGCCCGGGGCGTGGTAGGTGATCTGACCGCCGCGATCCGTCGCCACCACCGGGATGCGATCGCCGCCGGGCCGTGGCTGGGCACGGCAGCTGACGCCGGTGGTGAACACCGGCTCGTGCTGCAGCAGCCAGATCTCGTCGGCGCGCTGCGGCCCGCGTTTCTCCGTGAAGGCGCGCATCGCCTGCCAGGTGCGCACGTAATCGGCGGTGCCGAGGCGGCGCACGATGACGCTCTCAGGCACCGGGTGCCACCCGCCCCTTGCCGGGCCCGCGGGCGCCCCGGCCGCCGCTCAAAGCGCGAACAGGACCTCCGGGCAATCGCTGAGCTCCTGGTAAATGGCGTCGAGCTGCGCGCGGCTCTTGGCCCAGATGATGCAGGTGATCGAGACGTAGCGGCCGTTGCGGCTTAGCCGCGCACGTGTGCGCAGCATGTCCGGCTCGCGGATGTGTCGCGACACGATGGCCTGCACCAGTGCCTCGAAGCGGTGGCTCTGCTCACCCATGGCCTTGATCTCGAAGCGGCAGGGGAAGCGCAACGCCGTGCCGGCCACGCCCGGCAGCCTGCCGTCGCCGTTGCCGCCGTTCCCGCCCACCGCCGCTCAGCGCAGCCACAACAGCACGTGATCGACGAGGCGGTCCCACCACGGGCCCTCCTCGACTGCGCGCAGGGCGAGCAGCGGGTATTCGCCGATGGGCTTGCCGTCAAAGCTCAGCGTCAGCGTGCCGAGCGGCGCCGACTGCGCCAGCGGCGCCACCTGCGGCTCGTCGAGCGCGAGATCCGTCGTGAGCTTGCCCGACGTCCCCCGCGGCAGGGTCACGTAGAGATCGCGCGCCACGCCGGCCGGCACCGCGTCGGCGGCGCCCTTGAACACCTCGATCTGGGCGGCCGCGTCCGCCGCCCCGTAGAGGAGCCTCGACTCGTAGGCGGCGTAGCCGTGCTGGAGCAGCGAGTGCACGGCGTTGGTGCGGTACTTGGGGCTCTTGGTGCCGAGCACGCCGGCAATCAGGCGCATGTCGTCGCGGCGGGCCGAGCCGATCAGGCAGTAACCCGCAGCCTGCGTGTGGCCGGTCTTCACGCCGTCGACGGTATCGTCACGCCACAACAGCCGGTTGCGGTTGCGCTGCGTGATGTTGTTGTACGTGAACTCCCTGATCGAGTAGTACTGGTAGAGCTCGGGGAACTCCCGGATGAGCGCGCTCGCGAGCAACGTCAAGTCACGCGCCGAGCTGTAGTGCTCGGGGTCGGGCAGACCGGTGCTGTTCATGAAGTGAGAGTTCTTCAGGCCGAGCTCGGCGGCCGCCTGGTTCATCATCTCGGCGAACCCCTCCTCGCTGCCGGCGACGTGCTCGGCAAGCGCCACGGCGGCGTCGTTGCCCGACTGCACGATGAGCCCCTTGAGCAGATCGGAGATGGCGACGCGGGTTTCGACCTGGATGAACATGCGCGAGCCGCCGGTGCGCCAAGCCCTCTCGCTCACGTAGGCGGTGTCCTCGAGCTTGATCTTGCCCGTCTTGACGGCGCGGAAGACGACATAGGCCGTCATCAGCTTGCTCAGGCTCGCCGGCTCGAGACGCTCGTCGGCATTGTGCTCGGCGAGCACCCAGCCGCTGTTGTGATCGATGAGAATCCACGACTTGGCATCGAGCCTCGGCGGAGGAATGGACGCCCGCATCGCCTCGGGTATGGTCGCCGCCTCGCCGGCGACACCGAGCGAAAGCAGCACAATGCCGCACAACAGGGCCCCTGACGCTTTCAACATGCACTCCTCCACACGCACGCGCGGCCGGCGCCGCGCGCGGCGCTCACTCGATCACCAGTCGCGGCTGCATTGCGAGCGAACCGTTCATGCGCACGATCTCGCGGTCGGCCTCCTCCGCCGACGCCATCGGGCCCACGCGCACTCGGTAGACCACGGCGTCGGACAGCTCGCCCGCCTCTATCTCCACCGGCGCGAAGCCGGCGCGCAGCAGCCGGCCCTTGAGAGCGAGGGCGTTCGCCTCGCTCACGAAGGCGCCCGCCTGGACATAGAACTTCGACGGCGTCGCCGCGGCGCTCGTGACCGGAGCCCCGTGCGCCGTGCTCGCCCGCCCCGGCGTGATCGCCTCGACCTCGACCACGCCGGTGCCGTTGGCGACGATGTCGAGCTTGTACGCGGCGACGTAGGATAGGTCGATGATGCGGTTCTTGCTGAAGGGACCCCGATCGTTGACGCGCACGATGACGGCGCGCCCGTTGGCCACGTTGCGCACGCGCACGTAGCTCGGGAGCGGCAACGTCCTGTGGGCCGCGGTCATGGCGAACATGTCGTAGGGCTCGCCGCTCGAGGTGCGCCGGCCGTGGAACTTGCGCCCGTACCAGGACGCCACTCCGCGCTCGCGGTAGCCGTGCGCCGAGGCGACGGGGTAGTACATCCGCCCGAGCGCACGATAGGGGCCGTTGCCGGTGGCGCTCGGGGTCTCGACCCGGGGCACGGCGTCGGCGACCGTATCGGGATCGACGGGCAGCTTCCGCGGCGGGCCGTCGTCCTGGTAGTACGCGCCGTCGCGGGTCGCACAGGCGCCTAGCACGACGGCGGTAAGCAGGCCGGCGACGATCAGCCGCGCCGTGCGACCCGCGCTAGGACGGACGCGCATAGGCCTTGGCGATCTCGCGGCTCAGCTCGAATACCGCCATCGCGTACAGCGTGCTGGGGTTGTAGCTCATCAACGCGTAGAAGTTGCGGTAGCCGACGCGGTAGTCATAGCCGTCGGCCTGCTCGAGTCGAATGAGCCCCACGGCGCTCTCATCCGGCGCCGCATCGTCGATGCGCACACCGACGGCCCGCAGGCGCTCGAGCGTGAGCTCGGGCTCGCGCCCCTTGTTCAGATACGGCTCCGCGTCGACGTTCCCGTCGACATCGGCAAAGCTCACGATGGGCGCGTCGCGCTGCCAGCGGTGGGTGTGCAGGTAGTTGGCAACGCTGCCGATGGCGTCCGCCGTCTGGCCGATCAGGTCGCGACGCCGGTCGCCGTTGAAATCGACGGCGTAGGAACGGTAGCTGCTGGCGATGAACTGCGGAATACCCATGGCGCCGGCGTAGGAACCCCGGGCACTCAACGGATCGAGCCCCTCCTCGCGGGCGAGCAGCAGGAAGGCCTCGAGCTCACGGCGGAAGAAATCGCTGCGTCGCGGGTACTTGAGCGTGAGTGTCGTCAGGCTGTCGAGGATGACGTGCCGGCCCATGGTCGCGCCGTAGCGGGTCTCCACACCGATGATGGCCACGACGATCTGCGGCGGCACGCCGTACTGCGCCGCGGCGCGCTCGAGATCGGCGTGATGACGGCGCCAGAACTCGGCCCCGCTGCGAGCCGTCTTGCTGGAGACGAACAGCCGCCGGTAGCGGTGCCACGGCAGTCTCTCCGCGGGGCGCTGCATCGCCTTCACGACCTCCGGGCGGATGCGGACGCTGCGGAACAGCGCCTCCAGCTCGGCGGGTTCGAAACCGTGCTCCTGCGCCATCTCGTCGATGAAGCGGCCGATCTGCGGATAGGCCTCGAGCTCGAGCGCCGCGACGGGTCCGGACGGCACCAGGGACGTGCACGCGAGCAGGCCGAGCGCCGCCAGCGCCCGGCCGGGGCGGCTGCGGTAGATTGCTTCACCGTTGGGCGAGGTGTTCGTCTGCATTGACATCTGCCCCGAGCCTAGCCCGGGCTGCGCTGAGAGTTGATGCTCATCAGAATGCCGAATCCCGCCATCAAGGTCACCATGGACGTGCCGCCGTAGCTGATCAAGGGAAGCGGCACACCGACGACCGGCAGCACCCCGGACACCATACCGATATTGACGAAGAGGTAAAAGAAGAACGTCAGCGCGAGACTGCCGCCGAGCAGCCGCGAAAAGGTGTCGCGGGCGTAGAAGGAGATCATGAGCGCCCGTACGATGACGAAAAGATACAGTGCGAACAACAACATACTGCCGAACAGGCCGAACTCCTCGGCGAACACGGCGAAGACGAAGTCGGTGCTGCGCTCGGGAATGAACTCGAGCTGCGACTGGCTGCCGTTGAGCCAGCCCTTCCCCGAGAAACCGCCCGAGCCCACGGCGATCACGGACTGAATCGTGTGGTAGCCGGCGCCCAGCGGGTCCTCCCAGGGGTCGAACAGCGTAAGGATGCGCCGGCGCTGGTAGCCGTGCAGCAGCGACCACATCACCGGCGCCGCCGCCGCCGCCAGCGCCGTGATCAGCGCGATGTATCGCCAGCCGATGCCGGCGAGGAAGATCACCAGCAGACCCGAGACGGCGATGAGCACGGCCGTGCCGAGATCCGGCTGCAGCACGATCATGACCGACGGCGCGCCCACGGCGACGGTCGCCAGCAGCAGATCTCGCAGGCGCGGCGGCAGCGGGTTGCGCGTCAGCAGCCAGGCCACCATCATCGGCACGGCGAGCTTCATGATCTCCGCCGGCTGGAAACGGAACAGGCCGAGATCGAGCCAGCGCTGGGCGCCCTTGCCGACGATGCCCGTCGCCAGCACCGCCCCCAGCAGCGCGAGCCCGCCGGCGAAGACGTACGGCGACCAGCGCACCAGCGTCGCCGGCGGCACCTGCGCCAGCGCGAACAGGGCGAGGAAGGCGACCGCGATGCGCACGCCCTGGCGCAGCAGGAGCGTGACGTTCTCGCCGCCGGCGCTGTAGAGCACGACCAGGCCGACCGCGCACAGCACGATGAGCCCCGCCAGCAGCGGCACGTCGACGTTCCAGCGGTTGGGCGCCTCCATGGCTCAGGTCTCGCCCGCCGCGCCGACGGGGTCGGCCGGCGCCGGGCGGTACTGCCCCATCAGGTAGAAGTCGAGCACCTTCTTGGCGATGGGGGCGGCCGTGCGGCTGCCGCCGCCGCCGTTCTCGGCCACCACCGCCACGGCGATACGCGGGTCCTCGACGGGCGCGAAGGCGATGAACAGGGCGTGGTCGCGAAAGCGCTTGGCGATGCTGTTCTCGTCGTAGCTCTGGCCCTGCTTGATGCCGATCACCTGCGCGGTGCCCGTCTTGCCCGCGATGCGGTAGGGCGAATCCTTGCCGATCTTGCGCGCTGTGCCGCGCTCGCCGTGCACGACATCGCTCATGGCATCGACGATGACGTCGTAGTAGCGCTCGGCTCGCAGCGTCACCGGCTCCAGCTGGGCGCCGGCGAGCGGCATGCGGCGTCCGCTCTGCGGCTCCTCGATGGCGCTCACCAGCTTCGGCACGACACGCCGACCGCGGTTCGCGAGCAGAGCCGTTACCGCGGCGAGCTGCAGCGGCGTCGCCAGCATGTAACCCTGGCCGATGCCGGCAATCACTGTCTCGCCGGGATACCACGGCTCGCCGCGGGCGTCCTTCTTCCACTGCGGCGAGGGCATGAGGCCGTCCGGCTCGCCGTCGAGATCGACGCCGGTGACGACGCCGAAGCCGAAGCTCGTGAGATGCCGGTGCATGCGCTTGATGCCGAGCAGCTTGGCGAGCTGATAGAAGTAGACGTCGCACGACTGCTCGATCGCGCTGGTGAGGTTCATCGGTCCGTGGCCGCCTTTCTTCCAGTCGCGATAGCGATGGCGGCTGTTCGGCAGCGAGTACCACCCGGGGCAGAAAATGGTCCCGGGACGGCGACCGGACTCGAGCTCGGCAAGCCCCATGAAGCCCTTGATCGTCGAGCCGGGTGCGTAGCGTCCGTGCAGGGCGCGGTTGAGCAGCGGCTTGCCGGGCGATTCGCGCAGCGCGGCGTAGGAGGCCGCGTCGATGCCGTTGACGAAGAGATTGGGGTCATAGCCGGGCTTGCTGACGAAGGCCAGCACCGCGCCGCTCCCCGGCTCGATGGCGACCACCGCGCCCTCGTACTCGCCGAGCGCCTCGTGAGCGACTTCCTGCAACCGGATGTCGAGACTCAGGCGCAGGTGTGAGCCGGCGACGGGCGGGGTGCGCGAGAGCAGCCGCACCACACGACCGTGGGCGTTCGTCTCGACCTGCTCGAAGCCGACACGACCGAGCATGGTGTCTTCGTAGTACTTCTCGACGCCGAGCTTGCCGATGTACTGCGAGCCGCGGTAGGCGGAGCGGTCGATGCGCTGCAGATCCGCCTCGCTGATGCGACCGACGTAGCCGACGACGTGCCCGGTAAGTTCGCCGTGAGGATAAATGCGCTGCAGGCTTGCCCGGATTTGCACGCCGGGGAACCGATACTGGTTGATGGAGAAACGCGCGGCCTCGGCCGCCGTCAGGTTGGTGCGCAGGATCTGTGCCTCGAAGCCGGGCCGCCGCAAGCGTGCGCGGTTGAATTTTTCGATGTCGCTCTCGCTCAGCGCCACGATGCGGCCGAGCTCGTCGATCAGCGCGTCGAGGTCCCCGCCCTGGTCAGGGGTGATCTCGAGATTGTAGACGGGGAAGTTCTGCGCCAGGATGACGCCATTGCGGTCGTAGATGTGGCCGCGCACGGGCGCGATGGGCACCAGGTTGATGCGGTTGTCGCGCGAGAGTGTTACGTAGTGCTCGTGATCGGAAACCTGCAGATGCACGAGCCGCACGACAAGTGCCGCGATCGCCAGCACCGCCGCCAGGCCGGCGACGATGATGCGTGACTGGATAATGTTCGTCTCGCGCAGGTAGTCCCGGATCGCGCCGCGTGCCATGAGCGCGCGTTCAGGCGAGCTGCGCGCGGCGGCGGGCGCCGCGCAGGATGACGAAGAGCACCGGCCACGCCAGCATGCCCGTGAACGCCGGCCACCACGCCGACCAGGCCACCGTCGAGCCGCTGACGATGCCGTGTATCCAAACCACGATGGCGGTGTCGAGACTGAGCAGCACGCCCACCACGATCGACTGCTGCCACAGCGGAAACAGTCGCACGGGCAGATGGAACTGCGCGGCCAGGTAGCCGAGCACCGCCTTCGACAGCGCGTTCTGCCCGAGCACGGAGAACTGCACGACGTCGATCAGCAGCCCGACGAAGAAGCCGCTCGTCGGCCCGACGCGGTGGGGCATCGCCAGGCACCAGTAGACGAGCACCAGGCTCACCCAGTCGGGCCAGTACGCCGCCACCCCCTGAGGCAGCGGCATGGTGCTCGCCATGATCGCGAGGCCGAGGGTGAACGGTACAAGCCACCAGCGGCCGCGCCCGCGCAGGCGCCCCGCCTCAACCACCGTCCCGCTCCACGGGCGGCGATGCCTCGAAGCCCTCGCTGTCGGCGATCGTCTCCGCGGCGCCGGAGAGAGCCTCGCCGTGCCAGATGAGCAGCAGCTCGCGGGCGTGATCGAGCCGTGCCACCGGCAGCGCCGTGATAATCAGAAAGGGCTCGTTGGCGTCGCGTACCACGCGCGCGACGCGCGCAACCGGATAGCCCGGCGGGAAGCGACCTCCCATGCCCGAGGTCACCAGCAGGTCGCCCTCCTCGATGTCGGCATGCTGTGGCAGGTAGGGCACGCTCAGCCTCTCCGGAACGCCGAGACCGTAGACGATCACGCGCAGGCCGTTGCGGCGCACCTGCGCGGGAATGGCGTGGCTCTGATCGGTGAGCAGCGTCACCGCACTGCGCGAGGTGGTGGTGCGCGTGACCTGCCCGACGACCCCGTTGGGATCGATTACCGGCTGACCGATGTAGACGCTGTCGCGGGCGCCCCGGTTGATGAGGACCTTGTGTGTGAACGGCTCCAGGCTGACCTGCACGAGGTCCGCCAGCAGGACTTCCTCGCCGACCTTCTCCGATGCCGCCAGCAGCCGGCTGAGACGCGCGTTCTCGGCCTCGATCGCCTTCATCTTCTGCAGCCGGGCACTCACCACGAGATTCTCGCTGCGCAGACGCTCGAGATCCTTCTGCTTGTCGATCTCCGAGCGGAAAACGCCGCCCGCCCAGCTGCCCACGCGCCAGGGAGCCGTGGCGAGATCCTCGAGCGGGTCCACAACGAAGGCGATCGCGGTGCGCAGGTAATAGAGGTACTGGGACTGATGATCGACGATCATCAACCCGATCGACAGGCAAGCGAGCAAAACCAGCCGCAGCCCGTTACCGCGCGGCCGACGTAGTTCCATCCGGTCCCGCCTCCGAATGCAGGCGCCGCGGCGCCCCGGCACTAGCCGTGAGCGAACACGTCCCCGAGCACGTTCATCTCTTCGAGCGCGCGCCCGCAGCCGCGCGCCACGCAAGTCAGCGGATCGTCGGCGATGACGACCGGCAGGCCCGTGTCCTGCATCAACCGCCGATCCATGTCACGCAGCAGCGCACCGCCGCCCGCGACCACCATACCCTTGTCGCCGATGTCCGCGGAAAGTTCCGGAGGAGTCTTCTCGAGGGCCTGGCGCACCGCCTGCGTGATCGCCTCGAGCGCGTCGCCGATGGCTTCGTAGATCTCCTCGCTGTTGATCACCAGGCTTCGGGACATGCCCTCCGCAATGTCACGGCCCTTGATCTCCATCTCGCGGTGCTCGGACTTCGACCACGCCGCGCCGATCGCCTGCTTCACGCGCTCGGCGGTGGCTTCGCCGATCAGCACGCCATGACGCCGGCGCACGTAGTTGATGATGGACTCGTCGAAGTTATCGCCCGCGACGCGAATCGACTGCGCGTACACCATGCCGCCCAGAGACATGATGCCGACCTCGGTGGTGCCGCCACCGATGTCGACCACCATGGAGCCGGTCGGCTCGGTGACGGGCAGGCCCGCGCCGATGGCCGCCGCCATCGGCTCCTCGATCAGGTACACCTCGCGCGCGCCGGCGCCCGCGGCCGATTCGCGGATCGCACGCCGCTCGACCTGGGTGGAGCCGCAGGGCACGCAGATGATGATTCGCGGGCTGGCGAAGAACCGGTTCTCCTGGACCTTGCGAATGAAATACTTGAGCATCACCTCCGTCACCGTGAAGTCGGCGATGACGCCGTCCTTCATGGGCCGGATGGCCTGGATGTTGCCCGGCGTGCGCCCGAGCATCTGCTTGGCTTCGTGGCCGACCGCCAGCACCTGCTTGTTGTTGATCCCCCCGCCCGGCTGGCGGATGGCGACCACCGAGGGCTCGTTGAGGATGATGCCTTTGTTCTTTACATAGATGAGGGTGTTGGCGGTTCCGAGATCAACGGCGAGGTCATTGGAGAAAAAGCCCAGAAGACGTTTCAGCATGCTGCGCTCACGCAGTTGGGGGGCTCGCGTCCGATTGGCGAAGGTGGCGCTACTGTAGCAATCAGCCCATACGTATTCAACCGACGACGACGTTGTGATACTTTCTCCTGATTAAGCGTCTTGCGGCCCCTCTCATGAGACTTTCCAAGGAAGAAATCCTGCGCCTCGGCGTGCTCGCCCGGCTCGACATCGGCGAGGAAGACGTCGAGCTCTACGCCGCCGAGCTGTCGCGCATCCTGGAGCTCGTGGCACAGATGAGCGCGGTGGACACCGAGGGGGTGGAGCCCATGGCGCATCCGAGCGACCTCGCGCTGCGCCTGCGTGAGGACGAGGTGACCGAAGGCGACCGGCGCGCGGCGTTCCAGGCCATTGCGCCGGAAACCGAAGCGGGGCTGTACCTGGTCCCGAAGGTCATCGAGTAACGCCGGCGTGCAGACAACCGGCGCCTACGCGGCGCGGCGCGGGCCCGCGGCCCCGGGCGGGGACGGCGATGCCGAGGCCGCGCGCCGATCGGCGCCATGATCGGCGCGCGCACCCTGTCCGAGCTTGGCGCCGACCTGCGCCAGGGACGGGTCTCCAGCGTCGAGCTCACCCAGAGCTGCCTCGAGCGCATCGAGCGCCATCGCGAGCTCAACGCCTTCATCACCGTGGACGCCGAGCGCGCGCTCGCGCAGGCCCGCGCTGCCGATACACGCCTGCGCTCGGGCTCGGCGACGGCGCTCACCGGCATACCCATCTGCCACAAGGACATTTTCTGCACCGAGGGCGTGCTCACCACGTGCGCCTCGCGCATGCTGGCGAACTACGTCTCCCCCTACGACGCCACCGTCGTCGCCCGGCTGGGCGCCGCCGGCGCCGTCATCCTGGGCAAGACCAACATGGACGAGTTCGCCATGGGCTCGTCGAACGAGAACTCCCACTTCGGGCCGGTGCGCAATCCCTGGGCCGCCGCCGCGGTGCCCGGCGGGAGCTCCGGGGGCTCGGCGGCGGCGGTGGCCGCGCGCCTGGCCGCGGCGGCGACGGGCACCGACACCGGCGGATCCATCCGCCAGCCCGCCGCGTTCTGCGGCATCACCGGGCTCAAGCCGACCTACGGCCGCGTGTCGCGCTACGGCATGATCGCCTTCGCCTCCTCGCTCGACCAGGGCGGGCCGCTGACCCGCAGCGCCGCGGATGCCGCCGTCATGCTCGCGGCCATGGCCGGCTTCGATGCCCGCGACTCGACCTCCCTCGACGCGCCCGTGCCGGACTACGCCGCGCACCTCGACGACGACATCAGCGGGCTCACCGTGGGCCTGCCCCGGCAATTCTTCGCCGAGGGCCTGGACGACGAGGTCGCGGGAGCGGTACAGGCGGCCATCGACGAGTTCCGGCGCCTTGGGGTGAAGGTCGTCGACATCGAGCTGCCCAACTCCAACGTCGGCATTCCCTGCTACTACGTGATCGCGCCGGCGGAGGCCTCGAGCAACCTCTCGCGCTTCGACGGCGTGCGCTACGGCTTCCGCGCGCCGCACTACGACGGCCTGCTGGACATGTACCGCAAGACGCGCGCGCAGGGCTTCGGCCGCGAGGTGAAACGGCGCATCATGATCGGCACCTACGCCCTCTCGGCGGGCTACTACGACGCCTACTACCTCAAAGCCCTCAAGCTGCGCCGGCTTATCGCCCGGGACTTCGCGCGCGCCTTCGAGGTTTGCGACCTCATCATGGGGCCGACGGCGCCGACGACGGCGTTCGATCAGGGCGCCAAGACGGACGACCCGGTGTCGATGTACCTGAACGACATCTACACCAACTCGGTCAATCTCGCGGGGCTGCCGGGAATCTCCGTTCCGGCCGGCTTCGATCGCCGCGCGCGCCCCGTCGGCCTGCAGATCATCGCGCCCTACTTCGGGGAGACGCGGCTTCTCAATGCCGCGCACCGCTACCAGCAGGCGACGGACTGGCACCTGCGCGCGCCCGAGGGCTTCGAGTGATGTCGTGGGAGACCGTCATCGGCCTGGAGGTGCACGTGCAGCTGCTCACGCGCAGCAAGATCTTCTCGGGCGCTTCGACCCGCTACGGCGCCGAAGCCAACTCCCAGGCCTGCGCCGTCGACATCGCGCTGCCCGGCGTGCTGCCGGTGATGAACGCCGAGGCCGCGCGCATGGCGGTGAAGTTCGGGCTGGCCGTCGACGCGACGATCAACCGCCGCTCCGTGTTCGCGCGCAAGAACTACTTCTATCCGGATCTGCCCAAGGGCTACCAGATCAGCCAGTACGAGCTGCCCGTTGTCGCCAACGGCAGGCTCGCGATCCGCGTCGACGGCGCTGAGAAAGTCATCGGCATCACCCGCGCCCACCTCGAGGAGGACGCCGGCAAGTCTCTGCACGAAGACTTTCACGGCATGACCGGCATCGATCTCAACCGCGCCGGCACGCCGCTGCTCGAGATCGTCTCCGAGCCGGACATGCGCTCGCCGCACGAAGCCGTCGCCTATCTGCGCACGCTGCACACGCTGGTGCGCTACCTCGAGATCTGCGACGGCAACATGCAGGAAGGCTCGTTTCGCTGCGATGCGAACGTCTCCGTGCGCCCGCAGGGCGAGAGCGAGCTCGGCACGCGCACCGAGCTCAAGAACATCAACTCCTTCCGCTTCATCGAGCGCGCGCTCGACTACGAGATCGAGCGCCAGATCGACGTTCTCGAGAGCGGCGGCAAGGTCGTGCAGGAGACACGTCTGTACGACCCCGAGCGCAACGAGACGCGGCCGATGCGCGGCAAGGAGGAGGCCCACGACTACCGCTACTTCCCCGATCCCGACCTGCCGCCCATGGTGCTCGACGACGCCTTCGTCGAGGCCGTGGGGCAGACGCTGCCGGAGCTGCCGGACGCCAAGCGCCGGCGTCTCGTCGACCGCTACGGCCTCGGCGCCGACGACGCCCAGCAGCTCACCGCGTCGCGCGAGACGGCGGAGTACTTCGAGGCGGCGGTCAACGCCGCCGGCGGCGACGGGCAGGCGAAGCCCGTCGCCAACTGGATCGTCGGCGAGCTGTCGAGCTTCTTGAACCGCGACGGTATCGACATCGACGTCGCACCGGTGAGCGCCGCCCTGCTGGGGGGCCTGATCCGCCGCATCGACGACGGCACCGTCTCCGGCAAGATCGCCAAGGACGTCTTCGCCGCCATGTGGCAGGGCGCGGGCGACGCCGATGCCGTCATCGACCAGCGGGGCCTGCGCCAGATCACGGACAGCGCCCAGATCGAGACCGTTGTCGACGAGGTACTCGCCGCGCACCCCGAACAGGTCGCGCAGTATCGTGCCGGCCAGCAGAAGGTGTTCGGATACCTCGTCGGTCAGGTCATGAAGGCCACCCGCGGCAAGGCCAACCCCGGGCAGGTGAACGTGATCCTGCGCACCCGGCTCGAGCGGTGAGCGACACCGTGGAAGCGGCATCGCCGAGCGTCGCCGAGCGCGTGGCCGCGTGGGCGTGTGCCGTCGCGCCGCAGGCGCTGCCGGGCGAAGTGCGTGAGAGCGCCGTGCGCGTGCTCCTCGACGTCGCCGGCAACTGCATCGCGGCACGCGAGCGCGACTACGTGCAGAGCCTGGTGACAGCCTGGGACGGCGACGGCGCGTGCACCGCCTTCGGCCACGCACGCGGCCTCGACGCCGCCGGGGCGGCCCTCGTCAACGGCACCGCCGCTCACGGCGAAGACTTCGACGACACCTTCGAGGGCTCGCCCGTTCACGCCGGCTGCGTCGTGGTGCCGGCCGTGCTCGCGGCCTGCGAGCGCCACGGGCGCAGCGGGGCGGCGGCCCTGGCGGGCATCGTCGCCGGCATGGAGATCACGTGCCGGCTCACCCTGGTGGCGCCCACCGCCATCCACCGCGCGGGCTTTCATCCGACCGCGGTGCTCGGCGGCCTCGGCGCGACCGTGGGGGTGGGCCGGGCGCTCGGCGTGTCGCCGCCGGTGCTGGTCAATGCCCTCGGCATCGCCGGCAGCATGGCCGGCGGCATCATCGAGTATCTGGCGGAGGGCACCTGGACCAAGCGGCTGCACCCCGGCTGGGCGGCGCACTCGGCGCTGCGCGCCGTGGCCATGGCCGAGCACGGCTTCACCGGTCCGCGCACCGTCTTCGAGGGCACCCACGGCCTGTTCAACGGCTTCGCCGTGGCCGACATC
>JABAOE010006504.1_pt1 | contig 22354 bp, 21 predicted proteins | sample 7062141 | NCBI WGS metagenome assembly JABAOE01 (sample SAMN14538627, study PRJNA623070) | marine sediment metagenome | biome: marine biome [ENVO:00000428]; feature: marine pelagic biome [ENVO:01000023]; material: deep marine sediment [ENVO:00002113] | place: India: Gulf of Khambhat ... | reverse complement strand
TTGTCGCTTACTACGGTGGGTAGCGCATCAAAGTGTGGGGCGGATTGCACGAAGTCGAGTGTGACCGAGCAGTGGCTGGCCGCGAAGACGGGGTTGAAGGATCAGGTTAAATCGGTATACGCCGCATCTGTATTAACTGAAGTAAAATCAGACACTTCCAAGGCTGTCAAGACGACAAAAGCGGCACTGAAAAACAACAATGGCAAGGCTCCGAAGGTAGCAAAGGCGACCCGCGATCAGGAAGCGGAGAACCTGAGAAAGGCGCTACTTGCCCTGCTCATCGTAGCCGCCACAGAGTCGATCCAACATTCAGTTTCCCACTAACCTATCTGCTCTCGGTTTGACATGGCTTCATCGATTCCGGTGCAGCCCAATCTTCCTTCTTCTAGATAGTTAATACACGTACGATCTTGGACAGTTCGACACAGTAGTTTCTGCCTGCCTCTGATTTGAATTAACGTAAGTGCTTGAATTTACGTGGTTATAATATTAGCGATCGTTTTTGCCTATAACGATTCAATTTTATCAAATCTGGATAAACAGGCGGAAGGATGGTGCATGCTGAGGCCGCGAAATCCGCTGGAGTCCTGCGTCCATCAACAGCAAGGTAACCGGCCCTGGAGTTCTAGCTCCAAAGAATGAGCCGTCGGGAGATTCGGTATTCCTTGAGTTTTCGGTACAGAGTTGCCTTCGAGATGCCCAGTTGCTTGGCGGTTTGAGTCGCGTTGTAGCCCACCTGAGTAAGCGCGTCGACGATGGCTCTCCGTTCCAGCTCCTTGAGGGGGATGATTTCCCCTGGTGTCCCCGATGGAGGTGCGGTTGGAATTGCCGTAGGGGGTGGATAGGGCTGGGCAATTTCCACCGGCTGACCTGGCTGCTTGACGATCTCGTCCGGCAGAGCCTCGGGCCCGATTACGGTATTCGCCGTAAGCACCGCCGCCCGCTCCATGACATTGCGAAGCTCCCTGACGTTTCCCGGCCAGTCGTAGGCGTGGAGTAGTTTATCCGCTTCAGAGGACAGGCGCTTCCTCGGCCCTCCTCCTCGTCTTGCACCCACCAGATCGAGGAAATGCTGGGCGAGGTTGGAGAGGTCTTCTTTCCTCTCTCTCAACGATGGGAGGTGGAGGGTAAAGGTATTGATCCTGTAAAAGAGGTCCTGTCGAAACTGTCCCTTTTCAATCTTATCCAGGATGTTTTGGTTCGTGGCAGCCACGATCCTTACCTTCACGGGGATTTTCTTGTGGCCGCCGACCCGCTCGATGACCCCTGTTTCCAAAACACGCAGAATTTTGGCTTGCGTATGGATGGGCATGTCCCCGATTTCATCGAGAAAGGCCGTTCCCTTGTGGGCAAGTTCAAACTTTCCGATTCTCTTTTCCGTGGCACCGGTAAAAGCACCCTTCTCATGGCCGAACAGCTCGCTTTCCAGCAGGGTCTCCGGAATGGCCGCACAATTGATTGCAACAAAGGGGGCCGTATGCACCCGGCCGGAATAGTGAAGGAGCCAGGCGATGACTTCCTTGCCGGTTCCGTTTTCTCCCTGGATCAACACGCTCCCGGTTTCATCTTTGATGATATCCACCAGGGCGAGGATCTTTTTCATCTTCTCATTATTGGTCTTCATCCAGAGCAGGTCTCTGCCAGGCAATACCTGGGTGCGCAGTTCGGGAATGACCTGCTTCAGGCTACTGAGCAGGCGTGCGAGGTCGATGTTCTCCACGCCCGTCATAGGTAAGTAATCCGTTAGATCCTTGTGGCTATTGAGCTCCTTTTCATCCCGGGTATCCGGTCCACTGCCCAGGGCCACCACAGGAAGGTTAGGTCGAGTCTTATGGATCCTCTCGGCCGTATCGATACTGCTGGGTATGCCATGGTCGCACTCCATCAACACCGCCCCGTAGGACTTTGCGCAGAGGGTCGACAGGGCTTCACTGGGTGATGGCACCTGCTCTGTTTCTATTCCGAGATCTTTTAGAGCAGAGAAGAGCGGAACGTATCTTTTAGAAGCACCAATGATTAATATGGGATTCAACATATGTCTTCCGTGTCAATTTGAATCGATTTAAAAAGCAATTATTGGGCCAAGGGCTTGGTAGACTGATCCTATAGCGGGGTCTAATAATCCACCACTCGGAAAATCAGTCAGTTACCCATCCTGGCACAAACGTTGCCAATAACAATAAAAGGAAACTCATTTTGAGAGTGTCACCGATTCACACTGAGAAAAGCCAAAATGTGGCATTGTGAGACACCCATCCTCTGTCACGAAATGATCCGATTGGCAGGAAGATGACACGTTGGATACCTTAAAAATCAAAAATACATCGCCATCGTTCGTCAGAGGATTACTCTGTTACAACGAAAATGGGTTTGTACTTGGCATTACCCTATTGTTCGTGGCTGTCTTAATGATCCTCGGCGGTTCGGCGACGGTGGTGACCAATGCAGAAATTAAGGTAGGAGATAACTACAAGAATTCCGAACTGGCCTTTTTTGCTGCACAGGGAGGGACGGAACACGCCCGGGAAATGCTCAGACAAATGAATGCCGTCAGCACGGACCCCTCCAGCTTTGCCGATGAGCTGCTGGCCCACAGTGGAACGAACGGAATCCTTGACGGATATGTAGTCGGCACTGATGACATTCCGCTGGTCAGCGCCTCACTGAATCGTAGCTCTTACACGGTGTACCTTACCAATGACGTGGTTGATGGGTTATCCAATCTGGCGGATAGCAATAATAGGGTTGCCCTAACGTCAGTGGCCCAGGGTCCCAACGGGTCGCAGGCAGTAATTCGGACCACTCTATCGACTTTTGGACTGTTTCCGCTGCCGGCGACAATAACCTTATTAGGTAGCGGGGCGACTTTTGCCGGTGGTAGCAGCAACGCAAAGGAGTTGCATGGGGATGATCAGTGTGGTTCGGAGGCCCCCAAGCCGGTTGTGGCGGTCAGTCATGCGGTGGATGTGGGCCCGCTGCAGAGCAGCATCAATGGGTCGAAGCCCGCTACTTATCACACCCTTGATGAGTGGGGATTCAACGTCGACGCTACCAGTCATCCAAATCTTATTTCCACCTCGATTCCTTCGAGTACCTTGTTGTTCATCAAAAACAACTATGGAATTGATCTCCTCGATGCCAAGGACCTGAACGATCTGATGAAGTCGCTGAAAGACGTTGCCTCCACCGTGGCTCCGGGAGGATCCAGCGCCGCATCCGTCGACCTCGGGACCACCGCCGATCCAAAAGTCGTAGTTGTGACGGGCAATTTTGCGTTGAATGGAAACGGGTCGGGAATCTTGGCCGTCACCGGTGGGCTCACCTTTAATGGCAACGTCGATTATGATGGCCTGATTCTGGTTATCGGAACGGGAACCATGCAGAGAAACGGGGCTGGCAACGGGACGTTAAATGGCGGGATTGTTGTTGCGAACACCGCCGGCCCGGACGGCATTCCGGGAAACTCCGATGATATTCTCGCAGCCCCTACTTTCGATACCTCCGGCGGAGGCAACGGAAACGTTAACTATTGCTCCACCATACTTGATATGGTGAAAGCCAGCCTCCCTCTTCGGGTAAAGGCATTCAACCATCTTATGTAGTCCAATAGTGAGACGCTTTTACGGGTTCCACATGATCATCAACTCAAAACGAAGATTTATGAAAGGAGCGATTGCCAAGAAAATTGTTCATCGGAAGCATTCAATTTTACGGAGGTTTTGATCCCTGTTTCTTCCAAGCTTGATCTTTTTGATTTGGATCTAAACCTCTTTGACCGTGATATTATCGTCGCTGCGCGATATTGTCGGCTCAACCTACGCCAGCCGTGTCAATTTGAACCGGTTTTAGGAGGGGTGTGGCTGAAAGTTGAAGTTGGAGATTTCATCGGAGTCCGATTTTTCCCCGTAATATTATGGTCTTAGCCGCGTTGGCATAGAGGTTGCCATATCAGGGGCTTACAACGCATTCAAGGCTTGAGGAAAGGGATGAAGATGAAAACCCTACGCAACAAAAAAGGATTTACATTGCTTGAGATATTGGTCGCTACGACTCTTCTGGCGACGGCCCTTCTGGGGATGGCTGGCTTGACCGCGGCTTTGATGCAGGGAAACACGTTTAGCAACCGATTGACCGTTGCTTCGACTTTAGCGCAGGATCAGTTGGAACAAATGACCAAGCTCGGCTATGGCAACACCGCCGCAGTCGATACCACGGTAACCGAAGACTACAACACCATTACCGGTCACCCGTTTTATAAGAGAATCACCACGACGGATGTCGATAACCCCGCCGCTGGGATGAAAACCATTACCGTTACCGTATCCTGGGATAGTGATATGCATTCTGTCGCTCCCCAGACCATTCTAACCCAGTGAGGACCAACCCGGAGGAATCCACTATGAAGCCCAGTCGCAAACTAAATCACTTGAGCCTACGATCTACATGTAATAACCAGAGGGGAATTGTCCTCCCGCTGGTCCTGATGTTCCTGGCCGTCCTCGCGGCCATGGGTAGCGTTACGACCGTCATGACCCGGGCGGAAATTAAGACCGGCGACAATTACAGGAACAACGAAGAGGCTTTCTTTCTAGCCCAGGCCGGCGCGGAGCACGCGCGCGAACAGCTCCGAGCGACGAATGCGGTCAGCGCGATGACTGGCCTATTCACGGATGAGCTTGGAACCGCAGCTGGGGCCAATGGATTGTTGGATGGCGATGTCTCCGGCACCGACGATGTCCCGCTGGTCAACACGGCTACTTATTCCGTTTATCTGACCAATGACCCCACTGACGGGGTATTTAACCTTACGGATACCAACAAGAGCGTCACCCTGACCTCCGTTTCCACGGGCCCCAACGGTTCGAGAGCGACGGTGGAGATTGTCGTGACGATCTTCGATATGTTTGCTCCCCCTTCGCCAATTACACTGGTGGGTCCAGGTGCTCAGTTCATCGGTAACGATAGTAATGCCAAAGACCTCTATGGTGACGATCAATGTGCCACGGACCCCATTGGAACCTTGAGACCTGTGGTAGCCATGAGTCATCTGGCTGACATGCCTAACGTACAGGCTGCAGTGGCCGCTTCAAAACCAGCCCGTTACTTTACCAGAGACGCAACCGGCGCCCAGGTGGATGCAGTGACGAATCCAAATTTAGTGTCGACCACTATTTCGCCTACCGTTATTAACGATGCGATAACCGACTATGGTGTGGATATGCTTAACGCCGTCCAATTGAATGAAATGACAAAAACCGTCGAGAAAGCGGCGGACACGGTTGCAGCTGCAGGTAGCAGCGGCAGCAGCGTGTACATGGGCGCCCCAGGCGACACGAAAGTCGTTTTTGTCGATGGTGACTTTAACTTGAACACGGATGGCGCCGGGATCCTGGTTGTGACGGGAGTGCTCACCTTTCAGGGCAACATCAATTACGACGGAATGATCTTCGCCGTCGGTCGAGGTGAGATGATCAGGGCCGGCGGCGGAACCAACACGATCCGAGGTGGAATCTTCGTGGCCAATACATTGGGCCCTGACGGCATTATGCACACATCTGACGATGCCCTGGGAACGCCTATTTTTAATACGTCCGGCGGTGGTTCTAGCAACATCCATTTCTGTTCAACGGCTATGGAGCAGCCCATCAAAGGCGTACCCCCGAGGACGGTATCCTTCAATCATCTGATGTAATTCATCTGTTCGCACCCGTTTGAAAAGGCTTTGCAACCAATGGGCCTCGGAGAAACATCTCCGGGGCCCTTTCATTTTCTCCACACTTAGTCAGATCGAGACTCGACACAGAGTCGCTTCGATTTTGATTCAATCTGCCCCTCGTTGAGAGATTCGCTGGCCTCATTATTAGAAGCGTCTTGGCGGCGCTGGTCTCGATGTGCCTTGAAATTTCTAATTAGCTGAAATGGCATGGTGGTTGCATTTATATTTCTGAGGTAAGAGCACGAAACCATGCGACTTCCCGATTATCGAAAAATTCAAACGACCAAAGGCCCCCATGACTCAATGGCTGGCCTTGCCATTTTGAAAAACGAACAGGGAATTGTTCTTCCCATTGTATTGATGTTCATTGTCATCCTTGCGGCAATGGGGGGCGCAACGGTTATGAAGACCCGGGCGGAAATCAAAGTAAGCGATAATTACAAAGACAGTCAGGACATGTTCTACGTGGCACAGGCGGGCACCGAACATGCAAGAGAGTTGCTTAGAGGAATCAATGCAGCGAGCGCGGATCCGCTATCTTTCACCGAAGAGCTGGCAACAGCCAGCGGGATAAATGGTTTTCTGGAGGGTTTTGTGAGCGGAACCGACGATGTGCCTGTTATTACTGGAAATCTGGGGAATGGTACCTACGCCGTTTATCTAACCAATGACTCTGTGGATGGGAGTTTCAATGCTACGGATTCCAACAAAACCGTCACGTTGACCTCAGTTGCGAACGGGACTCAGGGTCATGAGGCGATCATAGAGACCACGGTTTCGAGCTATGAATTTTTTACCCTCCCAGGAGCCATAACCCTGTTGGGAGCCGGGGCAACGTTTGCCGGAGGAGACAGCAACGCAAAGGAGCTCCACGGGGATGATCAATGCGCCACGCCGTTGAGTTATCCGGCGAAACCCGTCGTAGCCATGACCCATTTGGCGGACCTCCCCGGGGTGCAAGGCAGCATCAGCGGAAGCAAGCCGGATACCTATTACACCAAGGATGAGCTGGGATTGGACGTGACGGCGTCCACCCGCCCCGATCTGATTTCCGGTATCATTCCTCCAGGATTGATGTTCATCATCAAAAACGACTACGGAATCGATATACTCGATCCCGATGACTTAAATGGCCTGGTGACGTTGCTGGCAAGTTATATAGACACCATCGTCGCCCCAGGCGGCTCCAGCGCAAGCACCGTGAACATCGGGAGTCCTGGGGATCCAAAGGTCGTCGTGGTCAACGGTGATTTTCACTTAAACGGAAACGGCGCGGGGATACTCGCCGTGACGGGTCAACTCATTTTTAATGGGACCATCGATTATGATGGGATTGTCCTGGTCATTGGACAGGGGTATATGAAGAGAAACGGCGCCGGCAACGGGATCATCAGCGGCGGTATCCTGGTGGCCAACACGGCGAATCTGGCTCCGGGCGGGCAGCTGGGAGTTCCGACCTTCGATACCTCGGGCGCGGGAAACAGCGGGGTCCAGTACTGCTCCACGGCCATTGATAACGCCCTTTCGGGCTTGCCGCTAAAGATCAAAGCGTTCAGGCATATGATGTAGTCAAGCAGACGAGCCCTACCGGGCCTTACGATCTCAATTGATTGACAATTCTTTCGGCGATGGCTCCCGGCAATTGATCCCGATTCTCCTTGGTCACCTCAATAATCTCAATATCGTTTCTTACCTTGATCTGATCCAGAAAACCCTTTCCTCTCTTGGCTATGGTGGCGAGAAAATTGGACGGATGCGCCAGAAGCTCAACAATGCTGGCACGAAAACGGGTGGATTCAAGCTCCATTCTGCCGATTTCATCGATGATATAGAGCTCCGCCGGGGTTTCTTCCAGATCGATTCGTGGCAGCGCAAGTTCCTCGAATACTCCCACATTGACGGTATACTTTCCGACCTTGGGACCCTTGCCGGGGCTGGTCGTCGCGAGAATGCCCTCCTCACCGTCCAGGGTACAAATCTTGAATCCCCTCCGTTGCCCTCGTTCCCGCCTCTCTTCCGTGTAAAACCCAGCACATTGCACGCCCTGGATCGTTTTCAGGATGCGGCGGATCACGGTTGTTTTGCCGACGCCGGGGCTTCCCGTCAAGAGTAACCTGAACATTTTCTCCCGTTCACTGATATTTCACTTAGGTGTGCTGACTCCCGAACCATTGGACAGGGGCATCCCAGGGTGCCAGCTCATCTGTCGGAACTTTATCACCTGGCTACTTTTATGACCCCCGTTGACACCCCCAGGTATTGCCGTTATCTTTTTTTAAGTTTTTGTTTCAAATTTACTTCACGCGAGGAGCCCAACATGAATGTCATCCGTAAAACTTTTACCGTCTCGTTTCTCACTGTAAGTCTCGTTCTGCTAGCCCACACCGTTCAGGCCCAGCGAGAGGTGGACGTCAAAGTGGGTGACCCTTCCCCTTCGGTGGCGGGCCACTCCCATGATCATAACATCACCGTACGTTCAGTCACCAGAGGAAAATCAGAATATACCCTGCGAGGGAAATCCCAGGACCGCCACAAGGTTAATCTGACGAGGTCTCAAAAGTCGGACCTCCGGGACGGGACAACCGTGATAATTCGCTCCACCGAAGACGCCGCGGGTGGCGACCAGCCGGCACATAGTCATCAGGTAACCATTACATTGAAAGGCGAAGAGGCCGAAAGCTCCGGCTGGTAGCGTCACTTAGAGGCTGATTTATCTTTGCTTTGTTCCCCTATGTCTGACGATATTAGCGGAACCTGAGCCGTGTAGGAGCAGATGCGTCGGCTCCATTGCCTGGTGGTTGTATCGCTGCTGCTGGTGGTCCCAGCGACCATGGGCGGTACCACCACCTCGCTTCCCTCACTCTCTGAACTCTTTCGGTATGAAAAGCAGCTCGTCGCGAGCAGGGGAGAAAATCCTCTCGTTTCGGGAAAGGATGCATTTGGGAGTGATCCTTTTAAGATTCGCTTTTTGCCGGATCGCAAACAGCACCTGATATTGCTCAGGGGCGCTTCGGAAGTCTGGTTGACCGATGGCGCCCTTAACCTCCTTGACCGTAAGACGACCCCTCTCTCCCCTGCGGGATGGACCTTGACCAGCGATGGATACCTCTTCACCGCTGGTGAGCTGTCTTCGAATATTCAAGTCTTTAAAATTGGTCCCAGGGAACTCGAGCCCATCAACCAACTCCATCTGGCCGAGGTAGCGTCCGTTCGAGACCTGGTTTATGTCCCCTCCAGTCAAAGCCTGTTTTTGCTCGACGGTTTTGACCGACGACTCATTCAGGCAACCCTGCCGAATGAGTGGCGACGGAAGCCAAGAATCGCGGCTGAAATAAAGACCTACCCCTTGGGTGCCGGTCCGTTGGAAATCCGTCACGTGGCAAATCATTTGCTCATCAATTCGCTGCTGGAACATAGCCTGCTGATTTTGCCGTTAACCCGGGGCCAACCGGATTTTTCCCGCGCCTCCCGCATCACCCACGACGGTCCCATTTGGGGTTTCGACGCAATTGTAAAAAACAATGATTTGCTCATCGCTGCCACCGGAGTGGAGAACCGTCCCCTGGACCGTCGAGGCGGCGAGTTCGGCTATATCGACTCCTTCTTATATTTCTACAAGGTCCAGCAAAAAGAAGGGTTCTATTCATGGCAGCCCTCGGTCCGGGAAAATTTGAAAAACTATACCGAGATCAATCTATCCAAGATCCAGACCCTTACCCCAAAGGTGGTCAAGTTCGTAAGTGATTCGGACGGCTCCCTAGTCCTTTGGGTTTCAGCATTTGGTTCGGCGAAAGCTGCAAGCTTCAACCTGATGGATGGAAGGATCCGTCTCCGCCGAACCTTTGATCTCTTGCCGGGAACCACGGACTTCGTCATGATACCCCCTCGGGGCGACTCCGTCTCGCGCGATAGCCATGCCACTACGATGATTATGACCAACTCTTTGGTTGATGGGGTCTATGAAGCGCAGCTCCATGGGGTTAGGTCGGAGTACCGGCGAGTCAAAAAACTCCCGGCGAAGCAAGGAAAAATTGGCTGGCAAAGTCGTGTCGGGGAGTTGCTTTTTTTTACCGATTTATTGACTCCCAACAATCAGAGTGAGGGTGAGCTGTCGCGCTTTACCTGCGAAGCCTGCCATTTTGAAGGTTCCATGGACGGCCGGGTTCACTACACAGGCAGAGGTCATGTCTTTGCCACGACGAAGACATTACGAGGGCTGGGGAACAACGTCCCCTTATTCTCCAGGGCGGGTGACAAATCATTGGCAGCAATGGTGCTAGCGGAGTTTCGAGTGGCTAATCAAAAGCGCCAGGATCAATTTTCTATTGAAGCCCGGAGCATCCCCTGGCTGAGTCAAATGAAAGGGGTTTCCAAGGTACTCACACCTCGTGACCTTCGCAAGGCGTTTCTGTCCTTTTTTATCGATTATAATCATCGCCCCAACCCCTGGCGCCTGAACTCCAAAGCCCTGAGTTCAAAGGCTCTCCAAGGGTTGTCCACCTTCCGTGCGAGATGTGCGCATTGTCATCAGGCGATTGCCTCAACACGGACCCCTGACTCTCTTCCTTTCGAGGATTGGTCGGCACGGCTTGAGAGCGATGGTCAGGACCTGATCTGGGGAGCGCCTTTTTACGCCAAGACGGGAATCAAGCCCTATGTTCATCGCGCGGGTGCCAGAGTTCCAAGCTTACGGCGTGTGCAACAAAAGTATCCCTACTTTACCAATGGTTCGTCCCCCACCCTCCGCCATCTCCTCAAACGCTTCCGCTATCGGGATCTGACCGCCTGGCACCACTATGAAAAGGATCCGAAAGAAAATGAAGGGGAAAAGGTGAAGACTCTGAGTGCCAACGAGATTGACGCACTCGAGGCCCTATTGAGATATTTCTGAAACGTAATTGACATCCGTTGACCATTATTACGAACACCGCTTTTCAAGAACATCCGGGCTTCAGCAGCCTTGAATCCTTGCTCGGGATAACATAGCCTCATCTGACCGCCAGCCACGGGCATTCCATGAACACCAATCTCCGAAGCTACTGGGAAAACATCGCCGAAAAGAACCCCTCGAAACCGTTTCTGTATTTCGAAGACGAGGTTGTCACCTATCAAGGCTTTGATCGTAGAGTCAATCAGGCTGCAAATGGTTTTTGCGAGCTGGGCATCAAGAGAGGAGAACGGGTTTGCCTTTTCCTCCCTAACCTTCCTGAGTTTTTGTACTGCTGGTTTGCTTTGAATAAGATCGGGGCCGTTACCGTACCGGTCAATATCCATTTTAAGGCAAAGGAAGCCCAGTATGTGGTCAACCACTGTGGAGCCGCAGGCATCGTGGCCTCTCAGGAGTACCTTTCCATTACCAGACAAATTCAAAAGGAATGTCCCGATCTAAGATGGATTGCCTGCGCAGACATGGAAAGAGATCAATTGCCCGGGGACGTTACGTCATTCTCCGAGTTAAGCCGGGGCATGCCGGACATCCTGCCTGCGACGGATGTCACCGGGGACGATCTCGCCTCAGTACTCTACACTTCCGGCACAACCGGATTCCCCAAAGGCGTAATGCATGTGCAGAGGACCTCCATGCTGGCCGGGGAGGCGTTTGTCCTGCGGGCGGGACTTGATGCCGCGGACCGGGTCATGGCCATACTCCCCTTCTTTCACATGAATTCGCAGTTCTACAGCACCTGGGGAGCCATTGCAGCCGGAGCAAGCCTGGTCCTGATTCGAAGGTTTAGCGCATCGGAGTTCTGGTCCCAGGCAGTCCGCTACGATGCCACGGAATTCAATTTCGTGGGAACCATCGGCGCCATCCTGTGCGCCCGCCCGGAAAGGGAGTTCAATGCAGCGCACAACATTCGGGTAGCCATCGGGGCAGGCATCAGCCCGGCGGTGTACGGGACCTTTACCGAGAGGTTCAAGATCCCCCATGTCCTCGATGCCTATGGGATGACCGAAGTACCCGCGGTCTCGCAAAACCCCATAGGCGGGCCGATCAAAATGAAGAGCATCGGACTCCCCGCAAAGCATCCCACTCTGAAACCCTTTTCCGAGATGAAAATCGCCGACGACGATGGCCATGATCCGCCCGTCGGCACGGTGGGAGAGATCCTGGTAAAAAGCCCCGCAATGATGAAAGGTTACTATCGGGAGCCGGAAAAAACCCACGAGGCCATACGTGGGGGGTGGTTCCACACCGGCGATCAGGGGTTTCAAGACAAGGATGGATACTTTCATTTTGTCGACCGGAAAAAGGACATCATTAGAAAGGGCGGGGAAAATATCTCTGCCACGGAAGTGGAAACGGTTTTAAATGAACACCCGGCGGTGCTGGAATCGGCGGTGATCCCCGTACCATCCGAGCTGGAAGAGGATGAAGTGATGGCCTGTGTGGTTTTGCAGAAAGGGCATTCCGTGTCGGTAGAGGAGATTTGGGACTGGTGTAGGGAACGGCTGGCCGACTTCAAATTGCCCCGATTCGTGCAGTTTCGCGACAGCCTGCCAAAGACCTCCACCGAGCGGATCGCAAAAGGGATTTTGAAATCCGAAGAAGGCTTGTTAAAAAATGCCGTTGACCTGGGGGACCGCAAAAAGTTATTGGGATAGAGCCGGCTACGGAGGAGCAAAACCATGAGCAAGCGATATGTCGATGCCGATGGGCATGTCATGATCAATGAGAAAGAGCTCAATGAATTCATCGAGCCCCCGTTTACTGCCTGGGGATACATGACCAGAAGCCGAATGATGCCCAGCCTGGATGAATTCCACACTCCCAGCCGCATTCTCCCACGCAAGGGTACCTTTGATTGGAATGTGGGCCCAAAGGAGTGGCTGGCTTTCCTAGAGAAAACGGGCATCGAATACTCGGTGCTTTTTACCACCGGGGCGCTGGCCTATGGCCACATCCAGTATCCCGAGTGGGCCTTGGGGTTTGCCCGGGCCTACAACAACTGGCTCCACGAGAAGTATCTGAAAGTAAGCCCCCGATTTAAGGGGATTGCACTCATTCCCATGCAGGAGCCGGACCTTGCAGTGGAAGAGTTGCGGCGCGCGGTCAAGGAGCTGGGTATGGTGGGGGCCATGATTCCGTCCAACGGTCTCAAGCGGCATGTGAGCGCAAAAGAGTTCTGGCCGATATATGCGGAAGCGGAAAAACTGGGATGCGTCATGGCTGTGCACGGAGGTAGCTACAGCGACCTGGGGTTCAATACGTACACGAATTTTCCTGCCACCCGGGCCCTGGGCATGCCCTTTCCGTTGGCCATTGCCATGGCGGGGATGATCGTGGACGGAGTACTGGATCGTTTTCCGAAGCTCAGGGTGGGATTCCTCGAAGGAGGAACCGCCTGGATCCCCCTGGTCCTCGACCGGCTGGAGCGGGAAACGGAATACGGTGGGTTGGAACTACCGAGGAAGATCGAAGATTACTTCAAGGGCGGTCAGTTCTTCGTCGGCTGCGAAGGCAACGAAAAGGCCCTGTCCTATGCCATCCAGCGATTGGGGCCCAGGCCGTTCATGTTTGCATCGGATTTTCCCCACGAGATCACCCTGGGGAACTGCATGGAAGAGATCGACGAAATCCTGCAACGTGACGATATCCAGGACGAGCACAAAATGGCCATTTTGGGAGACAACGCAAGGAGCTACTACCAAATTTAGGAGGTCACAATGAAAGCTGCGGTACTGTACGAGGCAAAGAAACCCTTATTGATCGAAGAAATGGAGATGCCTACCATCGGGGACGGTGACGTCCTGATCCGGGTGGCGGCCTGCGGTGTTTGTCATACGGACTTGAAGGCGGTGGAGGGCACGACGCCCTTTCAGTCCCCTTCTCTTCTCGGACACGAGGTTTCGGGCATCATCGAGCAGGTCGGTAAGGATCAACGTGCTTTTTTCAAGGAAGGCGACCCGGCGATTGTGGGGATGAGGTATAAATGCGGTAGGTGCAGGTACTGCATGGGAGGACGGGAAAACCTCTGTGCCAACCGGCCCAAGCCCGCACCGAGAAAGAAAAAGGACGGTAGCCAGGTATACCCCTGGAACGTGGGGGGATTTACCCAGTACCTGCCGGCCCCGGGCTACATGGTTTACAAGATTCCCGAGGGATTAAGCCTCGAGGAGGCGAGCCTAATCGGCTGCCGTGTGACCACGGCCTTTAATGCCGTGAAACACGGGGCCGAACTGGCGCCGGGAGACTCGGCCCTGGTCATCGGCTGCGGTGGAATCGGTTTGAATACGATTCAATTCCTCAAATGCTTTGGCGCCTACCCCATTGTGGCGGTGGATGTGATCGCCGAGAAGCTGGAAGCCGCGAGGCGCTTTGGGGCCACCCATACCGTGGACGCAAGCAAGGTCGATCCGGTGGCGGCGGCGAAAGAGATTACCAACGGTGGAGCCGATAAATCATTTGAATGCATCGGCAACGTGAAAACCGCGGACCAGATAGTCAACGCCACATGTTCCGGCGGCACGGCTGTCATCGTCGGCGGCCTGGGCAGGAGGCCGATAACCTTTAGCGACGCGAGGTTTGCTTTCAACGAGATCAAGGTAACAGGTGTGCAGAGTCGGAGAGCCAATGATGTGGATGAGGTGCTCAGGATGGCCAGGGACGGACGGATCGACGTGAAATCCCTGCTGTCTAAGAAGTATGCTTTTGCAGAGATCAATCAGGCCATGGAGGACCTCGATAAGGGCCGATTGCTGATGGGCATTACCATGTGGAACTGATGGGCGCTCCGATCAATCGGTTCAAAGACAGCGCTACGGCAACTTCGGTCAATAGCCGTGTATCGCTCCCTTTGTGATGGCAAGGAAATATCTAGCTTTCGATATTGAAACCGCCGCGAACGTTCCCGGACCGGAGTTCAATTGGCGGGAGCACAGGCCCCTCGGCATAACTTGTGCGGCCGCCCTCCCCGGCGACCAGGAGGAACCCATCATCTGGCACGGAGAATCGCGTGACGGAACACCTGCGCCTCAAATGTCCCAGACGGAGGCCCGTGGCATGGTGGATCAACTCCGCGGCATGGTTCAAGACGGTTATACGCTCTTGACCTGGAACGGTCTCGGATTTGACTTTGACGTTCTCGCTGAAGAAGCCGATGCATCAGAGGTGTGTATCGACCTGGCCCTGGAACATGTCGACATGATGTTCCACATCTTCTGCGATCGCGGGTTTCCCGTGGCGTTGGACAAGGCGGCCCAGGCACTGGGTATACCCGGAAAGCCTCCCGGCATGTCCGGTCTGTTGGCCCCGCAGCTCTGGGCGGAGGGAAAGTTTCAGGAAGTGATCGACTACGTGGCGCAGGACGTACGGATCGCCCTGCAGGTGGCGGAACTGTGTGAGCAGAGGGGTTCCTTTACCTGGATGACCCGGAGAGGGACCACGGGACTTATGCCACTGGGAAAGGGTTGGTTAACGGTATCCCAGGCTCTGGAGCTCCCGGAGCCGGATACCACCTGGATGTCCGACCCATTGCCGAGAAGCAATTTTACGGAGTGGCTGGGTCGATAAAGGCAATTTCACTGCGTTATCCTCTAGTGTCACCGGGCCTTTTTTTTCTGCGGTTCCTTTTTCTTGCCGCGAAAAGTTTCCGACAGTTCGTAAAGCCCCCGAAGCTCCAGATCGATATCTCTTCCCAGAGATTTGGAGATGGCTGTAGCCAATTCCTGTGCCCTCGACTGCAATACGGCCTCCGAGAACAAGTTTCCTGATCCGCGACGTTTGGGGATGGGTATTTCAAAGACGAGTTCAAGGTCGACCCGATCGCCGGTGATATTCAGGTCCAGCACTCGAATTCGTTGCTGACCACGCCATTTCTCAACGGCCGCCGCCACCCGCTCTTCCTCCCTCGCCTCGGTAAACCGGTTGATCGTGGCGGTGGCCAGTTGCATGGCCAACAATCCGACGAGGCTAAGGGTTATGAACCAGCCCAGGGCGACTCCCGTGGTCGCTGCCATGCCCCGGCGAAACGGCCTGAGTCCCATGACGACATATACCGCACAGGCGGATAGGATAATGGCGGCCAGATTGGTGATGTAAAGCAGCACTGCCTCCAGGGAAAGTTTGATCTCACCGTAGTAGACAAGAATGCCCGCCGCAGCGAGAGGTGCTACCAGGGCCACCGCGATGGCTACACCGGGGAGGGCGCTCAACGTTTCTCTGTGAAAGCGGAGGTAGGCGGCGGCGGTCCCGGCGGCAAGGGCAACGAGCAGATCTTCCAGGCCTGGGTCTGTGCGTAGCATGACCTGGTAGGGTACGGCCCGCCCTTTTGGCACGTCGAAAACCCAGAGGATGGAATAAGCGAGGGCAAACACATAGACACTGGCGAGCAAAACGAACGCCAAATGGATCAATTGTTGCCGCGCGAGACCCAACACGAGGGCACGGGCCGTGCCAAGGAGGGGTTCCGTCAGCGGGGCAAGGAGCATCGCGGCAATCACCACCGCCGTAGAGTTATAATAGAGACCAACGGTCACGATTACGACCGAGATCGACAGAAGCGCATAAAACCGAGCCCAATGAAAAGCATGCGGCTCCGTTCCCTCCGGCCACAAGAAGGAAGGGTTTGGGATATGCTCAGAATTAGCTTCGGTAGCCAAGCTCTTACCCGCACTGGGCTCCCAAGCGCCGAAGCCTTTTACCCGTAGCAACCAAGAACAACTGACGAGATCGGCAGGTGCCGTTGATTAGAGCACGGTACGGTCATCCACACCGCCGCAGCAAACGAAATCAACCGGGGCTTCAGCTCCAACGGAGCCGGAGATCGAGACAGAATCGTAGCACAGCCCCGCTGCAGAATCGATGGAAAAGAGATTGGGGCAGGCCAGGTTTAATGACAGGAGAGTAAAAGTACCATTCGACCGGATGAAGCCTACTAGTTTGAATCGGGTCGAATCAGGAATCCGATGGCCATGAAAAACAGAGTCCTCAGGAGTTCAACCACCGAAATCGCAATAAAGACATAGGTCATAATCAAGAAGGCAAACAGCGGGAAACGGCTCATTTGTAGTAAGTTTTGCCAGAACCCTGCGACGTCCGACCAGTAGTAGGCAAAGAACACAAGACAGTAGAGAAATGAAACGGCAATAATCGTTTTTCGTACTGGGCTCATGGTTGATAGGATTTGCATAGTGATCTCCCAATGAATTGGAAATTTTTGAGCTCGTGGAACACGCGATACCGGTAATTTCCTCTAGGGTGTCTCTAACAGAAGTTCCAACCCCAGAATGCCAAAGATAATCTGCATGGTGATGGTGACGAGAAAGACCGTAATCGCGGCCCAAACAAGCAAGAGGTTAAACTTTTTGGTTTTTTGAAAGTACCAGGCAAACAAGACGCCGATACCAACCCAATTAAAGAAATTGAGGGCAAGGGCCGTGATGGGCTGGAAAACCTTTGCCAAAGGAAAGGTGCCGCTGACCACCAACATGTCATAGGGAAAAATGAACTGTGACAGAAAAAGGAAAAGATTAGAGACCGAGGTAGGGAGGAAGCCGGCAGAGATCCGTCCCATGATGGGAAACGCAAAGGCAGCCATCAGGCATATTGTCATGACCATCGTTCCCCGAAACAACCAGTATTTAGTCCAGGTTTCCTCTATCCGCATAGGTTGAGCCGCCGGCAATTTGGATTAGAGCTTGCCAGAGTGGCACTCAGGAAGGATTGAGTTCCTCCTCCGTGACCTGTCGGAATCCGTATTTGTATCCGAAGTAAAGTGCGAGCCCGTAAAATACCAGATCCATTGCGTTGAAAGTCGAAACCATGATGGTTACGGCAATGTCAGGATTCAATCGAGAGACTGCGCTGAGAAACGGCACCCCTTCCCGCTCGGCAATGAAGTAAGTCATGGTCCAGAGGTTGCCAAGAACGCATCCGAAGAGGGCCAACAGTGCGCTAACAACTCCAAAAGATGTATCAATGCCTTTACCCACGAAGCGCACGGCGAACCCGACGACGATACCAACCCCAACGGCCATCCAGCCGATTTGGTACTGTGTGTAGGCCGTCACGACACCCCATGCCGCCGCTCCCGCTATTGCAGCGATGAATCCAGCAAAAATCCCCATGGCCAGGCTCTGTTCGGATCTCAACGACTCCAGAGTCAATTTGAGGACGGGATCCGGGACCCGGGGACGGTTGGATGCAGGTTCAACGATCTTTGGACCCTGATCCTCGGAAACTTCTGTCTCAGGTTCCAGGACGGTGGGTTCTGGCTCGGGTGAGGAATCGTCTCGCTCAAATTGGTAATCTGATGGCTCGAACACCTTGAATTTACTACCTTTTGGGTCGTTTGGTGTGTCCATGACACAACCTCCTTGGATTCGTAGTTAAGGGCGCTCCTTTCTAAAATTCTACTCCCATTTCAATAGGATAGGAAGGGTAAGCTAAAGTAGTAAAAACCGACCTGTGGGGATCGAACCAGCGATTCGGTTGCCGAATTTTGGGTGGGTTCTAAGCTACGGTGTAGTGCTGTTGGGCGCCCGGGAATGAATGGACCGTCTGTTCTTTGCTAGGAGATAGCCCGTAAGCACCAGAATGGCTGCAACATAAATTGTTTGAACCGTCCATGCACCGTAGGAGTTGTTAATCTCAGCCCAAAAATCCCACAACGATTTCCAGCGAATGGGGCCGTGGCCCCCTCCTCCATAAATGCGGAAGGTTGTGGAAAAGATGAGAGCACTGCAAAGAGTCAGCAATGCAATGATACGAGGTCCCCAACCACGAAGTCGGGTAATGGCCTTTGCCGCCAAGGTCGAGACCCCATAATAGACTGCCCCATAAACGGTAAGGTGGACGGCCATGATGAGGATAAACCAGAAAGACTCGCCGCTACTTTTCGGGATCAACAGCTTGGGAATCACGTAACCGATGCCGCCGGCAAAGAATACCGCGGGCATGAAGATGACGGCCATCACCAAGAAAAGTACCGCCGGCACCGTGAGGGACAACACGGTAAAGACTATCCATTTGATGAAGTTGTAGTTCAGAAAGTCCATCCGACGAATAATGGCGTAACCGCGAAGAAATCAACTTGAAGAACTAGAGAAGTTTCGGGTGGCCCGGGGGTGGAAGAAATGTCAGTCATCCCCAAGGGAATGTTCACGATCTTCGTGGGCGTAGAGGCCGCGGCGCTGGGGTTCATCGGGAACAGGATCCACCATGGGTTTCCACCGCCGGAAGTAAAAAAAACCGGCGATTCCCAGAACCACGATGCCTGTCCATGCGAGATTGATTCCTGAAAAGAAGGCGTTGGGATTCTCATCGGGGGCTTGCCAATGTTCCGGCAAGATATAAGACAACGGATTGATCGTGTNNGTAAAGAATGACGAGAGCAAGACCAACCCATTTCCCGTCCATAAGAAACGGTCCCATCAATACGATCATGAGCCCCGAGACCGCAATGATTAGCATCACATGAAAGGCCTCTGGGTATGCATTGATGGTGAAGAAGTATTTAACGTCATCAATGTCAATAAAGAAACGTCTGGTCATGTAGTACAGGAAAGTTTCCAGCACAAACCAGCAGAGCAAAAACTTGCCAAAGTAGTCTAAGGACCTAACAAAGTAACTTCTAGCCATGATTATTTGGACCGGAGATTCAACGGTTGACCAAACTCATTGATCGTTTACGGCCTTTGATGGCGTTCCAATAACCAAACCCCTATAGGCAAAATTCTACTCTCATTTCCAAAAGATAGGAAGGTAAAGTTAAGGTCACGGTGACAGAGTGGTATCAGAGTTGCCCGGTCCCAGGAGCATCGGTAACGGTTATTCTTTACGAGGATATTTCTAAGTCTTTGAAATAATTAAGTTTCTCTTTGCTTTAAACGAGACTCAAAGAGCTCGAGGGGCGCTGCATCGGCTGAAATTGGACCGGTGCGGAGCTTGTGCCTAATTGTGCCCAGCTGTGTTCGTTGGCCGGCCCCTTTTTGGCCTAATTAGAAAGGATCTTTCCCCGAAAGCTGCACATAACCGAAGGACTGAATTGTAGACACAAAACAATTGGTTTCGGCTTTACTCCTGAATTGTTTCTTTCTATTCTACGCGTGCTCACACGGATGAGCAGGAGGAGGCGCGACCATGGAAAACTTTGATGGGACTCTTGTTATCGACGCTGACGGGCATGTCAACGAAGGAGACGTGGATATCGCTCGCTGGCTTCCTGACAAATTTCGCTCCCAGGCGCCGGTCCGTCTCAGAGACAACCGTGGTCACCCCCGCATGCTACTTGAAGGCAGGATCTGGCCCAATGCCGAAGGGAGGGCTCCGGGTGTGTCGGGGCCAATGACCGACAAGGCGAGAAAAACCCGGCCGGGGATGACCGATCCGCACCAGAGGCTCAAGGATATGGACATGGAAGGAATCGACGTGGCGGTGATCTTCGGCACGCAGATCGCCTTGACCGTGAACGGCCTGATGAATAAGGAATTTGCTGCGGCACTCTGTCACGCTGTCAACGAGTGGTTGTTGGACTACTGCTCCGCAGACCCTGTCCGCCTTCGCGCGGTTGGACTCATTCCTTGCCAGGATCCTTCGGCTGCGGTCAAGGAGCTTCAATTCCTCGCAAAGAGTGGAGTACCTACGGCCATGCTTCCCAACAACGTGTACGGCATCAACATGGGAGACGGCATATTTGATCCGATATTCGCCGAAGCACAGGAGTTGGATCTCCCGCTTTGTGTCCACCCACAGACCGGTCACGACGGCATACCCGGAGTTTCCGGGGTCATGGGTGCTGGGAGTGAGCGATTTATCAAATACGTCTACGTGCACATGACCGCGTTTCCCTTCGAGCTCATGATCGCGATGATGCATATGATTGGCGAAGGCGTTTTCGACCGCTACCCACGCTTGAAAGTAGGGTTCATGGAAGGGGGCGCCGGGTGGCTCCCCTTTTGGATGGAACGGCTGGACGAGCATGTGGAAAAGCTCGCCCCACAGATGCCCAACCTGAAGAGAATGCCGAGCGAGATCATCCAGAGCGAACAGGTCATCTTAACCTGCGAATCCGAGGAGAGCGGCCTGGACCGCGTACTGAAGGCCGCGGGCCAGGGAAGTGTCGCTTATGCCTCTGATTACTGTCACTGGGATTGCCGATTCCCCTATACCGTTAAAGACATTCTCGAAGCGGAGGATTTGAGCTTTGCTGAAAAAGAACGGGTCCTGAACCGCAACGCCATTGAGTTCTTTTCATTAAAGAACCTTCCCGAGCCGAAGGCCATCCGTAGCGCGAGGCAGTCGTGGGCGAGTTAAGCTCCAGACCGCGCGTCGGCCTCATCATCCCCTCCAGCAATCGAGCGACCGAACCGCAGTTCAATCGATTCGCGAACGGTGAGTTGGACGTTCACGTTACCCGCGTCCGTATGACCGGAAAGTGGCACAGGCCCATGGGTCAACTCACGGGGTCCATCACCGAGGCCGCCTCCGCCCTCTCGGATGTTGATCCGGCTCTCATTGTATTTCATTGCACGGCAAGCTCCATGGAAGAGGGGCTGGCCGCGGAATCCGGGCTGATGGAGCTGATCCGCGAGACCACCGGCCGTCCTGCCGTGAGCACGGGACAAGCGGTCAGGGAGGCTCTGGAGCACCTGGGGACAAAGCGCCTGGTGATGATTAGCCCTTACGTTGAACAAACCAATCTCCACGAAGTGAGCTACCTTGAAGAAGCCGGTTTTCAATTGATCCATCAGCTGGGTCTCGGTTTATCCGGCGCCAGCCAGTACCTGAAGATTACTCCTGAGGATTGGGTCAAAATTGCGGTGGAGAACAGCCGTCCGGAGGCGGAAGCTTACTTTCTGAGTTGCACGAACACTACCATGATCGATGCCATAGAGAAGTGCGAGGCCGTTCTCTCCCGCCCCGTGATCACCAGTAACCAGGCGACGCTTTGGGCATGCCGTCAACGGCTGGGCTTGAGCAGTTACGTCCCCGGGTTGGGTCGTTTGTTCAGATAGCTTCCCCTGCCCATACAAGTGGGACGCATCCATCTTACTACTTTCATGTCTCGACGAGTGTTGACAGCGCAGAAGGGCGACGTATATTCCTAAACGACACTACCAAGGGAGAATGATCATGCGAAAGAATCCGTATCCAGTCATCGACGGTGACGGTCACGTCATGGAGCGCGGAGATGAGTTGGTGAAATTTCTGGGGGGCACCTACAGCAGCACTGCGGGTAAGGATGGCACCCTGGTGCAGACCTATCCCCTCTTCCCTTCTCTTGACGGCTGGGCGCGCTCGTCCAATACCAGCTCCCCTGGCAGACGCGATCACCCGGACTGTGACATCTGGCTATCCTTTCTTGACGACTGTGGAATTGACAAGACCATCGTCTATCCTACGGCAGGACTCGCCTTTGGCTTGATTCAAGATCCCAACTGGGCAGCCGAGCTCGCCCATGCGTACAATTCGTGGCTGCACCATCACTATATGCAAAAGACCCCGCGGATTATCGGAGCCGCATTGATTCCGGTGCACAACGTCGAAGCGGCGATCAAGGAAATGCGCAGAGCCAAGAACGAACTGGGCATGGCCGCCGCCATCCTACCGTCGGTGACCAGTCTCGGAAAAGGTTACGGTCATGAGAGCTTCTTTCCTCTGTACGAGGCCGCCTGTGAACTGAATATGCCCCTGGCGGT
>JABAOE010003736.1_pt6 | contig 22359 bp, 20 predicted proteins | sample 7062141 | NCBI WGS metagenome assembly JABAOE01 (sample SAMN14538627, study PRJNA623070) | marine sediment metagenome | biome: marine biome [ENVO:00000428]; feature: marine pelagic biome [ENVO:01000023]; material: deep marine sediment [ENVO:00002113] | place: India: Gulf of Khambhat ... | reverse complement strand
TCGCCAGGGCGTAGCGGTGGGCGTACCAACGCTCGAGCACACGCCGCGCGGGGGTGTCCCCCACGGCGAAGGCGTTCACGCGGTCCCTCAGGGCCACGGCGAGCCCCGCTTCCCTCCAGCGCTTCTGCACGATCCGATGTCCAGGGCCGGCCGGCTTGCAGAGCGCGGCGAGCGCCTCGAAGAAGTCCGCCGACTCCTTCCAACCCGTGACGCCACGCGTGAAGTGCAGCGTTCGAAGCTTGCGCTGGAGCGAATCCCATTGCGGAGCCGGCTCGCGCTCCGGCATGAGCTCCCAACCGTGATCGACGATGGCCTCGAGCTCCGAGCGGACCGACGTGATCTCCGATGCGGACGGTGGGCGGCTGTCCTCGGCCGGGAACTCGACGTCCGGGTTGTCGACCAGGCGCTCGAAGGCGGCCGAGAGCCGCGTGGGCCGGATCCCGGCGCGGGACAGCTCCTCCAGGATGGGGTCGCTGTCGCGGGTCAGCCGCTCCAGATAGGCCTCCCAGAACCGCCGGCGCAGGATCGCGCGCTCCTCGAGCGGGACCTCCTCGAAGTCCGGATCGAGCCCGACCTCGAGAGGACGCTCCCGCAGGAGCCGCGCGCAGAACGAGTGGATCGTCCCCACGAAGGCGCGGTCGATCTGCTCCAGCGCCCGGCCCAGGCGCTCGGTGGCCGAGGGATCGGCAGCCGCATCGGCACGGGCCGCCCGAAGGTCCTCCTCGAGCCTCATCTGGAGCCGCTCCCGGAGCTCACCCGCCGCCTTGCGGGTGAAGGTGACCGCGGCGATCTCCTCGATGCGGGCCGTGCCCGAGGCCAGAAGGGCCCTCATCCGTGTCACCAGCTCGGTCGTCTTTCCCGATCCCGCACCCGCCTCGACGAGCAGGTTCGTCTCGAGGTCGCGGGCGATGCGCTCGCGGGCGGCCGCGTCGGGAAGCGGAATTCTGAGGACCCCGGTCTCGTTCACGGGGGCAATCTGGCCGCCACGTGCACCCGGGGGAAGGTGCGCCCTGCTCGCGCGAGACCGTCCCGCGACGGGGCTCAGCCCCGGCCGAGATCGTAGCGCATGATTCGTCCGTGGCGGCCCGTTCGGTCCCGCTCGAGGCCGAACACCGGGCCCTCCGGACCCCTGGCCTCCGCCAGGCGGGCGCGAATCCGCTCGCTCGCGGCCTCGGTCCAGGGAAACCCGAACGCGTCGGCGTTGCGCTCCATCTGCCCCGAGCGGGTCGCCCCCACGATCACCGCGCCCACCGACGGCTGCTCGAGCACGAAGCGCAGCGCCACGGCGGCGGCGGTCACCCCCAGCTCCGATCCGATCGCCTCGAGCTCGCCGAGCAGCTCCTGATACGGCCCCCAGCCCCCGAACTCGTCGATGATCAGGCGGTACTTCACGAGCGAGCGGCTCTCGGGACGGGCGGGGGGCGGGCGCCCCGCCCACCGATCCGTCAGGAAGCCCCCGGCGAGCGCGCCGAAGCAGAGGAGGCTGATCCCGACTCGTCCGGCGTACTCCGCGAGCCCCCGCCCGGCCCTCCGGTCCAGCGCCGAGTACTGGACCTGGTCGGCGACGAGCGTGACACCCGCGTCCGCGATCCGGCGCAGGTGCTCCACGTCGAAGTTCGTCGCCGCCAGGTGGCGGATCTTTCCGGCCGCCCGGAGCTCCGCCAGCGAGCGGGCCGCCTCCTCCATGCCCGGGATCTCGTCACGCCACCAGTAGAACTGCACGAGGTCGAGCGTCTCGACCCCGAGCCGGCCGAGCGATCGGTCGACGATCCTCTCGACGTAGCGCCGATCCACACGGCCCAGGTCGGAGGCGTCCGGCACGAACTTGGTGTGGACCTGGATGGGGGCGGCGACCGACGTGCTCCTCCACCGTCGCAGAAAGCGACCGAACAGCTCCTCGACACCCGTGTAGATGTCGGCACAGTCGAAGGTGGTGACACCGAGCTCGGCGGAGGCGGTCAGCACGTCGAGCGCATCGTCGAGCTCGGGACCCCCGAGGCGGTGACCGGCCGAGAACTGCCAGCCTCCGTGAATCAGCCGCGACACGGAGTAGCCGGGCGCCAGCTCGTGCCGCGGGATCAAGGGCCCGGCGCGTCCGGGGCGCCGTGCAGCGGCACCCTCGTGACCTCCGAGTGCCGGAAGACGGTGGTGCCGGTTCTCGTGATCCGGAAGCGCGCGCCGCAGAGCGGATCGGGGCACGCCACCTCCATGTCGGTCGTCATCCAATCGTGGGGGTGCGTGGGACGTTGCTTCGCGGGAAGGAGCGGGAGGAGCGCGGCGAGCGGGTAGATGGGAAAGGGCTGTCCCGGCGGAAGGCGAAGGTTCTCGCCGGAGAGCTCGAAGTAGTCGCCCACCGCGTGGTTGCAGACCATGGGCCCGTCTCCCGCCACGACCTCGACCCTCAGGTCGAAGAGGGTGAACTCGTCGGGTGCCGTCACGATCGACCTCCGGTTCGGGGATGCCGGCCGGCGGGAACCGAGCGCGCGCGCCGGCCGGTGGCGTGGGGTGCGTCGCCGGCGGGTCGAACGTAGGATGTCGCGACCGCCGACACGACCCTCCTCCGAGCGTCCCCGTGCCACGAGCTTCCACCTCTTCCGAGCTCGTCTTCCGCGGGGGAACGCTCGGCGCGCTCGCCCCCTTCGTGGTCTTCCTGGCCGGCGTGGGCTGGCTGGGCCTTTCGGGAGCCCCCGACGAGACGGGGTTTTGGCCGGTCCTCCTGGCGGCGATCGCGGTCGGCCTCGTGCTCGCCAGGGACCGGAGCCGCTACTCGGACGCGATCATCGACGGGATGAGCCGCCGGCTCGTGATGCTGATGGTGCTCGCGTGGATCCTGGCCGGCGTGCTGGGCGTGCTCCTTCGCGACAGCGGGCTCGTCCAGGCCCTCGTCTGGGTGGCGGACGCCGCCGGTGTGCGGGGAGGCGTCTACGTCGCGGTGTCCTTCCTCGTCTGCGCGATCTTCTCGACCGCGACCGGAACGAGCCTGGGAACGATCCTGGTGTGCGCGCCGCTGCTGTACCCCGCGGCGGCGGGGGCCGCGGCCGATCCCGCGTTCACGATCGGCGCCATCCTCGCCGGGGCGACCTTCGGCGACAACGTGTCGCCGATCTCCGACACGACGATCGCCTCCGCGACGACGCAGGAGGCCGATCTCGGCGGCGTCGTGCGATCGCGCCTCCGCTACGCGCTTCCGGCGGCGGCGGTGGCGCTCGCCGGCTTCGCGCTCTTCGGTGCCGCGGGCGGCTCCGGAGCCGGACCGGCCCTGCCCGTCGAGCCCGATCCGCTCGGCCTCGCCATGCTCACCATCCCGCTGCTCGTGCTCGCGCTCCTGGTGCGCGGCAGACACCTGGTGGAGGGGCTCCTCACCGGGATCGTGTCCGCGGCGGCTCTCGGGCTGGCGCTCGGGCGCTTCGGGCCGGCCGACCTCATCGGGATCGATCGCGACGGCTTCATCGCCACGGGCATTCTTCTCGAGGGGATGCAGCGCGCCGTGGGCGTCTCGGTCTTCACGATCCTGCTCATGGGGCTCGTCGGAGCGGTCGAGGCCTCCGGCCTGCTCGATCGCCTGATCCGCCGCATCCGTGACAGAGCGACGACGGCATCGCACGCGGAGTGGTGGATCTTCGGCTCCGTGAGCGCGGCCACCGCGCTCACCACGCACTCGGGCGTCGCGATCCTGACGGTGGGCCCGCTCGCGCGGGACGTCGGCGAGACCGCCGGAGTCGGGGCCTACCGCCGCGCCAACATCCTCGACGTGGCCGTCTGCACGTACCCGTTCCTCCTCCCGTTCTTCATCCCCACGATCCTGGCCGCCGCGATGACCGCCGGCGTGCCCGGCATGCCGAGGGTGTCGCCGTGGGAGGCGGGGGCGCACAACGTGCACTCCTGGGGCCTGTGGCTCGTGCTGGTCGGCGCGATCGCGACCGGATGGGGACGCGAGCGCTAGGGCGCTCCGGTCCGCAACGGGCCCGGCGCCCGTCCGGGCGCACGGCGCCCCCGTCTGCGCGCGGCCAGGTCAGGGCGCCGAGGACACGCGACCCTCGACGACCTCGAGGCGCGTCCCGTCCACGATCCCGTCCAGGGCACCGAAGTCGAGCTCCACGACGGGAATCGGCTCGTATCCGAGCTCCCGCCCCACCACCATGCCGAGAGCGAGGATCGCGTCGGCCCGGCCCATCAGGATCGCCGCCGGGGCCGTACCCTCGCGCAGCAGCTCGAGCGCGATGGCGCTCGACGAGCTCGAGCCGACCGCCGAGGGGATCGCCAGCACGGTGCCGGCGATCGACGCCCCGTGCTGCGGGTGCCGGGGGTCGGCGATCGTTCCCGTGACCGGATCGACACCGCCCCAGAAGCTGATCGGCGCCGACAGGCGCAGGAGCGGCCCCGAGCCCCTGCCCGGGACCAGCGGCCGCCCGGTCACCAGGCCCACAGCGTCTCGTCGCGAACCACCTCGCCCCGGGCCGCCGAGCGGACGCAGTCCTCGGTGCTCCCGTACACGACCTCGTATCCGGTGTTGGAGGGGCCGTAGTGGGCGAACTTGCCGGAGTTCGTCATCAGGATGCCGCCCTTCTCCGGGAGGATCGGCGTGACCACCACGCAGGTGTCCACGACGATCTGGACCCCCGCGTCGCGCAGGGGGGCGGCCAGCCCACGGGCCTCGGCCTCGGCCAGGGTTCCGCGCGCCGTGCACGCGTAGAAGGGCACCTCGAGGCTCCGGCCCGCCACGAGGCCGGAGAGCTCCTCGAGCTCCCGGATCGAGAGGTGGGGGCTCCCCACCGCGACGGCATCGATCCGCCCCGAGCCCGGAGCGGTGCTCAGCCGGTCGAGGGCAGCCGTGAGCACGGCGGCGCTCAGCTGGACCCGGCGCCGGGGCTCCCGCCCTCCGGTCGCCGCCTCCAGCGTCGGAGCCTCCGGGGTCACGCCCAGGACGTGAAAGAGCCCCACCGCCCCCGTGGAGGCGGCCGCGGCGCCCAGCGCCTTGAGCTGATCGCGCGTCGTCGACGGCGGCAGCCCCCGGATCACGGCGACCTCCCCGCCGACCTCGAGCCCGAGCCAGGTTCCCAGCACCGGGAAGAAGACGTCGCGGGCCTTGAGGGCCTCGGGAGCCCCGTCGACGTCGACGAGGACGGTCGCCCGCCGGTTCTCCTCCAGATGCAGGCCGTGGAGCGGGGCCCGACCCGTGAGCGCGCAGCAGGCGTCGAGGAAATCGCCGTAGCGCTCGGTGCGCGCGCCGAGCACCGAGTTGACGAAGGCGATCGCGTTCGACTCTCCCCAGGCCACCTGGTCGCCGAGACCCGGCTCGTGGCCGACCTGGTAGGGCGCGCACGTGAAGGTGGGCTGGGCGCCCATCGCGACGTACGCCTCCATCTGCCGGCGGGCCATCTCGGATCTTCGCGGCGCCGCGCGCACGACGCCCGGATGCAGCAGATCGAGGGCTCCGACGTTGAGCGTGGTCGGAACGGCCACACGCCCACCGCCGCGCCACAGCGCCTCGGCGAACTCCACGCCCCCGTCCCCGTGGTGGAGACAGCCGTCGATGTGCGCCGAGGAGATCTCCACCAGGCGCGACGCGTTCAGCAGCCGGGCGGCCGACACGACGATGCGCATCGCCATCGCGGTGGCCTCGCCCGCCGTCCCGGCCAGGAGCGAACGCTCGTGAGGGGTCAGGTGCGTCATGGGGAGGACGCTAGACGAAGCGGGCGCCCCAGGCCACCCCACCCCTTTTCTCCGTGGCGTACTCGCCCCTACCGTGGCCGTCGCCCGCCGCGACCCCGCCTCCGGAGGCGTGCCTGGACAACCTCACGCACACGCTGGTCGGCGCCGCCCTCGCCAGGGCGGGCGCGGAGCGCATGACCCCCCTCGCGACCGTCACGCTGGTGGTGGCGGCCAACGCCCCGGACATCGACGTGCTGTCGTACGCGCGCGGCGAGTACTTCGCGCTTTCCTTCCGGCGCGGGATCACGCACGGGCTGCCGGCCCTCGTCGTCCTCGCCCTGGCGGTCACGGGCCTCGTGCTGGCGTGGGACCGATGGGTCCGCAGGCCCGCGACGCCCGGGGCGCCGCCCGCGCGAGCGGGCCCGCTCCTCGTCCTGTCGGCCCTCGGCGTGCTGACGCATCCGACCTTGGATTGGATGAACACCTACGGGATGCGGTGGTGGGTTCCGGTCGATGGCACCTGGAGCTACGGGGACGCGCTCTTCATCATCGACCCCTGGATCTGGCTCGGGCTCGGGGGAGCGGTCTTCCTGTCGTCGCGAGGCCGGCGCAGCGGCCTCATCGCTTGGGGCGCGCTGGCCGCCGCCGCGACCGGCCTCGTCGTCGCGGCCGGCGGGCCGGGCACGGCCCTCGTGTGGAGCTGCGGGCTCGCGGGGATCGTCGTGGCGTACCGCCGGAGGGGGCCGGCGCCCGGCCGACGCCCGGCCGCCGTCGCGGTCGGTGCCTTGGCGGCCTACGTCGTGCTCCTGCTGGCCGCCGGCCACGTGGCGAGGAGCGCGGTCCGCTCGGCCGCGCTCGGGGCGGGGCTGACCGTCGAGGACGTGATGGTCGCGCCCCTGCCCGGCGACCCGTTCCGCTCCGAGGTCGAGGTCCGCACCGCCGACGCCTTCGTCCCCGGACGTCACGCGTGGCTGGAGCGGCCCAGGGTCGTTCTCCGACCCGAGGCGGCCGTCCCCCTCGCCGCCGGGCCCGACGGTCTGGACGCCACGCGCCTCGACGCGGTCGTGCGCGCCGCTCGCGCCAGACCCGACGTGCGCGACTACCTGACGTGGTCCCGTTACCCTTACGTGCGGGTGGTCGGCGAGGGCGCCGGGTGGCGGGTGACCTTCTCGGACGCGCGCTACGACGGGCGGCCCGGCCTGGGTGGCCTGTCGGGCGTGCAAGCGTGGGTGGCGGACACGGAGATCCGATGAGCAAGCGGTTGTTCACGGTGGACGAGCGGGTGCGGTGGTCCGCGGTCGACAAGGCCGGCATCATCTTCTACGGCGCGTACGTGCGCTTCTTCGAGCTGGCCGAGATGGAGCTCTTCCGCGCCGCGGGCGTCCCCTACCACCAGGTCTTCGACCGCTACGACATCTGGCTTCCGCGAGCCCACCTGGAGTCCGATTTCCTCTACCCCGCCCGCCTCGACGACGAGCTCCGGGTGGCGGCGTACTTCACGCGCTTCGGCACCAGCTCGCTCCGCATCAACTTCGACGTGCTCCACCTGACGTCGCGGCGGCTCGCGGTGGCCGGGCACGAGGTGCTCGTATGCACGACGCGGGATACGCTGAAACCGCGTCCGCTCCCCGAGGGCCTGAAGGAGCGCCTCCTACCCTTCCTCCTGACCGAGGAGGAGGCGCGCGCCGAGCTCGGCCTCTGAGCAACATCTCGAGGGCCGCCCAGCCCTCCCGACGGCCGCCCCCACACACCCGCCGGCCGGCCGGCGGGGAGCCGACGATCAGCCCCCCACGGTCCCGCGCACGAGGGTCGCGATCGCGAAGCCCGCGTAGTTGCCTGCCGCGTAGCCGAGCAGCCCCACCGCTACTCCGGGCAACAGGCGATCGGTGTAGCCGCGGGCGGTGGCCAGCGCCATCGCGGACGCCGGCCCCCCGACGTTCGCCTGGGACGCGACCGCGAGCGTCTTCAAGTCGAGCCCGACCAAGCGACCGAGCCCGAACACGATCAGCCCGTGCACGCCCACGGTGATCGCGGCGAAGTACACGATCGGCGGACCGATCACCACGATGTTCGCGATCACGGACATGGCCCCGTTGCTGGCGAGGAAGATCAGCACCAGGTAGTTCCCGATCACACCCGGCCCGTGCAGGGCGCGCACCGCGGGCACCTGCGCCAGCGCGAGCGCGATCGTCGTCAGGAAGAGCACGCCGGGGACCGGAGCGAGGAGGGCTCCGAGCTCGTCGGAGGCCCACAGCGTTCCGAGCACGATGACGGCCATGAGCCCCAGATCCTGGAGCCGGATCGCTCCGACGCTCGAGTAGAGCATCTGGTGCAGGCTCGGAGCCGAATCGCGCAGCGCGTCGGTCGTGGCCTCCGCTTCCCGCCGAGCGGCCGGGCCGCGTGTCCGCGCGCGCCCCGCGAAGAGCACGGGCACCGTGAGGCAGGCCGCCATCCAGATCGCGGTCATCAACACGTCCGCGGCGATGCCGGCGGCGAACAGCTCACCGCTCGTGTCGAGCGCCGCGCCGACCGCCGCGAAGTTCACGCCTCCCCCGGTGTAGGTCGCGGTGTACTGCCCGGCGAGCTTCCAGGTCTCCGGGCCGATGTCCTCGGCGAGCAGCACGGCGCTCAGCGAGGCGCCGGCGGCGGAGCCGACGGCCCCCACACCGAAGGCGGCGAGCATCGCCGGACCCGCCTCGAGGACGCTCCGCACGTCCACGGTGAGGAGGATGAGGATGATGCCCGCCGACACCGCGGGCCCCGCCAGGAAGTCGTACGCCGGGGACTCGCCGGGGATGATCCCGACGTTCGACAGGAGCATGCCCAGCAGGATTCCGACCAGCGCGGAGCCGAGCGCTCGAAACACCTTCGTGCGCAGCTCCAGGGCGATCGCGGTGGCGACGACGCCGGCGAGCACGAAGAAGACTGCGGTCGGGTCGGAGATCATCGGATGCGTCGGACGGGAACGAGCGGCCAACCTAGCCGCCGCGGCACCGAGCAGCCATCGTCCGCGCATGGACGAGATCGGCCCCATCGACGCGCGCGACATCGAGGCGGCGAGAGCGCGGATCGGCTCAGCCGCCGTGCGCACCCCCTTGATACCCCTCGAGCTCCCCGAGCGCCGCAGACGGATTTGGCTGAAGCTGGAGTGCCTCCAACCGATCGGCTCCTTCAAGGTCCGCGGCGCGGCGAACGCGATGGCGCTCGCCGAGCGCGGAGCGCTGGCCCGGGGCGTCTACACGGCCAGCGCCGGCAACATGGCTCAAGGAGTGGCCTTCAGCGCCCGACGCCTGGGCGTCCCCTGCAGGGTGATCGTGCCGGACAGCGCCCCGCGGGCAAAGCTCGACGCCATCGCCGCCCTCGGCGCGACCTCGGTCGAGGTGCCCTTCGAGGAGTGGTGGACGGTGCTCCGGGAGCACGGCCATCCCGCCGAGGAAGGCTTCTTCGTGCATCCGGTCAGCGATCCGGCCGTCATCGCGGGCAACGGCACGATCGGTCTCGAGATCCTCGAGGACCTCCCCGACGTGGACGCCGTGGTCGTGCCGTACGGTGGCGGGGGGCTGGCCTGCGGCATCGCCTCGGCGATCGCGTCGACGCGACCGGACGTGCCGGTCTACGCGGCCGAGGTGGAGACGGCGGCGCCGTTGGCCGCCTCCCTCGAGGCGGGCGCCCCGGTCGAGGTGGAGCGCACTCCGAGCTTCGTCGACGGAATCGGCGGGAAGGGCGTGCTGCCCGAGATGTGGCCGCTCGCCTCGCGACTCCTCCGTGGATCCCTCGTCATGAGCCTGGCCGAGGTGTGCGACGCGATCCGAATCCTCGTCTCACGCGCGCACGTCGTCGCGGAAGGAGCGGGCGGGTGCGCGGTCGCGGCCGCGGCGTGCGGGGCGGCCGGCGACGGCGACGTCGTGGCCGTGGTCTCCGGCGGCAACATCGACACGGAGGCGCTCGTGGAGATCCTCGAGGGTCGCGTGCCCTGACCGGGGGCCCGCCGACCTCCCCTCTGGCCAACCCTCCCCTGGGGCTAACCCTCGAACGTGCGCACGCGCTTCAGGCTCGCCAGGGCGGGATCGAGCCCCGCGTTGAGGTGCTCACAGGACCAGTCGGCCAGCGGCGAGGTCACCCGACCCCAGTCTTCGCGCCGAGCGCGGCACACTTCCGCGTAGTCGCAGAAACGGCAGTCGTCGGGGTCGTCGGTCGGGACGAAGGCGCCGGCCGCGACGCCGTCCAGCATGCGCCCCACGAGCTCCTCCAGCCCGCCGAAGTCCTCGCTGGAGAAGGCGAACACCTGATTCTCGCCGCGCCTGGTCGGGTGGTGGTACTCGCCCGCCACGACCTGTCCCCGCAGGCGGGCGTCGGCCACGCGGGCGTAGATGGCGTGCTGCAGGCGACGTCCCCCGTGAAAGACGCCCGACGGGTCGGAGAAGTCCCTTGCGCTTCCGGTCTTGTAGTCGACCACGCGCATGCCCCCGAGGTCCTCGTCGACACGGTCGATCGCGCCACGAACCCGGATCGCCCCACCGCCCACGTCCAGCTCCACCGGAGGATCCTCCTCGCGGCCGAAGGTGAGCTCGAGCGCGATCCAGGGCGCGCCGTGCTGACGCACCATGCGCACGAAGGAGCGAACGTCCTCCTCCAGCGAGACCGTCTCCCGCCGAAGCGTGCCCTCGCCCGGCAGGGGCACCTCGTGGCGCGCGGTCGCGATTCTCCGCCCGAGCACCTGGAGGGCGAACGCCTCGAGCCCCGAGTCCTCGAGGGCCAGGCCGCGGTCACGCGCCTCGCGCAGCGTCGTCTCGAAGACGTCGTGCAGGAGGCCTCCGCGCCGGAGCGGGTCCAGCCAGCGATCCGGGTCGAGCTCCGGGTCATCGGGTGGGTGGACGTGCAGCACGGCGGCGTGCAGGTACCGGAGCGGGCACGCGCCGAGGGCTTCGAGGCGGCTCGCGGACAGTGTCAGAGCTTCGTTGCGGCGCGGATCGAGCTCTTCGGGGCGCGGCTCGACGACGCCGTGGACCGCCGTCGCCGTCCCGCAGAGCCTGGATTCCCGGGCGGAGAGCCCCCGATCGAGCCGGGGAAACGCGGCGCGCACGGCCTCGATCCCCGACCGCAACAGGCCATCGGAGCCGAGCGCCTTCATCCACACGTCGTCGCGATCCAGGCACGGGGCATCCTGGGCCGGAATCGAGCTCACCACCGGTCCGAGGGAGGCCTCCAGGTCGTGGAAGGTGAGGGACGGACTCCGGCGGGACATCCGCAGCGCCTGGAGAAGGAAGGTCGAAGGCCCGGCCGCGCGCGCCTCGGACGGGCTCCAGGCGGTGTAGCTCAGGGTGACCGTGCCCCTGAGGCGCGCCACGAGGGCCGCGAAACGGAAGGTGCGCTCCTGCATCAGCTCCGTGGAGGTCGGAAGCCCCCCTCCGAGCACCCGCCGGTCCCCGTCGAGGAGGATCGGGTCCTGGGCCCCGGAGCCCGGCAGCCGGTCCGCGTCGAGCCCCACCAGGAACACCGCCTCCCGACCCGCGAACCCCCCGTGCTCGAGGTCCGCCAGGTGGAGCGAGCCCCCCTCCGATGACCAGGGAGCGCCGCGCTCGTCCGAGTCCACGCCAGGCCGTTCCGCCCGAACGCGGAGCTCGAGGTGCCTGCGCAGGATCGCGATCGCGGCCCGGAACTCGGTCCTGCGTCTCAGCGTGGCCTCGACGCGCTCGAGAACCCGACCGACCTCCTCGCGCGCCGCGCGATCCGGCCCTCGCCCCGGAGGCACCCGCTTGAGGAAGGTCTGCAGGCCGCGGGCGAGCTCGGCGGGTGACACCGGTCGGCCCCCCGCTCCCATCCGGTCGGGCACGTCCGGGGTGGCACGGAGCGGCGGGAAGAGGATCGCGCGCAGCGCCTCGAGCTCCCTGCGCCCGAGATCGCGACGCTTCTCGAACGCGGACACGGGTTCCTTCCTGCCGGGTCGAGCCTCGTCCAGACCGGCCAAAGCCTCCCGGATCTGCGACCGGTAGCGCTTGCGTCCCCAACCGATCCGGAGCGCTCGGAAGCGTCGGGCGAGGGCGGCCGGCGGCACGCCGCGCCGCCCGCGAGGCGGGCGAAGGTCACCAGCCTCCAGCAGCCGCCGGATCGGAGCCGCCTGGAATCCCTCCGCGATCCAGTCCAGGTAGGCGCGCACGACGCGTCCGGTGCGCGTCCGCTCGATCGGAAGGCCCACCGCGTAGGTCGCAGGGATTCCGAGCCGCGACGCCAGGGCGTGCAGGGCGGACCCGTATGCGGCCGGATCCGGCGTCACGATCTCCACCTGGTCCCAACGCAGCCCCCGGGCCATGCAGCGCCGGAGGACCTCCCGCAGCTCGTCGTAGATCGAAGCGGCGCGGAACAGCTCGACCCGCAGGTCTCCCTCACTCCCGCCGTGCGGATCCGCCCCCTCCTCCGGAGCGAACAGGTGCGAGCCGGGAGCCGGCCGCCGCCCCCTGTTCCAGAGGACGGACTCGGGCAGCTCGAGGCCCAGCACCGGATCCGCCGCGAGCACGTTCCCACCCCGGGCGCACAACGCGGCGACGAGCCGACCGGCGAGTCCCCGAGTCCCGAGGCCGGGAAGCAACAGGAGCAGCTCGGCGTCGAGCTCCGGCGGCAAGCGGGCCCCCTCGCGCTCGAGCGCCTCGAGCGCAAGACGGAAGATCACGGCGGTGTCGGCGCGTCCGCTCTCACCGAGCAGGCGCTCGTACCGCCGCAGGACCCGGAGGAGAAAGCGCCGCTTGGCGCCGTCCGCGAGACGGGCCCGCTCGAGCTCCGCCGGACCGAGGCCGCCCAGCCGCATCGCCGCGACGGCCTCGTGCACCCGTTGGCGGAATCCGACCCCGTCGCACAGCGCGCCCAGCACCCCGTCGTCCGGAGCCAATGCGGAGTCGAGCGCGCGATCGAGCAGCGCCTGCTCCTCGAAGGCGTCGGTCAGGGAGAGACCGGAGCGCTCCATGGCCGGCCGCGCGAGGCGGAGCGCCAGCGGCCGCGGCGTGGTCACCTCGAATCCGATCCAGCCCCCGTGCGAGAGCGACAGCCTCCGCAGAAGCTCGCGCCCCGCGGCTGCGTTCTGGGCGACGACGAGCTTCCTGGCGATGCGATGGCTCTTGGCCACGGCGGCCAAGGACTCTACGAGATGCGGCGGCGGGGCTCCGAAGGAGGTCGAGCTCATGCCCTCAGCGTCGGGAGTCGGTGATCGAGCCGAAGATAGGCTGCGTCGATCCGGACCGGGAGCCCGCCACGCGCCGCGCTCCTACGCGCGAAGCCCGGGCTCCCCAAGGGGAGCCCGGGCCCGGGGCGCCACGAGCGGACCGCAGGGGGGCCGTCTACCTGGCGAAGAGCATGTCCCGGTAGGTCGGAACCGGCCAGAGATCATCCGGAACGATCCTCTCGAGCGGATCGACGATGTCGCGCACGGCGTTCATCGCCGGGATGATGTTCGCGCGCATGTGCTCGGCCTTCGAGAGCACCTCGTCGCCACCGAGCTCCTGATTCTGCGCCGCCAGCGCGTCGATCGCCTTCGTGAGCTCGTCGATGAGGCCATTCAGCTTCTTGGCCGTGTCGAGCACTCCGTCGGTCTTGAGGCCGAGGTCGTCGGCGCGCTCCGCCGTCGTCAGCAGGTCGTTCAGGTACCGGGCCGCCGCGGGCAGGATCATCGTCTGCGCCATGTGCTGCGCCGTCTCGCCTTCGATGTTGATCGTCATGAAGTACTGCTCGACGAAGATCTCGAAGCGGGACTCGAGCTCGCGGTGCGAGAGCACGCCGTACTTCTCGAAGAGCGCCACGTTCTTCTCGTCCACGATCCGCGGAAGCGCGTCCATCGTGCTGCGCAGGTTCAGCAGGCCACGGCTCTCCGCTTCCTCGACCCACTCGTCGGAGTAGTTGTCGCCGTTGAAGATGACGTGCTTGAACTCGTGGATCTCGCGCGCGAGCAGACCTCGCAGCGCGTCGTCGAAGGAAGACCCCTTCTCGAGCTCGGCCTCGAGCTTCGCGCACAGGTCGTCGATCGCCTCGGCCACGATCGTGTTCAGGACCGTCGCCGGCCAGGAGATGCTCTGCGAGGAGCCGAGAGCCCGAAACTCGAACTTGTTGCCGGTGAACGCGAAGGGTGACGTCCGATTGCGGTCGCCCGCGTGCTTCGGGAGGCGGGGCAGGACCTTCACGCCCAACCCGAGCAGGCCGCTCGCCTTGCTCGACGTCGCCTCTCCGGACTTCTCGATCTGCTCGAAGATGTCCTGGAGCTGATCACCGACGAACGCCGAGATGATGGCCGGCGGCGCCTCGTTGGCGCCCAGCCGGTGGTCGTTGCCGGCATGTGCCACCGAGGCCCGCAGCAGGTCCTGGTGCCTGGCGACGGCCTTGAGGACCGCCGAGCAGAAGAAGAGGAACTGCATGTTGTCGTGCGGCGTTTCACCCGGCTCCAGCAGGTTCTGATCCGCGGTGCCGAACGACCAGTTGAGGTGCTTGCCGCTGCCGTTGACGCCCTGGAACGGCTTCTCGTGGAGCAGGCAGACGAGCCCGTACTTGCGCGCCACGCGGCGAAGCGTCGACATCATGAGCTGCTGGTGATCGGCCGCCTGGTTCGCGTCCTCGAAGATCGGGGCCATCTCGTACTGCCCGGGCGCGACCTCGTTGTGCCGCGTGGTGACCGGGACTCCGAGCCGGTAGAGCTCGAACTCCACCTCGTTCATGTACTCGAGGACGCGCGCCGGGATCGACCCGAAATAATGGTCGTCCATCTCCTGGCCCTTCGGCGGCTTCGTCCCGAAGAGGGTACGGCCCGAAGTCTGCAGGTCGGGACGACGGTAGAAGAACTCCTCGTCGACCAGGAAGAACTCCTGCTCGGCGCCACACGTCGCCCGCACGGGCTCGGCCGGCGAGCCGAAGAGCGTGAGCGCTCTGCGGGCCTGCTCGTCCAGGGCGTGCATCGAGCGAAGGAGCGGGGTCTTCTTGTCCAGCGCGTCGCCCGCCCACGAGGCGAACGCCGTGGGAATGCACAGGTAGGCGCCCGCCGGACCCTCGATGATGAACGCCGGGGACGTCGGATCCCAGGCGGTGTACCCTCGGGCCTCGAAGGTCGGCCGTAACCCACCCGAGGGAAACGACGACGCATCGGGCTCGCCCTGGACGAGCTCCTTGCCGCTGAATTCGGTGATGGCGCGCCCGTCTCCCGTCGGCCTGAGGAAGGAGTCGTGCTTTTCGGCGGTGCTCCCCGTGAGCGGCTGGAACCAGTGCGTGAAGTGGGTCGCACCCTTTTCGAGGGCCCACTCCTTCATCGCGGTGGCGACCGAGTCCGCGACGGTCGGGTCGAGCTCGGTGCCGTTGCGGATCGTCGACAGCAGCGCCTCGTACTGCACCTTCGGCAAGCGCGAGCCCATCTGATGCAGGCCGAACAGGTTCTCCCCGAACACCTCCTCGAGGTCGATGCGCTTCTCGGCTTCGGGGGTCGACACGTACTTGGCCGCGGCCAGCGTGTCGAATCGGGGGGCAACTCTCGTCATCGGCGGATCCCTCCAGGGGGCGATCGGTGTGGTGTGCACTTCGATCATGCACCCTCCGGGGGTGCTCGTTCAAGAGGGAGAAGAGATATATAGACTAAATCTATTTACGCTAATCTTGTCTATCTTATTTCTATGCCCTAGATTTCCGGTATGAGCTTCGTGGGACGCAGCGCCGAGCTGGGCAGGCTCCGCTACGGCCTGGACCGACGGACGGCGTCGATCCTCCGCATCACGGGGATCCGGGGGGGCGGCAAGAGCGCGCTGGTCCGGAGGGTGCTGGGTGACTACGGACACCTCGTGCACCAGGCTCCGCCCCTTCCGGACCTCGACCAGCGCCGCGCGCTCATGGCGCGGATCACCCGCGCCCGCGCGGACCGCGGCTGGTCCCCCCACCTGGAAGCATCCGCGCCGTCGTGGGACGAGCTCCTGCGGGGACTCCTGGCAGCAGTGCCGTCGGGAGGGCGCCCCTTCGTCCTCGTCCTCGACGACCTCCATCGACTCGCCCAAGCCAGGTCCCGCCATATCTCGGCGGTGACGTCGCTCGTCGAGGCCGCCCGGGCCGAGCGGCGGCCACTCCACGTGGCCCTGGTCGGCCCGGAGGACTCGATGCCGACCGAGGACGCGCTGCCCGCCGACGCGCCCGACCCGATCCGAGTCGGCCCGCTGCCGCTGAGATCCGCGCGCGCGCTCCTCCCGGGCGCGAGGCCGCACGACCTGCTGCGCGCCTACGGCATCTTCGGGGGAATCCCGCGGGTGCTGCGCTGCCTGGACCCCCAGGTGGCGCTGGGCACCAACCTGCGCCGCCTCGTGCTGGCCGAGAACGCGGCTCTGTCGGACGCAGGCGCCGAATGGCTCGAGCGCGACGTACAGGCTCCCGCCCGCTACTACGCCATCCTCGGCGCTCTGACCCACGGCGAGGCGGACTGGTCCACCCTGCATTCGGGCGTCGCCGATCTGACACGCAGCGGTCAGCTCGCACCGTACGTCAGCCGACTGGAGCAGCTCGGTCTGCTCGTGTCGCGCCGATCCCTGGACGCGGCCGCCGGCACGCGCTCACGACGGTACGCGCTCGGAGACCCCTTCCTTGCTACCTGGCTGCGCTTCGTCCTCCTGAGCAGCGCGGGTGGCGCCTCCGTTCCCTCGTCCGACACGTACGCCGTGCACGTCCATCCGCACCTGGCCGATCACCTCGCGCGCGCCTTCCCCGTCATGTGCCGACAGCACGTGGCGCACGACGCGATCGAGACGATCGGCGCCACGGCGCGGGAAGCCGGGAGCCTCTGGGGTCACGGGTACGACCTGCCGGTGGCGGGCATCCTCACGTCCGGCGCCGCCTTCTACGGCACGTGCCATTGGCACCCGATCGAGCGCCGGGATGCGCCGCTCACCACGCTCGACCGGCAGCTTCGCGAGACGCGCTACGGCTTCGGGAGGGAGCGCCGGATCCGCCTCGTGTTCACGGCCAGCGAGGCCCCGGGCTGGCTGCAGCGCGACATCGCCCGGCGCCACGACGCCCGGCTCGTCGACGCCGCGGACCTCGTGGGGACGTGACCCGCCTTCAGATATCCAGGTTCTTGACGTACTTGGCGTTCTTCTCGATGAACTCGCGGCGCGGCTCGACGTCGTCACCCATGAGGCGATCGAACAGGTTCGACGCGATCGCGGCATCTTCGATCTGCACCTGGAGGATCGTGCGCGACTCCGGATCCATGGTGGTCTTCCAGAGCTGCTCGGGGTTCATCTCGCCCAGCCCCTTGTAGCGCTGGATGCGCACGCCCTTCGCCTCCACGCCCTTGCCTCCCAGGCGCTTGACGTACTCGTCACGCTCGTGGTCGGAGTAGGCGTAGAAGTCCTGCTTGCCCTTGTGCACTCGGTAGAGGGGCGGCTGGGCGATGTACACGTAGCCCGCCTCGATCAGCTCCCGCATCTGGCGGAAGAAGAAGGTCAGCAGGAGCGTGCGGATGTGCGCCCCGTCGACGTCCGCGTCCGTCATGATGACGATCTTGTGGTAGCGCGTCTTGTCGATGTCGAACTCGTCACGGATGCCGGCCCCGATGGCCGTGATCATCGCGCCGATCTCGTCGTTCGACAGGATCTTGTCGATGCGCGCCCGCTCGACGTTCAGGATCTTGCCCTTGAGAGGGAGGATCGCCTGGAACGCGCGGTCGCGGCCCTGCTTCGCGCTGCCTCCCGCCGAATCGCCCTCGACGAGGTAGAGCTCGCACATGGTCGGATCCGAGATGGAGCAGTCGGCCAGCTTTCCCGGAAGGACACCCCCCTCGAGCGCGCTCTTCTTGCGCGCGAGGTCGCGGGCCTTCCTTGCGGCCTCCCTCGCCCGAGCGGCCTGCAGCGACTTCTCGATGATCGCCTTGCCGGCCTTGGGGTTCTCCTCGAGGAAGGTCATCAGGTGCTCGTTGACCGCCGCCTCGACGGCGCCGCGCACCTCGCTGTTGCCGAGCTTCGTCTTGGTCTGACCCTCGAACTGCGGCTCCATGACCCGCACGCTGAGCACGCACGTGAGTCCTTCCCGCACGTCGTCGCCGGAGAGGCTCTCGCCCTTCTTGAAGAGGTTGTTGCGGCGGGCGTAGTCGTTGATCGTGCGCGTGAGCGCCGCCTTCAGCCCGGTCAGGTGCATCCCGCCTTCGTGTGTGTTGATGTTGTTCACGAAGGTGTGGGTGTTCTCGCTGAAGCCCTGATCGTACTGGAGCGCGAGCTCGATCTCCGCCTCGGGCCTGGAGGTCTCGAAGTAGCAGACCTTGTCGTGAAGCGGGCCCCGAGTGCCCCGGAGGAACTGCACGTACTCCGCGATGCCGCCCTCGTAGCGGTACTCCTCCCTCGCTCCGCCGTTGCGCTCGTCGGCGAGGACGATCTCGAGGCCCTTGTTCAGGAACGCGAGCTCGCGAAGACGGTTCGAGAGGACCTCGTGCGAGTACTCGAGCTCGGTGAAGATCTCGTGGTCCGGCTTGAACGTGACCCTCGTGCCGCTCCCGTCCGCGGCGCCCCGCTCCTCGAGATCCTTGACCTTGATGCCTCTCTCGTAGCGCTGATGGTAGAGCTTTCCGCCGCGTCGCACCTCCACGTCCAGGTGCGCCGACAGGGCGTTGACGACGCTCACCCCCACGCCGTGCAGCCCGCCGGAGACCTTGTAGGTGCTCTTGTCGAACTTCCCGCCCGCGTGGAGCGTGGTCATCGCGAGCTCGACGCCGGGGACCTTCTCGGTGGGGTGGATGTCGACGGGGATCCCCCTCCCGTCGTCCTCGACCGTGACCGACTGGTCTTCGTGGACCGTGACGGTGACCCGGCTGCAGTGGCCGGCCATCGCCTCGTCGATCGAGTTGTCGACGACCTCGTAGACGAGGTGGTGCAGGCCCCGCGCCGAGGTCGATCCGATGTACATGCCCGGCCGCTTGCGCACCGCCTCCAGGCCCTTGAGCACCTGGATCTGTCCAGCAGTGTACTCACCGCCTTCCTGCTTCGTCTGCTTCGCCATGTCCGCTCCGGGGCGTGTCTCGTTCGCGCGACCCGATGGGCGCGCTACTCCGTCTCCGCCTGCACGAAGACGATGCGTTCCATCTCGACGTCCGTGAGCCGCTCGTTCACCCGGGCCAGGAAGTCGCCCTTCATCGTGTTGAGCTCCATCAGCCAGGCGCTGTTGCGCACTTCGACGATCAGAGCCCCCTCGTCGACCGCCCTGGCTCGCGTGACCCGAGCAAGCTGCTCACCGACGATCTCGGGCCAGAGCTCGAGCGCGTCCATTCGCGCCACCTGATCGCGCACGCCGCATCGCTCGAGCACCTGCGAGAGGACCGCGTCGAGCCTCATCGGACGCCCACCTTCCTTCACGTGGCGATCCTGCCGGTCTCGATGCGCCAACGGGGGATCGCATCGCTACGGATCCGCACGTCCGCCTCCTTGGGCGCCGTCAGCACCACCTGCCCGATGTCCTGGGCCTCCATGAGGCCGAGGACCCGCTCGCTTCGCCCCTCGTCGAGCTCGGCGAACACGTCATCCAACAGAAGGACGGGACGCCGGCTTCGGCTCTCCCGAATCGTCGTCGCCTCCACGAGCCGGAGCGAGAGCGCCGCCGTCCGGCGCTGACCTCCGGAGCCGTAGTCCCGGAGGTCGACCCGTTCGTCCTCGTCCTCGAGCTGGAGTCGGACCTCGTCCCTGTGGGGTCCGACGACGGTAACGCCCTGCCGGCACTCGCTCTCCCGGGAGTCCAACAGCGCGTCGAGGAAAGCCGACCGGATCCCCTCGACTTCGGTCACCCCCGCGAGCGACACGCTGGACCGGTACGTCATCCGCGCTCGCTCCCCGCCCGAGATCCTCGCGTAGCACTCTCCGAACGCCCGGTCCCTGCCCTCGATCCACGCGCGGCGCGCGGCCATGACCTGCGCTCCCGACCGAACCAGGCCCTGGTTCCACGCGCCCACCGCTCCGCCCGGCCCGCCCGACTTCAGCGCGGCGTTTCGGCGAACCAGGACCTGCTTGTACTCCTGCAGGGACTCCAGGTAGCCCGGCTCGTTCAGCGACAGGACGATGTCGAGGAATCGACGACGCTCGGCAGGCCCACCGCTCACCAGCTCGATGTCCGCCGGCGAGAAGATCACCGCGGACAGCTGCCCCAGCGCGTCACTCAGGCGGACGGGCTCCGTCCCGTCCACGGACACCTTCTTCTTCTTGCCGGGACGCTGGAACGCGGCGGCGACCACCCCGCCTCGGAGTCGCGCTCCGTCGTCAGGATGGGTCGTTCCCTGCACCCGGAACGTGTCGGCACCGAAAGCCACGAGCTGCTCGTCTCGGGCTCCACGGAAGGAACGGAACGTCTCCAGGTAGTAGATCGCCTCCAAGAAGTTGGACTTTCCTTGGGCGTTGTCGCCGATGAGGGCGACGCCTTCGGGAGGGAGCTCCAAGTCCTGGCTTCCGAGGTTCCGGAAATGGCGTATGGCCAGCCCGCTCAGGCGCACGGACCGCCGGAAGGGAGAGTCGCCGGGAACATGCGATAAGCTAACGTTCCGTGCGGCTTCCGACTACTACTCGGAGAGGGTCCGGAGCGGGTGGATCAGCGCCCTCGAAAGGACGGCTCGCGCTTCTCCAGGAAGGCCTCCATGCCCTCTCTCATGTCGTCCGTGGACGCCAGCAGGCCGAACAGCGAGGACTCGAAGTCGAGCGCCTCGGCCGTCGCCGTATCCAATCCCCGGTAGATGGACTCCAGCGCCATGCGGACCGCCACGGGTCCGTTCTTCGTAACCCTGCGGACGAGGCCCTTCGCCTCGGCGAGGAGCGAGGCCCGCGGCACGACCGAGGACACCAGACCGATCTCCCGAGCCCGAGCCGCATCGACCATGTCGCCGGTCAGGGTGAGCTCGATGGCCCGACCCAGCCCGACCAACCGGGCCAGCCGGATCGTCCCCCCGTACCCGGGGATGATGCCGAGCCCGACCTCCGGGAGCCCGAAGCGCGCGTTCTCGCTGGCGATTCTCAGGTGGCAGGCCAACGCGAGCTCACAGCCCCCTCCGAGCGCGTACCCGCCCACGGCCGCCAGGACCGGCTTGGGAAAGCGCTCGATGTCTCTGAGGACCGCCTGGCCCTCTCGGCTCACGCGCACGCCCGAGACCGAATCCATCTTGGCCAGCTCCCCGATGTCCGCGCCCGCCACGAAGGCCTTGTCGCCGGCTCCGGTCAGCACCACCCCGCGCACCTGGTCGTCGTCCCGGAGGCTCGAGAAGACCTCGCCGATCTCCGCCACGACCTCCGCGTTCAGGGCGTTGAGCTTGTCCTGGCGGTCGATCGTCACGACGGCCAAGTCCGCATCCCATTCGACCCTCACGTGCGTCAGATCGGCCATGGCCGCCCCCCCTCGTCTCTCGCGGTCCATCGTTCGAAGCGCCGCAAGATAGCGGCGCCTCGAAGGATGGAAAAACCCGCCCACAGCGCTTAGCTTTTCGCCCTGCCGCGCCAGGCCTTGCGCCCGCCCGGGCCGTCGCGCGTCCGTCGCGCCCCTCGAAACGGGCCCGCTACAGCGGCCCACCAGGAGCTCGCACCACCATGAGTCGGTCCCTCAACAAGGTCATGCTCATCGGCAACGTCGGGAACGACCCCGAGATCCGGGCGACCGGCTCCGGGGCACGGGTCGCCAAGGTGTCGCTCGCGACGAACCGCTCCTGGTCGGACCGGTCCGGGCAGAAGCAGGAGAAGACCGAGTGGCATCGCCTGACCTTCTTCGGGCGGCTCGTCGACATCGTCGAGCAGTGGGTGAAGAAGGGCGACCGGCTCTACGTCGAGGGCCGCATCGAGTACTCGCAGACCGAAGGCGATGGCGGCACCCGGTACTGGACCGACATCGTCGTGAGCGAGATGGTCATGCTCGGCTCCACGGGGCCCGGAGGAGGCACGGGAGCCGGCTTCAGCGACCTCGACTACGCGTCCTCGGGCGGCGAGCCGCCCTCGATGACCGAGCCCGACGACGACCTTCCCTTCTGAGCTCTCCCGATCGCCGGCGGCTGGGACGTCCCTTCTTCGGTGGCCCGTCCGGCTTCGTCCTCCCAGAGTCCCATGAGGTACTCGTCGTAGCGCTCGGGATGGCGCCGGTAGTCCTCCACCCACACCTCGAAAGGTGGAAGCGCGATCCGGCGTGAGAGCCAGTCCGTCGCCACGCGCACCATCTCCACGTACGAGATGTCGCCTCGCCCACCCTCTTCGCGGTGCGCCCGATGGGCGAGGAGATAGATCTCGTCGGGGCTCATGAAGACAAGAAGATCCGCGACCTGCGCCGAGCAGTAGTCGTGGTACTTCGCGCGCAGGACGTGGAGCGGCTCGTCGGAGCCCGTCTTGCCACCGTCCACTGCGGCCCTCCGCTGGACGTGAAAAAGCCCCTCGTCTCACGAAACACGAACGGGACCCGAAGGTCCCGACGCGCCTACGTATGAGCCGAAGGGCCTACGAGCGCAAGACTTTCAAGAGCGTGGCGGGGACGCCTCGGGCATCGGGCCGGACACCGTGGGATCGTCGTGCTCGCGCAGCTGCCGATAGATCGATCGACGCGTCAGCCCGTAGAGGACGACCCGGCTGAGAAACTCGGGATCATCCTTCTGGACCTGTTCCGCCTGCGCCGCAATGTCGCGGGGCAGCCTGACCGACAGCTTCACGGACCGCGTTTCCCACATGGACGCACCTCACCCAAGGAAGAGTGGAGGAAAAGATG
>JABAOE010001295.1_pt1 | contig 22391 bp, 22 predicted proteins | sample 7062141 | NCBI WGS metagenome assembly JABAOE01 (sample SAMN14538627, study PRJNA623070) | marine sediment metagenome | biome: marine biome [ENVO:00000428]; feature: marine pelagic biome [ENVO:01000023]; material: deep marine sediment [ENVO:00002113] | place: India: Gulf of Khambhat ... | reverse complement strand
AGGCCATTCTGGGAAAAGCCCGACTGACAACGATCTGGGCCAATATCCGCGACCTGGATGAAATTCTTGAACGCAGGGAAGAGATCGAAGCGCTCCCGGAAGACCCTGACTTCGACCCGGCCGCAATCCTGAACGAAGGCGATGAATCAGATGAAGCACAGGCGCAGGCCGATGCCATGGACATGGAAAAACTCCTGGAGAAACTTGAACAGGAGAAAGATGATGCGCGCTTCCAGAACTCTCTCCAGGAGCTGATTCCCCTGCTTCGACTACAGCTTTCCGAGGAACGGCGCCCCTTGATACTGCGCGCCTACCTGCTTCTATGTCGCTGTGCAACAGGCAAACAGTTTTCCTCCGACCGCAAACAGTACGCCAAGCTCGCCCTCGCCCAGCTTTCGTCCGAAGAAATGACCAACTACCTGGTCGCCTATGTGTTTGCAGAAGATACCGAGCAGAAAACCAGGGATACGTTGATACAGATCCTTGCCTACTTAAGCGATAAGGTCGCCAAACGCCTGATGCAGCTTCTGGCCGACGAAGAGTCGGCCTCGAAGCGCAAGACCCTGCAGGACATCCTGGTGCGCAGTGGCTTGAAAGTTGTACCGACAGTTCATGAATACCTGCATGATGAACGCTGGTATGTGGTGCGTAATGCCGTTGGCATTCTGGGTGACATTCGCAGCCAGGAATCGCTGGCCGAACTGTCCCTCTTGCTCCAGCATGATGAAATCCGCGTGCGGCGGGAGACGATCCGCGCGCTCACCAAGATCGGCGGCAAAAGAGCGGTCAAGACACTTCTGCAAACCGCGCAGGAAGATGACCAGGAGATGCGTCGCCAGGCAATTCTGTCCCTTGGCGCCATCAAGGCAACCGCTGCCGTTCCGGCCCTGCTCGGCATGCTCAAGAAAAAAGGCTGGAGTCAACGCGAGATCGACCTGAAAAAAGATGTGATTCGAGCGCTTGGAGAGATCCGCACCGCCGAGGCGACCCCGGAATTGATCAACATCCTCAGGAAAAAGAGCTGGATGCACAGGCAACTGAACGACGAACTTCGCGCTGTGGCGGCTACGGCACTGGGTGACATTGCTGACGAAAGCACACGGGGCTATCTTGAAAAGGCAACCGACGATCGCAATACCGCCGTTGCCAGGGCAGCCGCCCAAGCCCTCAAGCAGTTAGACAAGGTAAACTCATGAATATTGATGAAATAAAACAGGTCGTCCAGGTCCTGGCAGCAGCCATCAAGGGCTTGCGCCTCTATGCCGTTGACCACCCGGCGACCACCAAACAGGTCGAAACCTTGCAAAACGGCCTGTTCAGCATGCTGCAGCACAAAAAAATGATCAAGATGGGGCTCCTCGAGGGGACCCTCTTTGTCGAAGACCATCTCTTCATGCAGGAGTTTCCCGCCGCCACAGAACTTGCCAACCTGCTCGAAAACAGGGAAATCCTTGGCTTCGAGTTCATGGCCGGCCTGTCTGCCTCGGAAATCAAGTCGCTGCTGCACCTGATTCACTCGGGAGGGGGCAAGGGACAGGACTTCGCCGATGCGCTCGTCTCCCAGGGCGTCAAGAAGATACGTGCGATCGCCGCTGATGACGATGACGACGATGAACAGAAGCCGCGCAAGGTTTATCGCAAAGCCCTGAAGGTTGTCGACCAGATCTTCCAGGACGTCCGGATGGGGGAAATTCCTTCTTCGGAAGAAGCGATCAAGGTTGTCAAGGACATGGCCCAACTGACCATGACAGAGCCGCACGCCATGATGGCGCTGTCCATGCTCAAGGACTACGACAACTACACCTTTACCCACTCGGTCAATGTTTCGGTCCTCGCCTTGGCGGTAGGCCGGGCCTGCGACATTAGCGAAGAGCAGCTCAAAACCCTCGGCCTGGGAGGGCTCTTGCATGACCTGGGGAAGTTGCGCGTTGACGTCAACATCATCACCAAGCCTGGACGATTAACCGATGCCGAATTCGATGCCATCAAGGAACATCCCGGTTTCGGCGCAGAGATCATTAAGGAGATGGAAGACGTAACCCCAGAGGTCATGCAGATTGTCCACGGCCATCACCTGCGCTACGATCGCACCGGTTACCCGCAGGATGCGTCCGGCAACATTGTCTCCCCGCTGGTGGAGATGGCCGCGATTGCCGATGCCTACGACGCCATGACCACCCTGCGTTCCTACCAGAGGCCGTTCACACCGCGAAAGGCAATTGCCAGGATGAAAGAGATATCAGGGTCCTCCTTACACCCCGAATTCGTCACGTCCTTCATTGAATCACTTGGTGCCTACCCGGTCGGCAGCCTGGTCCGTCTCGACAATAACGAGATCGGCCTGGTCATCAAGGTCGACCCGCAAAACACCAGCCTGGTCGACATCAAGATTCTCTACAACCCGGCCGGGACCATGCTCGAAGAACCGGTCATGTTACAGTTACGTCCCAACCAGCCGCGCAAAATAGTGGCCGAAGTTGATCCGCACACCAAGGGGATCGACGTGACTGATTTTTTTGACCTGGAATGATCTAATATACACGCGTCAGCAATCCACAAACAAAAAGGCCGGAAGAGAACTCTTCCGGCCTTGCACTTTTTAATTGTCGCCTCTCTCGCCTTGCGCCACTAAGCTTTTAAAGGCAACGCGCTCAAGGCTTCGACTGCGGCAACACGCACTGTCGCCCGACTGTCCCTGGCCAGCTTCAGAAGGGGCTCGGCGCTGTCCGGAGAACCGATCGCCCCGAGTGACCTGGCTGCACTGGCAACCAGCTGTTCATCTTCTTCACCCAGCAACGAAACCAGGTAGGGTGCAAGCCGAACATCGCTGAAATGCCCCAGGGCTTCAGCTGTATGCACGCGCACGGCTGGAGACGGGTCTTTAAGGTGCTTGACCAGGCTGTTGAGTGATTTGGGATGCGCTTTGGCACCAAGAACCTGGATCGCGGCCCCGCGGATGTCCGCATCGGGATCTTTCAACAGGTTGATGAGATGGGGGAACACGTCCGTGGACTTGACGAATTCCATCGCGAAAATGGCCTTGACCCGCTCGCCGCGCTTTTCGGACCTGAGACCTTCGACGATCTGGGAAAGATCCTGGAAAGATTCCAGACGTTCCAGGGCAGAGGCCGCTGCAGTACGCACTTCCTCTGCGGAATCATTGAGTAATTCTATGAGCAGATTGCGTCGTTGCTCGAGAGACATGACATTCCCCATCCGATAAAATTCAATAGGGATAAAAGTACCAGAAACAACTCAACTGCGCAAACGCGAAAAACAACATCAAACAAAACGGGCAAGGTCATGCGACCTTGCCCGAGAGATTCCACGTTGAATACTTGTTCTCTGAAAAATTAAAACGGGATATCGTCATCCGGATTGAATGACTGTTCCGGCGGGGCTTGCGAGTAATCTTCAGCCGGAGTCGACTGACGGGCTCCACCGCCGCTACCCTGATCACCGGCGCGGCTCAACATCTGCATTTCGTTGGCAACGATTTCGGTAATGTAACGTTTATTGCCATCGCGGTCATCGTAGGAGCGATTCTGGATGCGCCCTTCTATGTACACCTGCTTGCCCTTTGTCAGGTACTTGCCGCAGATTTCCGCAAGCCCGGCCCAGACCACGATGTTGTGCCACTCGGTACGCTCCTGCTGCTCACCCTGCTTGTTTTTGAAACGATCCGTGGTAGCCAGGGAGAATGTGCAGACCGCCGTCCCGGACGGCGTATAACGCAGTTCAGGGTCTTTTCCCAGGTTACCGACCAGAATAACTTTATTCACAGACATGAAAACACCTCCATTGCATTGGATTGAAGTGGCAGTCTATTACAATACCCGATGCCTGTAAAGGCTAAGATGAGCCGGAATCGGCCTGCGGCTGGCGACACTTCAACGCGGGGCTTAAGAGCATACCAAAGTTAGTGGTAATGAACTTTCTTGATCCCCTCCAACTGCAGAATTGCCGTCGTCAATTCCCTGCCGATGCGTTTCTGCTGTTGGGTAATCACCATCTGAAAATAGATTTCATCGTGGACGAGATCAACATGTGAGCTGAGATCTGAAACCTTCAGTGAACGTTCATCAAAGATCGCCTGCAATTCGTCATAGAGTTCCATGCGCTTTGCAGCAGTCACCATCAGCGTCACGTATCGGTCTTTTCTTATCAGCGGGTCGAAGTTCTTGAGAAAGACCAGGCTGATCAGAACCAAAACTGTGGTAATACCGCCGAGGGAGAAGTAACCCATACCGAAAGCCATCCCCAGGCCGGCCACCACCCAGAGGCTGGCGGCAGTCGTTAAGCCGCGGACAGAAATGCCCTCTTTGAGAATCACCCCAGCGCCGAGGAAACCAATCCCGGTGACGATCTGGGCAGCAACCCTGGACGGGTCGAAACGCACCGCAGACTCAACGTCCAGCATGCCATATTTGACGTAGAAGGCCTCCGAAACGATCATCATGGCGCAGGCACCTACCGACACCAGCAGGTTGGTTCGCAGCCCTGCCGGACGGCCATGCTTCTCCCGCTCCAGGCCAACCAGACCACCGGCAATTGCGGCCAGAAGCAGCTTTATTAAGACATCCAGTTCATAGTTGCCGAAAAGTGGAGAATCAAAAAACATGTCTTCACCTTGTTGAATCAGGAGTATCACGACAGGTTCGAGTAGTTATTATACCATGTTATGTATACGAATTACCTTAAAAGGCAAAATTTCCAGATACTTACAAAAAAAACGCAAAAGGTGTATCCTGCATGAACCGACAAGATGGCTTTAAAGTTTGAAATTTTCTACTTTTCTAATAAAAAGCTAACATTGCACTGCTAGAATCTCCAACAAAAGACTGCAAAGTGAGCCGTCATTATGAGCAAGAACAAGATTCTGGTTATTGAAGACGAAGAAGATATTCTGGCCCTGGTTCAGTACAACCTGGTCAAGAGCGGTTTCGAGGTCGACATCGCTCCCAGTGGTGAAGAGGGGCTGCAAAAAGCACGGCAAGGCCGCCCGGACCTGATCGTGCTCGACCTGATGCTCCCGAGCGTTGACGGACTGGAAGTCTGCCGACAACTTCGTGCCGACCAAAATTTTACCGACGTAGCAATCGTCATGATGACGGCCAAGGGCGAAGAAGAAGACATCGTCAAAGGCCTGGAATACGGCGCGGACGACTATATCACCAAGCCTTTCAGTCACCAGGTATTAATTGCCCGCATCAAGGCCGTTCTGAGGAGAAAGCTCTCTACGCCGAAAAACCGGGGTGAGGATCCTATCGTTGTGCACGACCTGATCATCGACCCTCGCCGCAACAAGGTGACGGCATGCGGCGAGAATGTTGACTTGACGGTATCAGAGTTCAAGCTTCTGAGCCGGTTGGCCACCAGGCCCGGCTGGGTGTTCACGCGCACGCAAATTGTCGACGCTATTCATGGCGAAGGCTACGCTGTGACCGATCGGGCCGTCGACGTACAGATCGTTGGCTTACGTAAAAAACTTGGTGCGTGCGGCGCTTATATCGAAACCGTTCGCGGGGTTGGCTACCGGTTCAAGGAATAGGAACGCCCATGTCCCGCAAACGACTCATCTGGCAAATCTTCCCACCTTTTTTAATCATTATCATCTGCGCGCTGCTCGCGATGACCTGGACAGTTTCAAGAGAGCTGGAATCATTCCAGCTTCGTCAGACGACCAGTGACCTGGCAGCCAGGGCGGCTTTTGCCGGTGAGCTCCTGAAAGGTCTCATGGCAGAGGACAAACTACCTCAAGTCGACCAGCTCTGCAAAGTCCTCGGCAATCGAACGCAAACGCGCTTAACCGTCATACTGAAGAACGGTGTGGTCATTGGCGATTCAGAAAAAAACCCGCAGCAGATGGACAACCATGCCAGGCGTACGGAGATTGCCCCCGCCCTGCAGGGGGAAACCGGCACAGCTTCCCGATTCAGCCAAACCCTGCAACAAAACATGTTGTATGTTGCAATCCCCATTCTCGAACAAGGTCAAGTCGTTGGCAGTATTCGAGCGTCCCTCTCCATGGCGGAGCTTGAGAAAACGCTCGCCAACATCACCGCGAAACTTGTTGGTGGCGGCCTCGCCGTTGCCTTGATCGCCGCGGTCGTCGCGCTTGCCGTATCCCGCAGGATCAGCCGACCACTGGGTGAATTGCAGCGCGGAGCGGAACGTTTTGCGAACGGAGACCTTGACCACCCCCTGCCTGATTCTACGGTCACCGAAGTGAATGGCCTGGTGAAAGCCATGAACAGCATGGCGGCTCAACTGGATGAACGCTTGCGCACGGTTGTCCGGCAAAGAAACGAGCAGGAAGCCGTGCTGTCCAGCATGATCGAAGGTGTGATCGCTATTGACACCAACCAGGTTGTCCTGAGAATCAACCAGGCTGCGGCCAGCTTGCTTGACATTGATTTTAACCACGCCATCGGCAGACATATCGGCGAGATCACGCGCAAGGTCAACTTGCACCGTTTTGTTGAACGGGCACTTTCCAGCAACACCCCGATCGAAGACGAGCTGACCTTGCTGCATATGGCTGGAGAGCGCTACCTCCAGGCCCACGGTTCTTCGCTGAATGATGCCAACGGACAGAAAATAGGCACCCTGGTCGTCGTGCATGACGTCACCCGCCTGCGTCGTCTGGAGAATCTGCGCCGTGACTTTGTCGCGAATGTTTCACACGAACTCAAAACTCCGATCACGGCCATTAAGGGCGCCGTAGAAACTCTGCAGGACGGCGCCATGAACAACCCGCAGGAGGGCAGGCCTTTTCTCGCGATTGCCGGCAGGCAGGCAGACCGTCTTAATGCCATCATCGAGGACCTGCTGGCCCTGTCACGACTGGAGCGGGACGCTGAATCAGCTGGCATCGAACGCACTCAAGAGCACCTGAAGACAATCATTGAAGCGGCATTCCAGGCCTGCGCCGCTACGGCAAAAAAACAGGGGATTGAAGTCAAACGCTTTTGTTCCGAGGAATTGATTGCCCATGTCAACGCCCCGCTGCTGGAGCAGGCCGTGGTGAACCTGTTAAGCAATGCCATAAAATTCAGCAATGTAGGTGGCATAGTCACCGTCGAAGCCTGGCAGGATGGCAGCCTGGTCACAATCAAGGTCCAGGATCGCGGCCAGGGGATCGCCAAAGAACATCTGCCGCGACTCTTTGAACGTTTTTACCGTGTTGACGCTGCCCGCAGCCGCGCAATCGGCGGCACGGGCCTGGGCTTGGCGATCGTCAAACATATCGTCCAGGCACATCATGGTGAGGTGACTGTCCACAGCACTCCCGGCGAAGGTAGTGTGTTCAACATCAGCATCCCGATAAATTGATTAAACCTGCAAAGCCCTGAACAACACCACCTGCATTTCTCAATATTCACCTCACAACGGTCAGATTTTGACCTGCCACGCTGATTGCTGTAAATTTGCTACTGTCCATCCAGCCATTGGCGAATTGCATTTGAAGATGTCGAGCACATCTACCAGTATTCCGCACTAGCTTACACTGCGTGCAAAGAGAGATGTTTTTTCTCTATGCTTGTTGTTGCTAAGGCTAGTATTGCGCGGCAAAGGGCAACAAATCACTCGAGTGGCCTGACTGTATGCCTTGTCCACCCTGTCCCTATGTCGCTTGTCAGACTCGACAAACTCCCGGAAAACCTGCCCCCCGCCTCTCGACCCGATCTGTGTAGGCGGTATAATCAATACGGAGGAATTAGTTGTAAGGCAGGATTTGCGGTAAACTGTTCGGGCACACTCAATTTATCAATGACAAAAGCTGATGAATGATGTGCTTTTTTATTTACTCGTCATAAAAAAAAAGGCAGTCTCCTAACACAAATCTAACATAAGCTGAATATTTTCCGCGCTTGGGAATTTTTCGCAAGATGCGACATCATTAACATTTCAAGGAATAAACATGATCGAACCATTCACAATGGGATACACGGCAATCGGCGGTCTTGGGGTTTTCATCCTCGGCATGAAATATCTGTCCGACAGCCTGCAGTCGCTTTCAGGTAACTTGATCCGCAAGGCCATTTCTTCGGTCACCACCAACCGCTTCCTGGCGGTCATAGTCGGCCTGGTGGTGACCTGCTTCGTTCAATCCTCATCGATCACTACCGTCATGGTGGTCGGCCTGGTCAATGCCAGCCTGATGAACGTCACCCAGGCGATCGGCGTTATTCTCGGCGCCAACATCGGTACCACCATAACCGGCTGGATCCTGGCGGTCAAAGTCGGCAAATATGGACTCCTGCTCATTGCCCTCGGCATCTTCCCGATGCTGTTTTCCAAAAACGATCGGATCTCGGCGACGGCCAAAGTGTTCGTCTCGCTGGGCTTGATCTTTTTCGGACTGGAGATCATGAGCGGGGCTTTCAAGCCCTTACGCAGTGACGAAGGTTTCATGAACCTGATGCTGACGCTTGATGCGAAAACCTTGCTGAGCATCCTCGGCTGCGTGGCGATCGGCTGCGTTATGACCATGATCATCCAGAGCAGTTCCGCCATGCTCGGCATCACCATCGCACTGGCGACCACCGGGGCGATTCCGTTGTACACTGCCATCGCCCTGGTCATGGGAGAAAATATCGGGACGACGATTACCGCACAGTTCGCCGCGATCGGCGGCAGCGTTGCCTCGCGCCGTGCAGCCATGGCCCATACCGTGTTCAACGTGCTCGGGGTTGTGATAATCGTCAGTATTTTTTCCCCCTATGTCGACTTTATCGAGACGTTTGTTCCCGGGGAATCTGGCTTTGTCAACGCCGAGGGCAGCTACACCTACATTGCTGCGCACATTGCCATGGCGCACACCTTCTTCAATGTCACGGCCACCATTGTCATGCTCCCATTCCTCAATTATCTGGCCAGGCTGGTCACCAGGCTCATACCTGACAAGAAGGGTGAAGAGGAAGGACGACTCAAGTACATCGGCGCCCCCGGCACCATCCCGGTCGCCATGGGCATCCCAATGGTTTACGAGGAACTGAAAAAGATGAAGGGCATGGTATTTGAGGCCTTACAGTGTTCCCACGATCACACCAATCGCAACTTGAAGGGACGGGACAACGTCTATCGCAGGCTCAAGGCTCTAGAAAATGAAACCGACGTCGTGCAGCACGAGATCACGACCTTTACGGTTGCCTTGATGCAGGCCGGCGGGGCCAGCAACGAACAATCAGACCGCGCCTACAGCTATGTGCGTGCAGCCGATGAACTCGAATCGATTGCCGACTACGCGACCAATTTCAGTTCGTACATGAAACGCCTTGACAAACATGAACTTGACTTCAGTTCGGAGGGCTGGAAGGATCTTCTGAATTACTACGAGGAAGTGATCAACTTCTACAACATGGTCTGCGAGGCATTCCAGGATGAAGATGTCAGCAGCACGCGAGAGATCTACGCCGAGGCGACACGGCTCAACGACCTGGCTGACCAGGTCCGTAAAAACCATCTCGAGCGGATGAAGGCCGGAACCTGTAATGCATTACCGGCGCTGACCTTCAGCGACATGGCGGTCGCTTTGCGGAGGGTCAAGAACCACACCGTCAATCTGCATGAAGCGCTTATCGCCCATACCTAACTTGCTTCAGGGCGAAGACATTAGACCTTAAAGAAAAAGGGGTGCTCAGTGTGAGCACCCCTTTTAGGTTTCCTGATACCTTAATCATTGACAACCCGACCTCTTGACATCCGGATTCAGCCGGGAAGTTTCCGTTTCAGCGCTGGCATGGCCATAGAAACCATGAAGTGGGAGAGCAACAGGGCGCTGATCAGGGACAATATAATCGATGTCAGCAACTCCGAAGTCGTATTACTGAAAAACACAAAAAACCCAAACGCATAGACCAGAAAGCCCCCGGGGAGACTTGCTTTCAAAATTTGTTTTTTTTCGGCAGGCTCTTCTTCAAAGCTGCACTTCTTCCCGCAGACCCAGCATATTCTTGTGCCATACAGGAAACAGACCGTTGCCGTCACAAAACAAAACATCCCGCTTACGATATCAAACATAGCCAACCCCGTAATTAATTTGAATTAATTATACTTCATCAATAATACTTGTAAAGCTTTTTAATCTTTCACAGTTAAGCAGCATTTCATGCGTCACTTCAAATAGACAATCCAAAATTAAATCAAGACAACTTATTTAATTTACTCCTTACCAGTCTTTAACACTCTCCTAACATTTCAACGGCAAACTCCGCTCAACAATTAACGAACGAAACGTCAAGGAGATGAATTTTATGAACAAGACCGTCAGCAAACTGATGCAAACCATTTTACTTTCTTTAGCGACGCTTACATTGACTATCGGGGTTGCAACCGCCGGCACGACCATCAATGGCGCCGGAGCAACCTTCCCCTACCCGGTCTACGCACAGTGGGCGTGGCTCTACAACAAAGATACCGGGGTCAAGCTGAACTACCAGTCGATCGGCTCCGGCGGGGGCATCCGTCAGATTAAGGCAAAAACAGTTGACTTCGGCGCGTCCGATGCGCCCCTGAAAGCCGAAGAACTTAATGAATCCGGGCTGCTTCAATTCCCAATGATCATGGGAGGCGTGGTGCCAGTCGTGAATGTACCGGGGATCACTTCAGGCCAGTTAAAGCTTTCCGGGGCTACCCTGGCTGATATTTTTATGGGTAAAGTGAGCAAATGGAACGATGGTGCCATTGCAAAAGAAAATCCGGGACTGAAGCTGCCGGACACGGCGATCACCGTTGTTCACCGTGCTGACGGTTCAGGTACGACCTGGATTTTCACCAATTATCTGAGCAAGGTTTCCGAGACCTGGAAAGAGTCGGTTGGCAACGCCAAGTCGGTGAAATGGCCCGCGGGGGTTGGCGGCAAGGGCAACGAAGGCGTTGCCTCCTACGTACAACGCATCAAAGGCTCAATCGGCTATGTCGAATATGCCTACGCTCTGCAAAACAAGCTTACCTACAGTCTCTTGCAGAACAGTGCCGGTAATTACGTTGCCCCGACAAGCGAAGCGTTTCAGGCGGCAGCGGCCAATGCCGACTGGGCCAACGCGGACGGCTTCTACCTGGTTCTCACCGACCAGCCAGGAACTGACAGCTGGCCGATTACAGGGGCCTCATTCATCCTGGTTTACAAGGAGCAGCAGAATGCTGCGACCGCCAAGGACGTCCTTAAGTTCTTTGACTGGTGCTATCGCAACGGCGCCGCGACTGCCGCAAAGCTCGACTACGTGCCGATGCCTGACAAAGTCGTCTCCCTGGTTGAAAAAGCCTGGACCGAACAGATCAAGGCTGACGGCAAGCCTGTCTGGCCATAAGACGACAAACGCACAAGCTGAATTTGCACAGGCAAAGCAGAAAGACACAAGAAATAAATGCAGACCAACACAAAGCAAAACCTTGATCCGGCATTCCGTTGGCTTACCCTTGCCAGCGGACTTGCCGTTGTATTGCTTGTCGGCGGCATCCTCTATACCCTGGTCGTTGGAGCCGCGCCGGCGTTGAAGAAATTTGGCTTCGGGTTCCTGTGGTCACAGGCATGGGACCCTGCCTTCATGGAGTTCGGCGCTCTGAGCAGTGTCTATGGCACCCTGGTGTCAACCGCAATCGGCATGTTGATCGCGGTTCCGTTGAGCATGGTCATCGCCCTGTTCCTGGTCGAAATCGCCCCGCCAGCCATTAGTCGCATCGTGGGCGGAGCCATCGAATTACTGGCCGCCATCCCAAGCATTATCTACGGAATGTGGGGGCTGTTTGTCTTCGCTCCGTTCCTTGCCGATTATGTACAGCCCATGCTTGCATCGATAGCTCCGGGTTTTCCCCTTTTCCAAGGACCACCGATGGGGATTGGCATGCTCTCTGCGGGAATCATCCTCGCATTGATGGTTTTGCCTTTTATCACTTCGGTCACCCGTGATGTTTTCCAGATGGTTCCGGCGGTCGTCAAGGAATCGGCCTATGGCATGGGCAGCACCACATGGGAAGTCACCCGCAAGGTGACCCTGCCTTACGGCATCCAGGGTGTGGTCGGGGCCTGCTTTCTTGGCCTCGGCCGCGCCATAGGCGAGACCATGGCGGTGACATTTGTCATCGGCAACCGGCATGAAATATCGACCTCCCTGTTTGCTGCCGGCAACAGCATCGCGTCGACCCTTGCCAATGAGTTCACGGAAGCATCCGATGACCTGTACCTGGCCGCCCTGATCGAACTGGGGCTGGTCCTGTTCGGCGTGACCCTGATTTTACAGGTGATTGCTCGCTGGTGGTTGCGCCGCACAGCGCGCAAGTTGGGAGCTGTTCGATGAAGCACCGCAGCCTGACTTTAAGACGCAGCACAGACATGGCTATCCGGATGCTCAGCAGCCTGGCCGCGCTGCTTGGCATTGCCATGCTCGCCTGGATTCTTGGCACGGTTCTGCTCAAAGGCTACATGGCTATCAATTGGGAATTCTTTACCGAGCTCCCGGCACCTCCCGGCATGCCCGGTGGCGGACTTGCCAACGCTATTTTAGGCACCCTGCTGATTACTCTGCTGGCAGTCTTGATCGGCGTTCCGATCGGCCTTGCGGCCGGCGTCTGGTTAGCCGAGTTCGGCCAACAGTCAAAAACAGCCGAAGTTGTGCGCTTTGCCGCCAACCTCCTGATGGGGACGCCGTCCATTATCATCGGTGTGTTTGTCTATGTAACCATGGTTATGACCACAGGTAACTTCTCCGGCGCAGCCGGGGCCGTAGCGCTGGCTATCATCATGCTGCCGGTCGTCGCGCGAACAGCAGAAGACATGCTGAGCCTGGTGCCAAGCGCACTCAGAGAAGCAGCCCTGGCACTCGGCGTACCACGCTGGAAGGCAACTTTAGGGGTCGTCTTCCGGGCTGCAAAAACCGGGCTTATGACGGGCACGCTGCTGGCGATCGCAAGAGTCAGTGGCGAGACAGCGCCTTTGCTGTTTACCGCTCTCAACAGCCCCTTTTGGCCAGAATCATTCAACGAACCGACAGCGAACCTGACGGTGACCATTTTCAACTACGCTATGTCCCCTTACGCTGACTGGCAAACATTAGCATGGGGAGCATCCCTGCTGATTGCCGTTGGCGTGCTTGGCACGACAGTCATAACCAGGGGATTCCTCTGGTACAGGAGCAGACAACAATGATACAGACAGCAACTGCTGCCACGCAGCTTCATTCGAGCCCACAAGCCATACCAGTCGCAGGCAACGACAACAAAACACACAAACTGGCCGAGGAAATCAAAATAGCGACCAGCGGGCTGGACTTTTATTATGGCGACCAGCAGGCCTTGTTTGACAACCGCCTTGAGATTGCAGCCAACAAGGTCACAGCAATCATCGGCCCCTCCGGCTGCGGCAAATCCACCCACTTGCGCACCTACAACAGGATATTTGAACTCTACCGGGGGCAACGTGTCGACGGGCAGGTTTTGCTGGACGGGCAAAACATCTTCGACAGCAGCTGTGATGTTCTTGAGTTGCGCCGCAAAGTCGGCATGATCTTTCAGAAGCCGACCCCGTTTCCAATGAGTGTTTTTGACAATGTCGCCTACGGCTTGAAACAACACTACCAGATCAACCGCAACGAACTGCGAGGCCGCGTTGAAATGGCCCTCAAACAGGCGGCCCTCTGGGATGATGTGAAAGACAAACTCAATCATCCCGGCACGGCACTGTCCGGCGGCCAGCAGCAAAGGCTCTGTATCGCCAGGGCCATTGCCGTAGAGCCCGAGATTCTGCTCATGGATGAGCCGACCTCGGCGATCGACCCTGTAGCCACGGCACGCATTGAAGAGCTGATCGATGATCTCAAGCAGCGCTACACAATCGTGATCGTCACCCACAACATGCAGCAGGCGGCGCGCATTTCCGATTACACCGCTTTCTTTTACCAGGGGCGGATTGTCGAGTTTGGTGCAACCAAGAAGATCTTTACCAAGCCCAGCAATCAACAGACACAAGACTACATCACCGGTCGGTTCGGCTAAGGAGTTGAAAATGACCAGCATATTGCACAAAGAACTGTCACACCTTGAAAAAAAGCTGCTCTCTTTGACAGCCATGGTCGAGGAAAGCGTACAACTGGCGATCAAAGCTCTTTCCGGACACAACCGGGAGCTTGCCCAAAAGGTTATCGACAACGATGATCAGATCAACCGCCTGGAAGTTGACCTTGAAGAGGAATGTCTCAAAGTCCTGGCCCTGCATCAACCGGTGGCCAACGACCTGCGCATGATCGTCGCCGTACTGAAGATCAACAATGACCTGGAGCGCATTGCCGACCAGGCCGTCAACATCTGTGAGCGCGCCGTGGCGGTCAGCGAAACCCCCAATGCTGTCTGCCCGCTGGAACTCAACCTCATGGCCAACAAAGTGATCGACATGCTGGAAAAGGCTCTCGACTCACTGGTCAACGCCGACCTCAAACTGGCCCGCACCGTACTGGACCTGGATGATGAGGTTGACACGATCCACAGCCAGAACTACCAGGCCTTCAAAGACTACGTCCGCAAACATCCTGACAGCGTTGATGCGGTTCTGAATTACCTGACCGTCTCCCGCCATCTCGAACGGGTCGCCGACTTGGCCACCAACATCGCCGAGGATGTTATATACCTGAACGAAGGTGAGATCGTGCGGCACAAAATAGCCTGAGCAAAGACAGTCAGAAACTCCAGAGCCCGCGCAGTCCTGTGCGGGCTTTTATTTTATGTAGCACTATACTTGAGCCCCCATCTGCCAGAGCCATCATGTTGGCAAGCAGAGCGGCATGACGACTCACAAATATCCTTGGTGACTTGTATCGTAAGCAGCAATATAATTACCTATTGCTGAACATTCTACTGAGAAGCCAAATGATCAACCTGGAACAAAAGTCGAAGCTTTGGATCGCCTCATCTGGCTTTGGACTCGTCCTTCTCCTGGGTGTCCTAGACACTTTGTCCGGACAGGAGATATCCTTCTCCGTTTTCTACATGTTGCCCATCTACCTGGTCACCTGGCACCTGGGGCGCTGGCCGGGGGTAGCCATCTCGATTATCAGCGCGCTGACCTGGCTGCTGGCAGACTACATAGCCGGCGGGACCCCGTCTCATCCCCTGATTCCATTCTGGAACATGACCGTCAGGTTGACCTTCTTCCTGCTAATGACTTACCTGCTCTCCGAATTGCAGGAGACCAGGCAGCGCAGGCGTAAGCTTGAGAGGATATTTTTCCATGACATTCTCAACCTTGTCGGCAGCGTCCGCGGTTTTGCTGAGTTGCTCAAAGACAAAGAGGTCCACGCAACACAGGAGGTTTTCGACCTGATTTACAACGCTGCGGACCGCACCCTCGAGGACATCGAGGCGCAGCGAACGCTGGCCGACGTAGAAAACGATGAGCAGTATATTGAACCTGTTGAAATCAACAGCCGATTACTGATGAATCTGATTGCCAATCTTTACCGCCACCACGATGTGGCAAAAGGCAAGACTTTAACGATCACGGAGAACACTGAAGATGTCCAATTCGTCAGTGACCAGTCCATCCTGTCACGAATTTTGGGCAACATGCTCAAAAATGCACTGGAAAGCACCTTACCGGGTGGCGGCATCACATTTAGCTGCTACAAAAAAATGGGGCAGGTCTGCTTCGCAGTACACAATGAAGAGGCGATACCGGAATCCGTACGCAGCCAGATATTTAAACAGGCCGTTTCTACAAAAGGCAAAGGGAGAGGAATCGGGACCTATAGCATGAAGTTGCTAACCGAATGTCTTCAAGGGCAGATATCTTTCACCAGCAGCGTCAGAGAGGGGACCACTTTTCAAGCTTGCTTTCCAATCAAGTTTAGAACAGAAAGCAAAGACTGATTTACGCAAGCAGTAAAACCCGCCATGACTGTTCATTCGTACTCAGCACTGTACGTACGCCCTTTTCAAGTTCTTTATTGATGGGGTGTCTATTAAACAGACCCGGCCAAAACAGTACAGCATCAGGTATATAAGAGGACGTTTTTTGGGGATTGCAGACATTGGCTTTTTTGACATCCGGGCTCACCTGAGACAACTGATGAGGCAGACGCTATCGAGCACAACAGACTCCAACACCTGACCATTTACAGGACAAAAGCATCAAAACAAGGCCCTGCTACTTTTCAGTACAAAATCAGCTGTTAAGATATATATCCCTGTCTTTGCTTAGCGAGAGGTAACCATGAACACACTCGCACCCCTGCCCATCGCCAAAACTGATGAGTTTTTAGGCCTGCTCCCCAAGATGGCCAATCGCCACGCCACGGGCTGATTGCCGGAGCCACAGGAACCGGCAAAACAGTGACCCTGCGTGTATTTGCCGAACAATTCAGCCGCACCGGCGTACCGGTCTTCATGGCCGACGTCAAAGGCGACCTGTCGGGCCTGGCAAAACCCGGTGGAGATCATCCGAAGGTCGTGGAGCGCGTGGAGACTCTTGGCCTCGCTGGTTTCACACCGCAGGCGTTTCCGGTTGTCTTCTGGGATCTGTTCGGCGAACAGGGTCATCCGGTTCGCACCACCGTCTCGGAAATGGGGCCCTTGCTGCTCTCGCGCCTGCTTGACCTCAATCCGACCCAGGCCGGCATTCTCACCCTGGTATTCAAGGTTGCCGACGACCAGGGCATGCTCCTGCTCGACCTCAAGGATCTGCAGGCCATGGTGCGTTTCGTTGGTGACAACGCGAGAGAACTGCGCACTCAATACGGCAACATCTCTTCGGCAAGTATCGGCGCCATCCAACGCTCGCTGCTGACCCTGGAGCACCAGGGCGCGGAGATATTCTTCGGCGAACCGGCGCTGAACCTTGATGACCTCATGCAAACCGGTTCCGATGGCCTCGGTGTCATCAACATCCTCGCCGCGGACCGCCTGATCCAGACCCCAAAAATTTATGCGACTTTTCTGCTCTGGCTGATCGCGGAATTATTCGAACAACTGCCGGAAGTCGGCGACCCTGACAAACCGCGCATCGTCTTCTTTTTCGATGAAGCTCACCTGCTGTTCGATGACCCTCCGGAGGCCTTGCTCGACAAGATCGAACAGGTGGTCCGACTGATCCGTTCCAAGGGGGTCGGCATCTATTTTGTTTCCCAGAACCCCCTTGACGTGCCTGATGCGATACTGGGACAGCTCGGCAACCGGGTTCAGCATGCCCTGCGCGCATTCACCCCGCGCGACCAGAAGGCGGTACGCGCTGCCGCGCAGACGTTCCGACCGAATCCGCCTCTGGACGTCGAACAGGCGATCACCGCATTGGGTGTTGGTGAAGCGCTGGTCTCTTTCCTGGACTCAAAAGGAATTCCGACCCCGGTGGAGCGCGCCTTGATCTGTCCACCGGCCAGTCGCTTGCGCCCACTTGACTTCGAGGAACGCAACCAGGTGCGTGCAGAATCAATCGTCGGTAATTACTACGACATAGACATAGACCGCGAGTCTGCTTATGAACAATTGACCGCCCGGGCAAAAAAGCAGGAGGCTGAAGCGCCGCCGCCAAAAACCAGTCGCTCCCGGGCAAGCAATTCAACTAGCGACATTCTCGGGGCGGCCGCCAAAAGTGCCGCCCGTTCAATCGGCACACAGTTGGGGCGGCAGATCATCAGGGGAGTTCTCGGCTCGTTTTTTGGCAAGCGTCGCTGACGTGAACATAGCGAGGAGAATAACTGTTTCCCGTCGGCATAAAATCTTGAAGCAGAAGTCCATAACGCCAATCAGGGCAACTCGAGAAAGGAGATGATCTTATGGCCGGAAAATTTGAGCTCAAAAAAGCCAAAGACGGACAGTTCATGTTCAACTTGAAAGCGGCCAACGGCCAGGTGATTTTGACCAGCGAACTGTACAAACAGAAATCAAGCGCCGAGAACGGCATTGAATCGGTGCGCAAGAACGCCAACCGCGAGGGAGCCTTCGAGACCCGGGCCAACTCCAAGGGCGAACCGTATTTTATTCTCAAAGCGACCAATGGCCAGGAAATCGGCCGCAGCGAATATTACTCGGGGAACTCTGCAATGGAAAACGGCATCGCGTCGGTCAAGAAAAACGCCCCGGATGCCAGGATTGACGACATAACAGCCTGACCATCGCTCTATTAAAATTGCGACCCCAAAGACAAGAGAGGCCGGAAATTTTCCGGCCTCTTTGCATGATGCCACTACCAACAAGGGCAATCGGCAGATCATCGCCCTGGGCAACCCCGAAAACCCGGGAGTCGCGACGTGCTACAGACGCCACAGTGAAGAAACATGCGAGATGCACCCCGCCAAGCCCTTAGCAGGCCAGGCATTGCACGCAAAGGAAGCGGCCGGCGGCCGCTTCGCCAAAATCGCAGTTCCGGGGCCACTCGAGCACTGAAATAGAGTTGACAAAGCCAAACAAAGGGTATATCTCTCGCAGCCCTGTTTACCCGGCAACAAGGAGATAAAGTCATGAATGCCATTGCACGCAAACTGCCCTACTCTGTGACGTGGAACTGTGGTCTGATCCTGATTGGAACATTTATCCAGGCAATCGGGTACAAGGCTCTCGGTGAAGTCCAGGGCTTTGTGCCCGGCGGGCTGTTCGGAACTGCGACCCTGATTCAGTACACCAGCGGCATGCTGAACACCGGCATCATCTACATGCTGTTGAACATCCCGATGTTCATTCTTGGCTATATCTACCTGTCGAAACGATTTCTCGGTTACAGTGCTCTGGCAATGCTATCCCTGTCGATGTTCTTCATGTTGATCAATTTCAAAATCGACATCCAGGACCAGTTATACGCGGCAGTGACCTTTGGTGTCATCATCGGCGCCGGCGCCGGCATGGTCCTGCGTTCGCTCGGCTCGAATGGCGGGCTGGATGTTGCGGGTGTGATTCTCTACCAGAAATACAACATCGGGCTGGGTAAATTCTTCTTCTTTTTCAACTGTGCACTCTTCAGCTTGAGCTTCCTGACGCTTGACAACGACCTGGTGATTGCCTCGATGATCGCGGTGTTCATCACCTCGATGACCCTGGACTACTGCCTGTCTCTTTTCAACCAGCGCAAAATGGCGCTCGTGATTTCGGAAAAACCCGACGAAATCGCCGACCAGGTCATGCAGGACATGAAAATCGGCACGACCATGCTGCCCGGAGTCGGGGCTTACAAAAAAATCAAGAAAACCGTCCTGTTGATTGTCGTCAACAACATCCAGCTCAAACGACTCGAAGAGATCGTGTTCAGCAACGACCCCCACTCCCTTTTCATCGTCGAGAACACCTTCAGCGTGCTCGGGTCGACCTTTTCAAAAAGGAAGATTTACTAGGAAGGGGGTGCTCCCGGGCCTTAAAGACGTTGTCACGGTCCGGAAGCGGCATGCACAATCAACCACCCTGTGTACCCTGCGAAAGCGACCAGCAACGCGCTTCCTTCGAAGCGGTTGATTCGTCCCGGACCACGGAAACCATAACCGATCACGAACAAAGACAGGGTCAGGACAGCCATCACCGGCAGGTCTCTGCTCAGAACTGCTCCGGGCACTTCCATGGGGTGGATCACCCCGGCAATCCCAACCACGGCCAGGGTATTGAAGAGGTTCGAACCGAGGACATTGCCGAGGGCGATATCGTGCTCCCGCTTGCGGGCGGCAATGATCGAGGACGCCAGTTCAGGGAGGGATGTCCCCACCGCGACGATGGTCAGGCCGACGACCAGGTCGCTGACCCCGAAGTTTTGCGCCAAGACCACGGCGCCCCACACCAGCAGACGAGAACTCCCCACCAGCAGGCACAGGCCGACAACCAGCCAGAGCAATGCCCTGTTGAGCGGCATGGGCTCACCCTCAAACTCTTGTTCCACCTCCACGGCCAGGCTGTCTTCCCTGCGTTTGACCCCCTGCCAGATCGTCCAGCCCATCAGCCCGGCAAAGACGATCAGCAACACCCAGGCATCGAACCGGGACAACCATTTGTCCCAGACAAGATATCCGGTCAGGAATGTGACCAAAGTCAGGATCGGCAACTCTTTGCGCAAAACCTCCGAATGGACGGCAATCGGGCTGATCAGGGCAGACAGCCCGAGGATCAGGGCAATGTTGGCGATATTGGAACCATAGGCGTTGCCCAATGCTATGGATGGATTCCCCTGCAGGGCGGAAAGGGCAGACACCGACATCTCCGGTGCGGAGGTACCGAAACCGACAATCACCATGCCAATCAACAGCGGCGGCATACCAAAGTGGCGCGCAACCGCTGCCGAGCCACCGACAAACCGGTCGGCACTCCAGACCAACAGGGCCAACCCGGCGATGATAGCAAGCGAGGCTGACGCGACCATCAAACTCTACCCTTCACGAATCGTCTCAACGATTTTCCTCTCCCTAATGGAACATAAGCATAGACACCCCAGGTTGAACTTTTACGTTGGGGCAACCATGATCATGTCTTGAAGACTACTAATTTTAACGTGCCACAGCAATTTGCCTACCTACATTTTTCACGAAGATAAGAACGTCGATATTAGCCAGGGTTTGCGTCAGTTCTGCTTGACGAATGTCTCTGTTTCAATCTCGGGCTTCAGGTCGCGCATCGGGTTTCGTTGATTGAAGACCCGGTTGTGCAAGTAGAACAGCACGGTGAAAAAGGCCACGGCAGAATTGAGATCGACCGTGACCGTCACCAGGGTGGTCCCGAGGATCATGATCAGTTCCCGGTTGGTGACAAAGACGGGTTCATCATCATGGCGGGCAAAGAAATTCTTGAACATCTTTGCCCTTTTCTCAGCAACCTGACGGGCATAAAGACGCAGCGGCTTGCTGTCGAACACGTCCCAGCCGACCTTGAACAGGACTCCGACAAACACCGCCTTGGGAATCATGGTGATCAGGTCCTGAAACAGCACCAGTTCAATCAGGACAAACACGCCGACCATGACACCGGCAAGCCGCAAGGTAGCCCGTTCCTTGAGCATCAGCACGGAACGAATGGTGGCCTGTGCGCCCGGGATGCCGCCGACCAGTGCCACCGCGGCATTAGCGATTCCCTGCGCACAAAGCTCCTTGTCCTGATGCGTCCGCTCACCACTCATCTTGTCGATTACCAGAGACGTCAAAAGCGTATCGAGATAGCAGAGCAGTGCCAGCTGTATTGCCAGCGGCGCGGCCAGAAGCAGCACCGGCCAGGACCAGTCTCCCGGCCATTGCGCAGCCAACAGGGCGCCAAATTCACCGAAGCTGGCAACGCCTCCGGTCAAGCGGATGTGCTCGATCGGCAAATGCAAGGCGGCGGCCGCCAGGGTCGCGAAGACAATGGCCAACAGGGTTGCAGGCAGGAAACGGGCTCTCGGCCCGACGACCCAGCGCATCAGCGGTGACAGGGCAAAGATCATCACCAGGGTAGCCATGGCAATGGCAAGGTTCTCCACAAACGGGCCCGACAAGGCGACCTTGCCGCCGAATCCGAACAGGAGTCGCAACTGATCGAGCCAGATCAACACGGCAATGCCGTTCATGAAACCTGAGATGACGACGTTTGGCACCAGTCGGATAAAGCGCCCCAACCGCAAAAGGCCCATGACCATGAGCAGCAGGCCACAGCAGATCAAGGCCAGGTTGACGAATTGGTCCGGTGTGATGCCGACAGCGGCATTCAGCTGCTCGTGAGCGTAGGCGACGGTCACCGCAGTCACGGCACTCATCGGTGCAGTCGGCCCGGAGCATTGCACCCGGGTGCCGCCGAAAAGCGATGTGAACAGCGCAATCAAACCGGCTGAGATCATCCCTGCATAAGCCCCTCGCCCCGAGAGCATACCGAGTGCGGCCCCCAGGCTCAGGGCCACGAAGGAAACTGTCAGGCCGACGACCACGTTTTGCAACAAGGCTTCCCAGGGCGGCAGGGGACTTATTCTGTTGGTGGGGAGTTCAAACTGGCTCATCGCAAATCCTTATGGGCTTTACTAGCTCCTGAAAATGAAGTAGACCGCACCCAATAGGCAACAGCCCGCCCAGAGGTAGTCCAGCTTGAGAGGTTGCTGCATGTAATACAGGGCAAACGGGATGAACACCGTCAGGGTGATCACCTCCTGGAGGACTTTGAGCTGCGCCAGGGAGAGAGTCGCGTAACCTATTCGGTTGGCCGGGACCTGGAGCAGGTATTCGAACAGAGCTATCCCCCAACTCAGAAGTGCGGCAACGTACCAGGCACGGTGGCCAAGATTCTTGAGATGGCCATACCATGCGAAGGTCATGAACAGGTTCGAGAAAATCAGCAAGGATGCTGTTTGGACAAGGGGTGACATCGTGCCCTCTGCGACAAAAAAAGAGCTCCTCCCTGTGGAGCAGCTGAGTAAAACATTACGCCCGCTTTTCGCTAATTGCAATATCCAAGTTATTCATCCGTGGCAACCTCGC
>JABAOE010008630.1_pt2 | contig 22430 bp, 17 predicted proteins | sample 7062141 | NCBI WGS metagenome assembly JABAOE01 (sample SAMN14538627, study PRJNA623070) | marine sediment metagenome | biome: marine biome [ENVO:00000428]; feature: marine pelagic biome [ENVO:01000023]; material: deep marine sediment [ENVO:00002113] | place: India: Gulf of Khambhat ... | reverse complement strand
GACAAGGAAGGATGTAGCGATACTGGCATGGACAATCGTAGTCCCCATCTTCTGTGGATAATCCTGTGTGCAAGTTCATGTACACAGGCAGGACAGCATGAATTTGTCGGTTCTTCTCCCGAACTGCCCATTATGTAGGCATCCGCTGCATGACCTACATACCCCTGCTAATTGTGGTCAGAAGAATGCTTCGCAATTTTTCCCAAATTACTAGCAAGGCCAGGGTTGCATCAACAAAGTCACTACGACTCGAGAATCTCTCGGAAGGTCGATCTCACCACAAATGTAAACACACGCGCTGACTTTCTGTGAATCGCGACTCAATTCGCACACGTGGAGCTATGTTTCCAGTCTGTAAATATCCAAGCCCAAAGACTCACAGTTGAGCTCATGAGGACAGGATTGAGAGAACCATTCTTTACATAAATTGCATATGGTCAAGACGTGACTCGTTCACGGAGTTCACCTCTTTCGATATACGTTGAGCCCGACCTTCTCTTGGTGATTCGAAATGGCCACATTCCCCTCAGTCGATGCAATAATGATTGTTTTGCACGAAGCTGACGGGCCAAATTCTTTTGAAAGATCGACCTTAATCTTCAACAGCGTACCTTCAACAACCATTTCATGTTTTTCATGACCTCATCCTTTCTTTTCGTAACATGAAGGAATACGGCAGAAAAAAGAACATAGACGCAGGCCGCTCGCAGCAGACTCAATCTCATCCGCCATCAACTCGAGGAACTCTATTTTAATCGTTGAAGGACTTCGTCCAGTTGTTCTTGGTAAGATTGAACGACGATGAGAAAATCCAGACCGACTTGCCGCCCTCGGCACTACCGCAGCGCGGCGTGACCAACAAGAATCGGTGATATCTCGCCAGCCACGTCAAAGCGCAAAAACTTCTGCGCCCCTAATACACCCTGCCATCGGCCTCGAAGAGACAGCTACCATTGACAGGTTTTATGCCGTATCAACCCACTCCCGACGATGTGGATCACGGGGCACCCTGCACACGTGGACAGGATATCGATGTTGGCGGCGCAGACTCGCAAACGTAATCTACTGAGATCGATTGCAGAGTCCAACGGATCCAAGTTAGCCTACTCCTCTCATGAAGCGGGGGCAAGTAGGCAACTGACTTTGCTTCGCTCAGGCCTCTTGTGATACCCGATCGAAGAAGAATAGAATTCAACTACCCTATTTCTCACTCCACCCGCATCACGGAGGTCACCATGCAAACTTATGTCAGTCTTGTGAAATTCACACAGCAGGGGCTCCAGACAATGCACGAAAAAGGTATTGCACGGGCTGAGATGGTAAAACAAAACGCAAAGGCTCTCGGGGGAAAACTTCTCCAAGCCTACTACTGCCTCGGTGAGTTTGATGTCGTCGCGATCTGGGAATTTCCGGATAACAAGACGGCCATGAAAGCGGCGGTCAAGAACGCATCGATGGGACACATCGAGATTAAGACCATGCCCGCCATCGGCAGAGACGAGTGGAAGATGTTACTCCAAGAAACCATCGGAAAGAAGAAGTAATCAAGAGTCTAGGCCTAATGCAATTGATCATCAGACATCAGACGGTGGCTGCTTTTGTCACCACGATCTTCCTAAGTTTGATCCTGACTCTCGCAGCCTCGGCGCAGCATAGCCACCGACAAGATCACTTTCCAAACGTGATGGAGTATCTTGATCGGCTCGACCGGCCTGAGCGAGATCAGGATCAGAACCCAACGCAAGTGGTTGAGGCATTAAGGTTAAAATCAGGCATGATTGTGGCGGACCTCGGGGCCGGCTCGGGGTATTTCACCCGCCGTTTTGCGGAAGTCGTAACCGAAATGGGCAAGATCTACGTCATTGACGTGGAATCGGAAGCCTTGAAGTACGTTGAAACGTCACTGGCGCACTTGGATCAGCCCTTCAACGCCGAGTTCATTCTTGCACAGCCGGATAATCCCAAGCTGCCGGTTTCCTCTGTGGATCTTATTTTCCTCTGTAACACCTACCACCACCTTGAAAACCGAACGACATACTTCCACAACGTCACATCAGCGCTCAGACCAGGCGGTCGCATCGCCATCATCGATTACTATCACGATGCCCGTTCAGGTGAACTTAGCTTTCCCAAAACCCATCTCGTCCCGCGCGATGTCGTCGTGAAAGAACTCGCGGCAGCAGGTTATGAGCTCCTCACAGAACACACGTTCCTCTCCAGGCAATATTTTCTCGAATTCGCACTATAGAAACTCGGTTACCGTGGATGAAAGAACAGAATCAGTGATTGTTACCAGGCGTAGGCTTCCGGTGCTGCGCCACCTGGGCCGGGAAAGATAGTATCCAGGCGCTTCAATGTCTCGGCACTTAATGAAAGGTTCAAGGCCCGCATTGAATCATTCAACTGTTGGATCGTACGAGGTCCAATGATCGGCGATGTAACAGCTTTTTGGTGTAATAGCCATGCAAGTGCCACATCCGCTTGCCCCTCCCCGAGTTTGGCACAAAGTTCAGCGTAGGATTCCAAGCAGAGACGATGCTTCTCGATGTCTTTCTTCAGATCCGCATCAGCGCGGCGGCCCACCTTTGCCGGTTCCAATGCTCCCGCAAGTAACCCTCGGGCTAGTGGGCTCCAAGGGAGTAACCCGATGTGATAGCCTTCGCAGGCCGGAATAACTTCAAGTTCTATCATACGGTCATTGAGATTGTAGAGACTTTGCTCCGACACCAATCCGAAGAAGTTCCTGCTCCGCGCCGATTCCTGCGCCTGGGCCAAGTGCCAACCGGCGAAATTGCTGCTGCCTGCATAGAGAATCTTCCCTTCTCTGACCAGCTGCTCCATCGCTTGCCAGACTTCCTCCCACGGCGTCTCGCGGTCGACATGGTGCATTTGGTACAGATCAATACAGTCGGTCTTAAGACGCCGAAGACTCTCTTCGCAGGCCCGTTTGATGTGCAACGCGGACAAGCGTGACTGATTCGGCCAATCCCCCATTCGGCCAAACACTTTGGTGGCCAGCACAACTTTTTCTCGGCGCCCACAGCCCTGGGCGAACCAGCGCCCCACAATCTGTTCCGTCCACCCCTCACCAACTTTCCAGCCATAGACATTCGCCGTGTCAAAAAAGTTAATCCCCAACTCCAGCGCACGATCCATGATTGCAAAGCTGCTGGCTTCGCTTGTCTCTGGGCCGAAATTCATGGTGCCGAGACAGAGCCGACTGACCTTTACTCCCGAGCGGCCAAGATGGACGTATCGCATGACAGAGATTCCATGGTTCTTTACAAACAACTAATATCCGCGCCCCGTGCTGCCTCCTCTGCCCATCCGATCCAGCGGGAGCGCCTCGTACCGCTCTTTCAGGTCTGGATGCGCGCCGAGGAAGCGCTTTACCGCGTCATTGTCAGCAAACACGTCCCTACTATGCTTCCGATAGTCTTCGAGCGTCAGATCATACTTGGCCAAGAGCTTCCCAAGTTTTTCTTGGATGTCCGCACCCATTTCCCTCATCTGCTCAGGTGACGGCCGCTGTCCTTCTCCGTATCGTTGTCCGCTCTTGAAGTAGTTCATCATCATTTCCCCGATCTCGATACGGGCCCTCACGAACTTTTCCACCTCGGCTGGTTCTGCCGCCGAAATGGTTCCAGTCAATAAAAGGAGAGTCAGAGAAACGCCGATAATATGTCGTGTTCGAATGATGGTCATATTGTCCTCATAGCGGTAATGGCTAGAAACAAGGGTCTCTCCCTCACTCGGAAACACATATTCCAGTGCGCAGCTAGTTCTCTTCTCCACTTTCATCACGCGCCGAAGGAATGCCATAGCGTTTGCATTTTTCCCAGAGCGCCTTTCGTGACAGACCCAATATCTTCGCTGCGGTCGTGCGACTACCTTGGACACGTTCCAACAAAGATACGATGTACTCCTTCTCAAAACTTTCCCGCGCTGCGCCAAGTGACGTCAAGATTACCTCTTTTGTCTTTGGCACGCCGGTCAGTCCTTCGATGCAAAAGCCACAAGATTCCTGCAGGTCATCACCGAGATACGGACAGGATTGAAACCCACAGAGGTCGGTCGGTCGGATCGCGTCGCGCTCTCGCCCCAACGCAACCGCCCGCTCGACCATATTTTCCAATTCGCGCACATTCCCCGGATAGGAATAGCGAAGCAAGAGTTCACGAGCTGGCTGTGAAAACCCCCGTACTTTCTTGTTCAACTTGTTTGCACATGTGTTGCGCACGTGATCTGCGATTATCATGATGTCTTCCTGCCTTTGCCTGAGTGGGGGAATGATAACCTGCACGACGTTAAGACGGTAAAATAGATCTTCTCGGAAACGCCCCTGCGTGACCTCCTTACGCAGATCTTTTTGCGTGGCGCAGACCAGCCGGACATCGACTTCGATTGTATCATTCCCACCTACTCGCTCAAACTTACGCTCTTGCAACACCCGCAGGAGTTTCACTTGGACCATCGGTGTAAGCTCCCCGATCTCATCGAGAAACAATGTCCCGCGGTTGGCCAGCTCGAAGCGCCCGCGTCGCTGACGCAAGGCACCAGTGAAAGCACCCTTCTCATGGCCAAAGAGTTCTGCTTCCAACAAGGTTTCAGGCAAGGCGGCGCAGCTCACCTTGACAAGTGGATAATCCCGGCGAGGGCTGTTCTGATGCATGGCGTTTGCGACTAGTTCCTTCCCCGTTCCGCTTTCACCAAGAATCAGCACGGTCGAATCAGTAGCCGCCACCAACTTGATCTTCTCCAAGACGGCGCGCATCCGACTGTTTGTCCCCAGAATGCCATTGAAGCAAAACTTGTCCTCCAGCGTGCATTTGAGGTCTTGATTCTCACGGCGCAGCGCAACGACACGGGCCACACGCTCGACTATCAGTAGCAACTCATCCATCTGAAACGGCTTCATGATGTAGTCGAATGCCCCAAACTTCATTGCCCCCACGGCTGTCTCCACGGATCCGTGCGCCGTAATGACAACTACTTCCGTCTGGGACGCCTTGTCTTTCGCGGCCTTGAGCACAGCAAGCCCATCGGCACCAGGCAGCCGCAAATCAGTCAATACCAGGTCGAATGTCTTCAGTCGAATCGCCTCAATTCCCTCCGTCCCGGATACGGCGGCGTGAACGTCATACCCGACTGCTTCCAACGCATCTACCATCGAGAGTCGCATCAGAGGCTCGTCATCTACCAACAGGATGGAGACCCCCTTCATTATGCCTTCTCCACCAGAGATTGCGCACGTGCAACCGGTAAACAGAGCGTGAATATGGTCCCCTTCCCGACCTCACTCTCGACCAGGATCTTGCCCCCGTGGCGCTCTATGATTCCTAGGTTCACAGAGAGACCCAATCCCGTTCCCTCTCCCTCGCCTTTTGTTGAAAAGAAGGGATCAAAGACATGCGGGAGAACAGACGGAGGAATCCCCGATCCAGTATCACAGACTTCAACGCGACAAACGCCTTCTTCCACTGAAGTCCGAATCGTCAACACCCCTCCATTCTTCATGGCTTGAACGGCATTCAGGATCAGGTTCATCAACACTTGCTCAATCATGTACTGATCAACCATTACGTTGGGTAAGTCATGGCCTAACCCCGTCTCTAACCGAATTTGACTGGAGGCAAACAAATGGGTTGTCAGAACCAAGACCTGATCGACGATCCTGTTGATATCCGCTGGACTAAATTCCGGCTCATGTTGCTGGGAAAAATCAAGTAATTGTCTCACGATTTTCTGCACCCGACGAACGCCGTGTTCCATCGAGGTCCAGTATTCTTCCTGACGCACCGGCGATAAGCCCCCTTTCCGAAGGTTGTAGAGACAATTGAGGATCCCTCCCAGGGGATTGTTGATTTCATGTGCTACACCGGCCGCAAGCTTGCCGACCGACGCCAGTTTTTCAGAGTTACGAATCTGCTGCTCTAGTTTCTTGGTGTCCGTCATGTCGCGTGCGATGCCGAGGACACCTAAAATCTCCCCTTCGGTACCCTGCAACGGAGACACGCTCACCATCGCTGTGCGGATCTCGCCCATGTGGGTCACAACTTCAACCTCATAGACCTGCTTGGCACCGATATCCAAGGTACTTTTGAGACGTCGGCCGCGATGACGTCGCGACAGGAGTGAAAGGTAGGGCCGGCCTATGAGGTCGTCCTTGCGATATCCCCACGCATTTACTTTGCTGTTGACGTAGGTGAATCGTTGATCAGTATCAAGAGTATAGATAACGTCGTTGGCATTTTCGAGCAAGTTCTCCAGGTACTGTTTCGTCTCTTCGATTTCCTTGGTTCGCTCACTGACTTTCAGTTCGAGTTTTTCACGATAGGATTGCAGTTGGCGTTCAAGCTTCTTCCGATCCATAATATCGCGTAGTTGCACCATAACCAGCATTTGGTCAGCTCCTCCGACCCTGATCAAGTCCATTTCCACCGCGGTCTCTTGCCCGCTAGCATCTTTGACGGTAATTTCCTGAGTCGGGACCTGTCGCCTTCCAGTGCCAATGTCCTGTAGCCATCCTCGGAACGTTCGATGATATTCGGGCAACACGATGTTGAGCATACTTTGTCCCACCACGTCCGCTTCTATATAACCGAGCGCCTGTTCCTCCCGCTTATTAACGGCTGCAATCCTCCCGGCCGCATCCACCATGAAGACCGAGTCAGCTAGTAGATCGAACAGAGCTTTGTAGCGAGCCTGAGATGCGACCAGTTGTTGTGTGCGTTCTGAGACAGCCTGCTCTAACCCGGTGGTGTAGCGTTGGAGCTCCTGTTCTAGCCGTCGCCGCTCTGTCACATCTCTCACAAACGCTCGAGAGTGGACCAGTCCACCGCGTTCGTGATCGAACAGCGCCGTCGCATGAATCTCTACATCGATCGGACGGCCACCCTTCGCAAGCAAGACGGTTTCCATCGAGCTTCGTCCCTGCGAAACCAGCCGCTCAAGATAATGCAAAACCTTGGATTCCTGCCCAGCTTGCACCAGATCCCAGAGCCTCATATCCAGCATCTCACCAAGCGTATATTTAAGTTTGTCGAGTCCCGTCTTATTGACGTGGACGAACTGCCCCTTACGATCCAACTGGCAAATCATCTCCGGCGAGTGTTCGATCAAATCACGATACTTTTCCTCCAGCCGCCGTACCTCCTCCATTCGCTGCTCGAGCTGTCCGAACGAACGCTGAAGATTGGACGCCATTTCATTGAACGCCTCGGCCAGCCGTTCAATCTCGTCTCCTGTTTTCAGTTCCAGGCGTTGTTCCAGCCGACCGCTTCCGATCTCCTGTACCCCGTCGTGCAATAGCTGAATTGGATTCGCAATCCGCCGAGCCACCACCAGACCCGTCCCAAATAGTACTCCCAGTACCACTGCTCCAAAAAAGAAAACATTGCCAACCAACTCCCCGAGCGGAGCAAACGTCTCTAGCGGATCCTGGCGCACCACTATAATCCAATGCTTGCCTCCAATGCTTCCAGAGGCAAGTCGTTCTGCAAACCGCACAGGCGCAAAGCCGATCAATGTGTCCTTGCTTCCATGAGAATCATCGGTGGCCTGGGCCCAGCCAGACTTCAGAGCACCAACTGTGCCCATCAGCTCGGCAGTGATCGAGTGCGCTTCCGGGGCGAGCACCGGGCACATGACAACGGAGCCATCCGAACCCACCAACATGGCATGGCCAGTTGCGCCTATCGACATTTCTGCAATGGACTGAAACAACGTGTCGCGGCGAAGCAGAATTGTCACAGCCCCGATCACGGTTTGCAATTGATCATCCATGATCGGAGCCGCCACAGCAACCACATGAGTTCCAAAGGTAGGATCAAACGCAATTTCGCTCACGTAAGGCTGCCGACTCCCTTCTCTCACCACCTCCTGCCACCACGCAGCTTCCGCGTAGGAGTATTCTACTTGGGGGATGGAACTAACAACCAACGCCCCCTGTCGATCGGTTACAAGAATTCCGATATAATCTGATTTACGTATCTCGTGCCACCGAATCATATAGTTCGTGACGATGCGATTGACAAAGAGTGGGAACTCGCTTTGTTTATCGCGCTCCCCCCAGCGTTGCTGCCGATCTTTGATGATCGCTTGAATGCCCTGGGTATCTTTGCCTTCATACATCCGGTTGGCTTCCGACACGGCAGTGCGCAGAAAAGGAGTAGTCGCCAGCTGTTGAGCTTCGTTCATGCCGCGGGTTACATGCATCTCGATGCGTCGAGCAGCCTCTACGGCCGCTTCTTTGAAGTTTGTTCCTGTGGTTTCACGCAGTGAGCGCCGTTCCTCAACATAGATAAGCGCGAGGAGAAGAGTAAGCGGTAGGAGGCCGACCATCACGATGGCCGCGATAATCTTGCGCTGGAGGCTGTAAGACCGGCTCCAGAGTTTCATACAGGCGCCTCCGCTGGGAGAGTCAGGTCAGCATACAGCAGACGACTCTTGTGTTTCCAGGCCGCCCTGTGTGGAGTCTCGGTGAACTCATGAATTTATTGAGCTGTCGATCTGTTAGCGCTAATGAGCTCGCCTCCCCAACAGATCATCAGATCCGTGTTAAGAACGTCTCAACAGTCGACCGGCCTTTGTCGGCCACAACAGCAGAAGAGGACTGGCAACAAACACGGACGAATACGTGCCAAAAATGACCCCCCACAGCAGCGCCAGGGAAAAGTCGTGCAATACTTCTCCGCCGGTCAGGGTCAAGGGAACCAAGACGATCACGACGGTGAAACTCGTCACGATTGTTCGACTCAGCACCTGGTTAACCGCAGTGTTGATCGTCGCTTCTTCGGTGGCACGACGGCGAGATCGCAAATTTTCCCTAATCCGGTCAAACACGACAACCGTATCGGTTAGGGAATATCCCGCCAGCGTTAAGAGCGCCGTCACGACTAGCAGAGTAATTTCCTTATCCAAGATGTAGAATGCGCCTACCACGGCGAGCACGTCGTGGAAGGTTGCCAAAGCCGCAGCCACGCCGAACCGCAGTTCGAANNGTTCGAATCGCGCTGCGACGTACAAGATAATGCCCACGAACGAAATGACAATAGCGATAAGGGCGTCCTCCTGAAGTTTCTTCCCAATAGTGGGGCCGATCTCTGTGCTGGAATCTACGACAAAGGGGTTTGATCGAAACTGTGCTTGAAAGATGTCCACCACACTCTCTGCCGTCTTTTCTTCAATCGTCGTTGCAGCCTTCACGCGGATGAGCAGCTTGTTGTCCTCCCCAAACTCCTGCAATTCAGCATTTCCCAGACCGCTCGCTTCCAAGATCTTTCTCGCCTCATCGATCCGTACCGGCTGATCAAACTTAAGCTGGACAGCCGTCCCACCCGCGAAGTCAATACCGAGGTTGGCAGCACCCCGTGCGATCTGGACGAGCGCGATGAGCCCAAGCAAGACCATCACACTAGAGAAGACAAAGGCAATCTTCCGCTTGCCCATAAAATCGATATTGGTCTTGCCCAGAATCTCGAGCATAGTCACTCCCCGTTCGAATTCTTACCCCTCAACCCACAGCCTCATGCGAAAAGCTGCCTGCTGACAGCTTTTTTGCTAGATACTCAATGTTTCGACTTTCTTCCGCTGGTTCAGCAAATCGAAAATCACTTTCGTCCCGACTAGCGCCGTAAAGAGGTTGATCGCAATGCCCAGACACAGTGTCACGGCAAATCCTTTGATTGGGCCTGTCCCAAACAAGAAGAGAGCAACCCCGGTGATCAGCGTCGTTACGTGCGAGTCAATGATCGTGACCAGAGCTTTGTCGTACCCCCCATCGACTGCCGATCGCACGGCCCTTCCGCTTCTTAGCTCTTCACGAATCCGCTCGAAAATCAGCACGTTCGAGTCGACGCCCATCCCGATCGTCAACACGATTCCAGCGATGCCCGGCAACGTGAGTGTCGCAGTCAGCGCAGACAATGCGCCCATGAGACACACAAGGTTAAGGATCAGCGCAAAGTCGGCAATCACTCCTGACAATCGGTAGTACGCGACCATGAAAATGATCACCATCGCGCCGGCGATAATCGTTGCTCTGATTCCTTTATCGATCGAATCTTGCCCGAGCGATGGACCCACCGTCAGGTCTTGCACGATCTTAAGCGGGGCCGGTAATGCGCCAGCCCGAAGCACGATCGCTAGGTCGTTGGCTTCCTGCGTCGAGAACGTTCCTGTAATCTGCGCTCGGCCTCCCGAAATACGTTCTTGAATGACTGGTGCGGAGTAGATCGTGTTGTCCAGCACGACCGCCATGCGCTGTTTGATATGTTCTCCAGTAATTCGCTCGAATTCTCGGCCTCCTCTCGTGTCAAATTCGATGGATACATAGGGATCATTGAATTCGCCGATCGAGACCCGCGCGTCTTTGAGGACATCCCCCGTGAGCATCACCCGCTTTTTCACCAGATAGGGGATCCGATACTCCCGACCTGTGTCCTTTTCAACCGCCCGCTCAAACAGGATCTGGTCTCCTTCAGGCAGTTGGCTCTCGAACTGTTGGACAATCTCTGCTTCCTTATCCTTCGGAATACGTGCAGGCAATTCCAGTCTCAGCTGGTTATCTTCGTCCAGCATCTTAAACTCGAGGAGTGCAGTTTCCTTGATCAAATCTTTTGCACGTTTCGGTTCTTTCACGCCAGGCAGCTGCACAACGATTTGCTTTAATCCCTGCCGCTGGACCACTGGTTCCACCACACCGAACTGGTCGATACGGTTTCTGATCGTTTCCAAGGCCTGGTTGATGGCTGAGTCTTTGATACGCTTGATCTCGAAATCCTGGAGTTCCCACACGAGGGAATTTGCCGATCCTGCCGAGTCCAGTTCCATGAAGGTCGGATAGTTGTCGTCGCGGAGTTGCTGAACCTGCTCCTTGAGGTCCGCATTCTGGAACTGTATCGTGATCCGTTCTGACCCTTCACGTTTCACCGCCTCGACAGGGATCTTTTGGTCGACCAATAGGTCTTGGAGTGACGTAACTGATCGATCGACGGCGATCTCCACCGCCCGATCCTCATCCACCTCCAGCACCATGTGGATCCCGCCCTGGAGATCAAGACCCAGGGCAATCCCCTTGTCCGGCAGTATCGTTTTTGCCCATGTGGGCATAGTCTCATAGATCGGCTGATAAGAGGGAATGAAGCACACCACTGACGCCAGTATGACCATCACCAAGAACCACAATCGCCCGCTGACCTTCTTCATACCGTGTGTTATCCCTTCGCCCCTTACAGGTTACGAATCCTTCTCCTTGTCCTCATCTTCGCCACGTATACGAGCGATATAGTCCCGCTGCATTTTGATTTTGGTATTATCGCCAATCTGCACCGTGACCGTCTCTTTTCCCAAGTTCGTGATCGTCCCCCAAATTCCGGAGGAGGTTACGATTTTGTCCCCCTTCTTCAATGCATCCAGCAGCGCCTTTTGCTCTTTCTGCTTCTTCTGCTGAGGACGGATCAGCAGAAAATAGAAAATGATAAAAATCAACAGAAATGGGACGAGAGACACCAGCCCTCCCGGTCCTGATCCACCTGCTCCTGCTCCACCTCCACCAGTTTCCTGAGCCCATACCACGGATTCCATCAACATAAGAAGCAATCTCCTCCCTCGGTTATACGTCCTGTCTTGTTCCCTCGGTAACGCTAGTATTGCACACTGGCAGTGTCCTACCCTCCGAAATATCTTGCCCTTGGGCCCGATAAAACTCAGTTCGAAATTGAGCGAAGGCATCTCGCGAGATGGCCATCCGCATCCGGCGCATGAAATCGCAAAAGTACCAGAGGTTGTGAATCGTATTCAGTCGTGCCCCCAACATTTCTTTGACACCGAACAGATGGTGCAGATACGCGCGCGAGTACCGTTTACAGACCGGACACCCGCAATTGGAATCGATCGGCCGTTCGTCATGACTATACTGAGCCTGCTTGATGACCACCCGTCCATTCGACGTAAACAACGATCCTGTCCGACCATGCCGCGACGGGATAACGCAGTCGAACAAATCGATTCCTCGAGATACGCCTTCGATGAGATCCTCAGGAAAACCGACACCCATAAGATAGCGCGGTTTGCCCTCGGGCAATTCCGGCACCGTGACATCAAGCATCGAATGCATGTCGGCCTTGCTTTCTCCAACAGAAAGGCCGCCAACTGCATAGCCATCCAATCCTAGCGCTACCATATCCCGCGCCGCCGTCACGCGCCAATCCCGGTTTAGCCCACCTTGTACGATGCCGAACAGGGCCTGGTCCCGTCTCCGGCGACTCGCCTGACACCGCTCAGCCCAGAGCTTGGTACGACGCACACTTGTCTCGATCGCATCCTGACTGGCCGGAAGTGGGAGACATTCATCAAAGGTCATTATGATATCGGCACCCAAGGCCTCTTGAATCTCGATAGCCGTTTCCGGCGTGATGAAATGCGTCGATCCGTCGATATGCGATTGGAACGTCACACCATCGTCGGTCACTTCGCAGAGTTTAGCCAAGCTAAAGAGTTGAAACCCTCCGCTATCGGTGAGGATCGCCCCTCGCCAGCCAGTAAACGCGTGCAACCCTCCCAGCTCAGCTACGACCTTGTGACCCGGCCGCAAATATAGATGATAGGCGTTGTTCAGCATCAGGTAGAAACCCAGCTGTTGCAGCTCCTCCGGTTCAAGTCCCTTCACCGGTCCCAGCGAGCCCACTGGCATAAAGGTCGGCGTCTCGATCACCGCCCGGGTGGTCCGCAGCTGACCCACTCGGGCCTTTGAGTTTCGATCGAGCTGGCAAAGCTGGAATTCCGTCATCTGAGACGTGGTTCTCCGCTACATCTGTTCTGGCGCTGAAATCCCAAGCACGGCAAATCCGTTTCGCAAGACCTGCTGGACCCCCCGCATCAAGACGAGCCGAGCTGCAGTCCTCTTCCGCATCGGACCTTCCGACTGTCGGATCGCCGATTCCTGATCACCCTCCGAGGGAAGAATGCGGTGCTTATTGTAAAAGGTGTGCAACAGCGCCGCCAGTTGCTGGAGGTAGTAGGTTACGCGGTGGGGCTCAAACGCCGCTGCGCTTGCCTGAAGGACTTCGGGGTACGCGGAAAGTTTCCTGATCAAACCCAATTCGTCTGGATCCGTTAGAACCGTAAGGTCTGTCTGTGCCGCGGATGGGCAGATGATCCCTCGCGCAGCCGCAACACGCCAGAGGCTGCAGATCCTTGCATGAGCGTACTGTACATAATACACCGGGTTCTCGGCGGACCGTTGCTTGGCCAACTCTAGATCGAATTCCAAGTGGGTATTCGGATCGCGCATCAAGAAAAAAAACTTCGCCGCATCCGCACCGACTTCATCGATGACTTCCCGCATTGTAATGAACTCCCCCGCCCGCTTCGACATTTTCACTTCGACGCCAGCCCGTAACAGCTTAACCAGCTGGACCAGCACTACCTGCAGACACTCTTTGGGATAACCGTACGCCTGCATGACGGCCTGCATTCGTGGGATATACCCATGGTGGTCAGCGCCCCAGACATCGATCAGGAGATTATAGCCCCGTTGAAGTTTGTCGCGATGATACGCGATATCGGACGCCAGATAGGTATATTCGCCATCCTGTTTCTTGACGACACGATCCTTTTCGTCGCCGAAGCTTGATGACCGAAACCACCACGCACCCTCCTGCTCGAACAGAAGATGGCGCGATTTGAGTTCTTCCAACACGCGCTCGACGGCCTTTGACTCAAGGAGAGAGGCTTCGCTAAACCAAGATTGAAATTCAATTCCGAATGATTTCAGATCATCCTGGATGTGTCCCAGGAGATCACGGTAGGCAAGTGCGAGGCATTGCGCTTCATCATGGACAGACATCCGATTTTCATCGGTACCGCTCAGGTGCTGCTTTATCCGTTCAGCCACCGCGGTAATGTACCCGCCATGATATCCATCTTCTGGGAACTCGACGGCCTGTCCGGATAGTTCGCGGTAACGCGCATAGACTGATGCCCCAAGACGTTTCATCTGCAGTCCCGCGTCGTTGATGTAATATTCTCTGACCACATCGTAACCGACCGCCTCCAACAAGCCCGCCACGGCCTGGCCTACCGCCGCCCCTCTGCCATGCCCCACATGCAACGGACCGGTCGGATTCGCACTCACGTATTCAACCAATACTCGACGTCCCTGCCCAAGATTGGCTCTCCCGTAAGCCGTGCCCTGTGATTCGATTTCTCTGAGTGCTTCTTGCCAGAGAGCCGGCTTGACAGTCAGATTCAAGAACCCTGGTCGGACGATATCGACCCGTTCGAAAAGTTGTTCCCGTTGAGGGAGATTCTCAGCGATGATCTGTGCGATATCGTGCGGCGCCTTATGCTCTAAGGGAGCCAACGACATGGCCACGGTGGAGGCCAGGTCGCCCCACTCCGGCCGTTTGGGGGCATCCAAATTGAGCGTGGGCCACGTTTCTGTTTTCAGCTGCCCCCTTTTTTTTGCCCCATTCAAGGCTCCGAGCAAAGCCGTCAGAACCATTTCTTGGACCACTCCATGAGACACCAAGGATCTCCTAAGTCCTTACCATTGCAAGGAAATTTAACGTGCCACTCTAACATTATGGAGTAGCCGGAGACAAGGCGCACTGCATGGGATTTCGGGGATTTTGAACACTCATTTGGTGAGATCGACAAGCCGTGAGGATTGTTTCAACCGGTATGGCAAAGCAGGGCTTCTCAATGCAGCATCCGACGTCATCCCATGACCGACAGGTGCATGGTGCACCTCGTAACACGGTCACATGGGGACCGCGCGGTGCCCACCGTTCAGAACTCGTCGGGCCAAACAATGCAACGGTTGGGGTACCGATTAGAGCCGATAGGTGGGTAAGGCCGGAATCGTGACCGATATACAGCGCAGCCTGAGCAATCACGCCAGCTAATACCGAAAGGCTCAGGCCTCGCATGACCTTGGGTTTGACACAGGTTAGCTTGAGGAACTCCGATACGGCCGCATCATCAGCTGGCCCTGCGATGAGGACCAGGCACCAATCCTCTTGCTGGATCCGCTCAGCTGCTAAAGCCAGCGATTCGGGATTCATGCATTTGTGGCGACTTCCGCTTCCTGGGTGTACGAGTGCCAACGGCCGGCTCATCGGAATCCCTTCACACTCAAGGTGTGCCCGTCCTCGCTCCCAAAGATGGCTAGGTATGCACAAACCCCTATCGAGAGATGTAACGGACACTATCCCGCTGATTACCTCAAGGAAGCGATCGCTTTGGTGCCGAGTCTGCAACTCTTTGGTGAACGGTGATCGAACCACCGTTTCCTTTGCGCCACAACATCGAAGGGTCGACGTAAGAGTTCCGTCCACGTCTTGAACCCACGCCACAGCGAGATCACATCGCTCAAGCCACAGTCTCAGATCGCCGGAAGTAGGAACAGCACCAGCGAACATCTCGGCGCACGCCATCTCCTGGATAGACATCCAGATATCAATCAACTGACAATCGTGCAGAAGTCGACCAACCGTTGCGTTGGAAATAAGAATGAACGTGTGCTTAGGGAACCGCACCCGAAGCTGCTTTATGGCTAAAACCGCGAGTAAGACGTCGCCAAGCGCGCCCGGATGAATGATGACGAGAGTGCGTCTCATTATCTATTGAGAAGTGGACGAACCTGTTAAACGAGCGTGCATGGCGCGCGCCTCGTCCAGATCAGCAGGCGTGTTCACGTTGAGGAATGATCGCCCGTCCGGATCAATCCGGCGCAACTCAGTTTCGGAGATCAGCCGTACACGGAGCGACGGATGTGAGGTGATGTTTTGGATCGTCAAACGGCGTGCATTAATCATCTTCTCCAGGAAGGGAAGGCAGCGACGACCATACAGCGCATGCATCGGCTCCACGCCGCTTTCTCCTTTCGCCATAACGATATCAGCATCGCCCTTCCGTGCAGCCAGGTAGTGGATCACGCTTGACTCGAGAAACGGCATGTCGCAGGCGACCACAAATACATACTCAGTCGAAGCTTGGCGAAGTCCCGTATACAGTCCCCCCAGACTCCCGCGGTCAGGGATGAGATCTCGAATGACCGGCACATCCGCCTCCATGGGGAGACTGTCCTGTGCAATAACCACTAAGACGTTCTCAAAAATCGGGCGCAGCGCAGCGAGGCTCCGCTCAAACATCGTGCGCTCTCCAATGGAGAGAAATCGCTTGTCGTCCCCCATCCGTCTGCTTTTCCCACCGGCCAGGAGAAGGCCCGTCACGTCGGTAATCATCCGGCACGCATGCTCCTCAAAAACAAAGAGGGGGTGGGTTGCCCCACCCCCTCCACCTTGCTTCACACTGGACCTACAAACAATCGTTAGAGTGTCTTGCCTTTCCTCTTGTTCGCGCGACGGGTCAACACCCATCCTTCCAGTAGGACGACACCAAAGGCGATTGCCACGGGATAAATATATGTTTCTGTCGGAATCGGCGGATTCAAGAACGTGTAATAGAAGGCTGAGACCGCCATTTTCCTCCCTGCGTCTCCATTGTGACCGTCCCAAGCAAAGAAAACGGTGGGGATATATTGCCCGACCTCGAAGAAGGTATCCTCATCGTAATCGTGATCCTCTTGATTCCCCAACGGGCGTTGGATCATGACGTACCAGCGACCGTTCTTCCACTCAGCCTGGAGAACTTGCAGTTCCTCCTCATAATTGTATCGTTCTTCAAAATCCTGGTCCCATCCCGTCCCTTTAAACGCGTTAATAGCCCCGTTCGCTTCCCACTTAATGATGTCGACCGGATACTCTTCGTTGGTCCCGAACAGAAACCGCGGCTTGATCGGAGCCGGGAGTTCCTTCCACTTCACCGGATGTTCGATGGCAATGGCATCGTTATACACCGCGTAGTTATTCTGTTGCGCCGCGATGGATCCCTCCTCGCCTGTTTGAGGTTCCTGCTCCGTTAGATCAATGTTGACCTCGGTTGGTTCCCACGGCAGCTCCCCTTCGGCGACACTCTTCGTCCGGTCGTCCCACTCAAGGAGATAAACCAGCGACGTGTCGTTGTAGAGAGAGCGCACCCAGATGTCATCAATTCGATTCACGAAATTCCGAGGTTTATGGGTAATCTGTCCTCCCATTGCCACATAGCGCTTCGGAGTCTTCTGCCAAGCTTCGTGCTCGATGTCGGTTGGGATCTCTCCTTCAACAAAATCGGATGGGACCACAAAATTTATTTTTGGCTTGTCCGTCAGTGGATCGATCGGGAGCGGGTTGCCCTCTGCATCGCGTTCACAGAGAGAGTTGACAAAGTTGGCGATATCCCATCGCTCATCGATCGAGGTGGTGTCCGCAAACGAGGGCATTGGGGTCCCGTTCACACCCGTAGAGAAGGTTCGGAAAATGTTGGCGACGTTGTACGGGTCTTGCCGGCTTCCTCGGAAATTCCAGCACTTGCGCCAGTCGGCCGGCTGGATTGAGAACCCCCAATCATCTTTGAGGTTGAACGCGTTGCCGTCGCCGCGGCCTTCCATCCCGTGACACTCAACGCATTTCTTCTCGACGACGAGCTCCGCGCCTCGCTTAATGCTTTCTTCTGTAGCTTCTTTGGGCGTGAGATCCTGAGTCTGAAGTATCGTCACGGTTTCCGTTTCTTCGTCCGTAAACTCCCGGTCCTGCACGAGCTGAGTGTTGACGAAAGACAGCACTTGCATACGTTGTTCTTCCGTCAAAATACCTTCCCAGGGGGGCATGGCCGAGCCGGGCAACCCGTGGGTGACCGTATCAAATAGATCGTTCTGACCCGCGATTGGTTTTGTCGCATCAAAGAGAGGAAGCTCACCGCTTGCAGTGTGGCGAATCTTGAACGTCCCTTGGTTGAAATTCCGGGGACGCGGCCAGAGGCGATCCGCACCGGGACCGTCACCGGCTCCCTCAACCCCGTGACACCATACACATTTCGTAAAGTACACCCGTTTGCCAGCCTCGATCATTTCCGCAGAAGGCGCTGGTGGAAGCTGACCCGTCTTAAACCCTTCCGGAACTTCATCCTCTTGGGCAAAGAGAAGCCCAGCGGTGCTGCCAGAAATCAGGATGACTCCGAAGGCAGTCACAGCGGCCAGTCCCACCTTCCGAGTTACACTCTTCATCATGTTCACCCTCATCTCGTCTACCAGGTTACTAAACAACGCCCGTCCGATTTAATCCCACGTACGGGGATAATATCCCGTATGCCAGTATTCGAACAAAATGACCTTCCAGATCTCATCAACGGTGAGGTGTTGTTCCCAAGGAGGCATCACCGAGGCCCAGGGGAAGCCCTCGTTCGGCAGCCCCATTCCACCTTTCGCAACACGCCAGAAAATAAATGTCTCTTGCAATTGGGCGATCGTGCCAGGATCGGTGAAGTTGGCAGGGATCGGGTTAAAGGCAAACGCGTGCAACCCACGACCGTTGAGGTTATCGCCGTGGCAGAAGTGACAATTCTGGAAAAAGATTTCCCCGCCCTCACGAACATACTTCAAGTAACCTTCATTCGACTCATCCCATGGATTGGCATTAGGCGCCATCAAGCGTCCCATAGACTGTTCGACGATCAGCTTATCCGTGTACTCCTGATCGTACTTCCCTTCTGGCGTGACACGATAGGGATTAAGGGAGGTCTGCAGGACGTAGGTCTTGCCCTGGACTTTGGTGCTGGCTGGGGGAGCAGGATGGACCGTCCGCAGCTCAATTGGCTCTTCAGACTTTGGAATCATGGCATTGTAGGAAAATCCGCCGATCAGAATGGGAATGAGGACTAGATACGCGTAACGCAGCAGCTTGTTCATCCCAGTCTGTGCATCAAGGACGTTCAGGATCGGCTGTTTGAACTTTTTCCAATCATCTTCATTGGCCGAAACCCACATAAACACCGCGACGAGCGTAACGGTCCCGTACATGGCACGGACACTGAAAGGGATCGGTGGATAGACGCGGTATTTCAAATAGAGCCAAACGAACACCCAAAAGCCGATGCCTTGCCAGAACCGTGGGAGCGGCATGCCCATAGCGTTCAGCATGTAGCTCAACCCCGCGAATCCGGCAACGAAACACGCGAGCTCGATGAGCATCTGCATGGGCATATAGCCCTCAATAAGGCGCACGGTGTCCGAGGGAACGACATCCAACGTCATTCCTGCTAACAGGAGAAGTCCCACGACTCCTACCAGCGCCCCAACTGACATCAATGCTTTCATCTGTGGACTCCCTTTGCTCCGCAACTACAGGTAGCTGTGTTTATGAAATCTCGGGTGGCGGTTGTCCTTCTTTGACCTGAGATAGATAGTCAACAATCTTCTTGAGAGCGCCCGCGCTCAATTGCTGTCCAAAAACCTTGGGCATCAGGTTATCAGGAAACCCCTTAACCACGTAGGCGCTCGGCGCCACTACAGACTCCATGATGTACTCCGGAGTGCTGCGCGCGGTCCCCTTGTATTCGGGGTCCTTCATTCGTTGCGGCGCATTCGTTCCCTCTTCTAGTTTCGGACCTTGTGTGCCGATGGCCCCCGGAATGCCCGGAATGGTATGGCAAACCGCGCACTTCGCTTTGGCAAAAATCTTATCGACCGGTTCCGATCCATCCGCCAAGAGAGCACTGGCGGGTCCTTCCGCCTCCTCCTCCTGTGCAGGCCGGTCACCTTCAGGGATAAACTTCTCGTAGGTCGCAATGATCTCTTCGTACGGTGGCGCCTCACGCCCCTCACGCACATAGAGCCACGTATCGACAGCCGCCAATTCTGGAAGGCTTAGCGATATTGGCGGTTTGTGAATCTTAGGCATTTGACTTTCCCGATCGTTGGAACCCTTTAGACCAAACCCAGCCACAACGAAGCAGCTTGGGCAGGCATGAGACTCCGCAATATACTCCTGTCCGGTTTCAGCTGTCCCGGCTCCTGGGAAGGATTCCTGTTCAACCGTATCTCGATCAGCCGCGTTCCCTTTCTGATATCGCGGATCCTCGAGCCGCTCCTTTGCCCTTTCAGGAATTCCAAACAGGTTAGGAGCCCGCTCGCTCAAGAACCCTTCGTTGAAGCCATGACAGAGGGGACACTGGCCTTTTCCGATGGCACCCTGTACGCGACTTTGGCCAATCCCGCCAAAAATGATTTTTTCACCTTCATCAGCCAACTGTTCGGGAGTCATGGCGCTAAAATCCAACTTCACTTCTTCTGGGGGAAACCCACCTTCCACTTGCGGTAGCCAGTTTCCGTAGCCCGATAGAAACGCAGCCACAAAAAACATGAACCCGCCTATCTTGAGCAAAGCACTGACATTGGTGAAGTACAGCGCCATCATAAACGTCGTGGCGGTAATCATCGCGAGGGACACTGGCAGAAGCCGAGACTCCCCGTAGAAATTGATCTTGTAGTTCGCAATGGCCACGAAGAGAAGGAACGCTGCGAAAATTCCGATGAGAGTCTTGAAAGTCGCCCGTTTCTTCGCGCCAGAGTCGCTAATCGCTACCTGAAAATAGATGAGCAGCCCCACCAAAACAGCTATAGCCACCCACCCCATCGAGAGAGCTTCTGCAATCACAGTACCCAAAGTATTGACCTCCTACCGGTCCCCGGAAACCTGAGAGATGCGCTGTTCCCGGGAACTGCCATTCAAAAACGACATGGATTAGTGGCCGCCGGCCGGCTGCGGTACGCTACCGGGCACTCCTACCTTTGCTTCAACCGGTGCCTTTTTCGCAGCCAAACTACCAAGCCAGAAGACGAACAGGATACTAATCCAGAAGAACAACACATTGAATGAAATCATATTCGCTGCAAATCCCACCGTGTGAGTATAGGCCCACGGGGAATTGTCGCGCATAATTTCATTTACGTGCCAGAATAGGCGCACCGAGGATCGAATATAGCCCATCAACCCCATCATCCACGTGAAGGCAGTCGCTAACATAATCAGGGCGTACTGCGATCGGGCGGATATTTTCCCCCATTCGATCGGCCCCATCTGCTTCGCACCTTTCATCATGAAACTATTCAGAGCGAACATGAAGAAGAGACAGGAGAGTGTCGTGGCCACCTGTGGTACCGATAGTCCGACACGCACGTTCGCAGGAATGTAATACCCATAAATGGCGAGCCAGATGATGTTGACATAGGCGCAGGCAAAAAACACCCCCATAAAAATATTCCCGAACTTCGCCCATGAGACCGTCGAGACTTTGTTGCCCCGCATGTACCAGATAAAACTCAACACCGTCGTTGTAATGATAACGTTGATGCCGCCGTTTTTCGCAGACATCACACCGTAGTTCCCGAGGACGGGATGCTGTTGCCCTCCCATAGCCTTCAGCTCAGCGGGAGTCATCACTATGGTATGAGGGGTAATGAACACCAAGAAACCGCAGACTAGAAGAAACACGAGGTACTTGATGTACCGCTGATACTTTTCAGCCCCCCGCATTCGCCCCATCGCCTGCCATAGGTAATAGTTGGTGCTCAAGAACAAAATACCAATCATGGTCGCCTGAATGATGAAGAGCCACGCCAGCAATCCCCCCATGAGGGTAATGCCCATCTGCTGCCGATACGCATACACCTCGCGCATCAGCCAATACCCCGCAAAGGGCAGGGGAATCAAGAAGGCCACGCCCAGCGCCATGGCGATGTACCCCATCCAATCATAGTGGGCACGATCTTCATCCGTTTTTGACGCAAGGAACCGATAGGCGGCATAGGCAGCAACGACACCGCCACCGAACGCCATGTTGCCGAGGATACGATGAACGTTGAGCGGGTTCCACAAGGCCGTATGAATCACGTGCCAAATGTTTCCGAGGAACCGTCCCTGTTCATCAACACCGGCGGGCGACATCATAAATCCGATCCACGAGTTCGCCAGCATCATGAGCAAGGTGCCGATGACGTTCAGGACAACCGACATGCTCAGGTGAATCCACTTCAAGAACCCCTCTTTCATCTTGTCCCAGCCGTAGTAATAAATGTAGAGAGTCCCACTTTCCGCTACAAACATCAACGCATAGATGTGCATCACCGGACGGAAGATGCTGGAAAGGTACCCAAAGAACGCCGGGTAGAGAGTTAAGAATGTGAAGATCAAAATCCCGCCTAGAATGGCTGTCAAAGAATACGCGGTGAGACTGATCTTGATAAAGTCATAGGCGAGCTGATCGTACTTTTTCCCCAACGCCCTATCTTTGGTAACCACTCCCATAAACTCGATGATCATGCAGAAGATCGGCACAGCCAGGACGAAGCTACCGTAATAGAGATGTTGCTGATTGGCAAACCAGAGCAACACCCGGCTTTCGAAGTTGTATCGCGGATAGTCCTTAGGACCATCCGTGGTCTTGGGAGCGGGGGCCCCCACTACAATCCCTTCTGTCTTGTAGTAGACGTCGCGCCCCTTTTCGACTTTCTCTGTCTCATCTCCGGTTTCCTCTGCCCCTTCAGC
>JABAOE010003570.1_pt1 | contig 22481 bp, 18 predicted proteins | sample 7062141 | NCBI WGS metagenome assembly JABAOE01 (sample SAMN14538627, study PRJNA623070) | marine sediment metagenome | biome: marine biome [ENVO:00000428]; feature: marine pelagic biome [ENVO:01000023]; material: deep marine sediment [ENVO:00002113] | place: India: Gulf of Khambhat ... | reverse complement strand
TACACCGCCGGCTACCGCAACGACGGAAGCCGCAAGAATTGCGGTTGTCGTTTGCCGGCTGCTGAATATGCACCGTTTCATGGATACTCCTCAACTAATTTATTCGATTTCGATGTCGGATTTCGGGAGAGGGGTGCACAGAAATCAAAGGAAAACTTGCACAACCAATAGGCGAACTGCACCGGTTCGTGTGCAATCCCCCTGGCGCTCGCGACCCTCTCCACTATCGCCGCGGCGATTAATTCTAATTTTGACCTTTCCTGTCTAATATTTCGGGCCACCCGACCGGCACGTCCCCTGCTACTCCGGCCTAAACTACTGTGTCCCACCTTATTGGACGCCAAGAATACCACATGCTTCATATATCGCCAGCCTGAGACCGACATAACATAAGGGCCTCCGGACAAGCTCTAAAGCCCGGCATGGCGGGCGAGTTCGAGCTTGGCAATGGCCGCCCGATGCACCTCATCGGGACCGTCAGCCAGTCTTAATGTGCGTGCTCCGGCCCATGCTCCGGCCAGCGAGAAATCATCACAGACGCCAGCACCGCCATGCACCTGGACGGCGCGGTCGATGACGCGAAGCGCCATCGACGGGGCGACCACCTTGATCATCGCGATCTCGCTCCTGGCCGCCTTGTTACCGACCTTGTCCATCATGTCCGCCGCCTTGAGCGTCAGGAGCCGCGCCTGGTCGATGTCGATACGTGAGTCGGCAATCGCCTCCCTGACGACGCCCTGGGCCGATAAAGGCCTGCCGAATGCGACACGCTCGTTCGCCCTCACACACATCATTTCGAGCGCGCGCTCGGCGAGGCCGATCAAACGCATACAGTGATGAATGCGGCCGGGCCCGAGACGGCCCTGTGCGATTTCAAAGCCGCGTCCTTCCCCGAGCAACAGGTTACTCGCCGGGACGCGAACGTCTTCAAACGTCATCTCGGCATGACCGTGCGGCGCGTCATCATAGCCGTAGACGGTCAACGGTCTCACGACAGTTACGCCTGGCGTATCCATCGGCACCAGGATCATCGACTGCTGGCTGTGCCGCTCTGCTTCCGGATCGGTCTTGCCCATGAAGATCAGGATCTTGCAGCGCGGATCCATCGCCCCCGAGGTCCACCACTTACGCCCGTTGATCAGGTATTCATCGCCATCCCGAACGATCGTCGCCTGGATATTGGTGGCGTCGGAAGAAGCGACGTCCGGCTCCGTCATTGCAAAGGCGGAACGGATTTCCCCGTTTAAAAGCGGTGTCAGCCACTCGTCTTTTTGGGCGTCGTTGCCGTAGCGCGCCAGCACTTCCATGTTGCCGGTATCGGGCGCCGAGCAATTGAAGACCTCTGATGCAATTCGCGAACGGCCCATGAGTTCCGCGAGCGGCGCGTATTCGAGATTGCTGAGCCCCGCCCCGAGGTCGGACTCCGGCAGGAAAAGATTCCACAGGCCGGCATCGCGTGCCTTTTGCTTGAGTTCCTCGATGATCGGTGGAATGACCCAGCGCGATTCTCCCTGACCGAGGTATTCGAAGTAGGCAGGCTCGTTCGGGTAGACATACGCCTTGATGAACTCGTCGATTTGCGACGAGAGTTCGGTAACTTTCGGTGAGTAGTCGAAATCCATAAGCGGCGGCAGCATACCTTTATATAATGCGTCTCACAATGAGAGCATTGTTGTGCAAGCAGTACGGAACGGCAGACACGCTGGTCGTCGAAGACGTGGCCGCCCCGGCGTTGGGCGACGGCGAGGTCCGCATCGGCGTTCATGCCTGCGGCGTCAACTATCCCGATAACCTGGTGATCGCCGGCAAATACCAGGTACAGCCGCCGTTGCCGTTCTCGCCGGGATTCGAACTGGCAGGCGAAATCATCGAGGTTGCCAAAGGCGTCACGCGGCTCGAGCCGGGGCAGCGGGTAGCAGCGACGTCGATGGGCGGCGGCATGGCCGAACAGATCTGCGTGCCGGCAACGAACGTCGTGCCGATTCCGGATGCGATGGATTACGAGACCGCTGCCGGATTCATTATTACTTACGGCACCTCGTACCACGCTTTGAAGCAGCGCGCGCGCCTCGAGGCCGGCGAAAGCCTGCTCGTCCTCGGTGCCGGTGGCGGGGTCGGACTGACGGCAGTCGAGATCGGTCACCTGATGGGCGCCGAGGTTATCGCGGCCGCGAGCTCGGAGGACAAACTCGAACTCGCAAAAAGCCGTGGCGCGACACACGTCGTCAACTATGCCGAGTCCGCGCTGAAGGACCGGGTCCGCGAACTGACCGCGGGCAAAGGTGTCGACGTGGTCTACGACCCGGTCGGCGGCGAGTTGTTCGACGATTGCCTGCGTTCGGTCAACTGGGGCGGACGGATTCTCGTAATCGGCTTCGCCAGCGGCGTCATCCCGAACATCCCCGCGAACCTGCCGCTCTTGAAAGGCATCTCGATCGTCGGTGTGTTCTGGGGCACGTTTGCCCAGCGGGACCCCGCAAAAAACCTCGAGAACATGCAGGTTTTGCTGGACTGGTTCGAGGCAGGAAAGCTCAGACCGTGCATATCGAAGACCTATACTCTGAACGAAGCACCACAGGCAATGACCGATCTCCTGGAACGTCGCGCGAGCGGCAAACTGGTCGTCACCATCTGAACGTGTCCACGCGTCAAATTAGTATCACAAGTAACTGAATTTTGGCCATTTGACATCGCCTGATGCATCCAACATGATCCGCGGCTATGGGACGTAAATTGCAATCGTTGCTGACGCTTCACGGAGCCACCGGCCTGCTTCTGCTGGTACTTGTGATCCTGATCGGGAGAAATGGCGGGTAGCGAACGAAAGCAAGCATGAACAACGCAAACCCCGCATCCCGACAGGATCGTGGGGTTTTTTTAGGCCAGAACTTTAAGGACTCGAAATGCGGATGTACTCAGAATCAGATGTCGACACGAGCTGCCTCGAAGGCAGCCGCATAGCCATCCTCGGCTACGGCAGCCAGGGGCGCGCGCATGCGCTCAATCTGAAGGACAGCGGACACGATGTCGTCATGGGTTTACGCCCGGGTGGCGGCAGCTGGAGCAAAGCCGAGGCAGACGGGCTGGAGGTGCAGGAGCCCGCGGAGGCAGTCAAAGGTGCGGCGATTGTCGCCTTCCTTACGCCTGATCTGACCCAGGCAGATCTTTATGCCTCCATCGAAGACAACCTGGCCGAGGGCGCGGCCATCCTGTTCGCCCACGGATTCAACATTCATTACAAGCAGATCGAGCCGCGTGCCGATCTCGACGTCATCCTGATCGCCCCCAAGGGACCCGGCGGCCTCGTACGCCGCCAATACGAAGAGGGCCACGGCGTCCCGTGCCTGGTCGCGGTCGAAAGGGACGTTAGCGGAAACGCCCTGCAACTGGCCCTCGCCTACGCCCAGGGAATCGGTGGCGCGCGTGCCGGCGTCATCGAGACGACCTTTGCCGAGGAAACCGAGACCGACCTTTTCGGCGAACAGGCGGTGCTGTGCGGTGGTGCGACCGAACTCGTGGTTGCAGGATTCGAGACGCTGGTCAAAGCCGGCTACCAGCCGGAGGTGGCGTATTACGAGTGCATGCACGAGCTGAAACTGATCGTCGACCTGTTGCACGAAGGCGGCCTGAAGAAGATGTACGAATTCATCAGTGACACCGCCGCATACGGCGATCTCGTCAGCGGCCCGCGTGTCGTCGACCAACATGCGCGGCAAAAGATGCAGGAGATCCTCGATGACATACGTGATGGAACCTTTGCCCGCAGATGGATCGACGAAAACAAGGCGGGCCAACCCGAATTCAAACGCATGATGGACGAAGACCTCAAACACCCTATCGAAGTCGTCGGTGCGGATCTCAGGAGCCGCATGGACTGGCTGGAAAACTAATCTGGAAATTTAGTCATGATGACACCCGCTGCAAGTAGCTATCGCGACGCCACAGACTGGGGCTCGGATACCGGTTCACCCCCCTCACCCATCTCGATGGCCGACGTCAAACGTGCCAGGAAAGTAATCAAACCGTACCTTTCTCCAACGCCGATGGTCAGCAACCCGGTGCTCAATGAGCGCATCGGGGCCGAGGTTTTCGTGAAGCTCGAAAACATCCAGGAGATCGGCGCGTTCAAGATTCGCGGCGCGATCAACCTGCTGGCGACGATGGACGAGAAAGAGCGCAAGAAAGGCATCGTCACCGCGACGCGCGGCAACTACGGCGCGGCGCTCGCTCAGGCATGTGCCATGTACGACACCAAGTGCACCGTGTTCGTGCCGGAGGGCAACAACCCGGACAAGAACGCCGCTGTTGAAGCACTCGGCGGAGAGCTCATCATCAAGGGGCACGATTTCGATGCGGCCTGGGATGCGTCGGTGCGGCATGCATGGAATTCCGGCGCCGTCTCGGTGCATCCGGGCAAGCGGCCGGAACTGGTCGCCGGGCAAGCGACGGTCGCGCTCGAAATGCTGCAGCAGGCACCGGACAAGCTCGACGTGATCATCGTGCCCGTCGGCGGCGGCAGCCTCGCGGCAGGCACGACGACCGTCGTCAAAGCCACGTCGCCCGAGACCGAGGTGATCGCGGTGCAGGCAGAAAATGCGCCGGCGTTTCACCATGCCTGGCATACCAGGGATTACGCGCCAATGGTCGCGAACCGGACCATTGCCGACGGACTGGCGACGCGCGTGCCGGTCCGCTACACGCTGAGCATGATGCAGGACCTCGATGATTTCGTTCTGGTCAGTGAAGACGAGATCTGCATGGCGATTCGCTGCTATGCAGAGACGATTCACCAGCTTGCCGAAGGCGGCGGTGCGGCACCGCTCGCCGCGGCACTCAAACTGAAAGACCGGCTGGCCGGCAAGCGGGTCGGTCTCGTCCTGACCGGCAGCAACATCGACAATCAGACGCTGGTTTGGGCGTTACGCACCGACTCGGTGCGTCACACGCCGCACGCGGTTCCCAATTTTCCAATGGCAAGCCTCGATTACGGCGATTAGTGGAGAACGGCCATGGCGACCGACAAGATCAGAATTTTCGATACCACCCTGAGAGACGGCGAGCAGGCGCCCGGCTGCAGCATGACGCTCAGGGAAAAGCTGCGGGTCGCCAGGGCGCTGTCGGAACTGAATGTCGACATCATCGAGGCCGGGTTCCCGGCGGCCTCGCCCGGCGATTTCGAGGCGGTCAAGGCAATCGCCGACGAAAACCTCGGTCCGACCATCTGTGGCCTCGCCCGTTGTCATCCGGAAGACATCGAGAAAGTTCATGCCGCGGTTAAAGGGGCGGACAAGCACCGCATACACGTGTTCGTTGCGACGAGCGCCATCCATCGAGAGTACAAGCTCAAGATGGCAAAAGAGGAAATCATCAAGAGCGCGGTCGGTGCCGTCCAGCACGCACGCGAATTGTGCGACGACGTCGAATTTTCGCCCGAGGATGCATCGCGTACCGAACTGGCCTACCTCGCCGAGGTCGTGACGGCAGCCATCGAGGCCGGCGCCACGACGGTGAACATTCCGGACACCGTCGGTTACACGGTGCCGAAAGAATTCGATCGCCTGTTCCGTTACCTGAAAGAGCACGTGCCCGGCATCGACGACATTACGCTGAGCGTTCATTGTCACGACGACCTCGGCATGGCGGTCGCCAACAGTCTCGCCGCTGTCGCAGCCGGCGCCAGGCAGATCGAGTGCACGATCAACGGCATCGGCGAGCGAGCCGGCAACTGCTCGCTCGAGGAAGTCGTCATGGCGCTAAAGACGAGGTCCGAGTTCTTCGATCTCGATACGGAGATCGATACGACCCGCCTCTACCCGACGGCGCGACTCGTCTCCGGCATCACCGGCATGGCGATTCCGAGGAACAAGGCGATCGTCGGCGAGAACGCATTCGCACACGAAGCGGGCATTCACCAGCACGGCATGCTGCAGCATCACTCGACCTACGAGATCATGCGACCCGATGACGTCGGTATCAGCAAGTCCAACCTGGTCCTCGGCAAGCACAGCGGGCGGCACGCATTTCGCGACCGCGTCAGGGAGCTCGGATTCAAGCTCGACGAGTTCGAAACCAATCGCGCATTCCAGGAGTTCAAGAAACTGGCCGACCGCAAGAAAGACATCTACGATGGCGATATCGAAGCGATCATCATGAATGTCGACAGCTCGTCATCCGGTCCGTGGCTGCTCAAGTCGCTGAATGTGACCTCCGGTACCGATGAAGAGGCGACGGCGAGCCTGACCCTGATCGACGAGAGCGGCAAGGAAAAGAACGAAAGCGCGAACGGCGACGGTCCCGTCGAAGCGGCGTTTCGCGTACTCGAAGATACGACCGGCATCGACCTGGATCTGAAGAAATTCGAATTACACAGTGCATCGGTCGGCGAAGACGCCCAGGGAGAGGCGACGGTCACCGTGGAATATGACGGCTACAGTTATCGCGGACACGGCACCAGCACGGACATTGTCGAGGCGGCCTGCCGCGCATACCTCGAAGTCATCAATCGCATACTGCGACGTCGCGAACTCGGCAAGCAAGACGGACCGGTAGCTGCGGACATCAATCGTGCCTCCATTTAGAACCTATCTCATGTAAGCTACGCGCATGAGTTTTGAGGGTGGAAAATTAATCTGGCTGAATCGCCGCTTGGTGCCGTGGGAGCAGGCGACGGTTCACGTGTTGTCGCATGCATTGCATTACGGATCGTCCGTATTCGAAGGCATCCGCATGTACAAGACGCCCGACGGACCGAAAATATTCCGGCTGACGGACCACGTGCAGCGCCTTTTCGATTCGGCAAAAATCTATCGGCTGCCGATACCCTATGAACGCGACGAACTGATCGCCGCCTGCAAGGAAGTCGTGCTCGCCAATGAACTGAGCAACGGCGCGTATATCCGCCCGATCGCCTTGCGCGGCTACGGCGACATCGGCCTGGCGCCGAAGCCGGAGCACCCGGTCGACGTCGCAATCGCGGCGTGGGAATGGGGCGCCTACCTCGGCAAGGAAGGACTCGAGCAAGGCGTCGACGTCTGTGTGTCGAGCTGGCAGCGAGTCGCGCCGAACACGGTCCCTGCCCTTGCCAAAGCCGGCGGCAACTACCTCTCCAGCACGCTGATCAGCACCGAGGCAAAACGTCTCGGGTTTGCCGAGGGAATCGCGCTGTCCACCGACGGCACCGTCAGCGAAGGCGCCGGCGAAAACCTGTTCGTCATTCGTGAAGGCAAGATAGCCACCCCGTCGGCGGCCTCGTCGATACTCACCGGCATTACACGCGATACCGTCATGAAACTCGCAGCGCGTGCAGGCCTGGCCGTGGAAGAACAGTCGATACCGCGCGAGTCGCTGTACCTCGCCGACGAGATGTTTTTCACCGGAACCGCCGCGGAGATCACGCCGATCAAGTCTGTCGACCGGATCCAGATCGGCGCAGGCCGGCGAGGTCCGATCACGAAGCAACTGCAGGACGCGTTCTTCGGCCTGTTTTCCGGGGAAACCGAGGACGAGGAAGGCTGGCTGGAAAGTCTCGACGCACCACCGGTTGCCGCGGCGGGCGGCACGTAGCAAAAAAGTGGGCGCAAAAAACGCAAGGACGCTTTTCGAGAAAATCTGGTCCGAACATCTCGTCAAGGACGAGACCGCCTGACACCCCGGCGATTCTCTACATCGACCTGCACCTGATCCACGAGGTCACGACGCCGCAGGCGTTCTCGATGCTGCGCGAGAAAGGCATCCGCGTACGGCGTCCCGAGCTGACCCTGGGCACGATGGATCACTCGACGCCCACCGTGTCGTTCAGCAGTTTCAAGGACCTGGCCGTCGTCAGCGAAGGCGCGGCGAAACAAGTCAGGGCATTGCAGGATAACTGCGATGCATTCGGGCTCGAGCTGCACGGTTACGACAGCGAGCATCGTGGCATCGTGCACGTCATCGGGCCCGAACTCGGCGCAACCCAGCCCGGCAAGACCATCGTCTGCGGGGACAGCCACACGAGCACCCACGGCGCGTTCGGCGCACTGGCATTCGGCATCGGCACGACCGAGGTCGGCCATGTACTGGCGACACAGTGCCTCCTGCAAAGAAAGCCGGGCACGCTGGCAATCAACGTGAGCGGACAACTGCAGCCGGGCGTCACGGCAAAAGACGTGATCCTTGCGACGATCGGGCAGATCGGCGTCGACGGCGGAACCGGTCACGTGATCGAGTACCGGGGCGCGGCGATCGATGCCATGGACATGGAAGCACGCATGACGGTCTGCAATATGTCGATCGAAGCAGGCGCGCGTGCCGGCATGATCGCGCCGGACGACACGACCATCGAATACCTCGATGGTCGGCCAAGGTCGCCGCAGGGAGCCGCCTGGGATGCGGCCGTCGCCCGCTGGCGCCAGTTACCGAGCGATGCCGGTGCCCTTTTCGATCGCGCGGTCGACGTGGACGGCGGGGCGCTCGAGCCGATGGTCACTTTTGGTACCAATCCCGGCATGGTGATTCCTGTGAACGATCCCGTGCCGGAAGCAAATGGCGATTCGGGCTTCAGGAAGGCGCTCGACTACATGCAGTTGCAGTCGGGCAAACCGATCGGCGAGGCAAGCGTCGACGTCGTGTTCGTCGGTAGCTGCACCAACTCGCGCCTCTCGGACCTGCAGCAGGCGGCGCAGGTATTGCGCGGGCGAAAGATCGCTGACGGCGTGACGATGCTCGTCGTGCCCGGTTCGCAGCAGATCAAGCGCAAAGCGGAACAGATCGGTCTCGACAAGGTATTCCTCGAAGCCGGCGCGGAGTGGCGCGAGTCGGGATGTTCGATGTGCATCGGCATGAACGGCGACACGGTGCCGAGCGGCAAGCTGAGCGTTAGTACCAGCAACCGCAATTTCGAGGGTCGCCAGGGCGTCGGTGCGCGCACCGTGCTGGCGAGTCCGATGACGGCGGCAGCCTCGGCGATCGAAGGTCGCATCAGCGACCCGCGCCGTTACCTCGAGACTCGGTAGCCGATGGACGCAGTAAAAAAACTGTCGTCACGTACCGTCGTACTGCCGATGGTCGACATCGACACTGACCAGATCATCCCGGCACGCTTCCTGACAACGACCTCGAAGGAAGGGCTCGGCCGCCACCTGTTCTCGTACTGGCGATATAACGAGGACGGCTCCGACAACCCTGACTTCGCCCTGAACAAAGCGGATGCTGCCGCTTGCCAGATTCTCGTCGCCGGCAACAACTTCGGGTGCGGCTCATCGCGCGAGCACGCACCCTGGGCATTACTCGACTTCGGCATTCGCGCGGTCGTCAGCACGTCGATCGCGGACATTTTCCGCAGCAACTCGCTGAAGAACGGACTGCTGCCGATCGTCGTCGACGAAGACACGCATGCCTGGTTGCTCGAGCATCCCGGCAGCGAGGTCTCGATCGACGTCGCCGCCTCGACAATAACCCTGCCGGACGGACACGCCGTGAATTACCCGCTGGACCGATTTGCCCGCTACTGCCTGCTCGAGGGAATCGACCAGCTGGGCTTCCTGCAGCAGCACGAGGAGGACATCAGCCGATTCGAGGAGACACGACCCTGGACGCCTTGATCACCGTTCTCCCGGGTGACGGGATCGGACCCGAGGTCACCGAAGCGGGCATGGCCGTACTCGGTCGCATCGGCGAGTCGTTCGGCCACAGTTTTCGCTTTTCGGAACAGGCGATCGGCGGCGCGGCAATTGATGCGCACGGCGATCCGTTTCCCGTCGACACGAAAGCCAGTTGTGTGGAGTCCGATGCAATTCTGCTCGGCGCCGTCGGCGGTCCGAAATGGTCGGACCCGAATGCAAAGGTCAGGCCCGAACAGGGACTGCTCGCGTTGCGCGCCGAACTCGACGTGTTCGCCAACCTGCGGCCGGTGAAAATCTACGACGAACTGGCCGGCGCTTCGCCAATCAAGGAGGACCGGTTGCAGGGCGTCGACCTGATGGTCGTCCGGGAGCTGACCGGCGGCATCTATTTCGGCGACAAGAACCGGGACGACGAATCGGCGAGCGACCTGTGCACCTATCACGTGTATGAGATCGAGCGCATCGTTCGCGTCGCCGCGCGCCTCGCACAGAAAAGGAAGGGATATCTCTGTTCGATAGACAAGGCCAACGTCCTCGAAACCTCGCGCCTGTGGCGCGACGTATGTGCAAGAACGATGGCCGAGGAATTCGGCGACGTCACACTCGAACACATTCTTGTCGATGCTGCGGCGATGCACCTCATTAACCGGCCTGCCGATTTCGATGTGCTGGTCACCGAGAACATGTTCGGCGACATCCTGACCGACGAGGCATCGATGCTCGCCGGTTCGCTCGGCATGCTGCCTTCTGCATCGCTCGGCGAAACCAGCCGCGGCCTGTACGAGCCGATCCACGGCTCGGCGCCGGACATCGCTGGCAAGGGTATAGCGAACCCATGCGGCATGATCGCGAGCGTCGCCATGCTGCTCAGGCATAGCCTCGAACTGGAAGAAGAAGCGACGCTCGTCGAAGACGCGTTGCAGGGAGTCATCGCCGACGGTGCCCGCAGCGCCGATCTCGCCACCGGCGATGAGCCCGTGTTGGGCACCGCCGAAATGACCGATAAGATCTTGAACAAGCTTAAATGAAAAGTGTCGAAACCAGGGTATGGGCAAACAAGCGAAATTGGCGTGGCTACTGTGTTCGCTGACGCTGGCCACGGGCAGCGCGTATGCGGCAGATCAGCAAGACGAAGAAAGCGACAGCAGCGTTCGCAATTGCATTAGTACGAGCCGCATCCGCAATACCAAAGTCGTGGACGACTTCACTATCCTGTTCTACATGAGCGGCAGAACCATCTATCACAACAGGCTGCCGCGACGTTGTCCGGGGCTGAAACGGGAGAGCCGATTCTCGTATCGCGCAAGGGGCGGCAACCTGTGTCGCCTCGACACGATTACCTTGCTCTACAGCGGTGGTCTGACCGGTGTCAACCTGGGCCCGACCTGCCAACTCGGCTATTTCAATGAGGTTACCGCAGAGGACGCCGAGGGCATCATCGAAGGCCCGCCAAAGAATCAGGAGGCCAAACCATTGCCGCCGGCCGAACCCGAAGACGTCACAAAGGAACCTGAAGAATCCTGAGGCGCCCCAGGCAATACTGACCGGACGCAGCCGCACATCGCCCGCCCGGCGGCGAGAGCGTTCCTGCGCGCCGACAACGTCGTCTACGAGGTCAGTCCCTTCCTCTATCCCGACTGGTTCTGTCCAATACCGACCGCCTGAAGCGCCTCAGGTGCAGATTGTCTGCACCGCAGGAGTTGGCACCTGCTTGGGATGGTTAGCCCCGAAGGTTGCCTCAGGCAGTACGCGAGCCGCGAGCTTGAACGCTAAAAACATTTTTTAAAACATACAAATATAAACTTTTTTTAAAGTAAAATATTCGTCACTCAGGTTGCCGCTTCCGCCAGGGTGTCGAAGAACAGGTCGAGGTCCGAGCGCCGCGTATGAATGTGGGTCGATAGGCGAAGCTGCGAATTTGCGGTGGTCCAGATCAGCCGTTCGTCGCAGAGTTGCCACAGCCGCGCCAGTTTTGCCTCCGGCAAATTGAGCCTGAAGGTCACGAGCGAGCCATACATGCTGTCATCCTCGGGACTCAGCATTTCGGTATACGCTAACGCCCTCGCCCGCACATACACATCCTTAGCCAGCTCGTGGATGCGATCAAAAATTCGTTCCGGACCGATCGCCTGCGCAAAATGCAGACCCGCCATGAATCCCTCGATGATGGCACGGTTGTTGGTTCCGAAACGCATGAAGCGAGACGCCTTGAGCGACTTGTCATCCCATTGGGCGGTCGCAATGACCGGGTAATGCTCGTCGAGCCGCTCCTCGCGAATGTAGAGCAATCCCGACCCGACCGGCGCGAACAGCCACTTGTGCGGGCTGCCGGCAAAATAGTCGCAATTCATCTCGTCGATGCGATACGGGACCTGCCCGGTCATGTGCGCGCCGTCGACAACCGTGATCACACCCTTCGCCCTGGCCGCGTCGCAAATTTGACGGATCGGCATGAGCAGTCCGGTAGGACTCATGATGCCGCTGAAGCTCAGGACGCGCGTCTTCGGGCCTATTGCCGACACGACGACGTCGGCGAGCTGTGCGGCGCTCTCCGGCGGCAGCGGCAAAGCCACCTCGCGCACCGTGATCTCGCCCTTTGCTTCCCTGACCCGCCACGGCTCGCGGCCGCTCGGGTGCTCCTGGTCGGTGAGCAATACCTCGGCGCCTTTCTCGAGTGGCATGCCGCCCGCAATGATCGACATCGCCTCGGTTGCATTGTGGGTTATCGCCAGTTCGTCCTTCTTACAGCCAACGAATTTCGCTAACTCTTCGCGATGCCCTTCGAGCGCCTCGTAACCCCAGCGCGGATATGCATCACCCGGATGCAAGCCATCCATGTGCAGGCCGGCGGATTGCTCGATGTAATCGCATACTTTCTTGACGACGGGCCTTGCCGCCACGCCGACGCTTCCCGTATTCAGGAATGCGCGTTTGCCGGGCATCAGGAACTGATTCTCGCGAATGTGGTTCCAGTAAGCGTCGGCATCGCCGTCGAGCAACGCGGTGCTCGGTAGCGCGGTCGTTTCGGTTGTGAGTGCGGTCGTTGGCAAGCCGAACAAGGCTGCCGAATAAGAAAGTGCGCGAAGCGCTTCGCGCCGGTTCATGGACATGGTGATTCCCCCAGAATGTTGCCCACGCATTCTAGCGGAAATGAAATTGCCAGTCGGTAATCAGTCCGTCGACGCTTTCTGGTTGCCCATAATCAGGAAATACAGGCCAATCAGCAGCAGCACGACCTGGAACTCCATGCCGCCCATCGGGAAGCCTTCCGCCGGCGTGAAACTCCAGCGTGGCCCGTGCACCATGATGATTGCGCCGAGCAGCACCGGTATGCCAGCCAGAGCAGCGAGGCGCGTGATCAGCTCGTTCCCGAAACCGCCGATGATAATGCCAAGGCCCGCGGCAAGCTCCGCAAAGGTCACCAGGCCGGCGACGGGAACGCTGAGGCCCATCATCTCGGCAAAGCCACTGAACGTCGCTACCTTACCGGCGCCGTGAAACAGGAAAACGGATGCAAAGGCCAGGCGTAATAGCCAGTGCGCATTGGGTCTAAGACAGCTTAACTGCTTAAACATCGAAACTCTCCTCTCAAGCTTACGATAACAGACCCGGTATCCGGCGAATCGATTACATCATTCGCCATTTACGCAGCAGTTCCGCCTCTCTGTCCCGTTTGAGTCCCGCGCGCAAATTCTGCTGTTGTTCGGGCGATCTCGTCCTGTGCCAGTCAAGCGTATCTTTCGCGATGACGGCCAGCGGCCTGAATTTCAATCCCCTGGCAATCGCGCGACTGTTATCCATCAAACCGAAATTCAGGTACCGGCCGCGCGGTGGCTCCCAGAATGTGAGCGTCTCCCGGGGATTCTCTCCCTCGGTCAGCAGGAAATCCCAGTCGACCCAGTGAAAGGTCGATGGCGTCGACGTAATCGCTTTTATGCCGTGCACGAGACCCGCCGTATTGAGCGGTGATCCCGGTCCTTCCGTGTTGAAGATGCCAGTAGTCGAATTCTCGAGGAGATGTACATAAAACTCCGACAAGTCGCGAACATCGATGAACTGGATCGGATCGGTCGGCGCACCCTGCACCAGGATGTCGCCGCCGTCGTCTATGCGATCGACCCAGTAAGTAAAGCGATCGGAACGGTCACCCGGTCCGACGACGATCGGCGGGCGCGTAATCAGCGTTCGCGCACCAAATCCTGCCTGCACTACACGCTCGGCCAGCACCTTGTTCGGCCCGTAGCCACTCCATTCCGACTCCGGAATGTCCTGCGGCCCGACGGGTGCGTCCTCGTCCATGACGTTCTGCGTGAAATCGGTATACACGCCGCGCGTCGAGGTAAACAGATACTGGTCGACATTATCCTTCAGCAAATCGACCGTCATGCTTACCTGTTGCGGCGTGTAACCGGAGTTGTCCACGACTGCGTCCCAGCGGCGTCCTTCGAGCGCCGATATATCGCTGTTCCTGTCACCGACCAGCTTCTCCGCTTCGGGAAACAGGTGCGTGTTGGTTCGGCCGCGATTGAAAAGCGTAATCGTATGGCCACGCTCTAAAGCATGGGCGACGAGATGCGGGCCGATGAATCCTGTTCCACCCAGAATGAGTATGTTCAGCCCGCCGCGGGCAGGTGCCATGCTCAGCAGACCGGCGCCGATCGTCGCACCGATAAATTCACGCCGAGTGCTAGCCACAGGCGGGACGCTTGTCATCGTCGTGGCCGTAAAAGGCGACGATCCGCCAGTCGCCGTCGATTTTTTGCAGCACATAAAGATTAGTGCGCAAGGTCGGCGGTATCGGTTCGCCGTCCTGCTTCAATCGAGAATACTGCGTGTCGACGAGTGCCAGCGTATCCGAGGCTACGCAGATTTCCAGGCTGCTGATCTTCGATTCCTTCCAGCCGCGCCCCTTGATGACTGCATAGAGGTTCTCGAGATTTTCAACGGCGGCTTCGGGCGTCGGCAGCACCCTATGGCCGTCGCCGCCACCGATGTGCACCGGCGTCGAATAAATCTCGTTAGCGACCTTGTGCGTATCCTGCGCGTTGAACGCCTCGAAATACTCGTAAAGTTTGGCGCCGGCGTCATCTGCGTCGTCGGCAATGGCGACACTGTAAGAAAGAAGTGCCAACATCAAGATAACCGCATGTTTCATTGTTGTTCTCCCTTAGATGGATATTTCCGGCGGGATTTCGCGCAGATTGTAGCTCGAACTCATCACGCGCCCGTAAGCGCCCGCGTTGGCAATCAGGATGACGTCGTTCTCCTGTGACGGCGGCAACAAGCGATCCGAGCCGAGCTTGTCGCCCGTCTCGCAAATGGGGCCGACAACCGTCACCGATTCGGTCGCTGCATCGTATACCCGGGACAGGTTGACGATCTCGTGATAGGCGCCGTACAGCGCCGGCCGAATGAGCGCGTTCATCCCGGTGCCGATACCGATATAACGCATGTCGCCCTTGCCCTTGGTTTGCGTGACCCGGCTCAACAACACGCCGGCTTGCGAGACCAGGTAGCGGCCCGGCTCCAGCCAAAGCTTGTATTTCGGATAGGCTTTCCGGATCGCGCCGAGCGTTTCATCGAGCGCCTGCAGGTCGAATTGTGCGTCGCCCGTCTTCTCCGGCACGCCGAGACCGCCACCGAGGTCGATGACTTCGACATTCGGAAAGCGCTCTGCAACTTTCACCAGCTCGGCCGCCACCGAGCGCCAGTTGTCCGGATCGAGAATACCGCTGCCACTGTGGGCATGGATGCCGACGACGTCGGCGTTGGCTTTGCTCAACAATTTCTCGAGCTCATCGATCTCGAATCGCGGAATGCCGAATTTCGAATGTATGCCGGCGGTCTTTACGTGTTCGTGGTGACCACGGCCCTTACCTGGGTCCAGGCGGATAAACAGTTTTTGCCCGTCAAACACCTCCGGCCATGCCTGCAGTGGATAGAGATTATCCAGCGTAACCTGCAGGCCTTCGCCCAGGGCCCATTCGTATTCGTCGCGCGGTGCGAAATTCGGTGTATATAAGAGTCGGGTTTTGTCGAGACCGGGAAGCGCCGCGAGCAGATGCTTCACTTCGCCGGGTGAAACGCAGTCAAAGTCGACGCCAGCCTCCGCCAGCGTGCGGATCACGTCATCGTTGACGTTCGCCTTGACCGCGTACAGGACTCGGTCGACCGAGCCCAGTCCCTGCAATCCCTCGGCCGCCGCCCTGATGCTGTCGAGGTCGTAAACGAAAGTACTCAGTCGCTCATTTCCGAGCTCCAGTAAGTCGTCGCGCTTTTTCAGCCACCAGGGTTCCACCGTTTCGACGATCGCAGCTTCGTCGCGGAACAATTCCTCCCAGCTCGGCCCGAGCGTCGTGCCGCTGCCCGTCTTGCGGATTATCGACGCATGGAACTTCGTGATCAGCCGCGGCGCCTGATCCTGGTCGATGACGAAACTGAAATTGAGATCGTTGGCGGCCTGCGACACGAGATGAATGCGTTCCTCCTCGAACACCGACAGTGCCGGCGACAAGGTCGGCAGGAAGGTACGGATCTTGCGACCGACCAGGCCGATCGTCGCGCAGTTCTCGATGACCCTGACCTTGCAGATGGCCTCGAGGTCTGCGACCAGCGCCTCCTGTACTTCGTCGGCGACGAGCCCCTCCTCGATATCGATCGACACGGTAACGTTCGTCTCCGAGGTCGAGACGAGATCGACCGAAACGCCATGTTGCGCAAAACAGGCGAACGCTTTCGCGAGGAATCCGACCTCGTGCCACATCGCGGTGCTTTCCATCGAGATCAGCGTGACGCCGCTGCGCGTCGAGATACCTTTTACCTGCGGCTCCGCTTCTTGCGTCACGGCGGACACCATCGTGCCGGGGATGTGCGGTCCCTCGGTGCTGCGCACGAACAGCGGGATGCTGTGCTTGCGAAGCGGTGCAAGGCAGCGCGGATGCAGCACCTTGCTGCCGCTGGACGCGAGTTCCTGCGCCTCGTCGTAATGCAATTCGATGAGCAGCCGCGCTGAAGGGACCAGCCGCGGATCGGCGGTAAATATGCCCGGCACGTCGGTCCAGATTTCGAGGCGGCGCGCTTGCAGGATCGCGGCGAGATAGGCGGCCGAAGTATCCGAACCTTCGCGACCGAGCAACACCGTCTCCCCTTGTGCATTCCTCGCGATAAACCCCTGGGTCAGGATCACGGCGCCCTTTTTTCTGAGTTTCTCATCGAGCTCGGGATCGACGTCGTAACTGCAGGTTGCCGACACGTAATTCTGCGCCGGCGACCTGTCGATACGCTCCTCGGCGAGCAGGATCTCGCGCACATCCTGCAGGTACGCATCGATTCCCGCTTGCTGCAGGTATGCAGCTCCGAGCGCCGTCGCCATCAGCTCGCCCAGCCCGACGACGTGCGCGTGGATACGCGGGCTGACCTCCCGCACCAGGCGTATGCCGGCCACCAGGCGCTCGATTTCCTGCAGGTAATCGTCGAGCAGGGCCGGCCCGTCGAGCCCCAGGTCCTTCGCCAGCGCATAGTGCAGCTCGCGCAGCGCCTCGAGCTGCGCCACGGGGTCCTCGGCGACGGCCGTTTCCAGGATTTGCTCGAGGTCGCTCGTGACCTTGGCGATCGCCGAATGCACGATGACCGGCCGCAGTCCGCTCTCGAGGCGGTTGCGGACCAGGGAGGCTATCTTTCGCCAGTTGTCGGCGCTCGCGACCGTCGTGCCGCCGAATTTCATGACTACCAGACCGGAGTTTGCAATCTGCCCTGGTGCACCGAGCGCGTCACTGTCGACGAACGGTGCTTCATTAATTCCCTGGCTCATGATTCCTGCTCTTTGATTTTTCGTTCATCCAAAAAAAAACCCGCACGGGATTACCTTGCGGGTTTGATGGCAGTAGCCGGTTTCTAATTAAGGTCCGGTTCCGCTGCCACTCTCACCCACGCACTTCTGGCGCGCCATTCGTTTTAAATATTTTCGGGCACTGGCTAAGCCGGTACCACGGCACAATACGCGGGCGGATTTCTGTCGTGTCATCGACGGAGTTTTGCGGACCTTAAGCCTGAGGTCAAGTTAAATCGGGTCAATCATCCCAGGGTGGCGGTTCTGTGATGGCCCCTTCGGATGCCGAGTGCACTTCTGCGCGATATTTTGCGAGCGCCCCGCCTGTCACACTGGACTTGGGACGCTTCCACGCGGCTTTTCGCTGCGCCAGTTCATCGTCGCTCAGGTCGATGTCGATGCGTTTTGCGTCCGCATCGATGAAGATACGGTCACCGTTTTCGATCAGAGCGATCGGTCCGCCGACGGCTGCCTCGGGCGTCACGTGACCGACCACGAAGCCGTGACTACCACCGGAAAAACGGCCGTCGGTAATGAACGCCACGTCCGCCCCCAGCCCCTTGCCCATGATCGCGCTTGTAGGACTCAGCATCTCGCGCATCCCCGGCCCACCCTTGGGGCCCTCATAGCGCACGACGATCACGTCACCCGCTTCTACCTCGCCATCCAGAATGGCCTGCAGGGCCAGCTCTTCCGAATGGTAGACGCGGGCAGTCCCCTCGAAACGCAGCCCCTCCTTGCCGGATATCTTGGCCACGGCGCCTTCGGGCGCCAGGTTGCCATACAGGATCACCAGGTGACCTTCGGGCTTGATCGGGTTGTCGAAATTCCTGACGATCTGCTGGCCTTCGGGATAGTCCTCAACATCGGCGAGATTCTCGGCCACCGTCTTGCCGGTCACGGTCATGCAATCGCCGTGTAACAGGCCGCGGTCGAGCAGGCGCTTCATCAGCGGCTGGATGCCGCCGATCTCGATCAACTCCGACATCAGGTACTTGCCGCTCGGTTTAACGTCCGCCAGCACTGGCGACTTCGCGCCGATGCGCGTGAAGTCGTCGAGCTCGAGCTCGACTTTTGCTTCTCTCGCCATCGCAAGCAGGTGCAGCACGGCATTGGTCGAACCCCCGAGCGCGTTGACCACCGTGATGGCATTTTCGAATGCCTTGCGCGTCATGATGTCCGAGGGCTTGATGTCTGTTTCGATCAGGTTCAGCACGGCTTCGCCGGCGCGCCGGCAATCGTTCTTTTTTTGCTCGGAAATCGCGTCCTGTGCCGAGCTGTTGGCGAGGCTCATGCCGAGCGCCTCGATCGCCGACGCCATCGTGTTGGCCGTGTACATGCCGCCGCAGGCACCAGGTCCCGGGATGGCCGTCTGCTCGACCTCGAGCAGTTCTGCATCGTCGATGGTGCCGGCCGCGTGCGCACCCACCGCCTCGAATACCGAGACGACATCGCGCCGCTTGGCGCCGGGCTTGATCGTGCCGCCGTAAACGAACACCGAGGGCCGGTTCAAACGGGCCATCGCCATCACGCAGGCCGGCATGTTCTTGTCGCAGCCGCCGATTCCTATGATCCCGTCGAAGCCCTCGGCCCCCGCAACAGCTTCGATCGAGTCAGCAATGATTTCTCGTGACACGAGCGAATAACGCATGCCCGGTGTACCCATCGCGATGCCATCCGACACGGTCATCGTGTTAAAGATAACTGCCTTGCCACCGGCTTCGTCGGCTCCCTCGGCAGCGATATCCGCAAGCTCATTAATGTGCATGTTACACGGCGTGATCATGCTCCAGGTCGATGCGATGCCGACCTGCGGCCGTTTGAAATCCTCTTCCTCGAATCCGACGGCACGCAACATCGCCCGGCTGGGGGCCTGTTCCACACCATCGACTACAACGCGCGAATAGCGGCGCAACGTTTTCTCTGTCATTGAATTCGCTCTTGGACGTTTTTCAGAATGTATTAGTCGTCGTCGCGAATCATTATAGCGATGCTTTGATAGATTTCAGGATCGACATAGCGGGCCGGGTTCACGAACTCGACCGCGAAAACTTCGCTATCTTCGGGATCGGCGTCCTGTACCAGCGGAATGAGAATCCGAGCGGATCGCTGGTTTGGGCTGAAATAGATGGTCGGCATTCCGGGTGGGAAGTAGTCCTCGCCTGCCGTCGTGGTCAGGTCATTGACAACGTAAGGTACCTCGAGCGACCTATTGCTCGGCTTGAAGCGCACGACGTCGATCTGTACGGCGGGATCGGCTTCCGACACGAACACTTCGCTGGCGGCGAAAGCGATCGTATCGAGCGGCAAGCTTGCCTCGTAAGCGCGACGATCGTCATCTTCGAGTGTCAGGTTGATGCGGGCGAATTCTGCCTCGACATTATCGATTTCCCGTACCTGGATAGTGACGTCGCGATCCGCCTCGCGCACCGAATCTGTCGACATGGAGATCCGGGTACGGACGCGATTCTGACCGGCTTCGAAGGTTGCGACGCCATTATTGGCGATCACGTACTGGCCCTCTTCCCATGGCGATCGATTGCCGCTGAAGCCGACTTCTTCCAGGAGCACGGTCAAAGATTCACGCATGTTGTGCATGCGCACGAGGTCGATAGTTACGTCTCCTGCGTCCTCTCGCAGCGTGACTTCGATTTCGGGTACGAACTGACCGGTCGCCACGAGCCCGACGGTAAGGTCCGCGGGAAGCAATAGGGCCGGATCGACTGCAGGTTCCGCCGGCGCTTCATCAACTGCGGTCTCGGCAACAGTTTCAGCCGGGGGCTTCTCGGCAAGCGGTTCATCAATGACCGGATCGTCTTCGATAAGCTGTACTTCATCCAATGCGTCGGCAATCGTCTCGTCTTCGACGGGTTCTTCGGCAACCGGCTCCGCGCCGACGGCCTCGTCTCTGACACTCTCTTCAGAAGCCGGCTCGTCAGTACCCGGTTGTGCGGTTACCGGGGTCGCAGCAGTTGCCTCAGGCTCCGGCTCGGGAACTGTTTCTTTGACGGGCTGCTGCGGCGTACCGGCAATAATCCCCTCTGCCGCTTCTATCCACTCTGCCGGCACAAGTTCTACCGTACGATCGCGCCATTCCGGCTTCAGGTACAGAGCACCGGCGCCAATGACGATCAAGCCGAGTATGACCCATCCCCACCTCGGGCCTCGGGGTTCGATGTCGAATCTGCGCCGTGCCAGCGGTTCATCAGCAACGACAACCTGCGATTTCGCCGGTTGCGGCAGCTCCATCGACTGCGAGGCGTGCTGCGGTTGTGCCATCTGCTTCGGCTGCGGTGCTTGAGGTGACGGTGCCGGTTGCTGCACTTGTGGAGCTTGCGGTTGCGGCGCCTGTGTCTGCTGTGCGATCGGTGGCACCGTCTGTTGCGGTGCCTGCGGTCGCGGCAGATCCGGCTTTTCGAACGGATCGGAAAGCTTGACGGGATTGTAGCGTTCCGCTGGCTGCGGAGGCGTCGTCTGCTGCGGCGTTGCCTGTTGCGGTGTCGCCTGCTGCGGCTGCATCGGCGGTACCGTCTGCGTGTCTATCGTCGACTGGTCCGGCGTTGGTGCTTTCGGCGGTTGCGGCAATTCCATCATGTGCGAACTCGGTATTTCACCGAGTGCTTTGACGAATTCCTTCGGTGACTTGAATCGCGGCACTCGTGAATAGGCCAGTGCTTTTTTCAGTGCCGGCCACATCGTGTCCGGCAGACCCGGCGGCTGTTGCGGCTCCATGCCCTCCGAGGCGGCCTCCGCGGCACTCCGCGGTCCGAATACGCGATGACCGGCAACCAATCGGTACATGAGACAACCGAGCGAGAACACATCGTCTGCAGGCACCGGGTCTTCGCCGGTCAAGACCTGCATGCTCGAATATTCCGGCGACTTCGCGCCGAGTTCGCGCGGATCGAAATCAGGCTGGCGGTCCTGCTCTTTCTGCAGAACGCGTGCGATACCGAAATCGAAAACCTTGACCTCGCCCTGGGTGGTAATCCGCACATTGCCGGGATTGACATCGCCGTGTACGACGCCACGCTCATGCGCGTAATCCAGGGCCAGGCTCACCTGCTTGACGATGTCCATCGTCGTCGCAAGATCGATATTTTTGCTGCCGGTCTCCTGCAGGATGGTGGCCAGCGATTTTCCATCGAGCCACTCGAGGACAATGAAATTGAGGCCGTCTTCGCGATCGAGATCGATGCAGCGAACGATATTCGGGTGATTGAGAGTGCGCCCCTTGGCCACTTCCTGCTGCAACGCACGAAGTGCCTTTTCGTTTCCGGAAACCTCCGAAGGCAAAACCTTGACGGCAACAAAGGCGTCTTCGTCCTCGGCTTCAGCGAGGCGTTGGTCGAGCGCCTTGTAGACCACGCCAGTGCCACCGCCGACCACCTGCTGTTGCAGCAGGAAACGGTCACGAAGAATCGAGCCAACCTGGAGCTGCCTGTTGTCCATCAGTCTTTCGGCCGGGTCTTCGTCTCCGATAACTGCCGTGTTTACGAACGGTGCTTCCGGTTGCAGGCTGTCGACTGACATGCCGTCGCCGATAACCAGCGTCTTGGCGTAGGCGCCGTCTTCCTGCGCGGCTGGCTCCCTGTCGAGTACGAGCGTCGAGGTGCCGTCGTTCGAGGCCGTGGCCGCCATGTTTGCCGACCTGATCCGGTCGAGCATCTTGTGCACGAGCTCGAAGGTCTCGGGTCGCAGGTCGCCGGAATCATAGCGCCTTTGCAGGATCTCGCGAATGCGTTCTTCGGTGGCGCTGTTATTCGACAGGAGCTCCTTGATCGCGACGTGAATTTCCGCCAGCACGGTCTCGTCATTGACCTGGCTTTGCAATCGACTGGCCAGGTCGGAGAACTGCTCGGTCTCGGATAGTTTCAGATTGTCTGGTTTGGCGCCCATGCCCGTTGCGAAGATTCTTGGTTACATTAAGTCAAATCAAGGACATACATTAATTCAGTGTAGCCCGATTGATACCCCGACTCTGGGAACTGGTCGTCAGATTACCTTTCCGGGATTCATGATGTTTTTGGGGTCCAGCGCCGCCTTGACGGCCC
>JABAOE010008664.1_pt1 | contig 22492 bp, 15 predicted proteins | sample 7062141 | NCBI WGS metagenome assembly JABAOE01 (sample SAMN14538627, study PRJNA623070) | marine sediment metagenome | biome: marine biome [ENVO:00000428]; feature: marine pelagic biome [ENVO:01000023]; material: deep marine sediment [ENVO:00002113] | place: India: Gulf of Khambhat ... | reverse complement strand
TTCTTGGATGCCTTCTTCTTCGCCGGTTTCTTGGCCGCCGTCTTCTTGGCTGGCTTCTTGGCCGCTGCTTTCTTTGCCGCCGGCTTCTTGGCCGCCGGTTTCTTCGCGGCGGGTTTCTTCGCCGCCGGCTTTTTCGCAGCCGCTTTCTTCGGCGCTTCCTCTTTCGGCGCCGCCGCCTTCCCGGCACCGGTAATACCGGTGATTTCCACCTCGGTGAAATGCTGCCGGTGCGTATGCTGCCTCAGGTAGTTTTTGCGGCGCCTGAATTTGACGACGCTGACCTTGTTGCTCTTGCCCTGCCTCAGGACTTTCGCACTGACGCTACTGCCGCTCACCAGCGGGCTGCCCACCTTGATGTTACTGCCCTCGCCCACGAGCAAGACCTCGTCAAACTTGACGCTGGCTCCTTCGTCGGCGTCGAGCTTTTCGAGTTTCAATATCTCGCCTTTGCTCGCCCGGTACTGCTTGCCACCTGAGCGAAAAACCGCATACATCGATGTGCTCTCCAAAACGCAAGTCGCGAACAGGCAACTTGCTGAGAAATAAGAGGTTTTTTTGGGGTGCGGACCGACCGTAGCCCGGTGCGTTTCGCGCCTGCCGCCAAAAAGAGCCGGAATTTTATAGATTCGGCGCATTGCGGTCAACGCCCCGAAAAAGAAATCCCAGTTTATTTCAATAGCTTGCATTTGAACGCAAACCCGTGACCCGATGCTGCGCAGGTCGCCTCGCTGCGCCATTTCAGGCATTATCGGTCGCCTGATGCAACTCGCCGAAAACAAAGCAGTTTCCTTAAGCTTCGACGAAGTCAAAGTGCTCGCGGACGCCGACATGCGCGCCGTCGATGAACTCATTCGCGACAGCCTGAAGAGCGATGTCGCCCTGGTTTCGGAAGTCTCTCAATATATAGTGACCAGCGGCGGCAAGCGGCTGCGGCCCCTGCTTGTCCTGCTCGCAGCACGTGCCCTGGGCTATGAAGGCACGCAACAGGTCCGCGCCGCCGCGATCATCGAGTTCATCCACACGGCGACGCTGCTCCATGACGACGTCGTCGATTCATCGGACCGCCGCCGCGGCAGGGACACGGCCAACACCGTGTTCGGCAACCAGGCCAGCGTGCTGGTCGGCGACTTCCTATATTCGCGTGCCTTCCAGATGATGGTCGACATCGGCAGCATGCGCGTCATGCAAATCCTGGCGGATGCGACCAACACGATCGCCGCCGGTGAGGTCATGCAGCTGATGAACATGCACGATCCGGACGTCACCGAAGACGGGTATCGGCAAGTGATCTATCGCAAGACGGCGCGGCTCTTCGAGGCCGGTGCGCAGATCGCCGCGGTGCTTGCCGAAAGAGACCCGGCCGACGAAGACGCCATGGTGTGTTACGGACAGAACATCGGCACGGCATTCCAGCTGATCGACGACGCGCTCGACTACGATGCCGCAGCGGAAGAACTTGGCAAGAACCTCGGCGATGACCTGGCGGAAGGCAAACCGACTTTGCCACTTATATATGCAATGGAGAATTGCTCCGACAGCGAAAGAAAAATGATTCGCGCAGCGATCGAAGCCGGCGGACTCGACAAAATGGACCAGATCCACGCCGTCATCGACGCCACCGGGGCAATCGAATACACCACCGCACGCGCCCAGGAAGCCGCCGATGTGGCGATCGACGCCATCGCCGGTATTCCGGACTCCGTCTACAAACAGGCAATGATCGCCATTGCCGATTTTGCGGTCAGACGGCGATCCTGACGCGCCGTGCACGGCGCAGGTATGTCGATGGATCGACTTATACCAGTGTGTGCAACTGCTCGAGTTTCTCCTGGAATTGTGTTTCGGAAAAGCAATATTTCATGTCGAGGAAGCGCTTGCGGAAGGCAGCGACTTTGTCCTTCACGTCGGCACCGTTCACGATGACGTCACGCATGAGCTGCGCAAGTTCGCCGAAATCCTCTCCTTCCATGCCAAAACGAGTCATCTCCGAAACACCCATTCGCAGGGAACCGGCCGCGGTGAAACCCTCCTCTTCGGGCGTCGCCTGGAAGTTGACGATGATGTTATTTTCTTCCAGCCGGCGTGCAATCTCGGCGCCTTTCGAATAACCGACCCTCAGCAGGACCTGGTGTGTCTCGGTATAAGAGATATCCGGTGAACCTGCGACGTCCAGACCGCAGTCTTTCAAGTGTTTTGCAAAAGCCTTGGCATTGGCCACGACTTTGCGCTGGTACTCGCCCTTGAAATGGTTCATCTCATAAGCGGCCATCAGCAAGCCTACCAAGGTACCCAGATGATGGTTGCTGACGGAACCGGGAAAAGCTCGTCGCTTTATTGCCATCCACAATGGGAAGCGTAAATCCTCCTCGGCAAAATCGGAGGCAACAATTCCGCGCTGGGTCCCGAAGAAAGTCTTGTGAGTCGAGCCGGTGACGATGTCGGCCCCTTCCTGGAAGGGCTGCTGGAAATGAGGCCCGATCAGACCCAGGACATGCGCCATGTCGTACATGATGACGCAGTCCAGGCCGAGCTCGTCGACGCAGGCTCTGATCTCCGTAACAGGTTCTCTATGCAGGACCAGGCTCTTGCCCAGAATGACGAGTTCGGGCCGGTGCGCTGCGATGATTTCTCGAGTTGCGACGATATCCATCGCATACGGGTTCTCCTCGAGGACCGGGAAGTTCACGACTGCCGGTCTTTCCGTCTCGGGATCATGCGCGACGAAATCCCGCAACGCGCCCATTGGCTGCGCGCTGAGATGCCCTCCCTTGATGATATGGTTGTTCAGGACCTTGCGAATTCTCCGCTGCTCGCTTTTTCGGTCCGCGAGATTGAGGTAGTCCACCATGGCGCTGAAGACAGTCGTGTTCGCCATCTGCCCGGAGATGACGCGAGCCTCCACTTGGCCGCATCCGAGAAAATCGCTCAGCTCGCTAATCAGCAGCTCCTCTACCTCGGCAATGAAATCGGTGCCCTGGTAAAAGAAAACTTCGCTGCCGTCGAGCGCTTTTATTTGCCGGTGCTCCGCGTAGCGCCCCACCGGATCCATGATCGACAAGAGCCTGACCATTTGTGACGGTGTCATCTCTGAGGGAATCAGGTTGATGCATTCGCTTTGCCGCCAGGTCGTGTTGTCTATCGCCCTGTCCAGTAAGTCGCTGACTTTGCGATGTACTTCAATGCCCGGTGCTGCTTTTTCTGCCACCACGAGTGGATGATGCAGTGCGGATCGGGCATAGGGCGGCGCTTCGCTTCTAAGGAATGAAGGCACGATGACGGCCGGCACGCTTTTGCCCCGAACCTCGATCCGCACTTGCTCTTTTTTGCGAAGACTGCTGTCGATAAGGGCCAGGGCAATAGCTCGCTTTCCCGTCTCGTCGGTCAGTGTGGCGGTGATCCCATCCGCCTCGCTCTTCCAGTAGGGAACCATGGTGCCGCTCGTGACGTATCCGACAAGATTGCCGTCGTGGAACACCTTGTCGCCGGCCCGCGCGATCCCTTTGTCCGTGAGTTCCAGGCACATGATCATGCGCGGCAGAGCATCCTGGAGCGAGTAATCCTGGCGCATGATCCTCTTGAATGCCTCGAATTGCCTGGCAAGCGACTCGCGACCGACATAGTCACGCTTTTGTGGAGAAAAACTGACGGCGATGCGCGCAAACCTTGCAGCAAAGATCGGTATGTCTTTTCCTTCCGGGTCGAGTCCCAGCTCGTGCCCATAAAGCGGCAAACCGGCTTCGAGTCGCAGCGTGTCCCTGGCGCCGAGACCGACCGGCACCGCTCCACGCTCCATGAGCAGGTCCCAGATACGCACCGCGTCGGCTCCCTCTATGAACAGCTCGAAGCAAATGGGTTCGCCCGTGTACCCCGTCCTCGCAACGAGCACCTGTGCACCGCTGATGGTCACGGTACTCAACGAGTTTCTTATCGGTTCAGGGAGTTCCCCGGAATCGATTATGCTCAAGAGAATTTCTCTGGATCGGGGCCCCTGAAGGCCCAGCATGGCCATTTCCTGCGTGCGATCCGTCATCGTGGTCTGTGGGAAATCCTTGATAAAGGATTCGAGGTGGTTCCAGTCCTTCTCACGGTTCGCGGCGTTGACAACCAGCAGGTATTCGTCCTCGACGAAACGGTACAGGTAAGCATCATCGACCGCGCCGCCGCCATCATTGGAAATCATCGTGTACTGCCCGAGCCCTACACCGAGACCGGCCACATTGCTGGTAAGTACGTGTTGAAGAAACGCTAAGGCGTCCTCGCCTCGAACGACGAATCTCCCCATATGCGAAACATCGAACAGTCCGGCGGCCTTCCGCGTTGCCAGGTGCTCCTCGACAATGCCTTGCGGGTACTGGATCGGCATGTCCCAACCGCCGAAGTCAGTCATCCTGGCGTCGAGTTTCAGATGACAGTCATGGAAAACCGTCTTTTGGGCATCCTGCATTACGCCTCCCTCGAGATTCCCTGATATCTGTTACGTAAGTAAGTGCACGGTCCTCGGGAACTAATGTCCGGCCCGACGGGCGCAAATACTCGCTGCATCGCCAAGCCAGTCGCTCAGATAGCTTGCATAACTGCGATCAACGTAAACGTCGAATTGCTCGCGCGTATCCGCCACGATGACCGCCGCTATTTGTGCAAGTTGCGTCCTGCAGCAGGTACCGGCCGGGAGATGTTGAGTCCTGAAGTCGATGCCACAGCCCGACGCCAACAGGTCGCGCGCCCCGGGGCCGCTTATGCGGAATACGGTCAGCCCGGCGGAATTATCGACGGCATTGTGCAGGGTCCCGGCGAGAGTCTCTTCGCAGTTCCTGACGATGGCATCAGCTGCCATTGAATCGCTGACGAGCAACCATCGGTCGGGACCGAGCCACAGGCTCTGTGGATCTCCGTCGGCGACACGCAATGGCTGTGCGAGTTGTAATTTGTCCCGGGCACTTTCCAGCGACTTTCTCGAAACCTTCAGCGAGACGATCGACAGCTCGTCGATGCGCTCGATGCTGACGCTGCTCTGATCAGGCACGCATGCGCTCCCCGTCCGGATCATAGAAGCACGAATCTACAATCCGGGCCGTTACCAATCTGTCTTCGTCGAACAGCTGTACGTTCTCCCCCCGGCGTTCGAAGCCGCGCTCGAGAAGCGTCAGGCCGATGGTCTTCTTGAGCGTCGGGCTGAAACAGGCCGAGGTAACGAAACCCTCACTGCGATGCCCTGCCCCGTTTGTCGTCACGACGTGCGCCCCGGGCAGAACGCTGGCATCACGATCCGCAACTTCGAAGCCGACGAGCTGCCGGCGATCCGCACGCCGATCTTCCGCACGCTTCAAGGAGCGCGCACCGATAAAATCGGCATTCTTGTTCGCGACGATGCGGCCGAAGCCGATATCGAGTGGGTTGGTCGTACCATCGGTATCGACACCGACATGCAGGTATCCTTTTTCCAGGCGCAGGAACATCAAACTCTCGGCGCCGAACAAGCCGATGTCGTGCACTTCTCCGGCTTGCCAGATGCGATCAAAGAATTCTGTGGCTCGATCTGCCGGCACGCTGAGCTCGTAGCTCTGCTCGCCCGTGAAACTGACGCGTTGAACTCGATAAGGCGTGCCGTCTTCGAATTTTCCGGTCGCAAAACTCATGTGCGGCAAGTTCTCGGTCGACAGATCCACGATACCGGGCAGCGATTGCAATACCGCGCGTGCCTTCGGTCCGGCGACGTTAACCACAGCCCATTGTGACGTAACCGGACTCATCACCAGGTCCAGGTCCGGCCATTCACACTGATGCCATTCCTCGAGCCAGCCAGCGATGCGATCGGCATGGCCCGAGGTAGTATTGATCAGAAAATGATCGTCGGCGAGCCGGACAAATACACCGTCATCAATAACAATCCCGTTTTCGTTGAGCATCAGGCCGTAGCGAATTTTGCCGGCTTTGAGACTCGGCACCGTGTTGACGTAGATGCGATTCAAAAATTCAGCTGCATCAGGGCCTTTGACCTCGATTTTTCCAAGCGGCGAAGCGTCGAACAGGCCCACGGATTCGCGGACTTTCTGGGTCTCACGAACGATGCACCCTTCACGATCGTCACCGTAGTAGGCCGGGCGCTTCCAGCCGCCATAGTCATCGAATACGGCGCCCCTGGCTGCGTGCCATTCGTGAGCGGGCAGGAGTTTTGCAGGATCGTAAAAATCGCCGTGGCGATTGCCGGCGATCGCACCCATTGTCACCGGCGTGAACATCGGACGGAAGGTCGTCGTGCCGACCTCGCCAGGATGCTTGTCCGTCAAATCACCGAGCAGGGTCAGCGCATTCAGATTGCTGGTCTTGCCCTGATCGACCGCCATTCCGACGGTCGTATAGCGCTTCAGGTGCTCGATCGAGCTGTAGTTTTCGCGCCACGCGAGCTCGATGTCGGATGCTGTGACGTCGTGCAAAAGATCGACCCATTGCGTGTTGGTCTTCACCGGGGATCGTTTGCGTGACCCTATACTATAAGATTGCGCAGTCGCGAAATCGCCGTTTGCGGCGCCGACCACTTCGACTTGTTGCCGGCATTCTTGCGGCACGAAGCATGCCATAACCTCGTCATAACGAAGTTTCCCGCCAGCCTGCGAGTAAAGGTGCACCGTCGGACTGAGTCCACCCGACATGGCGATTGCATCGCAATCGACGATAACAGTCCGCCCGTCGGCAGCGCGATATTCGAGACTTTTTACGGTGCCCGATCCGCACGCACGCAGCGGCGTTGCTCCGACGTCAACGCCGATGCCGAGTTGTTGCGCGTGTGCTGTCAACTGCTCGTTGACGGTATCGCGCGTGTCTATGATCGCTGCGACTTCGATCCCGGCTTTCCGCAGTGCGGCGATCGAATGCCACCCAAGATCATTGTTTACGACGCCTGCGACGCGCCTGCCGCATTGCACACCGTAGCGGCCCGCGTACTGATGCATTGCACCCGCAAGCATGATCCCGGGGAGGTCGTTATTGCCGAATACGAGCGGCTGTTCAATGGCGCCGGTCGCCAGCACGACGCGGCCGGCCCGCACTTTCCAGAAAATCTCGACAGGATTTTCTCTCCGGTATGCCGCTGAGCAGTCGTGGATTGTCAGGACATTGTGGTCATAGTAGCCGGCCACGGTTGCCGAGACCATGAGCGTTACGTTTTCGGCGGCGTTCAGTTTCGTAATCGTCTGCGAAAGCCAGGTGTCCGGTGATTCGCCGTCGATCTCCGCCGGGTCGTGCAGCAGCGATCCGCCGGGTTCTCCATCCTGCTCCACGACGAGCACATCGTCACCGCGGCGCGCTGCATCCAGTGCCGCTTTAAGCCCTGCCGGTCCCGTGCCTACGACCAGCACATCGCAGTGCCTGTTCATGTGCAAATAGCGGGCGGGGTCCGTACTGTCCGGCAGGTGGCCAAGCCCCGCGGTCCGTCGAACCGCCCATTCGAACGCGTGCCAACTCGGCCATTTGAAGACCTTGTTGTAAAACCCGGCTGGCCACAGCGACCTGGTGTAGTCGAACACGCGCAGCAAATCGAAACTTAACGACGGAAAACAGTTCTGGGATTTCGCTTGAAGTCCGTCGATGAGCGGCATCCGCGTCGCACGGATAATCGGGATTTTGCCCGAACCATAGTCGACGGCGACGAGTGCATTGGGTTCTTCTACACCGGCCGAAAAAATGCCGCGCGGACGGTGAAACTTGAAGCTGCGGCTGACGGTGCGCACGCCGTTGGCAAGCAGCGCAGACGCGAGCGTGTCACCGCCGCAACCCTCAAAGGTCTTGCCATTGAATGTGAATGTCAGAGGCGCCGACCGATCAATGCGCCCGCCCTCGGCAATTCGATATGGCTGATTCATCGATCGAGCTCGGGCGCCGGCTCGCCCATGAGGTAAACGGCATGGATTTCGTGTGTGAGCGTATCGCGTGCGACGTTGAACCACTGGCCACATCCGAAAACATGACACCAGCGCTCGTAATGCAGCCCTTTCGGGTTCGACCTGTTAAACACGTAGTCCGCCCATTCGGCATCGCTCACTTCCGGGCCGGGACGAACGACGTGCGCGTCGTTACCGTAATGAAACTCGACCTCGTCGCGCGTGCCGCAATATGGACAGGGAATTCTCAGCATCAGTGAGCGACTCCGGAGGAGCTGCCTTCGTCGATCAACGCGCCGCTCTCGAATCGCTCCAGCCCGAAGTCGACGATCAGCGGATGCGGTTCGTCATTGGCGATCGTATGGGCCATGGTGTCGCCACCTGCCGGGATCGCTTTATAGCCGCCCGTCCCCCATCCCCCGCTGATGTAAAGATTCTGTACCGGCGTCTTGCCCATGAGCGGCGTCGTGTCAGGCGTAATGTCGCAGATACCCGCCCACTGGCGCATGAGTCGCAAGCGGCTGAAGGCAGGGATCAGTTCAAGCAATGCGGCGACATTTTCTTCCAGTAGGGGAATGCCGCCGCGTTGTGCGTAACTCGTATGGACATCGCAGCCGGCCCCCAGGACGATCTCTCCCCGGTCGGACTGACTCACATACATGTGGATCACCGCAGACGTCAGCATCGTGTCGAGGCAGGGTTTGATGGGTTCGCTCACCATCGCCTGCAGCGTCATGCTCGTAATCGGCACGCGGAATCCGGCAAGACCTGCCAGCACGCTCGTGTGCCCGGCAACGGCGATGCCGACTTTCCCTGCGGCGATTTTCCCTCGCGTCGTCTCGACACCCTTTACCTTCCCGTTTGCGATCTCGAAATCCGTTACCTCGCATTGCTGGATGATGTCGACTCCATGCGCGTCCGCTGCGCGCGCGTAACTCCAGGCAACCGCATCATGACGTGAAATGCCGGCTCGGCGCTGGATGAAGCCACCAAGCACCGGATAACGTGCATTCAGATCGATCAGTGGAACGAGCTTCTTGATTTCGGCCGGTGTCATCAACTCCGAATCGACGTCGTTGATCCGAATCGCATTCGCCCGCAGCCGCAAACTCTCGAGTTCGTGATGGCTGTGCGCCAGTGTCAGCACGCCTCGTTGGCTCAACATCACGTTGAAATTGAGATCGCGGCTGAGGTTTTCGTAGAGTTTCAGGGAATGATCAAAAAACGCGGCACTTTGTGGCCAGAAGTAGTTGGAGCGCGTCACCTGCGTGTTTCGTCCCGTGTTGCCACCCCCGATATAGCCTTTGTCGAGCACGGCGATATTACGCACGTCATGTTTACTGGCAAGATAATAAGCCGTCGCCAGGCCGTGCCCGCCCGCTCCTATAATCACGACGTCGTAGGATTTTTTCGGTTCGGGTATACGCCAGACGGGTTTCCAAAAACGGTGCCCACTCAGCGCGTTGCGAACGAGTGCAAATGCGGAATAACCCTTCATGGTCTGGCATCGTACGCCGAACCCATTCGTCCCATCAATATCAGACGCAGTTTGTACACTGTATAACCGGTTCGAATTCGAATTGTTGCGCGGTCCGCGGTTCATTAGACTTTTAAATCACGCGCGTTCATCATCACAAAGTTACGGGCACGAAGCATAACGACAAAGCGGTGGCCCAGCAGTGAGTGCAGCAAAATACGACGCCGTCATCATCGGCGGCGGTCACAACGGCCTGACATGCGGCGCCTACCTCGCCAGGGCGGGCAAGAAAGTCCTCGTGCTCGAACGCCGGCCGGTTATCGGCGGCGCGGCCGTCACCGAGGAATTCGCACCGGGATTCAGGACGTCGACATTCTCGTACGTCATGAGCATCTTGCACCCGAAGATTATCCGCGAGCTCCAACTGCGCGAACTCGGCCTCGAGGTGCTGCCGGCAACTGACATGTTTTGCCCGATCGGCACGGACAACTACATCATCTTGTCGGGTGATGTCGGCAAGACCGCCGAACAGTTCGGCCGTTTCTCCAGACGCGACGGCGAGATTTACGCCGAGTTCGACGCCTGGCTCAACGAGGCGGCGCATTACATGCGGCAACTGCTACTCGAAACGCCGGTCGATCCGTCGCAACGTGATTTCGGGAATCTCCGCAAGACGTTTGGCCTGCTCTGGCGTTACCGGAAGATTGGCAATAAGCTCTATGATCTGCTCGACCTGATGACTATGAGCGCCGACGATTTCCTGGCGCGCTGGTTCGAGCACAGCGTGACCCGCGCCGTGCTCGGATACTACAGCTCGATCGGCACCTTTGCCGGGCCGAAGACGCCCGGATCGGCATACGTTCTCTTACATCACCTCATGGGGGAACATGAAGGTGCAGGCGGCTGGGGTTTCATCCCTGGCGGCATGGGAACGATCAGCGAATTGCTCGCCGAATCTGGCCGGCAGCATGGCATGGTGGTCCGGACCGATGCGGATGTGGTCAAGGTGGAAGTCGCGAACGGCCGCGCGGCAAAGGTCGTAACGGCCGACGGTGACGAATATTTTGCTAATGCGATCGTGTCAAATGCGAGCTGCAAGGTGCTGTTCGACCAGCTGGTCGAGCCCGATCACCTGCCCGGCGAATTTCTGAAACACATCCGTGATTTCCGAACCTTCTCGACGGCATTCAAGGTCAATATTGCGGCCGAGGCACCGCCCAGCTTCGCCGCATTCGACGCGGCGAAATGCGGTTTCGAGGCGCCGAACTACGTGCACATCGGTCCGGATGTGGAGTACCTGCAAGCCGCATATGACGATGCTTGCCACGGCTACTTCTCTCGGCGTCCGTTCATGACGATGGTCATTCCGACATTGGTCGACGACACGTTAGCCCCGCCCGGGAAACACGTCATCAACCTGTTCGGCGGCCACGCCCCGTATGAACTCGACGGCAGGAGTTGGGAAGAGGCGCGTCCCGAGTTCACGCAAACGGTGCTCGACACCATCGACGAGCTAGCGCCCGGATTCAGCGACGGCATCATCGAGAGCCAGGTGCTCTTGCCGCATGACATCGAGCGCATCATCAACTCGCCGCACGGGCACATCTTTCACGGCGAGCTGGCGCTCGAGCAATTGTTCTTCCAGCGCCCGGCGCCGCATTATGCGGATTACCGTTCACCGATCGAAGGGCTTTATCAATGCGGTGCCTCGACTCATCCCGGCGGCGGCGTGTCGGGAATTCCCGGCCACAATGCGGCGCGGGAAATCCTGAAGGACTGGAAAAGGCTGCAGTAGCACTGAATGCTGCGTGACAGAGAAACGACTAATATTTAGCCAGCATGAGTCGAAATCCCCGCTACGATATTCTATTTGAGCCGGTCCGGATCGGTCCCGTCACTGCGCCGAATCGGTTTTATTGCACGCCTCATGCGCTGGGGACCGGAAATCAGATGCCCCACACGCGTGCTGCCATGCGCGAAGTCCGAGCGGAAGGCGGTTGGGGAGTCATCAATACCGGCTACTGCTCGATTCACCCGAGTTCCGACGACGCGCCGCTGCCCTATTGTCGCCTCTGGGATGACGAAGACATCAAAGTCCATGCAATGATGGTCGACGCGGTACATCGTCACGGCGCGCTGGCCGGCGTCGAGTTATGGCATGGTGGCAGTGGAACGGGTAATCGCCTGACGCGCATGCCGTTGATGTCCGCTTCCGGTGTTTCCTATGACTCGACGTATCCGGGCTGGATGAACCTGGCCCAGTCTCGACCGATGGACCGCGCAGATATACGCGAATTTCGTCGTTGGCACGTCGACGCAGCGAAGCGGGCCCAATCCGCGGGCTTCGACATCGTCTACATCTACGCCGGCATGAATTTCGGCCCGTACCAATTCCTGCTGCCATGGATGAATAAACGTACCGACGAATACGGTGGAAGCCTGGAAAATCGCGTCAGGCTCACACGCGAGATCGTCGAGGATATGAAAGAAGCCGTCGGCGAGACCTGTGCCATAGCCCTGAGATTCAGCACGGACGAGCTGCTCAGGGTACCCGGCGACACAATGGAGTCGGAAGCGCACGAGATTATCTCGATGTTATCCGAACTCCCGGACCTGTGGGACGTGAAATCGTCGAGCTGGGTGGTAGAAACCGCATCGGCGCGATTCAGCGAGCAGGGAGCGCAGGAACCGATAAACAGTTTTGTGAAACCACTCACCTCGAGACCGGTTGTCGGCGTCGGTCGTTTCACCTCGCCGGATGACATGGTCAGTCAGATCAAGCGCGGCATACTCGATCTCATCGGCGCCGCTCGACCATCGATAGCGGACCCGTTCTTGCCGAAGAAAATCGACGAGGGCCGCGAAGACGAGATACGTGAATGCATCGGCTGCAATATCTGTGTGTCCGGTTACCACGATTGTGTCCCGGTTCGTTGCACGCAGAACCCGACCATGGGTGAAGAGTGGCGACGCGGCTGGCATCCGGAACGAATCCCGCCTGGCGATCCCGACACGAGCGTCTTGATCGTCGGCGCGGGGCCCGCAGGCCTTGAATGCGCGCGTGCCCTCGGACAACGCGGCTTTACTGTCACCTTAGCCGAGGCGAGCGAAGAACTCGGCGGCCGCGTTAACAAAGAATCGGAATTGCCGGGACTGGCCACCTGGGCGCGCGTACGCGACTACCGAACGCAACTGATTCAAACGATGGGAAATGTCGATGTGTATCGCGGCAGCCCGCTGTCGGCACAGGATGTGATCGACTTCGGTTGTGATCACGCAGTCATCGCCACGGGCGCGCACTGGACTCGCGAGATCCTGAGCACGGGCGGCTATCCGATCAGTGGTTTTGAAGGCGAAAACATTTACACGCCGGACGATATCTTCGCCGGTACTGAACCCGAAGGCCCGGTGGTGATTTACGACTTCAACCACTATTACATGGGCAGTTGCCTCGCCGAATTGCTGCGGCAACGCGGCAAGGAAGTAACGATCGTGACGCCGGCGAACGCTGTTTCCGCGTGGTCATTCATGAACAACGAGCTGGTCGAAATTCGCGTGCGAATGATCGAGCTCGGCGTGACCACCGTGTTCGAGCAATATCTCACGGGATTCCAAAATGACTCGGCGGAGTTAACGAGCATCTACCGCGATCGGACTATCAGTTCCATCGAGTGCGGATCACTGGTTGTCGTCGGTGTCAAAAAGAGTAATGACGCTCTGTTTCGGGAACTCAATTCCGATCCCGAGCGGCTCGCCGACGCAAACATCAGTTCTTTGCAAAGCATCGGTGACTGCCGGGTGCCCGGCACGATCGCGCACGCCGTGTATGCCGGACACGAGTGCGCGCGAATCATCGATGCCGGCGACGCTGATCAACCGATCGTGTGGGAGCGGCCACAGCTCTGATCGTAATTCATGAATCTGTAAGACGGCTACAGTTTTTTCGCTATCCAGACCTCTTCGGACGGCCACTGTGCAGCCCAATCGGGATCCGCCAACAACAGCCTACGACTTCCGGTATGCCTGACATTCCCGGGCAGGTGCTCCAAGCAAAATGTCGCAATTGCAGCCATAATGCGCCATTCGTCTGGCCCACGGTTTTTGGCAAGTGTATGATTGCGCGCTGTTCGGGGTGTAGCTCAGCCTGGTAGAGCACTGTCTTCGGGAGGCAGGGGCCGGAGGTTCAAATCCTCTCACCCCGACCAGGATTTCACAAAGCTGTTCAACGGGTTATAACTCCGCAATTTCTGAACAGAACTGCGAATCTCTCTTCCGTCACACTATTGCCACACTCGTTTCTGACATGGAGACGAGACCATGGCGTCTTACCGGAAACGACAGTCGGGCCGCTGGCAGGCCCAGATTCGCAGGAAGGGCTATCGTTCACAAACACGAACGTTCAGGACCAAAGCCGCCGCAGAAGCATGGGTCAGATCAATCGAGATAGAAATGGACCAGGGCCGCTTCGTGCCGCAAAACGATGCTGCGCGGACGACACTCGGCGAACTGCTCGAACGATACCGACGCGAGGTTACGCTATACAAGAAAGGACACATCGATGAGAGTCACCGCATTAGACGGTTGAAGCGTCATGACCTCGCCCAGCGCTACATTGGCTCAATTCGCGGTGTCGACATAGCGCTCTACCGCGACAGACGACTAAAGCATGTCACAGGCGACACCTTGCGCCGCGAACTATCGATCCTCTCCCAGGTGTTCGAAGTTTCACGAAAAGAATGGGGTATCTTCGTGCACAACCCCGTTCGGGATATTCGGCTGCCAGTGAAGAACCGCCCTCGAGACCGCCGACTGAAACGTGCTGAATTGGCGGCCGAAGATGAGTAGACTCGCCTGTTTGACGCATGCCGCCGATGCCGCAACCCACATTTGTTGCCACTCGTTCGGCTCGCCTTGGAAACCGCCATGCGCCAGGGAGAATTGCTCAAACTCAGATGGGAGCATATCGACCTGAAGCGACGAACAGCATTTCTGCCCGATACGAAAAACGGTGATTCCAGGCTGGTGCCATTATCCGGCACGGCCATTTCCGTTGTGAGTACCCTTCCTCGGAGCATTACTGGCGACGTGTTTCCGGGCTACACGAGAAACGCGGTCAAGAAGGCCTTCGCTCGTGCACGAGATCGAGCCGGAATCGAAGACCTGCGGTTCCACGACCTCCGGCACGAGGCGACGACCCGGTTCTTCGAGATGGGGCTGAACATCATGGAAGTCGCCGCGATTACCGGCCACAAGGACATCCGGATGCTGAGCCGTTACACGCATCTCCGAGCCGAAGACATTGCGCTGAAACTCGCCTAAGCCGTATCGCGCCACTTTAAGTGGCGCGATACTTGAATTGCGCCAGATAAATGCTATTATTCTGGCGCAATACGCCAATCGCGCCAAAACAGGAATGCCCAAGAGAATCCCGAAAACCGAACTCGACGAGATAGTAGCAGTGGTCGCCAAGTTCCCTTCGGGGGCCTCAATCGACGACGTCTTGGGCGATATTGGCAACGCACTACCCCGCCGAACACTGCAACGACGGCTAACTCTGCTCGTCAATCAAGATCGCCTGGTTCGGCTGGGCCGGGGCCCCGCCACGCGCTACATGCTGCCATCTTCGAATATCGAAATTCAGACCGAGACCGGCAAGCTGGCTCTGCAAGGACATCCACCGACTATAGAATCCTACGTCCCGATCTCGGAGGAGTCCGAGTCAATTCGCGACGCAGTCCGGCAACCCATCCAAAAGCGCAAACCCGTCGGGTACAACCGTTCTTTTCTCGATGCGTATCGACCCAATGAAACTTTCTACCTGCCACCTGACATCCGGGCACGCCTGCTTAAACAGGGAACATCGACGAACGGCGATCTCCCCGCCGGAACCTACGCCCGCCGCATTCTCAATCGCCTACTGATTGATCTGTCCTGGAATTCCAGCCGTCTGGAAGGTAATACGTATTCGTTGCTCGAGACAGAGCGACTGCTGGAGCTAGGTGAAGCTGCCGCCGGTAAGGACGCCCAAGAAGCTCAAATGATCCTAAATCATAAGTCGGCCATAGAAATGTTGGTGGAGTACTCTGAAGACGTTAAATTCAATCGGTTTACGATTCTGAACTTGCATGCGCTGCTATCGCAAAATCTGTTACCTGATCCCAGTGCATGCGGCAGGCTCCGCCGCATCAGTGTCGGTATCGGTGGAACCGTATTCCATCCGTTAGATGTACCTCAATTGATTGAGGAATGCTTTAAACAGATCCTCGACACGGCTGCCGCGATCTCAGACCCGTTCGAGCAGTCGTTTTTCGTCATGGTGCATATCCCGTACCTTCAGCCATTCGAAGATGTCAACAAGCGAGTATCGCGGCTGGCGGCAAATCTGCCATTCATTCAACGAAACCTCAGCCCATTGTCCTTCGTCGATGTACCAGAACGGGCTTATGTAGACGCCATTCTTGCCGTGTACGAATTGAATCGCATTGAACTTCTACGTGACGTGTACGTATGGGCCTACGAGCGATCCTGTGCTCGTTATTCGGCAGTGCGGCAAACGATCGGGGAACCAGATCCCTTTCGACTCAAGCACCGCGTAATTATCGCCAGAACGGTCACAGATATTGTGCGTGGCAAAATGAACAAAACAGCCGCCAATGTATATATTAAGCAACAAGCTACAGAAGAACTGCCGGAAGAAGATCACGCGCGCTTCGAAGAAATAGCTGCAACCGAACTGCAATCCTTGCACGAGGGCAACATCGCCAGGTACCGGCTCAGGCCATCTGAGTACAGAGACTGGCTCGACAATTGGGCGTGAACTCTGCGCCTCGTGGTACCCTGAGTAACCCTAAGTAACGAACGAGTGCGCTATAGCATTCGGGAGGCAGGGGCCGCCGGTTCAAATCCGGCCACCCCGACCAGGCATGCAATTTGTCGATCAGGTTCTGCTCGTGGCGGCCGAGGCTCGCATCACCGATCGGGGAAATAATTGCGCTCACTCGGATAGTTCGGCGTTAACTTTGATGAGCAAATCCTCTGCCTGCTCGACAAATGAAACGTAAATCTCACGCAAGGTCTGCGCAGTAGCACCATATTGAGCTATGAGGGCCCGTACTTCTGGGTCATTCATCGCGTTGCCTAACAATTCAGGATTGATGCGATCCGGAGCAATTCCATTTCTCAACAAAGCATTCAGCAGCCCGATTCGATAGGACTCGGCCGTAGAATTCGTCATATCGAATGATCGAACAAACCAATAGTAACGTGTGATATCGCGGCGTAGATTTATATTGTGCACTGTGCGAATCGATCCGGTAGACATCATTTCCTGATAGGTCATATCGGACAGATCGAAGTCGATGCCGCCAACCAGATAGTAGATTGCCGCTTGCTCGGGCGAAACCTTATTGGCGCGCCGCGAACTGTCCACGAAACGGCTGGCGTCAGCGCCATTCGCGGCAATTTCCTCTTTGAAGTCCGGGTCGGGCTGTCCCAGCAGGAAGGCGCTCGCGTGCTCTACGGTCTCCGAGTCCGCAAGCGATGACTCCAGTTCTTCCAAGTCAGCCATCAGGTCATCCCTGAGCGTGGTGAGCAGGTGCTGTTCCAGTGCTCTCTCAGCCCTGACGTCTCGCCAGTCATCTACGGCCAGAGCTGCCAGCACGCTGAACAGGATAACCAGGCCCTCCATTCCCAGACGGCCCCAGTGCTCGGTGCGCAACTTCATTGATTCTTCGACATCGCCGATGTTTCTATTTCAGCGAGAATTTCGTCTGCCGCCGCGATGGCTTTTTCGAACTCGCCTGTCAAATGCTTTGTGTAACCGTATCGAATTTCAGCCACTATGCGAAAGCTTGGATCATTTAGCAATTGCTTGCTCGCATCAGGATCGTCAGCTATTGGCGCCCACAAAGTAACTAGCCTGGAGATGCACCCACAGTTTCGACGCTATACCCAATGCCTCAGCGAGGTCGAGCGCTGCTTCCGCAGTAATTCCTCGCTTTCCATTGCTGAGTTCGTGCAGGCGAGCCTTCGTTCAGGAACGCACAAAGACTTTTCCAGGACGCCACTTCGCTGATCTGGGTGATTTTTCTCGGCATTACCAGGTGCCGGATTGCAGCGAAACGAGCGCCCTGCCGGTAGCCGGATCAAGCGCCGGCGTGCGGTCTTCCCGGAATTTGCGCGACAGGGCCAGTCCGCTCGTCCTTTTATTCGCCTACTCTCAGATATTTTATTGAATTATATGCATTTATTTTTATTGACAGTTGGCGGGTGAGGTATATATTTCGCGAAAAATGGAGCCTGAATCGAAAGATGTTGAGCCACGGATAACGGCCGCAAGGAAGTGATTAATACGGCCCTCTTGAGGAGACGCAAATGGCCAAACGCGCCAAACAACATCACGAGAATATCGACGATCTGGATTTTTCGTACGGTCCCGGATCTGACGATGATTTTTTCGCCGACACCTTTGTCGACGAGCTTGAAGAGGACGATTCCGGCTTTTCCGCCAGGCAGTGCATTGAAAGGCGGGAGGAAGCCGCATGGCTGCGAAGTCAAATGGTCGATTGGGACGACTGGGACGAGTATTTCGAAACGCATTGAGATCGGCTCACAGATGCATGCCTCGCCCGGCTGAAGCCGGGCGAGGCCACTCCGGTTAAGTAATTAAGCCAAAATTCGAGACAGATTTATGCACAAACATCACGGCGACCATGGTCGCGGCAAGAAGTCTTTCGAATCCACAGGCAGGGACGCTGATTGGGAACGACCACGATCTAAACACGGCCGTAGTAAAACCCGTCGAATTCGACACAAGCCATACGAATGGCATTCGTGGACCAAGCGGTTTGACTGGGACGAAGATGCCGACAGCGATTATTTCTAGCTGGAATCGGTGTCGTCCGGCTCCGATTTTTTAAAACGATTGCTACTGCTTCTTGACGCTATAGACAACGTCCAGGTTACTGACCGTGCCGGTCCTTGATTCGAGGACTATACGGTCGCTGAGCTGGTAGCGCAGAAGTAAGGTGCCAAGCTTGTCGATCAGGCCGTAGCCGTATTCGACCAGCAAGCGATTCCCGAGTCGTTTTCCAGCGACGATTCTCCCCGAGTCCGAGCCGCCTTCTATTGCCAGTGTCTCCAGTCCCAGACCGCTGCGGACCTGCGATGCGACCGTGCCGGCACCCGTTAAGCCGAGCGCGAACGCCGCGTTGTTCAATACCTCGCCCTGGTCTGCATTTGCGGCGCTGGAAAGCGGTCGTCCGGTCAACAAATAGGATAATGCTTCGGCATCACTTAAAACGGGCTCGCTGAATACCTCTGAGCGAAGTTGTGATGGTGTTCCCGAAAGTTGAATACCTGCTACGACCTCGCCAGTGCGTCGAATAGCGCGAATATCCAGCTGTGGATTATCGAGTGGGCCGTTGAACAGGAGTTCTCCCCGCTCGATTTCGAGTTCCTGTCCATACGCTTTATAGCGGCCTCCGCGTAGAACGAGCGCACCATTGCCGACCCAGGGCTCACGATTACCTCCCTGCAGCCGGACTGTCCCCTCCACGCCGGCGGTCAATCCAAATCCCGAAAATTGTACGTCGTCGCCGAGCATCGTTCTTACGTCTATGGAAAGGTGTCTGTCTGAACGCGCTTGAGTGCCCTCTGTCCGATGAACAATCGCATCCGGAGAAGGCGATGCGGCAGTTTCCGGGAGTTCGCTTAAGGTTATAGCGGCGGTCGGAATGCCAAGTTCACCGGAGACCAGGGTTGCGCGCTCGTCGAATATAGCCGTGATCGATGGTGATGCGGCAACCTGCCATTCGGGCAGGCGCGCCAGTTCGAAGTTTTCGCCTTCGAGCACGATCTCGGTGCGAATTCCAGATTCGGTGCCGACGAGCGTATCGCCCTCAATTGAGATTTGCCCGCTTCCCGACCGGGCACTGCCGACAAGCTGCAGTTGGCCAGCGGCGCGTTGGCTGAGCCGCACCTCGACATCGGCTATTTCAATGCCGGCCTGGCGCACTGAAAATCCGGCCTCGGTCAGCGCGACCTCCCCGAGGAATTCAGGTCGAGCCAAGGTCCCGGATACCGTCAAACTGCCTTCTATCTTTCCCTGAGGATTCGAGATAGCGGGCACAAATACCGCAAACACCGACACGTTATCGATCGACACGTTTCCCTGCCCGGCGATGGCGGACTCGGGGTTGCCGATATCATGAATAGAAAGCTGGAGATTCCCTGCGCCAGCGTCTTCCGCCAATCCGAGCCTGAGCGTCGAGTCGAGTCGATTGTCCAGGATCGTTGCCTCACCGACGGCATCTGAAAATGCGACCGCTATTTGTTCGCCCTCGTAAGTCGCATCGACTATTGCCTGGTGAAGGTCGACCCCGGCATTTCCTGTCAGCCGCTCTTCCCTGCTTTCCAGCTGCAGGCGCGCATCAATGAAACCGCCGAGGTTGACGTCACCGGGCAGCGTTACGGGAATTGCCGACAGCGGCACGGCGCTCAGTGAGAAATCGAGTGCCGCCAGCTTTCCTCCCTCGTAACTGCCGCCAACACAGGCGCGGCCCGGCTCCGACGATGCGTACAGACAGGTTTCAGACACGGCAATTTGGTCAAGCGAAACTTGCAGCTCGCTACCCCGGCGAGTCGACCAGCGGCCGAGAGCGGCGTTCGCGACAATTACAGAATCGATGCGGCCCGACCAGAAGTTTTGCGAAAATCCGCCTTCGACATCTGTGACCAGCTCGCTATCGTATCCATTTAACGAAACACGGATGTTGTGTTGGTGAAGCAGACCGCTAGCCGAAATCTTTACAGCGTCCAGCGATACTTTGCCGATGGAAACCTGTTGCAAACTCAATTCGGCGAAACTGCGATCTTCCTGGAGGACATTAACATCAACCGAAACTTGATCACCCGAATAGTCTTGCCAGCGAAGCGCGGCACCCGTTAAATCTATACGTACCTCGGGGCGATTCCTCGAGCCACTTAAGGCGACATTGCCACTAAGCGCACCCGATGCCTGTGGTACAACCTCGCCGAGTATCATGAGATCGAGATCCGCGTCCAGTGAAATCGTTTCTCCAAGTGACCCGTTGAACTCGGCGCTGTTTGATCCAAGCTGCACACGTGCTTCGGTGACCGCGACAGTGTTTCCCGCATAGGTGACGATTGCGTCACCTCCCGCCGGATACCCGTTGATGTTACCGCCGATCCGGTCGATACGCAGATCGATCTTTGGAGCTTGCTCCGTCACGAGTCCGTCGACGTGACCGTCGAACTCCAGAGTGCCGCTTACAGCGGGCGATATTCTGGACGGATCCACACCGGACAGCGCAAAATCCAGGTCAAAAGTTTGCGCGGGCGCCCAACTGCCGTTTCCACTCCCGCTGAGGTCGGCGATTTCATTGATCACGCGTAAATGCGAGATTTGAATTTTCTGTAGATCTGCCTCGCCGTCCAGCTCGATTCGTGTTTCAGGTACATCATCCAGCCGTGCGCGCGCGTCCAGATCGACCTCATAGGAATCCACACTGCCCCGCAGCCGCAATTTGCCGGCCGGCGAATACAGGCTTCGATCGCCAACCGGCAACTCCAGCGATTCCCACTCGGTAGTAAGATCGGCAACGAATGTGCCCGAGTCCAGTGAAACACTGCCGGAAGTCGAAATTGCGATTGGCTCTGTCAGCGAATTCCGCAAGTCGTAACGGCGCGTGTCGCCTTCGAGCTGCAACTCACCGGCAAACTGTAATTCTTCGGATTGCACCCACCGCCAGGCGACACGAGCACGGCCGGCATACGAATCGGCCAGTTTGACTCTGCCACTGAGATCAAGGCTGAGCCTTGGGCTCAAGAATTGCAGTTGCGTAACGCTGAAATCCGATCCAAACAGGCTGCCGGCAAACCTGATTTCTTCGGCTTCTTGTGCGACCGAATCGGTTCGAAACGTCGCATGTCCGACATATGCACTGGCAATAGAAATGTCGATCGGCAAATCGATCGTCGGCAGACCGGGCGTGGCATCAGGTTCTGCCGATCCCAGTATTTCAATGTCGAATCGTGCGACGGTCACTTCATTGACATCGAGGTGACGAAACAGAACGGGTATCAGCTCGAAATCCAGGTAAATATCGTCTGTCGAAAGCCGGACCAATTCGTCCTGCCATTGAACGGAGTCAATCCGCAATCCGCCCAGCAAAGATCCTTGTGCGCCTCCGATGGTCAGTTGCTCTGGAAGATAATTGGCCGCTCGGGCCAGCACCCAGCGTGCACCGCTACCCGTACCGATCAGCCAAATCGAGCTACCGAGGAGTAAAGCGCCGAGCGCGGCGAGAACGAGCCAGATTTTTCGCGTGCGCGTCACAGATCGGCACCGAGACGAAGGTGTAAACGAATACCGGGGTCGTCCGCAGTAATCGGGTAACCCAGATAAAGGCGTATCGGGCCCAATGGGGAGCGCCACTTGAGGCCGAGTCCAGTGCCTACTTCAGGATCGAAGTCGGTATCGTCGAACGCGTTGCCTGCATCAACAAAAACTGCACCATAAAAGTTTCCGCGCAAGTGGCGTTCATATTCGACGCTGCCCACCAATAGATTTTCGCCGCCGATTACCTTGCCTTCCGCGTCTTTCGGTCCAAGGCTGTTATAGTCAAAACCACGCACCGACTCGTCGCCACCGGCAAAGAAGCGCACCGTTGGCGGCAGCTCGAAAAAGTTGCTGGAGGAAGTTGCACCCGCATTCAGTCGGGCGATTAAGCGATTCTCGGAACCAAACGAGCGGATCAGGCGCAACCAGGCGGTCGCTTGAATGTAAGAAGTAGTCGAACCAAGCGCCTGATCCGTGCCACGCAGCTCCATGCCGAGTCGGCGCCCATGCCGGGGAAAGACGTCCCGGTCAGAGCGCTTATGGTCGAACGAGACCGACGGCACCAGGGTCCGGCTTGTATCAATGTCCGAACCGACATTGAATGACTCGTTGCTAAAGTCCAGCGCCAGTGTGCGTAACCAGGTATCGCTCATCGCTTTTGTCCAACGTACGCCAAGGCGTTGTGCTTCGTTGTCGAATGAATCGGTTTCCTCGTTAGACAGCGCACCGGTGAAACTGAACCATTCGCGTCGCGGATCTGCCAACGGAATCCGGTAT
>JABAOE010020552.1_pt1 | contig 22493 bp, 22 predicted proteins | sample 7062141 | NCBI WGS metagenome assembly JABAOE01 (sample SAMN14538627, study PRJNA623070) | marine sediment metagenome | biome: marine biome [ENVO:00000428]; feature: marine pelagic biome [ENVO:01000023]; material: deep marine sediment [ENVO:00002113] | place: India: Gulf of Khambhat ... | reverse complement strand
CGAGATAAAAGGTGGTGCGTCCTTTACCTCTAATGGCGGGGTAAGTCTTGCCTTCGATAATCCAGCAGCCGTTAAAATCCCCGCGATGCGTATCCGTCGGCATAAAGACGGGTATAGGCCTGCGGGGATGAAACTCCCTGGGAATGTCCTCGAACATGGCCAGAGGCTCGATCACATATTCATCGGCATCAATGACAGCCATAGCGCCTCCTGTTTAGGGCTAAAATAGCCCCTCAAGCTGGCGTAGGGAATTCTATGGTGAGCTTGGCTGCCAGCACTCCTTTTATTGGTTATTCGTCCTAACCTACCGCGAAACAATTCCTTCCTTACCGGCCCAGTCGGGCGAATCTTCCACCTGCTCGAACATTCTTCCCAAAGGCTTGTTGAAAGGATCGTACTGGAAGGCCATCCATTTGGCGGACTTCCCCGGATGTTTATTAAAATGCTGATGCGCACAACCCCGGGGTTTGACGGGTAAAGTAACCAGATCCCATTTCTCCCATTCAAACTTTTCGTCGTCCACGGTGGTGGTACCCTCTCCCTCCAGGATAAAGAGATGAATCCCTCCCTGGTGGCGGTGCTTGCCCGAATGCACCTTAATGTCGTGAATGAAACAGATCCAGTTGCTCGCTGCCGAATCGCTGATCCCGTGGGAGGACAAAAACGTTTTTACCAGTGCCTGCCGGTTTTGACGCCAGGGAATTTCACGCGACCGCAAGACGATCTTCCCTCTTTGAGCCCGTTCTCTTTCCGCCTCGTAGATTTCGAGCCCTTTGTTGTAATGATCCCCGCTATCCTTCTGCTCGGGTTCCCTTTCTCGAACTCGTTCCCTTTCCATCGTTGCATCTCCTCCATTATTTTGATGTGAGCAAACTTGAATCCGCCAGACCGTCACCTCGAAGCATTCGTTTTGTCGCCCTTCCAATCGGGGGAATCCTCCACCTGCTCCAACAGGCTTCCGAGAGGTTTGGTAAAAGGATGGTACTGGAAGGCCATCCATTTCGCCGTCTTACCCGGTGTTTTGTTGAAGTGTTGATGCTCGCAACCTCTTGGCTTCACGGGCAGGATGATCAGATCCCATTTCTCCCAATTCAAATTCTCATTGTCCACCACCGTCGTCCCCTCCCCTTCCAGGACAAAGAGCTGAATCCCCCCCTGGTGACGGTGTCTTCCGGAGTGGACTTTGATGTCTTGTATAAAGCAGGTCCAGTCCGATGCAGCGGTATCCCTGACCACACGAGAGGACAAAAACCCCTTGATCAGGGCCTGTCTATTCTGCCGCCAAGGGATATCTTTGTAGCGAATGACGAGCTTGCCGTTCTTCGCCCGCTCCCTTTCCTGCGCAGACTCTCGTAATAGTATTTCGTACGAGAGCTCTTGCTCCCTTGACACGGGTTCGGCAGCTTTAACTTTTTCCCGTTCCATCTCTTTCTCCCACCCTTGCCATTGTTTCTAGATGATGCATTCTATTTGTCAACCGGGCGAGACAAGGGCTCGCTAGGCACGGCTACCAATGGATTCGCAATACTACAACCATTCGCCTAAGCTTGACAAGATCGACAAATCAGCCATAACGACAATGGCGGGTTTCACTCGAAAGACACCAGCCGAAAGGGAGAGGAGTACCAATGCCTTATAGAGATTTGCGGGAGTATTTAGATCGCTTGGAACAGGAGGGTGAGATCATCCATATTCAACGTGAGGTGGATCCCGTGTGGGAAATTGCCGCCGTAATCCGGCGGGCGGGAGAAAAAGCCATCTACTGTGATCGGGTGAAGGGTTCCGACATGCCGATGGTCGGTAATTTGTTTGGCAGTCCCCGCAAGGTTGAACTGTGTCTGGGATTGGAACGGGACAAACTGTTGCTCGAATACTGGCAGCGGGCCCGGACCCCCATAGACCCGGCCATGGTGAGCTCCGGTCCGGTTCAGGAGCGGGTTTACACCGGAGACGATGTCGATCTACAGCGTCTCCCCATACCCATGGCTCATGAGTTCGATGGCGGTCGAATTATCGATTCCGGAATTGTCATCGCACGCGATCCGGAGCTCGGATACAACGTCTCCATTCACCGGCTACATTTCAAAGGTCCGCGCAAGACCGGTATTCTCTGCGGCAGTGTCCAGCACCTCAGACACTACATGAACCGGGCATGGCAGCGGGGCAAACCCCTGGAAATCGCCATTGCCATTGGAGCCGACCCCATTCTCTACATCGCCTCGCAGTCGCGAATGGGGTATGGCATCAGCGAATTTCAAGTTGCCGGCGGTTTGCGCCAGTCCCCCGTCGAGCTCGTACAGTGTAAAACTGTGGATTTGGCGGTGCCGGCCCATGCCGAAATTGTGTTGGAGGGTTTCATCCCGCCTGACGAACGGGAACCCGAGGGTCCCTATGGTGAGTACCCCGGCTACTATGGCTCTTCAGAAGCCTCTCCCGTCATTCATTATACGGCGATGACGACCCGGAACGATCCCATCTACCAGATGATCCTCATCGGAAAACCACCCACGGAGAATAACTATCTCACCCTGATGCCCAAGGTATCGACGGTCTACCAGATTATCCGGGAGTGCGTAAACGACATCCGCGACATCTATATCACACCCGGCAGCGGCGGCTCCTTTCATTGCATCATCGCCATCAAGAAAGGGTTTGAGGCCGAGCCCCGACGGGCCATTCTCGCGGCACTGGGCAGCAGAGCGACCCTGCGCCAGGTCATCGTCGTGGACGACGATATCGATATTCGGAATCCGGTGGAGGTGGAGTGGGCCGTCGCTACGCGCAGCGAATTTCTCAAAGACACGATTTTCGCAGAACACATGTACCCCGGCCTCAACCCGGCCCCCATGGGCAAAACGGGACAGCGTTCTACGACTGCGTATGGAATCGACGCAACACTCCCTTTGGACCGGGAGTACCCGAAAGTGTGCGACGTCCACCAGGAAACCCTGCGACGGGTAGACCTCGAATGGGACACCTATGTTCGCCGTGACACTATCACACCACAGGCGGGTAAACGTCGAACGGCAAGATAAAAGGACTGAATGATTCGACCGGGCTCAACGCCTATAGCATGCTGGCGCCGCCGTTGACCGCAATGGTTTGTCCTGTAATGAAATCACTGTCCGCCGAAGAAAGAAATACAATGGTTCCCACCAGGTCCTGAGGGGTTTCGATTCTTTTGATACAGCCCTGCAGGGCGCGTTGCTCGTACTGTTTCATTCCCTCGTCGCTCACATCGTCCAGGCTCAAGGTCAATCCCGGAGCCACCGCATTGACGCAGATATTGTAATCCCCCACCTCCCGCGCGATGCATCGGGTCAAACCGATAACCGCGGCCTTTGAGGTCACGTAGTGGGCAAAACGCGGCGTCCCCGTGAGGACGGTGCCGGAACTGATATTGACAATCTTGCCATACTTCTGTTGTTTCATTGCCGGTATCACCGCTTTACAACCAAGAAACACGCCGCGAACATTCACACCCATGACCCGGTCCCATTCCTCCACGGAGAGATCCTCGAATGGGCCTCTTTTTACGGACGGCCTCTGGAACATGGCCGCGTTGTTTACCAGGCCATCGATGCGCCCGAACTGATCCAGAGTGGCTTTGACCATCCGCTCGGTCCCAGCCTCCTGAGAGACGTCGACGGCCATAGGGAGGGCCTCTGCGGCGCCCAGGTCCTCCGCTGTCTTTTCCGCGAGCGACTCATTGATGTCCGCTACAACGACCTTGGCTCCTTCCCGTGCCAACCCCTGGCAGTAGGCCTTACCGATTCCCTGAGCTCCTCCCGTCACGATGATTACCCTGCCATCCAATCTCGCCATGAAACGATCCTCCCTTAATTCTTTCTTCCACTCATGTTCAGCACACCCGCAACAAAAAAAAGCAAGAAGATTTTGCGCAAAGGCGCCAAGCCAGCCAAGATTATTTTTTTCTTCTCATAACTTAGCACCCTTTGCGCCCGGCCTTCGCAGCCGGAGCTGCTTCGGCGGAGTAGGCTCTTTGCGAGAGAAATTCTCTTCCCAATTCTGCTTAAAGATTTTCGGGTCGACTATCCCGCAAAAACCCCCACTACTCCCGAATATTCATTCGCCCTTCGATGGTCCTGGCAATACCAGATGTCACAGCCACGATCAACACAATGATGGCGCCCACCACCGTGGCTTTTTCCATCTCACCGCCCCCAACGGCCCATTCCAGCATCAGTAAGGAAAGCGTTCTCGACTGTCCGGTTCCCAAAAGCACTACTGTGCTGATGTCCCTCGCGGCGGAGTTGAAAACCAAGAGGGCAACGACCACCAGCATCGGAAGAATGAGCGGAAAGACAATCCGGCGATAGGTCTGGAACCAGGAGGCACCGCATGTTTTTGAGGCTTCCTCGAGTTCATCCCCGAGTTGAAACAACACAGCCTTGGTCAGCTGCACTCCCATGGGCATACTCTTGATGAGAATCGCCACAGCCATAAGAAAAGCCGTTCCATAAAACACGCTTAGCATGGGTGTTTGCAAAAAGGTCCAAAGAAGCCCGACTCCCAGCAGAATTCCCGGCACCGCCCAGGGGAGCCATGAAACGAAATCAAGGACAGCTCTGCCGGCAAAGCGACTCTTGACAATGATATAGGCAACGACGGGATAGACCACGACTCCCAACATCACCGCCCCCAACGCAACCTTAAGCGTGTTTTTCAGAGCCATAAAAAATATCGGCTCGCTCAAGACTTTCTGCCAATGATCGAACGTCCAGACAGGATTGACGTTGAAAAAACCAAACAGCGACATGAAGGTTCCCATGAGCAAAAAAGCCATGGGTATCACCGTGATGGTCAACACGACCAATAGCACCATCAGAAATATAGGAGTCCGCCATTTGCCTAGGGCCAGAGGCTGTCGGGAGAATCGACCGCCGACGGTCGTATACATTTTTCCACCAATACAGAACCTCTGCACGACCACCAGCATCAGCAGGATCAATAAAAAGAAAGTACTCAAAGCTGCCGCAGGGCCGTATCCGGTTGCCGGATCAAACACGATCATATCGTGGATCACCGTTGAGTAGACATCGATGCCCACCGGCGCTCCCAGGGTCAATTCAATTTCAAAGGCCTCGAGAGAGCGAATAAATCCCAAAGTAGTGGTGGCAAATATGGCGGGAAGCATCAGGGGCACAACGATACGGGCCAGCGTCGTTAAGGTAGTGGCTCCGGCCACCCTGGAGGCTTCCTCGAGGGGGGCGTCCAGATTGCGAAACGCCGGAGTGAGAAACATGACTTTGACCCCAAGGGTGCTCGCCGTCAGGTGAGCCCAGATAATTCCCCAGAAAGAATAGATATTAAATATTGGCCCGTCTACAAAGGGCAGATACTCCAGGGCCTTGTTGACCAATCCCACTTTGGGATCCAGGGCCAGAATCCATCCGAGGGTCACCGGCAGGGCTGGCATGAAAAACGAGAACCAGAACGCAAACTCGAGGCTCCTTTTGCACGGGATATCGGTTCGCGCCAGCAGCCAGGCCAGTAGAATACCCGCGAACATGGCAATGAACTGCCTCACCACTGCCAGCGACAGACTGTTGGATACCGCCTGTAAGATACCAGGCGTGGACAAAGTCTCCTTCCAACCCTCAAGGCTGTACTCGGCGGGCTCCCACGGTTTGGATACCTGGAAACTGTTGATCAAAGTATAGATGAGCGGCGTCAAAACGAGGAAGCAGACCAGCCCCGTGCACAGGGCGAAGAAGAGCATCTGGCTATCCAATCGCCGTCGGCTCAGCCCCGCAACTCCTTCTGCCACCCGGGCCCTAGCCATCAGACTGCCACACCCTGACCAGCGCTAAGATAAGATGTGCGAAATCCTAGAAACAGATTTACCTTTTGATGACCGTGCGGAGGAACCTGATGATCTCTGTCCGTTTGTCCACCCAATATTCCTTGTAGTTTAATTGATAAGAAGAGATTTTGTCCTCCTCAGGAATCAGTGCCGGATCCAGGTGATCATTGGAAATGTCACGGCGGCGGCTCCAGTATCCGGTAATTTCACTCCACGATTGCTGTATTTTCCTGGACAGGAGCCAATTGATATATACTTTCGCCGCATTGGGGTGGGGAGCCCGGTTGATAACAGCAACGCTTCCCACCGCTGCGGTGATATAGTTGGCCTCCCGGACATCATTGGCCGTGAGCTGTGCGAGGGGCTGTCCCTTTTTCACAAACTCCTTGTAGATCGCATTATGGTGACCGATGGCTATGGTATAATCTCCCCGTGAAAGCCATTCCATCTGTTGCCGGTAGTCACGGGAGATCTTAACCTTCTGCTTGGCGAAGAGTTCCCGGATGAATTCTTTCCCAAGTCCATTTGTGGCATACCAGAAGGTGGCCGCCGCCATGCCGGAACCCGGCCTCCTGGGATCCATGATTACGATCTTGCCGCGCCACTTCGGGTCCAGGAGATCTCTGTAGGATCTTATATCCTTCTTTTTCATCTGCTTTGTGTTGTACACGAGCGGAGGCTTGACATAGCCGCCGAAGACGAGGTTGTACGTGGCTTCCTCGTCTGAGTAGTCCAGTTTTCCACCAAACCAGTTCTTGGGATTGGTCACCTCCGGCAGCATGAGCGCAGGATTGATGGGATCAAGCACTCCCGCGGGGCGAAGGAAGGTAAGAGATGTTGTCGTTCCGCCCGTATAAACGTCCCATAGGTATTTTCCTACCCGCCGTTCCATAAGGATGCGCGGAGCAATGCTACGACCGCCGGCCACCGTGATATCTACCCTGATTCCCGGATATTCCTTTTCGAAGCGGTCGGTCATGAGCCGTCGCAGATCAGCTCCCGATCCACCACCCTGGGCCACCACCACCTGACCCTCCTTTTTCGCCGCCGCAACAACTTGATCCCAGTCCGATGCATGGGCATTGAAATCTGAGGTCGATATAAAACCGCATGCAAAGAACAACCCTACGATATTCCAAACACGTCGATCAGTCTTGCAACTGTTCATGTGTCTTGCCTCCACAATTGGATTAAGGTGATTAAGAACTTGCACGCAACAAATGTCCCCAACGTTCGCGGACTTTGGCCTCCGCATCCTTATCAATGGTGATTGCCGGGGCGAATGTCTCACGTCTTTCGTAGGGTCGCGTCGCATCGACTAGCATCCTGGAAGTAAACGCGGGCTGCCCGTGGGGCACCGCGGGGTCCAAGATGCTGCTGGGAACTCGTCTCATGATATCCACATCGGCACTGGGCTCGATCCTGGTGCAAACAGCCCACATCAGATCGTCCAGATTGGTGATGTCCACATCCTCATCCACCACGACAACAAGCTTACTGTGCATCACGCTGTAGCAGTTACTGGCCGCCACCAGAACCTGCTTTGCGTGCCCCGGGTATTGTTGTTTGATGGACAGAGCCACGAACATTTGCGCCGCCCCGGCGCCGTGACTCCAGGCCGTGATGACTCCCGGAATTCCAAGACCCTTGAGCTCCTCTTCCAAGGACGCGGATTTTAAAATTGAGTGTACAAAGGTGCTCTCGTTGGGGGGACGGGTGGGAGGAGAACCCAGTACGATTGGATTGGACCGATAGTAAACCGCTTCCACATCCATACAGGGCTCGTCCCTCACGCCGGAACCGTAATAACCCGTGAACTCACCAAATGGCCCCTCGGTCCGCCGATTATCAGGTTGAAAGTGGCCTTCTAGTATAACCTCCGCTTCAGCTGGTAACGGTAACCCAGTCTTCTCCCCGGCAAAAACAGAGATCGCCTCTCCCTTGATGCCGCCGGCAATATCATACTCGCTGCGGTTGGGAGGCACTCCGAGAGAACTGGCGCTTAAGAACACGAGTGGGTCCTGGCCGAGGACAATGGCAACCGGGCATGGTTTACCCTCGTTGAGATACTTTCTCCTGATGATGGAGCCGTGATGGCTGGAGCCGATATAAACGGTAACCTCAGTTTTCCCGTGAAGCTGAACCCGATAGGTACCCAGGTTGACCCAACCGGTTTCCGGGTCCTTCATGATGACCACGCATCCCGTTCCAATGTACTGTCCGCCGTCATCATCGTGCCAAAAGGGCGCCGGGAACAGACCGAGATCCACGTCTCCCCCGAACCGGGTGTTTTCCTTGACCGGCGCTTGATCAACCAACTTGGGCGGAATCGGAACGAGACCCTTCCACTTGACCTTCCATTTATCCACCAGGTCCCTGTATCCACCCACGTCTCCCAAACGAAGCGTATGGGCCAGCCGGCGCGTGGATCCTAGGGTATTAACCAGGACCCGAAAACCTTCCTGATGGTCGGGTATCTGGTCGAAGAGAAGGGCCGGGCCCTGGGCCTGCCGCCGGGCCAACTGAGTCAATATGCCCATCTCGTGATTCCAGTGAACTCCTTTCACGTCAAGGACGTCACCCGTATCGCGAAGTGCATCGATCCATTGCCTTAAGTTATGGTATTGATTTTCCACTCGATGTCTCCTTACCGGTTGGGAGGAATAGGGATCCGGCTAGAGGGTTGAGCCACAATCCGGGTCGGTTCCCCCTGAGCTGTACAAGCTTTGGCGAATTCTATTTCACGCGCCAGGGGGTGTCAAGGAGAACTCCCTTCGCATGGCAGTGCAGCAAAGCGATCCCGAAGCCTGCGAGAGACAGAATTCTTCACGGAACACGAAAGTCAATTAGTCGTCACAGTGGAGGCATCTTCTCCAGTAGACAGCCATAACCCTTCACCGGCTGATTGACATGGAGTTTTCTTTGAATGGCCCAGGCTCGGGCGGGCACCGGATGAATGACGGGGACTCCCATGTCCTGTTCCAGCATTTCAATGATTCCCAGGGTACGCCAGCCTGATCCGAGCATATAAATTCCATCCGCTTTAGGGCAATGGATAAACGCCTTCCTTGTATGGGCATAGACTTCCTCGGAGGAAAGCTTACCCACATCCTCGAAGGCTACGGAGATACCCTCCATGGCGGCCACTTCAAAACCGGCATCGGTAAAATATCGCGAGAAGGTATCATTGATCTGACCGGTGAAATAAGTCACTCCAACGATTCTACGGATCCCTAGAGCGCGCAAGGCGTCCACCTGAGTTGAACCTGCCGTAACGACCGGAACCTTATACTTCTCTTCCCAACCTTTGATGATTGCCTGCTCGCCGCGATAGCCATGAACCATGAATGGCGGGGCGCCTTCCGGATGGACGAGGTCCACTCCCAACTCCACCAGTTCCGCCACCTTTGCTTCGTAGGCGGGCATCACGTCTCGAAACTCGTCTTCCGTTCCCCGCCGAATACCGACGAACAATGGGATGACTCCGATCCCTTCCGGCAGCAGACGAATCAACTCCTCGAGGGAACCCGGTCTCATGGTCGGCTTGACCAAACCCACGGTTCCTCTCCAGCTCGTATAGGCCATAGGAATTCTCCTTCTCCTGGCATCAAGTGCAATAAAGCCGGTCAGCCCCGGCATTGCGCCCTTCGATTCTCTTAAAGGAGCACGTATCCCATGTCAACATGGCACCTTGACAGGCCCGCCGTGGATTCCTTAGGATCAATTGTTTCAACGAAAACGAAAGGGTGATGTTTATGGATGGTCAAGAATTCGTCAAATCCCTCACGGAAGAGGTGGTCCGACCCGGAGTCCAAGAGCTAATGGACACCCCCTACTTTTCCGAATTGCGAGAGGGGACACTTTCCGTGCGCAGACTGCAAGGCTGGGCCCTGCAACACTATCTTCACAACCATGCCATCAACCGGGGATTTGCCCTTACCATGGTAAAAAACGCCCACTCCCCGGATCTCTTTAACTATGGCCTCTATCAGCTCAGCGAGGAGCAACACCACCCGGCCCTGGCGATGCGCTTCGGTTTGGCCCTCGGGCTCAAAGAAGAAGATTTTCAAGACGCCACACCCATTTTTGAGTGCCTCGCCCATACGAGCTCGGCCCTCCGCGGAATGTTTCTAGGCACACCGGCCGAAAACTGCGCCACGGCTCTGGCCAATGAAACTATGGTCTGCCGCTATTCCGAAGAGTTCAACACGTATCTAAGAAAAAAATACGGCCTGGGAGATGACGCTTGCAAGTTTTTTACCGTCCACTCGGTGGCGGACGTCGACCACGTAAAAATGGCTTCGGACCTCATCGCCAAACACGCCGAATCTTCCAAGGTGCAGCAGCGAATCAGAGAATCGACCCGCCATGCCGTCCGCTTCAAAATCGGTAAATTCGAAGGCATCTACCGAGCATACGGTTAATCCCCATACAGCGGGCAGGCAGCCATGGCTTTAGTATCTCTTCCTTCGTGTGCTTCGCGCCCTTCGTGGTCTAGCACTATTTCATCACGAGGAGCACGAAGGTCACGAGGTTTGGAACAATCGTCGTACCAAGAACCTAAAGGCAGCATAGTTTGTTTAGCTGCCTTTGCATCTTTCCGCGAGCTGACCTTTTTTGGATTCCGAATTCCTCAAGTTTGTTCGCAAGTGTTTTTTAAGGAGAAATTTCTATGACGGAAGAGTCCTATGACCTCGCGGTGATCGGTGGTGGCCCGGGAGGATACACCGCCGCCATCCGCGCTTCCCAGCTTGGAATGAAGACCGCTCTGATTGAAAAGGATCGACTCGGAGGCGTGTGCCTCAACTGGGGGTGCATTCCGTCAAAGGCTATCCTCCACTCGGCGGAACTGATGGAAGCGTTGACCGATAGCGATCGATTCGGCATCCATGGCAATGAACTCACCGTGGACTTCGCTAAGGTCATCAAGCAGAGCCGCAGCGCCGCAGACCGGCTCGCCAAGGGAGTGGAGTTCCTACTTAAAAAGAACCGAATCAAAGTTATTGCAGGTACGGCCAGCCTTTCTTCGCCCCAGGAGCTAGTGGTTAGAGGAAAAAACGAACTCAAGATTCGCTCCCCTCGGATCATTCTGGCAACGGGAAGTAAGGAAAAATCCATCCCCGGTTTGGAGATCGACGGCAAATCCGTCATCACCAGCAATCAGGCCTTAATAAGAAAGGAACTGCCGAAATCCGTTTTAATTATTGGAGGAGGCGCCATTGGAGTGGAGTTTGCCTACGCCTACAAGAGTTTTGGAGTGGAAACCACGGTCATAGAAATGATGGATCGCCTTTTACCGGAGATGGATCATGAGTTGGGCCGGGAACTGGAACGGGCCTTTAAAAAGAAAAAGATCCGCGTCTTGACCGGAACCCGATACAAGAGAAACCAGAGCACCAAAGGAAAGCTAACGGTAAGTGTGGAAGGGAAGGACGGAAAGGAAAGCACCCTTTCCCCCCAAATGATGCTAGTCGCTGTGGGGCGTACATCCGCCCTGGACGACCTCGGGCTCGAAAAGCTCGATATTGCAACGAACCGGGGGTTTGTCCAAGTCGACGATAGCTACCAAACCAGTTGTCCCGGCGTCTATGCCATTGGCGACCTTATCGGCCCCCCGTTGCTGGCCCACGCGGCTTCTGCGGAAGGAGTCGCCGCCGTGGAAATGATGCTGGGATATGATCGAAAACCGATCCGTCGAGGGGAAATTCCCGCCTGCGTTTATTGCCAGCCAGAGGTGGCAAGCGTCGGTTTAACGGAAAAGGAAGCGCGGGACACCGGGCAACCTGTGAAGGTAGGTAAGTTTCAATTTCGTGCAGCAGGTAAGGCTGTTGCCACGGAACAGATTGACGGCTGGGTCAAGGTCGTTGCGGGAGAGCAAGGCAGGGTTTTAGGGGCACAGATGATCGGCAAAGGAGTAACGGAGCTTGTAGCAGAGATTGCCCTTGCTATACAGCTGGGTGCCACGGTGGGTCAATTGGGGCGAACCATTCACGCACACCCAACATTGTCGGAAGCTCTTATGGAGGCGTCCCTCATGGCCGAGGGACAGGGTATTAACTCCTAACGTTTGCTGCTCACCAAAAATCTCATCAGCTTCGCGGCCGGAATTTCGGCATGGAGATGTCACTGTTAACTTTGTCGAATACAACCTCCACCGGCATTCCAATGGTGATCTCTTCGATGGGACAATCCNNNCGGGCCTTCCTCGAGGTCAACCCATGCAACGATGTAAGGAATCTCTTTTTCGAAAGCTGCAGCGCCACGACCAACAACCTGACGGATTACCGTAAAGGAAAACACCGTGCCGCGCCCACTGACGGACGTCCACTCCAGCTTGTTACTGCCACACTCCATGCAGTGAGATCTGGGGCACCAGACATAGGCCTGACACTGTCCGCAACGTTGCATGACCAGCTTCTCTTGGGCCGCCGCGTCCCAAAACGGCTTGGTCAAATTCGTAACCCGAGGAATAGGTTTTCCCTGCTCCGCCATATCAAGACTCCCTTCCAAGTAATGCCACAGAGGTGCAGCTCAGGTTCTTGCCGTAGGCAACGCCGCCGAGACCCGTCACCAGGCCGATCTTGGCATCCTTGACCTGTCTTTCTCCTGCTTCGCCCCTCAACTGCCGGACCGCCTCCACCACATGGACCATGCCGCCCGCCGTGGAGGGTTGCCCGCAATTGATGAGCCCTCCGCTCGTCTGTATCGGGAGGTCTCCCTTAAAGGTAAAGTCGGTAGCCTCGAAATACTTCATATCCCCTTTCCGGCAAAAACCGAGATCCTCGATCTGCATCAATACAATAATGATATAGTCGTCATACAACCCCAGGAAGTCCACCTCTTCACGGCTGACCCCGGCCATCCTAAACGCAGCCTCCCCGGAATCTTTGATCCCCATAATCAGAGGATTGGATTGGACCTTGGGACCATAGCTGGGATTGTTCTTTTCTCCGAATCCGAGCACGGTGACCGGCGGCTTCGCCAGTTTTTTAGCCCGCTCCGGTGATGCGACAATGTACGCCTTGCCGCCGTTGGCCGGCATGACGCAGTCCAATAGCCGGATGGGATCGGCAATGAGCCGGGAATCTTTGTAGTCTTCTAAGGTAATCGGTTTTTTCAAATAGGCGCGGGGATTCAATGACGCATGGTATCTTGAAGTGACAGCAATCTTACCCAGATGATCCAGGTTGGTGCCGTACTCATGCATGTGCCGCCGCATGACAAGAGCGATTTTGCTGTTGGGCCCCATCATGCCGTAGGGGATCTCAAACTCCCTGGTATCCTCTCCCTGAACGCCACCGTACGCTTCTACAAATGGCGCCGAGGCCGCTACGCATAGTACCAGATCAACGAGTCCGGCATGGATCGCTGCCGATGCTTGCCCGATCAGCGAAACCGCACTGGCTCCACCATTGCCTCCACCTATTAAAAGTCCGGGTGAGATACCAAGAATCTCCGCAGCTTCGTCCGGCCAAAAGGGCTGGGAATAGTTGGTCGTGTATATGGCCGCCAGGCCTTGCCCGTCCAGGTCTTTCTTGGTAAGCCCCGCGTCCTCCATTGCCAGAAGGGCCGCCTGCGATAGAAACTCTGGCATCGTGGTGCGCGGTTCACCGGGTTTCCGCCCCAACCGGTTAACCGGTGTCTCCCCAACGCCAACGATGGCTGCTTGTCCTTTGATGCTCATAGTTCACCTTTTCGATTCGGAGTTTATATGACTCCGCCGGTTTTTAATTGATTAATCGTGGCCTCATCATAGGAGAGACTTTTCAAGATCTCCTCCGTGTGCTCTCCCAGTATCGGAGGTGCCTGGTTAATGACCGCAGGGGTGCGACTGAGATTCACCCCGCTTCCCACCAGCGGCATCTTCCCCATCTTGGGATGCTCGACCTCCACTGGGAAACCGTATTGTTTGACCTGGGGGTCTTCGAAAACCTCCTCCATGGTGTTCAGGGGCGCGCACGGAACGTCACGCTCCTGAAGTAACTGGAGCCATTTTTCTCTCGGTCCTTTTCGAAACACACTTTGCAGGATCCGCTCCAGTTCACCATAATTCTCCACCACGCCTTTTCGGTCTAGGAACCGGGGATCCTCGGCTAGCTCGGGTTTGCCGACGATCTCCGTAAGACCAATAAAAAACTTTCGCGGAGAGGACAGATGAATGACAAAAGGCTTACTCTCCTCATCCACAAAGGCAAAGACACCGGCGGTATGGGTACGGTAGGCTCGACGCGGGACCACACCGGTCTCAAAGTAACGCACTGCATTTTCGCTCAGAAAAGACACGGATGCACGCAATAGTGAGGTCTCTACCCATTGCCCCTCGCCGGTAATCATCCGGTTCACCAGGGCTCCAAGAATTCCGTAAGCTGCGTAGATTCCGGATAGGTGGTCGGAAAGAGAAATTCCTACTCCCTGAGGGCGTTCCGGGTCCGTCAGCAAACTCAGTAATCCACTCATGCCCTGCCCCACGGTATCGAAACCTGGCCGTTCCCTATAAGGCCCCTCCTGCCCATAACCGGATATGGAGCAATAGATAATTTTAGGATTGAGTCTCCGGATGCTGTGGTAATCCAAGCCCCGGCGTTTCATGGCCCCCGGACGAAGATTTTCGATGAGGACATCACTCTTAGCGGCAATCTTTAAAAAGACTTCTTTTCCTTCAGCCTTTCGAATGTCCAGCGTAATGCTTTTCTTGTTCCGGTTGAGACTACGAAAATTTGAAGCGTATTTGTTTTCCCCCCATCCTCGAAACGGATCTCCCTCTCCGGGGGTTTCCACCTTCAACACTTCAGCACCGAGATCTGCCAGCAGGACTGAGGCAAATGGACCGGAAACGTAGCTTGCCAGCTCAACGACCCGGATTCCTTCAAGTGCTCCGCTCATGGTCCAATTCCCATATCAGAGTTTTCGGTATTGCTAAAGCCTCGCCCCTCAATCCTCCAGCGGAACAGGGCATTGATCACGATTAACGGGGAGCAACCAGGATTTCTTGTCTCGGGAAGTGATCAATGAGCTCAGCCCCTTCCTCTGTAACCACCACCATGTCTTCTAATCTAACACCGCCCACTCGGTGGTCACCTTCTCGGGCCTCTACGGCAATGGTCATACCTGGTTCAAAGACCTGCGGGTACTTGAGTGACCATTGGCGGTTGATAATCGGTAAATCGTATCCACTAGCCCCCCTAACCCTATGCCATGGCCGATCTCACTGGCCAATACCTCAACCTCGTCTTTGTACCCCCAAGTGCTGGCTGGAGGAAAATGCCTGGCAGCGTCCGCGGTGGTTTTACCAGGTTTGATCTCTTCTATGACCGGGTCAATGCGATCCACGAGCCGTTTGTACCAATCCTTCTCCCTGTCGTTTGGCTCCCTACCCACGAGAAACGATCGGTAAGAACAACTGGCATAGCCCATGTAGGTGACGCCACAAAGGGAGGCATAAACCAGGTCTCCAATTTGCAGAATTCGGCTGGATTGATGGAAGCCCCTGTCAAAGCTGGTGGGTCCACTGCGCCAGCCTCCGGGAACAGCAGACTCAGCGCCAAACTCGTATTCCGTTGCAGCAGCAATCACAGGCAAGTCCGTATCCTTCAAGCCCGGACGAATGGACTCCCACATGCGAAACCACACACCGTCTACGATCGCCGCAACCATTTTGAGGCAGTTAATCTCATCCTGGTTCTTAATGGCTTTGGCTTCCTTCATGGTAGGCCGACTATCCACGATCTGCTTGATACCGGCTTCCATCAAAGCCTCTCAGGCGATTCCATCAAAACCTCCCAACCCTAACTTTTCCCCAAGGAGGCCTCTCGTCTTCAGTTCGTGATGAATTTCGGCGGCGAACTTTTTAGCTTCATCCTGTGAAGCCTCCAGGCCCGGCGCTCCGGAAAGCCACGAGCGAGCCGGGCGCCACTCCTTGATCCATGGGGCCTGGTCGGGCATCTGGTGGTAGTAGCCATCGTGTTCGAACATAACCGGGTCATGCCCAGCAAAAAATAAAACATAACGACAAGACATGTTATCGAAACCCTTCAGACCTGTGAGATAGCGGGTGTGGGCTGGAACCGCCTCGAGCAACGTGGCAATGCCGTTTTTCCGCATAATCTTTTTTGCACGCTCCGCTCGCTGTTGCCGCATGCGTTCGGCGTTGATCCTTTCCTGCCAATCAGCGGCGAGAGGGCCAAATGTGAGTTTGGGTGCCATCTTTACCATGCGTCTCTCCGTCGATTTGTCCGCTTTATCCGGCTGAGTTCCACCCGGTGGAGCACATACCCTGCCTTTTTCCGCCGGGCTCAGCAAAACAACATCGGTATCTGCATTTGCTTCACGGCAAATGCATTCTAGTCCCCCTCGCTACCTTTCCACCCTTCGACTTTTTTGTCGCCTGCACCTGGTAGCCAAAAAGTCCATTGAATGATCAAGGAGCCTTGAGAAAAAACACCTGCCCCGTTACGTTCTTGGTAGCGTCTGAAATCAGATATCGAAAAAGTCCCAGGATTTCTTCCACCGGGGTAAAACCGCCTTGCAAGGGTGAAATGGCCAAATGCTTTTGTCGCTCCTCTTCAGTGGAACCGGCCCGTGACATGGGAGTATCGGTTCTACCGGGAGCCAAGGCATTGACAAGGACACGATGTGGCGCCAGCTCCACTGCCAATGACTTGGTAAAAGCAATAACCCCTCCTTTGGAAGCCGCGTAGTGAGCCGAGTTGGGCGCGCCGGTCACGCCCCGGCCGGAAGCGATGCTGATAATGCGCCCCTGTTTTTTTTCCACCATGTGTGTTGCCACGGCCTGGGAGCAGAGAAATACCCCCCTCAGGTTTACTCCCAGCACCCGGTCCCACTCATCCACAGTGATGTCTTTGACCTGATGGCGTGGCATTATTCCAGCGCCATTCAGAATGACATCGATGGTACCGAAACGGCTTAGCGTCTCACCCACCATCCGCTCAACGCTCCCCTTGTCACTGACGTCCACCTGAATGGCCATGGATCCGCCACCGAGTTTCTTGGCAACGGATTCGGCGGCCGCACCGTCGAAATCCGAAATGACTACATTGTGGCCGTCACGCACCAGTCCAGTACAGATTACGGAGCCAATCCCACCGGCGCCGCCGGTTACGATGATTACTTGTGACATTCCTTATATCTCCTTTTCTCGTCGCCAACGTTGACCAACTCTAATCTCCCTAACTATCGATAGGGCGGTTCAACAGAACCATCGAATCCTATTTGAATCCATCGCCCGAGGCAAGCCTATCACTCCTTGTGAAGTCAGCCGATGGCGTACGCATTGCAGTTGGCTGCCCGATATGAATATATACAACCATCCAAAGCTGGTCGGGGAGGAACCATGGCAATCCTAGAAGTTGGGAGCAGGTTTCCCGATGCAAAAATCCAAGACATCGATGGGAAGGTAGTCGAGTTTCCGAAGGTTTTCTCAGAGGCTCCGGCCACAGTCGTATTCTTCTATCGTGGTCAGTGGTGACCCTGGTGCCGGGCCCAGGTTGCGGCCTTTATTTACGAGTACGAGAGATATAGCGAAAACAACGTGGCCATCATCGGGATTAGCCCCCAGAGTGCGGACCATGGCAAACAGCTTCGGGACCGCACCCTCGGTGACGCCCGTCTGGATCAAGCGGCGCACAAAGGTCATGATGCCTTTTGGCAAAACCCTTCGGCGCAATTTCCGATCCGGCTGATTTCAGATCCCGACTGTTCTCTCAGCAGCAAGGTTGGAGTGGATCGTAAGGGTCACTGGGGCGGCCCCATGGTCTATGCAACCACCTTTGTGGTTGATCCCACTGGGACAATCCAATGGAGGTTTCACGCCCGAATGGCTCAGCGGCGTCCAAGTCCCGTGAGACTCGCGGAACTAGCAGGCGCCGTGGCCAAGAAACAACCCCTGCCAGAATATTCTGAAGATTGACCGGGACCCGGTCACATCACTTAACGATGTTGCCCTTGACAGGTTTGGTATGGATTGGCTAGTTTGCGCGATGAAAGAGAGGTCTTTATGAAAATACTTCGCTTTAACGATGACCGAGTTGGATTATTGAAAAACAACGACCAGGTGGTGGATATCAGCGACACGATAAAATTCCGGGTCGAAAAGGGCCCCCAACGGGTCATAGAAGAGGTGATTGAAAACTTTGATTCCCATCGCAAAGAGTATGAGCAGATTCTGGGTCGCGAATCCGGGACACCTCTCAGCAATGTCAAGTTGTTGGTCCCCATACCCCGACCCAGTAAATGCCTCGCCGCATTTTCAAACTACGCCGACAGCCCCGATCGCAAACCGGCCACCATGTTTAACGAGTACTTTCACAAGGCCCCCGAGCTCCTTGGTCCCGAAGGTACAGTTGAGCTGTTGGACATCCCGCCGGTTGTAGTCTATCAGCCGGAGGCAGAATTGGCATTCATTATTGGGAAGCAGGCAAAGAACGTCAAAGAAGCCGATGCCATGGATTACGTATTCGGCTACGTACCGTTTGTGGACATATCCGCCAGAGGTATGATCCGGCGCACCCAGTTCATTCCCAAGGGTCAGGACACCTACGGTCCCTGCGGCCCCTGGATCACGACCAAGGACGAGGTTCCGGACCCCCATGATGTAAACGTGAAATCCTGGGTGAACGGTCAACCGAGACAGGACTACAACACCAAGTATATGGTTCACTATCTCCCGGACCAGATCGCCTGGCTCACCAAACACATCCAGCTTCAGCCCGGAGATGTCATAGCCACCGGCACCTACCATGTGGGTCTGGGTCCCATCAACGATGGTGACGTCCTGGAAATCGAAATCGTCAATATGGGCAAGGCACGGTTTTTTATCAAGGCCAAAGGACCACGCAAGGAAACGGAATGGCTGCCGGGCAAGTCCCAACCATCGAAGCCTACGGAAGGCTCCATGCACAAAGTTTGAAAAGAGAATCGGATAAAAAAAGACTCGCGCAAAGGCGCAAAGCACGCCAAGTTCGCATCAGATCTTTAATTATCTTTTCTTTGCGTCCTTGGCGTCTTGGCGCGATTATATCTTTTACGATTCTTGATTGGGGCGGCTAAAGCTTGAGTACCGCTTTAGCATTTTCATGTAAAATCAATTGTTTATCGCTCTCTTTACAATCTAAAGCTTCAACTTTCTCAACTCCCATCCAATCGCCGAGATCGTAGGGGTAATCTGTACCCACCAGGAGACGATTGGAACCCACAATTCGCCTTAGGTATTCGAGAGTGTCCACCCGGTAAACCAATGTGTCAAAGTAGAGATTCTTGAGATAAGTATTGGGCGCTTGGGATGCCGCAACCCGATGGGTCGCAGACTGCACCTCAAAACCATGATCGAAGCGACCCAGGTGATAGGGGAAAAACCCACCACCGTGCAGCACGCAAATTTTCAAAGCGGGAAAGCGATCGAATACTCCACCGTAAATCAGATAGCCCAATGACAGGGTTGTATCCGCCGGGTTACCGCACACCAGGCGCAACCGCATAGAACCCATTCGCTCCGTCCCCGCGACATTGTCCGGATGCATGACCACCAAGGTGTCGAGCTCCTGTGCTTTGTCCCAAAAGGGTTCGAACTCTTTGCCGTGATAGTACTGCCCGTTACAATTAGTTGAGATCATGGCCCCCGAAAGCTTCAGGTCGCGGACGGCCGTTTCCAAAACTTTGGCCGCACGCGGAGGATCCTGCATGGGTACCGCTGCCAACCCCGTAAAGCGATCCTTGTGCCTGTCCAACAGATCCCTCAGTCCCTGGTTGTAAAGGCTGCACCACGACTCCCCCTGCTCCCCTGTTAGAGGGTATCCCAGAGCGCTCGTATTTGCCGACGCTGCCGCCAGAGCCACCCTACCCTTGTCCATGACGGCAAGCCTTTCATCAAGCTCTTGTAGCCCAGGTTCAATGGTCAAATTCTTTTTGCCGGAAAATGAAACGCTGATCTCACCGCCCTCACGAACCGATGCTTCCACCCCCAGGAAATGGCCATGCTTTTTGACTTCCGCGACGATCTCTGGCGGAAAGTAGTGGTGATGGATATCGATGGCACGCGCGGCTCCTGTCTTGATTTGAGATTCCATAGTAGGTTCCTAGCAAACCACCCACTCTCGTGGGAAGGCATTCAAAGTTTCAAGTCCGTTTTTTCTCACCACGAGCGTCTCACCAAATTGAAGCCCCATCTTTTCATCTTTTGTGATGACGTTGGGTTGGATCACAATGACCATGCGCTCACGAAAAATCAAATCGGGGCTCTTGTGCCGCTTGCTGCTCTTGGTCTGAATGATGGGAGGATACTGGCTCGCCCCATGAAGAAGATCATCATAGATGTTATAACCGCGTCGGTGGATCACCTCCGAAGCTTCCTCCACATCACGCGTGGAAGCTCCGTCCTTGATCACTCCGGCGATGGCATCGAACGCTTCCACCGCCACCGCATGGAGTTCCTGCCATTGGGCGGTGGGTCCCTCACCCAGAGAGAAGGTACGATGAATCTGTCCGGTATATCCCCAGTAGCCGCCACTGATCTCCGTGATGAGACAATCCCCCCGCTGTAGCCGGCGGTTGGAATGGTATTGGGCGGGGACCGGGAAATGCGGCTCCGCCATAGGCATGCTGGTCATGAAGTGGATGCCGGCGTAACCGCCGGCCTTCAGGTAGACCGATTCCAGGAGAGCCGGGAGCTCCTCCTCTCGAATCCCTTCCCTTAGCCCTTTGGACAACTCCCTGAGGGAATCATCCGTCAACTTCGACGCAATTCGCAGGCGGTCAATTTCAAAGTCGCTCTTTACGGTCCGAAGCATCCTGAACTTGCCCCCGAGATCGACAAACTCACCGTGGGCAAATCGTCCCGTCATCCTTTGGTAATGCCGGTAGGGAATGTTACCCACGACCCCTACTTTTTTTTCTCCAAGTTTTCGCTCCTGGAGTAGAGCCATCATGGTTTCACAAGTATCCGCCCCCGCCCAACGGACATCCTTCACCACGGACAGGACACGGGCCATCGGAACATGATTGTACAGTTGAACCAACACCACCGGCTCCTCATTTTTCTGAAAGAGTACATAGGACTCTCTCCCACCGGGCCAATCCGTAAGCCAGTACACCTCCGCGGCAAATTTGCTCCCGGAGGTATAGAAAAGGATCGCCTCAACCCCCGCATCGCCCATAAGCCGTTGTACCTGTCCGTGACGATCCACCATTTCAGCATTTGTAAATCTTGGGAACTGCGAGGAATCACGCATAGCCATACCTCCCGCAAGGGTGTGAAGGGAACTTACGTCTTAACGAATCTCAGTGACGGTGGAAAATACTAAGAAATGTTCGCAGGTTTCGCAAGATTAAAGAGAGATACCGCATACCTGTACCCGGTCGTAGCGGAACCCCTTTAATGACAGTACGAAACGATCAGGAGGAGAACTCCCACCAGTTCTTGTCCTGGTCGCTGAAGATAAAAGAAAGATCGCCGTTACTTTGCTCCAGATCCCAAAGCTCCGTGACACCTTTTTTCTTACCCGTAGACGAAAATTCGCGGTGGGTCTGCTCCACAGCATCCTTGGATTCAAGCTTGAGAGTGAATCGATTGACCGGTGAGAGACGTTTTCGATGAAGGTCGGGAAGCACGACGATATACCAGGGAGAAGCGGGATGGCGAATGTATGTGGAAGTCTTACCCCCTCCCACGATCTTGAGCCCCAACACCTCTTGATAAAATCGGTCGCTGATCTCCTTATTATCGCACTGCAGGGTTCCATGGGTCATGGCCTGGGGAATGTAGCCTCGGCCGGGAAACTCATCCTCCGCAAGCAATTTTTTCCAATGCGGCGCTGCTATAGTTCGACCATGGACCGCGGCGTTCGGGTTGTAATACTCTATCTCCAGTGTGTTTCCACCCGGCTCCTCGAAGTATACGGAATAGGCGTAGTGGGCCTCGCTTGGCTCATAGACTCGCTTGAGGTTGTATTTCTCTTTTTGGCTCTCAAGGTACTTCCAGGCAACGGGGATCTCCTTTGTGTTGGCCACACGGAAACCATAGTGATTGGCGTGGGGCTTGTCGGGAACTGCGGGGCCGCCCTCGTGCACCACCAGTAACCAACCCGTGTTTGGATGCTTGACAACGGCTTCCTTTTCTTTTCGTTCCACGATCTCCAGAGCCAAAAGATCGGTGAACACCGGTAAGGTATCGTTCAAAAAACGGCATTCATAATGACCACGAATAAGACCAACGGTTTGATTCATAACTTGTCCCTTCAATTCATCAAGGGCCGTCGCTAAATTGGTTGCAGGTTAATTCAAACCCTCGGTATCGTCAAGACTGGCGGCCAAGACGAATTATCCAATGCTCTAATTTTTCAGCAAGGAGACCCCGCCGGATTGACTCCATTCCACTTATTCTGTAGACAAACTTCAGGGTGTCTAGAACGTCAGGAATCTGAAAGGAAATTGCCTATGGCACTACCATCACAAGACAAATTTAATGTGGGTGGCGTTCTTCTGGACCGACCGTTCAAGATTCTTCGCCTCGGCCACTTCGGTTTCAACATCACTCGAATGGAAGAGGCCGTTCGTTTTTATTCCGAACTGCTGGGGTTTCGCATCTCCGATACCGGGAACATGGGGAGGCGTCTCACTCCCGAACAGGCAGCGGGCCTGGGCGACACCAACGGAC
>JABAOE010033322.1_pt1 | contig 22543 bp, 26 predicted proteins | sample 7062141 | NCBI WGS metagenome assembly JABAOE01 (sample SAMN14538627, study PRJNA623070) | marine sediment metagenome | biome: marine biome [ENVO:00000428]; feature: marine pelagic biome [ENVO:01000023]; material: deep marine sediment [ENVO:00002113] | place: India: Gulf of Khambhat ... | reverse complement strand
GACCGACAACCCCTGCGCGCATACAATGTGCCTCCGAACGCGCTGTTGATGAATTTCAAAGTGGTTCGTTACTGGTTCGAGCCCGCCTCTGAATCGAATAGCGTGCGCGTCTGGCTTGATCCGTCGCTGGATAACCTGACGATCGAAAACCGCATATCGCTGAGTCCTGGTCGGTGTCGCGGTTATCAGCGAGGTATCACGATTTCCGCGAACGAGGCGATCGATCGGATGACCTTGAGCGGTAATTTTCCCAGTGGCTGCAAACGTTTTGCCATGGACCGAACAGCGCTCAGCCATAACGAATTCGTGTACGGGCTTTTCACTTCTCTGTGGCGCGAATCCGGAGGGAAGTTTGACGGCAGCTGGCGCAATGCCGAGATAGTTGCCGATATCGAGCCATTATTGTCATTCGCATCGTTGCCGCTGGCCGACATCATCGGGAAAATCAACAAACACAGCAACAATGTAATGGCGAGGCAGTTGCTACTGACACTAAGCACAGAAATTCTCGGTATACCGGGCACCGAGCCTGGCGGCCAGCAGGTTATCTTGCAGTGGCTAGACAGGAATGGCCTGCATTTCGAATCGCTCAGGCTTGAAAACGGTGCGGGGCTCTCCCGCGAGGCCCGAATCACGGCTAACGATCTTGTCAGTATGCTGGCATTTGCCTGGCAGCAGCCTTACATGCCCGAGTACGTCTCTTCATTGTCGCTGGCAGGACTCGACGGAACTTCGCGCCGCCGCTTCGATGATCGCGCACTCGACGGAAAGGCACACCTGAAAACCGGTACGCTCGATCATGTCTCGGCGCTTGCCGGCTACCTGCAGGCGAAATCGGGTCGGCGTTTTGCCCTGGCCGTGTTGCACAACCACGAAGGCATCCATCGGGGTCCCGGCGAAGAGGCGCAGGAAGCTCTCCTGCGCTGGCTATACCAGCAATGAAGTAAGGGCGTGCCCGCCTATAGTAAACTCAGGTCATTGTTATTGCGTGGGGAAATCGAAGATGCGCAGCTGGGCAGTGGTCCTCGTCTCATTACCGCTTATCGCAACTGCCGAGACCGCTTACGTTACTGACAGCCTGCGGCTCGGCCTGCATCGGGCAGCCGACACCAGTGACCAGGCATTTCGGGTGCTCGAGAGCGGCCAGAAAGTCGAGGTCCTCTCGCGCAATCGAAATTATGCCAATGTGCAGTTGCCTGACGGTGCCATCGGCTACGTCAGAGCGACGTATCTGGTGGCCACGAGGCCGGCCAAGCTTATCGTCGCCGAGACACAGGCCGAGAACGCAAAACTTGCCGAACAGGTCGAACAATTGCGGCAAGAGTTTGCCGCGCCGGCCGCAACCATTGGATTCCTCGAAGAGCAGATCGGGAACCTGCAGGCCGACCTCAAGCTGCGCGATACGCGGATCGAGGCACTCGATCAGCAGAACGCCGAATTGCGGCGGCGACAGGCCCGCATCCGGCACAGTCTGCCGTTTACCTGGGTGGCGGTAGCTATCGGCGTGTGCCTGATTGGTGGTTTCATGTTCGGCCTGCGCTGGGTCGACTACCGCAGTCGCCGGCGCCACGGAGGCATAAGAATTTATTGACCGGCGGTCACACGGCGATCGTCAAATCATCCGAACAGCCGCCGCGCACGGGCAAGCTGGCATCCGCAAATAACTTGTCCAAATCTGCCTGAGTTTTCAGGTGGCGGATGGCGTCAAGCTGATCGGACGTAACGTGCGATGCAAATAAACCGATAAAATCGAGCATGAACTGACGCAAGACGGCGTTTTTAGGAAAGCCGATCCAGGTAGTGCTTCTCGGGAAGAGTTCCTCGGCGTCGATCGCCGTCAAGTCTTTTTGATCGTTGCAGTCTTCAGCCATGCTGGCGACGATACCGACACCAAGACCCATGCGGACATAAGTCTTGATGACATCCGCATCGCGCGCCGTGAATACGACGTCCGGCTCGAGCCCTTCTTCGGCAAAAGCACGTTTCAGGGAAGACTGTCCGCCGAAACTGAACACGTACGTGACCAGCGGATACTCTGCCAGGTCATGCAGCGTCAGCTTTCGATTGAGCGTCGCCAATTGATGTCCCTTCGGCACGATGATCTTGCGGTCCCAGTGGTAACTCGGCACGAGCAGCAGATCGCTGAACAGGTGCTGCGATCCTGTAGCGATAGCGAAATCGATCTTGTTCGCGGCAACCATGTGGGCAATCTGCTCCGAAGTGCCCTGGTGTAGATTCAGACTGACTCGGGGATAGCGTTCGCGGAATAGCTTGATCGTGTCGGGCAAAACGTAACGGGCCTGGGTATGGGTAGTGGCAATCGATAACGTGCCTTCTTCTTCTTCGAAGTAATCGGAGGCGACGCGGCGGATATTGTCGACTTCCTGCATGATAATGCGTGCTCTCTCGATGACTCGTTGACCGGCATCGGTCACGCCCTCGAGATTCTTGCCCTTGCGGATAAAGAGCAGCAGGCCGAGTTCTTCCTCGAGCAGCTTGATTTGTTTGCTTACGCCGGGCTGGGACGTATATAACTTCTCTGCAGCAGCAGTAATGTTCAGACCGTTGTCAGCGATCGCAAGTAAGTATTTTAATTGCTGTAGTTTCATGCCGAATTTCGGTCCGGGCCCGAGTATCCTTCTGACCATATGCAAACGCTTTCGTTTCGCGCGTTAGACGTCCTGTCGTGTACCCAAAGGCGGCACGGCATAAGCGCATACGCGTTGGAGTCAAAAGGGATTGTCACCGTAAGCCGTTCGCGAAAGCACATTTCCGCAAAAAGACCAACCAATCTGCTATACAAGGATTATAAAGTTCACTTTGCAGGGACAACAACATGATCTACGGCAACATCCTCGAGACCATCGGTAACACGCCTGTCGTGCGCATCAATCGTATGGCACCCGATAACGTCGAAATTTACGTCAAGGTGGAGTCGTTCAATCCCCTCGCGTCCGTCAAGGATCGGCTTGCATTTGCGATTGTCAACGATGCGCTACAAAAGGGAACGCTTGCGCCAGGCCAGACGGTTGTCGAGGCGACGTCAGGAAACACCGGGATCGCGCTTGCCATGGTTTGTGCCGCACTGGGTCATACCTTTGTTGCGACAATGGCCGACTCATTCTCCATTGAGCGACGCAAGATCATGCGCGGACTCGGCGCGAAAGTTATTTTGACGCCAGCCGCCGAGCGCGGCTCCGGGATGGTGCACAAGGCCGAGGAACTCGCCGAGAAGTACGGGTGGTTTCTGGCGCGCCAGTTCGAAAATCCCGCCAATCCCGACTACCACGCAAACACGACCGGACCGGAAATACTCAAGGACTTTGCCGGTCGAAGACTGGACTACTGGGTAACCGGCTATGGCACGGGAGGCACGATGTCTGGAGCAGGGCGTGTCATTAAAGCTGCGCGACCGGAAGTAAAAATCGTTGCTACCGAGCCTGAGGCAGCAGCGCTGCTTGCCGGGGAGGAATGGCATCCACACAAGATTCAGGGGTGGACGCCGGACTTCATTCCGGATGTTCTTGACCGCGAGATCTATGACGAACTGCTCACCGTCAACGACGACAGGGCAATAGCCGTGTCCCGCGAACTGGCCGCCAAGGAGGGTATCTTCACGGGTATATCCGCGGGAGCCACGCTTGCGACGGCATTGGATGTTGCCGCCAGAGCGGAGACGGGTTCAGTAATTCTCGCCATGCTGCCCGACACGGGCGAACGGTATCTCTCTACGCCCTTGTTCGAGGGCGTGAATGAGGGGTCCGACGACGACTGGCTCGCTTCACTGGATGAGAGCGGAACCTGATCCGGCCTGGATAGCCCCGAGAAGATCGATTTCGAAGGATTTGGGAAGGCCACTGCCTGGCCCCGTCCGTCCGGAGGCGCGGGCCTCCGGGAACCGGGCCAACTGGTCAGAAGATGCCAGCTTCAAGTCCCGCGGCCATTGTCAATCCAAGGTTTTCGCACTCCTCGAGACGCGCGGCGTCAAACTCACCGGCTATGAGTACGGGCTGCTGAACCTCGCGCACGCTGAGCCCTTTAAGAATCCGCCGCATGCTCGAGATTGCGCCGGAGCCATCGGAGCCCGCCCGGACGAAAAGTGCAAAAGGCTTGCCGGCAATTTTGCCCTCGCAGGGATAAAAGGCGCGGTCGAGAAAATATTTCATGGCGCCGCTCATGTATCCAAAATTCTCGGGCGTGCCAAGTATAAATGCATCGGCTGTTAGCAGATCGTCGGCTTGTGCCTCGAGCGGAGACAGCACTCGGACATCGACACCTTGCACACTTTCGTTGCTTGCGCCCCTGATCACGGCTTCCGCCATTCGGGTGGTGGAGCCCGACTGAGAGTGATAAACGATGAGCAGCTGTTTCGACAACGACCAGACCTTACTGTGGCGCATTTGATCCCGACCGCGGCCGAGAACGTGCTGATAGACTTGATGACATGAGCGCACGAGTCAACCCTGCCATTACAAAAGCGATCGAGCAGCTGCCCGAAGTGCTGCAAGAAAGCACTTTTCGCTGGTTCGATCGTTTCGCCGAGCAGCTTGGGGAAACGGAGGAAACGGAGGCTACGATCGAGGTTTTTGTGTCCCTGGTCAGGCTCGTGGCCGTCAGCGAATTTGCCGCAGGCACGATTCTCAGGGAGTTACCTTGGCTGCTAAGAGAAAAAAGAGCGCTGCAGGCGGCGCCAGGGACGAGCGATCTCGATGAAATTAAGTCCGAGCTTGCTGCTAGCGATGCATCGGCGGAAGACATCAAGGCTCGGCTGCGTCAGTTCCGCAATCGCTACATGCTACGGCTCTTGTGGCGTGAGGTCGAGAATCTGGCAACGCTCGATCAAACCCTGACCGGCCTGACGACGCTGGCCGACGGCATGTTGGATCTCGCGACGCGCTACGCGACACGCCAGCTCGCCTATCGATTCGGTGTGGTTCGGGATAATGACGGGCGCGTCGTGCCCTTGATTATCCTCGGCATGGGTAAGCTCGGTGGCAACGAGCTCAACTTTTCCTCGGACATCGATGTCATTTTCGTTTACCCGACCGAGGGTGACAGCGATGGCGAGCGCTCGCTCACCGCGGTCGAGTATTTCACCCGTCTCACGCGAAACGTGGTTGCCCTGCTCGGCGAAGTGACCAGTGATGGTTTCGTATTCCGAGTCGATACGCGGCTGCGACCGTTCGGTGAAAGCGGACCGCCCGTCGTCAGTTTTGCGGCTTTGGAGTCCTACCTGCTGCAGCACGGTCGGGGCTGGGAGCGATACGCTTACGTCAAGGCGCGCATCGTTGGGCCAAGACCCGACGCGTCGACTACGCAGGAGCTCTGCAGCGAGCTGATCGACCCCTTTGTTTATCGCCGCTATCTCGATTATGGGATCTTCGAGTCGCTGCGCGATATGCACGCACTGATCGCCGCCGAAGTCAGGCGCCGCGATCTTACGGACAACATCAAACTCGGCCCCGGCGGCATTCGGGAAATCGAGTTCATCGTCCAATCGCTACAACTCGTGCGCGGTGGAAGCCGACCAGAGCTCAAGGGGCCGAGCTTGCAACTCGTACTTCCCCAGCTTGTTGGCCGGGGCGGACTGAATGCCAGTGACGTAGAGGCTTTACACGAGGCCTATCGGTTCCTCCGTCGGCTCGAAAATTTCATTCAGGGCATGCGTGATCGCCAGACCCACGATCTACCGGCTGACCAGGCCGATCGTGAGCGACTCTCAATCGCAATGGGCTTCCCCGCTTGGGATGCACTGTGCAAGGAACTCGATCGGCTACGTCGGGAGGTTTCCCGGCAGTTTGATGCACTCGCCTTCCGTGAGCGTGATGCTGATGCTGACGATGAGCTAAACAAGGCTGTCGACGAAATGTGGGGCCGGCAGGCCGGTCGCGACGAGTGGACGACGGTGCTCGATGCGGCAGGTTTTGCCAGGCCCGAGAACATGGCAGATCTACTCTTGGCATTTGAGACGGCGCAGCCAACTAAGCGCATCGACAAAGAGTCGAATCACAGGCTGCAACAATTCATACCGCGAGTGCTATGCGCCCTGCGCGAGCGCAGCAACCCCGTCGGGACGCTCCGGCGGCTCTTGGCTATCGTCGAAAAAGTCCTGCGACGCAGCGCGTATATTGCCTTGCTCAATGAAAACGATGCTGCGCTGACAAGGTTGCTTGTGTTGTGTGAAAAGAGCGGCTTTCTTTCCGATCAGATAGCGCGACACCCGATGCTCCTCGATGAGCTCCTTGATCCGCGGATCTACAGCGAGCGGATTAGCCGACAGGAACTCGAAAGCGAGCTTGCGGAGCGGCTGCGGGTTACGGGCGAGAGCGATAGCGAAACGGAGATCGAGCGACTCAGCCAATTCCAAAGAGCCAGCCTGTTTCGCATTGCAGTTGCAGATTTCAACGGCACGCTGCCCATCATGCGCGTCAGCGATAGTCTGACCGATCTCGCCGAGACCGTGCTCAACCGCGCGCTCGAAGTCGCCTGGCGTGATCTCACCATGCGCCACGGTGAACCTTGTTACCGGGTAGGCGATCGGGGTCTCAAAGCGGGATTCGGCATCGTCGCCTACGGCAAGTTTGGTGGTATCGAGTTGTCGTATGGGTCGGATCTGGATCTGGTTTTCTTGCATGATTCGCGCGGCACGAAACAGACGACGAACGGTGAGAAGCCGCTCGACAATGCCGTGTTCTTCATGCGACTCGCCAGACGACTGGTTCATTTCCTGACAGCCCAGACACCGACCGGCATGCTGTACGAGGTCGACACGCGATTGCGGCCCGACGGCAGGTCGGGTGTTCTGGTAACAAGCATCGAGGCCTTCGAACGGTATCAGGAAGACAATGCATGGACGTGGGAGCACCAGGCGCTGCTCAGGACGCGCCCGGTTGCCGGCACCGCACTGATTGCGCGCGAATTCGAACGCATCCGCGCGGAAACACTGATGCATCGGGTCCGCCGGGACACGTTACTCGAGGATGTCGTTGCGATGCGCAGGCGGATGCGCGAGCAGCTCGACAAAAGCACCAGCACTTCATTCGATCTGAAGCAAGGCGCCGGCGGTATCGCCGACATCGAATTCATCGTTCAATACCTCGTGCTCGCGAATGCCCACAGACATCGTTCACTGATTCACTATCCGGACAATATTCGCCAGCTTGCGACATTGGCCGCCGCAAACTGTCTTCCGGTCGGCGAGGCTGAACAGCTACAGGACATTTACCGGGCCTATAGGTTGCGTTCGCATCATCTGTCTCTCGGCGACAAGCCGCCGATCGTAGATAACGAAGAATTCCTCAGAGAGCGCGAGTTCGTCAGTGCGACGTGGCAGCGTTATCTGTAAACCTGATGCACGTGGCCATGAGCTGGGCGCTGCGCATATAATCGACGCGAATCATAGGCGGGAGATCCGGCAATGACACGGCCCGGTTCGGTTGAAGAAAAGCTTATCCCGGCAAATGCCCAGCACCAATACCGGGTGCGCGGGAAAGACCTGCCGTTGTCCTGCCCAATGCCGGGCATGTATCTCTGGAATTCCCATCCGAAAGTCTTTTTGCCGATCGAAGCGACCGGCGAAGCTAAATGCCCATACTGCGGTGCAGAGTATTTTCTGAGCGACGACGAGTAATTAGCCTAGCGTGGCTAACTTCGCCAAAAATCGCCAAAATATACGTCAAAAGCTCTTAAATTCGGTAGATGGTGATTTGAGCGCTAATTTGGTCCGCAAGCGTCAGAATTTCCGGGAATCTGGCATAACACAAAAAGATGGCTAAAGGGCAGCGAAAAGTAGATAAAATCTAAAAAAATGCAAATTTTTGAATTTCAAGCAGACTCGCTGACTGAAAACTGGGAGCCGTAGTGACTGTGTAGCAGAGCGTAAGACGGCAGACGATTCATAAATGTCGCAAAAATGTACCTAAAAGTCTCTAAAATATAGAAATCAGGCGGCAAGAGAACATTTTTGGCGATATTTAGGTTCCGTAGAGATCGAAAAGTTAAAGACCTTTAAAAGCCGGTAAAATAGATGATTGTCGTCGAAAATAACGAGAAAAGCGTTTAAGTCCGTTAAATGATAGAACAGGTCCTGAGGAAAACCGGTACGGGCATCATCTACGATCCCTCGCTCATCGATCCGATTGTCGATGAGCAATTCGGGACATCGGCCTGGGCCTTTGCCGAGCCGGTTGAGGGTGCCCCGGGCGTTGCTGGCCGAGGCGGTGCGGTTTTCGTCGGCAAGGACGGCCGCGAGTTCGTCATCCGCCATTACCTTCGAGGTGGNNCGAGGTGGACTCGTCGGCAAATTAGTGAGAGATCGATACGTCTGGGTGGCCGAGCGCAGAACCCGGCCGTTTGCCGAGTGGCGGTTGCTGTCGATTTTGCATGAGCGCGGATTGCGCGTCCCGAGGCCGGCTGCAGCAAGGTACCGGCGGAACGGCATTACCTATACTGCCGATCTGATTACCGTCTACGTGCCGAAAATCAGGTCGTTATCGGTCTGTCTAGCCGAACAGCGCGGCGAAGAATTCTGGCGTTGCCTCGGTGCGTCCATCCGCGAATTTCACACTGCCGGTGTGTTCCACGCGGACATGAACGCGCACAACCTGCAGCTCGATGATGATGGCAGGCTATGGATGCTGGATCTCGACCGGGGGCGGCTGATTCCCCCTGGCCCGTGGCAACAAAAAACGCTTGCGCGTCTGCGCCGCTCGCTGGAGAAAATCCGCGACCAAGCGCCTGCGATCTGCTTCGAAAACCGCAACTGGGAGCAGCTGATGGCCGGCTACAACGGCTCGTCGAGATCAGCGTAGTAGTCGGGATAGCCTGGAGGCAGGTCCTTGAATTTTCGGTGGATCCAGAAATATTGTTCGGGGCAGCGGCGAATGTGTGTTTCGAGCACCTCGATGTACTTTTTCGTATCGGCAACGAGGTCGTCGCTGGGGAAATCGGGCAGCGGCGGCAAGATCCGCAAGATATAGCTTCCGTCCGGCATGCGCTGCGGGAAGTACGGCAAGGTGAGCGCATTGCCGAGCCGGGCAAGCGTCGAGGTGGCCGTCGTGTGCATCGCGGGAACGCCGAAAAACGGAATCACCTCGGCGCCCTTGCGCTTATAGCTCTGATCCGGGGCGTACCAGACAGGACGTCCCGCACGCAAGGCGCGGACCATCGCTTTGATGTCGCGCTTCTCGATCGTTAGGGCCGCGGAGCGCTCGCGTCCGGACCGCAGCATTTCGGTGGCAAATTCGCTGCGATTCTTGCGGTATACGGCATCGAAGGGTGGGCAATTGAGTTTCAGCACGCGGCCGCTGATTTCGAGTGTCGTGAAATGAGCGCTCAGCAGTATGATGCCCCTGCCCTCTGCGAGGGCCGACTGGAGATGTTCCAGCCCCTCGATCATCGTGATGCTCTGAAGGTGGCGATCGGACGCCCAGCGCCCGAGGCCCATTTCGATTACCGACATGCCGAGCGCCTCAAAGTGCCGCCGCAGCAAGTCACGCCGTTCGTCATCGGCGAACTCGGGGAAACACAATTCGATATTGCGGCGAACGATTTTCCGGCGCTTGCCGCCGATAGCCCGCACTGTCCGGCCGATCATGCGCCCGATAGCCAAAGCCCACCGATGAGGCAGCAGTAAAATGAGGCGCAACAGGCCGAGTCCCAGCCAACTCGGCCAGTAGCGCGGGGTCCAGTAACGCTGCAGTGGCTTTCGCTCGGCGGTCGTCATGCTTCGAGCTTAGAAACAGCGCTGCGCAGAGTCCAGCGTTAGACCTGCAATTCGGCCGCGATTATTCCGACATCCCGTCGACGTAATCAGTGCTGTGCTCGGCGAGCAAATCCGGGTCGGTGTCGGCCTCTAGTTCTGCGGTTGCTTCGTCTGTCTGAATACCGACGTGAAATGCGGCAAATCCGGGCATGACCACCTGGTTGCGTGCCATGCCGATAATCCGGCCGGCATGGGGAGAACGCAGCTCCGACTGCGCGTTGCTCATCGGATCCGTGATCGTTCCGAGCAGGTCTCCGACCCGCACTGTGCTGCCGAGGCTGACGTTGGCAAACAAGATGCCACCGTTGTCCGCACGGACCCAGGACGAGTTGTAGTAAACAGGTTCGGGATCGCCCCATAGCCGCAGTTTTCTCAGCATGCCGAGCGAATGGATCAGCGTTTCTATGCCCTTGGCGCCGTGTTTGACTTCATTGAGTTCGAGCTCGAGCGGACCGCCGGCTTCCAAGGTAACAGCGGGTATACNNGTATACCGGCGCGCGTCGCTGCGTGGCGCAGAGTCCCGAGTGCCGGCGTCGAATGCAGGATGACCATGGAGCCGAGCCCCTGCGTTAGTGTCAGGACATCCGGATCACGAAGATCGGCCCTGATTTGCGGCAGGTTCGAGCGTTCGAAAGAGCCAGTGTGCAAGTCGACGAGAGCGTCGCATTCGTGGACGACTTTCGTGAAAAAAGAGTGCGCAATGCGAGCGGCCGCGCTGCCGTTGGGATTACCGGGAAAGTAACGGTTCAGGTCGCGTCGGTCGGGCAGATAACGGGAGCCCCGACGGAAACCCTGCAAATTCACGATCGGAACGCCGATGATCGCTCCCGACAGCTTGGCAGGCTCGATGTCGTGAAGGACCCGGCGGACAATCTCTATACCGTTCAGCTCATCTCCGTGCACGGCCGCTGTGAGGCAAAGCGTCGGCCCCGGCATCCGTCCGTTGACGACGAGAACCGGCGTCGCGACCGGAACTCCCTCGAACAATTCCGTCGCAGACCAGGACAATCGCGCCGACGTACTCGGTGCAATGCTGCTGCCAAGGAGCTCGAGTGGTTCGGCGACACCGTCGGCCGAGGCCACCGCGTCCGCCAAAGGAACAGAGGCGACGGGTGCCGCGAATGGTTCGATCATTTCCTCGGCGACGGAGGCAACTTCGCTTGAACTGGAGTCCGGATCCTCGGTCGTATCTTCACGAACGCCGTCAGCGGAGGCGACCGGATCGACAGCGACCTCGCCCGCGAAGACCAACCCGCTCGACAGCAAAAAACTGACGAGCAGGGTGGACAGAGTCCGCCAAGAGCTAAGCGTGCGAAACGTGCTCACAGCCGACAGTACCCCTGCGTGCGCCGACAACGGCATCCTCTTGCCTCTCAAGGCATACAAGCATGGCGCCAATTACCTCTCATTTGTTATTTTTATTGTGTTCTGTTCAACACTTTACCATTGAAACTTGAAATACGACAAATGATGCAAAAGTCCCGGATCGCGTTTTTTATATTCATGCTCATGATCGCCCGAGCGGCGGTGGGCGAGCCGTTTCCGCTGCCCGGGGAGCTCAAGAGTGATGTCGACTTCTGGTTAAACATATTCACGCGCTTCACGACGAACCAGGGCGTATTGCATGACAGTCGCCGCCTCGACGTCGTCTATGAACGCATAGACTTCAGGCCCGGACAAGTGCGTCGAGACCGCCAAAAACTGATCAAGGAACGACGCGAACATCTCAAGGCGTTGCTCAGGTCGCTTGCCGATGGTCAACATGATGAGCCGAACGAAGATGAGCTCGCCGTGTTAGCAGCGTGGCCGAACGATGTCACGGCTGAGGAGCTAGCGCGGGCCGCGAGCCGGATTCGGTTTCAGCAGGGGCTGAGCGATCGGTTCCGCGAAGGGCTAGTACGCGCCGGGCGCTGGCGAGACTTCATCGAGACAGAATTTCGCGCATTAGGAGTGCCCGTCGAACTCGCGGCGCTGCCGCATGTGGAGTCTTCGTACAATCCGGACGCGCGTTCACATGTGGGGGCATCCGGTATCTGGCAATTCACCCGCAGTACGGGCCGGCGCTTCATGCGTGTCGATCACGTCGTGGACGAGCGCAATGACCCTTTTGCTGCTACCCGGGCCGCCGGTCAGCTGCTTGCTTACAATCACTCGATTACCGGTAACTGGCCCATGGCGATTACGGCTTATAACCACGGGCTTGCCGGGGTGCGCCGTGCGATGCGGCGATACGGGGATACGGCCTATGCGGAGATCATGCGCAATTACGATGGGCGCACCTTCGGGTTTGCCTCGCGAAATTTTTATGTCGCATTCCTTGCTGCAAAAACGGTAGACCGAGATCCGGAGCGCTTCTTCCCAGGCATCGTAATCGATCCGCCAGACGACTTCCTCGAATTTTCGTTCGAGGAATACGTGGCCGTGGCAAACCTCAGCGCCGCACTTGGAGTAAGCGCAGGCCAGCTCGCCATCTATAATCCAGCGCTGCAGGCTACTGTCTGGCAGGGCAGTAAATATATCCCGGCCGGTTTCGCGCTGCGCCTTCCGGGGCACCTTGTCGCGGAGCAGATTGCCGATCTCGTTGCTGGCTTGCCCCCGGCATGGCGATATGGCGAGCAGCTCCCGGACCTTTACCACACGGTCGCACGCGGCGACACGCTTTCCGAAATCGCCGAGACTTATGCAACGCGGGTCTCGACGCTGGTTGCGCTGAACGGCCTGGCGAGCTCGAATCGTATTCGGGCAGGCCAGACCCTGCGCTTACCCGCCGCCGGGCCGGCGCCGGCCCGGCCACGGTCGCGGCGGCCGAGGTTGCGCGAGAAGAGCCGCGGCGGGCCGTTCAGCCAGAAGTGGTCGAGGAGATTACGCCAACGACGTTGGCCGAGGAGGCGCCCGCGAGAACGGCCGGGGCCACGCAGACCGCGTTGCTCTCCGACCCGAGCGATTACGGGATTGGGGATGATTTGACGATCGAGGTTCAGCCGCTCGAGACGCTCGGCCATTATGCCGACTGGCTCGAAGTGCGCACCCAGCGGCTGCGTGATCTCAACGGGCTTGCGTTCGGCAAGCCCGTAATCGTCGGGGCCAGGCTCAAGCTGGATTTGGATAACGTGGATGCGGCAACTTTTGAAAGCCGCCGCGTTGCCTATCACCGCCGCCAACAGGACAGCTTTTTTCAGAAGCACGTAATTACCGGATTCATCGAGCACGACATCCAGGCGGGCGAGTCGATTTGGCTTCTCTCCCAGCGCGAGTACGAGGTACCCATGTGGCTATTCCGGCAGTACAACCCCGAGATCGAACCGACCACGGTGCAGCCGGGCACGACCGTGCGCATTCCCATCATGGCGCAGGCGCCGGCCCACTGAGTTGTCGATGGGCAAGCTCGTCATTTTGCGCCTGTTGCCCGTGCTGCTTCTCGTCGTTGCGGCGGGTATCTGGTTTCATGAAGTCGAGAGCGGCGGGCCTTTCGTGGCCCGCAATCTGCTGCCGCTCGGCGCGCTGCTACTTTTGAGTCTGGCAACGCTCTGGCGCGGCAAAGGTCGCTGGAGTGGCGCCGGGTGGCAACTGCCGCTCGGCACCCTGGGTTTCGCGATACCGGCTCTTGGGCTCGGTGCCTACCTTCACTATGCCTTCGAGGTCAATCTCAACGGCATGTTCGGCGAGGCGGGTGACCCCGGGCGTCTGTTTGCGTTCTTGCCGATTTATACGATTTTCGCCGGCGCTATCGGTTTCGCGATCGGCTGGATTGTCGGGCGCAACCTGTGACAGGTGCCGTTTTCCGAGGTCGCGAGGTTTGCTAATCTTTTATGTCGATAACACTCGATGTTGTGATGATGCTGCCGAAGACAAGCCGCTCAACCCGCCGGATCGGATGCACTGCGTTCGCTGTGCTCTGGCTGTGTGCCTGTTGGCCGGTACATGCCGTCGAATTCCCCATAGCCGACAGGGTTTTGATCGAGAAATCCAAGCGTGTGCTGTACCTGATCAAAGACGGGGAGGCCTTCCGCTCATTCAAGATCGCACTCGGCATTCGCCCGAGCGGCCACAAGGAGCATGAAGGGGACTTTCGGACCCCGGAGGGACAGTACCTACTCGATGCCCGCAACCCGGATAGCGAATTTTTCCTGTCCATCCGCGTCTCCTATCCCAATGCCAACGATATGCGGCAGGCGAGGACCAAAGGACTCGATCCCGGGGGAGCGATCATGATTCACGGGCAGCCAAACAATCCGACTCGCTCCGAGACTTACTACCGCACCCAGGATTGGACCAACGGCTGCATCGCGGTTTCCAATTCAGACATGATCGATATCTGGCTGATGACAGCGGAAAATACACCGATAGAGATCCGGCCCTGATTCCAGACAGTCCCGAATTCGTCGATGCTGAGGTCTGGCCCGAGGGCAGCCTCGAGGTGCTTTCACAGTTCGAAGTCGACCAGCTTCGATCGAGCGGGGCAGGTGGGCTGTATGCGCTTTTACGCCGCTGCATGCTCGCGGTACTCAATTCGGGCAATGATTCTGACGATGCTCGTGCTCTTTTCGACAACTACAAGACTTTTCACGTCGGTTTTTTACAGGAGGATCGTGGCCTCAAGGTTTCTTTGCATGCCGCGCCCGGCATCGCGTTCGTCGACGGCAAGATGATCCGGGGAATTCGCGAATTGCTGTTTGCTGTCTTGCGCGATCTTGTATTTACGCGCAACGAAATCTATGACAGCGGGCGCTTTGATTTGCACACGAGCGCCGGCATGACCGACGCGGTTTTCAACATTGTCCGAAACGCCGGCCTGCTCCGACTGCCGGCCGAGGTCAATCTGGTCGTCTGCTGGGGAGGTCACGCGATCAGCCGCGAGGAATACGATTACAGCAAGCAGGTCGGTTACGAGCTTGGGCTGCGCGGCCTGAACATTTGCACGGGCTGTGGGCCAGGCGCGATGAAAGGCCCGATGAAAGGCGCAACGATCGGCCACGCCAAGCAGCGTATTCGAAACGGTCGCTACGTCGGTATAACGGAGCCGGGTATCATTGCCGCCGAATCGCCAAATCCGATTGTCAATTCGCTCGTCGTCATGCCCGATATCGAGAAACGCCTCGAGGCATTTCTGCGTGTCGGCCATGGAATCGTCATCTTTCCCGGCGGCGTTGGCACGGCCGAAGAGATTCTGTACCTGCTCGGCGTGCTCCTGCATCCGGATAATGCGGCTCAGCCTTTGCCGGTCATCATGACCGGGCCGCCGAGTGCTGCGTCGTATTTCGAGCAGATCGATGCCTTCATTGCCGCGACGCTTGGACCCGAGGCCCGGCAACGCTATGCAATCGTTATCGACGATCCGCGCCGGGTCGCACAGGTGATGCGAGAGGGGTTGCTCGATGTCCGCGAATACCGCAAATCACTCGGAGACGCTTTTTATTTCAACTGGCGGCTCGCTATCGAGACTGAATTTCAACAATCGTTTGCCGCGACGCACGCGTCGATGCGGAATCTCGTGATCGACGAGTCGCTAGAGCGGCATGAACTTGCTGCGAACCTGCGCCGCGCCTTCTCCGGGATTGTCTCGGGAAACGTGCGCGACGAGACAATAGCGGAAATCGACAGGCACGGCGCGTTTGAAATCCGAGGCTCAGCAGCGCTGATGCGTCTTCTCGACGGATTACTTACCGCTTTTGTCGAGCAGCGCCGGATGAAAATTTCGGGNNTGTTACACCCTGGGTTGAGTGGGATCAACTGCGGAGTCTTAGAGTCTTCCCGCATTGGCACGATAAAAATCCTTTGATTAAGTCAAAAAGGAGACTAACTGATTGATATAAAATAAGAAAAACACAAGGCACAGTGTGATGCAGTTCCTGTGAAATAGCTGTCGAAGGGCTTAGGCTGGCCTCAATGGATTGATCGGGGCAAGCGAATGCCGAACAGGAAATACCTAAACTGGGAACCGAACGTCGCTGCAAACACGGAAACTGCAGACGTGACGGGAACTGTCGACAGGGCTACGCCGGCCGCTAACGATGGCGACGGCTGGGAGCAGTACAGACGTTGGGTGACANNACCGCGGGTGCGTCGTTCCGGGATCGATCCTGCGCTCTACACCTGGCGCGGCTACCGAAGCTGGACCGAGCAGGTCAGACGGAATTGGACGCAAGACCCGACAGACGATTCCGAATAAAGCGAACTCGAAAATCAACGATAAGACGCCGACCTCCGGTCGGCGTTTTTTGTGCTGTCTGCTTGTGGGCAAGGTTAAGTATCACGAAGCGTGATGCGGGTAGCGGCGCAGACCGGAACTGCGTCTGATTTTTCGAATTTTCACCGCCCGATAAAGAACCTGAAAATCAAGCTGTGACGCGTCTCACGGAGGCTCCCCTACAGCCAAATTTATAGTTCGACAACAGCACGACTTTTCGAGATTTGACGGACATGACGAACAAAAGCAAGGAAGCTGATTCGCACTGCGTTCCTCTGAAGAATGAATTTGCCAGGCAGCGCTGGGAGCTTTTCCATCGGGCTATTGCGCATGCCAAAAAGTCCAACAATGCTGCACTCGACCGCAACGAAGGCGAGGTGGCAGCAGCAGATGCTCCGGGTGTGGTACTAACGATCGTCAAGTAGCCGATGGAGCGCTTCGTCCAGTTTTTCGACGATCTCGACGACCTTGTCGCCGCGGTTGGCCTGGCTCGCGAACGCCTTCGTACTTTGTTCCCCTTGGCCGGCGTCACGGTCTTGTCGATCAGCATGCAGGTCTCCGGCATCCTGCTCGCGTACAGCCGTCCGCTGGCGGCATTACTGGTAGCACTGCTGCTACTGACATTGATAATCTGCCGGCATACCAATCCCGGTGGTATCGCCGCAGCCGGTAGATGATCCGAGACCCGGGTCCGTCCTTGAAATCACGCTAATCGTCCCAATACCCCGACCGTATCGGCGGGTCGAGCGCGGCCTGCCCAACAGCGTTCGACAGGAGAATTGAGGCCGTGAGTCAGGAAACCAAAGGGGAGACGCTGAGTTTCCAGACCGAGGTACGTCAGCTTTTGCAGCTGATGATCCACTCGCTCTACAGCAATCCGGAAATTTTTCTTCGCGAGCTGATTTCGAATGCTTCCGATGCAGCTGACAAGTTGCGCTTCGAGTCGCTCGCCCGCCCGGAACTGCTCGGCGACGAAACCGAGCTGTCCATTCACGTCGAGTATGACCCAAAGGCACGCACGCTGGCCGTCATCGACAACGGCATCGGCATGTCCCGAGAGGAGCTGATCGATAATCTCGGCACGATTGCCAAATCAGGGACCAGTGAGTTCCTCAAACAGATGACGGGTGATCAACAAAAGGACGCCTCGCTGATCGGCCAGTTCGGCGTCGGCTTCTATTCGGCCTTTATCGTTGCGGACCGTGTCACGGTCGAAACACGCCGAGCCGACATGCTGGCCGACACCGGCGCCCGCTGGGAGTCCGATGGGCAAGGGCAGTTTTCAATCGAAGCCCGGAGTCGAAAAGAGCGCGGCACGCGAGTTACCCTGCATCTGAAAGAATCCGCATCCGAATTCTGTGATGCTTTTCGCATCGAGGCTCTGATCCGTCGCTACTCAGACCACATCGCCTTCCCGGTTACGCTCAAGGCGATCGATCAAAGCGATGGCGAGGAACGCGTCGTCAACAAGGCAACTGCACTTTGGATGCGATCGCGTACCGAGCTCGATGACGAGGAGTATCGCGAGTTCTACAAACATCTCTCCCATGACTTCGCCGACCCGCTTACGTGGAGCCATAATCGGGTCGAGGGCAAGCGCGAGTATACGAGCCTTCTGTATATCCCGTCCGTCGCGGCTTTTGATCTCTGGAACCGGGAAGCGCCGAGAGGCCTGAAACTCTATGTGCAGCGAGTGTTCATCATGGACGATGCGGAGCAGTTCTTGCCGCTTTATCTGCGCTTCGTCAAAGGTATCGTCGATTCCTCGGATCTGCCGCTGAACGTGTCGCGGGAACTTCTGCAGCAAAACCCGGAATTGGCCTCGATGCGCAAGGCATTGACGCGGCGTGTTCTCGATACGTTGCAAAAGCTCGCCACGGACGAGGCGGAAAAATACGCGACGTTCTGGGAACAGTTCGGCCAGGTTCTCAAAGAGGGTATCGTCGAGGATCCCGACAATAAGGAAAAGATCGCGAAGCTGATGCGCTTTGCGAGCACCGAGAGTGAGGGTCGCCAGGACCGAACCCTCGACGACTACATTGCGCACTCGGTGGAATCACAGGACAAAATTTACTATTTGCTCGCAGAAAACTACGCAACAGCGGCCGCGAGTCCTCATGTCGAGGGCTTCGTGAAAAACGACATCGAGGTCTTGTTACTTACCGACAGGATCGATCCGTGGCTCGTCGACAGCCTTGGCGAGTACGCCGGCAAAGAACTCGCTGACGTCGCCCGTGCCGACCTCGATCTGCCCGAGGGTGCGGGCAAACTGACACAGGAAGTCAAAAACGAGGAGCACAAAGCGCTCCTCAAGAAGATCAAGCGCGTACTGCGGGATAAGGTCGAGGCCGTCAACGCCAGTGCTCGCCTGGTGGATTCTCCAGCCTGCGTTGTTTCAGCCGCGGACGATCTCGGTCCACAACTGCGGCGCATGCTCGAGGCGACCGGTCAGACGCTGCCCGATGCCAAGCCGATTCTCGAGATCAATGTCGAGCATCCGCTGATTTCGCGCCTTGCAAACGAGGCCGATGAGGCGCGTTTCGACACGCTCACCCATATCGTTTTTGACCATGCGCTGCTCGCCGAGGGGGCGCAGCTCGAAAAGCCCGGGGAGTATGTTCGGCGCATGAATGAAATCCTGCTCGAACTTGATTCCGGTCCGGCCACAGGCTAAAACGGCCGTTGCTTTGTAATCAGTGTGATCGTCCATGGCGGCAGAAAATGAAAGTGAAGACGAACTCCGGTCGCGACTGAGCCCCGAGCAGTACGAAGTCACGCAGAACCAGGCCACCGAGAGGCCGTTCACCGGCTGTTACGTTAATCACAAAGCAGACGGCACCTATCGATGCATATGTTGTGATGCGGAGCTGTTCTCCTCGCAACACAAGTACGATTCTGGCAGCGGCTGGCCGAGTTTCTGGCTGCCACTCGCGGGGAAGGCCGTGCGCACGGTGATCGACCGGAGCCATGGGATGATGCGCGAAGAAGTCGTTTGCAGCCGGTGCGGTGCGCATCTCGGACACGTTTTCGATGATGGCCCGCAGCCCTCGGGATTGCGTTACTGCATCAATTCAGCCTCGCTGAGGTTCGAAGACGCTAACCAAGAGTAAGACAGATTCGATAAGCCTCAGGAGGTCTGACATGAGATACCGTATCGCGTTGCTTGGCGCTCTGAGCCTTGTTTTCGGCCACGCTTGCGATTCAGGATTGCCCGAAGATGATGGCGGCGATCAAACCCAGGCTGAGGGCGAGGCCGAAACGGTGGCGGAACCGGCGGATGCCGCTCCTGCTTTCGAGATTGCGCCCGGCCTTACGGCCCGAATCTTGAACGCCGGGGCTGGCGATACTGCTGCGATCGGAGATAACGTCGAGGTCCACTACACGGGCTGGCTGTTCGACCCAATCGCAGATGCGAATCGCGGTAACAAATTCGACAGCTCGCGCGATCGTGGCCAACGTTTCGAGTTCACGCTTGGAGCGGGGCGCGTGATCCGGGGGTGGGAGCAAGGTGTTGCGGGGATGAGAGTCGGCGAGGTGCGCGAGTTGACGATCGCACCCGAACTCGCCTACGGTGAACGCGGTTATTCCGACGTCATTCCGCCCGCGGCAACTCTGGTATTCGAAATCGAGCTGTTCGGCGCCGAGAGTGCCGCAGATACTGCGACTCGCTGATCACCATTGCAGAGCGAATTCGACGCGCCGGTTCCGGCTGCGTCCGTAGGCCGAATCGTTGTTGGCAACCGGTCGGGAGGAACCCAGCCCGATGACGTCGAGGCGCTCCGGGCCGATTCCCGCAGCGATGAGATAGTCGGCGGCGGCCTGAGCCCGCCGATAGCTCAGCTGACGATTCGAGACTTCGTCCCCAAGAGCGTCGCTGTGACCGAGAATGCGAATCCGGGTTTGCGGACAGTCGTAAGCGAATTCGATCAGTCTGTCGAGTGGTCCGAACGCCGAGCTGCGAAGTGAGCTGCCGGCCTGACGGAATGCGATCGGCATGGATTCGAGCCGTCGAAACACCTGCGCGCATAAATGCTGCAATGCGTGCTCTCCAGGAACGGCGGTCACGTCGGTCGCGACCGGCATCCGCGAGCGAAGCCCGGCGAGATGCGTACGGTATGAATCGGGGCTGCTCGTGAGGCCGGTGATTGCAATTTTAGACAGGTTTGCCACGACAACGGCCGACTCGAGCACTGCCAGTGTCTCCAATGCCTGCAGGCTGATCTCGGCCCAATCGGGCGGCACGGCAACGCCCGGGCTAAGGGTTATATCGACGTCATGACCTTCGAAATGCTTACCGAGGAAGGCTTCGATCGCTTGCTCGTGTGCTAGCGAGGTCGAGGTGCCGGTCAATGCAAGCCGACCGCGGGTGAGGCGCACCTCTAACGCGGGCTCGACAAGGGCCGCAGAAGGCCCAAACTGGCCATGGCCGTTCACAGACTGCCCGTCGAGTGCAGCCGTGGTCAGCAACCCGCCGGCGAGCAGCATGACAGAGACACTCGTCCGGGGGGCTGGCCTGATGATTGTGGATGCCATCGATCTAGCGTTGCCCCGCTGTCTTCCGCTCGCGCAAGTCACGCGCCTGTCCCATCCAGTCTTCTCTGTAGATGCGGCTCCGAAATCCCTTGAGTCGCTTCGCCACCCGATCAATCTCGCCTTCACTCATGTCGATGATCTGATTGTAGCGGCAGATGCCCAACTCGTTCAGCGTCTTCTCGATCGCAGGGCCGACGCCTTTGATGAGTTTAAGGTTGTCGCGTGTGGAACTCCCGCTCAATAATGCAGGCAAATCGTCTGCACCGTGAGACGCATTGGTCAGTTCCGGGCCCGACTCGAGGTCGCGGAGTCTTGCTCGGGCGGTGTCGAGTTCTGCCTGCAAACGCCGCGCCTGTTCGTTGCGTTCGCGAAATCGGTCGATCAGCGGCGGCACACGCTGCTGCCAGCGTTCGAGTTCGAGGCTCAGGCGCGCGATCGTCTCGGCATGCGCTTGCGACCATGCTGGCGCGCTGGTGTCCCCGCCGTCTGTTGCCGGCGCCTCGCCTCGCGACTCGGCGCTGACGGTCACGGCAGAGCCGAGCGCCTCGCGGACGGCCTTGATCTGGTGCTGGAGTTCGCTGTGACGCGAAAAGGCCTCCCTGAGCGCCGAGGACAATTCGCTCGTGCGGATATTTGCTTCCCTGCACTCGGCCTCCTGGCGTCGATTCTGCTCGAGCAGGTTGCTGTTATGCTCGGCAAGCCGGTCACGCTGATTGCGCATGGCGTCGAACTGTTCCTGCCAGCCGGCATGAATTCCTGCCTCTTCCTCGCGGCTTCGTTTCGAGCGAAAAGCCCAACCGAGCACGAGGCCGACGATCAGGACAAGCGCGAGCGCGGCGATGTCAGTGACGGTGATTTCAGGCAAGAGCGATGTCTCCATTGCCGGCCGCCAATCCGGCGCCAGGGGGCGCCTGCTGGCCGGTGCCAGCCCTTGAGGGATTCGCACGGGTGATACCGTGCGACATGACCGGACAGACACTCATCCCGACGAGAGGCGTCTTACCCTCGGTATCGCAGTCTGAGCCGCTGTCACTGTCTGCTCGAACGACCGGTAACGGCGGGTCACTTCTTGCTGCAGGACACGATTCCCGATCGACCGCACCATTCATTCAGGTACCCTTGCATAGCTGGTCCGAATTTCGAGCCTCAGGTGCATACCAGCGATTTTATGCCAATGTCATCCGACGCGGCCACACATGACACGACTGAAAGCCACTTTTAGCATTATTTCCGAGCAGGGCGCTCTGCCGGGGCCTGCCGGGAGGCTGCAAACTACCCTCGATCTACCGAAAGATGCCCCGGTTATCGGCACGGTCGTCGTCTGCCACCCGCATCCTTTGCACGGGGGTACGATGCATAACAAAGTGGCCTACACGCTGGGTCGAGCTTTCGCCGCGCTGGGCTTTGCTGCGCTGCGATTCAATTTTCGCGGCACCGAGGGCAGCGAGGGTCGCTATGATGATGGACGCGGAGAACTCGAGGATGCGAAGTTCGCATTTGGCTGGCTAAGCGATCGATATCCGGGAGTTCCGCACTGGCTGGCGGGTTTTTCCTTCGGCGCCGCCATTGCGATCCGAGCTGCCGTGACCGAACAGGCCTACGGATTGATCAGCGTTGCGCCTCCCGTCGGCAGAGTCGCCGTGACGCTCGATGGTCAACCCTCCTGTCCGTGGCTGATCGTCCAGGGTGATCGTGACGAACTCGTTGCCGTCGATGAAACGATTGGCTGGGTAAATAGCCTCGAGCCCGGACCGGAACTGCTGGTTCTTCAGGGAGCCGAACACTTCTTTCACGGTAAGCTCGCCGTGTTGCGCGACGCGGTTCAGGAATTCGTCGCCCAGCAAGTCGAAGCGGGGCTGTAACCCGGACAAGCTCGCCGCAATCGTGCTGAAGACACTCAGTTTGCGAAGAATTCTCGCTTGAAGCGGACTTCAGAAGTCAGCTCGGCGCCCTCGGGACGAAGTGCGATATCAAAAACGAGCGTTTCACGGTTGGCCACGGAAGTCAGGCCGAGGTAGTAGATCGCGTCTCCCCCATCGATGCGCTGCAGATTGAGATTT
>JABAOE010008356.1_pt1 | contig 22580 bp, 23 predicted proteins | sample 7062141 | NCBI WGS metagenome assembly JABAOE01 (sample SAMN14538627, study PRJNA623070) | marine sediment metagenome | biome: marine biome [ENVO:00000428]; feature: marine pelagic biome [ENVO:01000023]; material: deep marine sediment [ENVO:00002113] | place: India: Gulf of Khambhat ... | reverse complement strand
ACACGGCTCTTCATCATCTGATGTTCGACTTTGCCCATGAACCTGCTTTTATCATGACCTCGGCCAATCTCCCTGGCGAGCCAATGTTCACAACGCCTAAGGGGGTGATAGATTCAGGGTTTTCTGATTTTAGCCTCGTTCATAACCGGAGGATATTAAACCGTGTCGATGACACGGTAATAAGAGAGGTGGATGGACGGCCTTCATTTATCAGGAGGTCAAGAGGGTATGTCCCCGAGCCAATTCAACTGAACAGAGAGAGCAATGAGATTCTACTAGGATTGGGTGCTGAGCTCAATGTGGCAGGCTGCCTCCTCAAGGGGAAAAGGGCACACCTGACCCAATACATAGGGGATACTACCAAGCTTAAGACTCTGGATTTCCTGGAGGAAACCGTTGGGAGACTAATGAAGCTGACTGGAATAAGGAAGCCGGATCGAATTGTTATTGACCTTCACCCCAGCTACTCTACTAGATTTCTGGGGGAAAAAATGGCAAAAGACTACAAGGTACCTCTGTTGGAGATTCAGCATCACTTTGCTCACGCTGCCTCATTGATGGCTGAGAACAAGGTTGATGAAGTTGTTTGCCTGTCTCTGGATGGCGCGGGCTACGGGCCAGATAAAACGGTGTGGGGTGGAGAAATCATATATTCAAAAGCAGGCAAGATGAAAAGGTTTGCAGGCCTCGAGCCCCAGATCATGCCTGGTGGGGATCTGGCCGCCTACCAACCCGCTAGGATGCTGGCCGGGATATTACACCCACATTTCTCCTCGGATGAATTAAAAGGGATTCTCTCAAAGCACGCCCCGGGTGTGTTTAAATCAGGGGAGCTTGAAGTGCTCCTAAAGCAGCTTGAGAGGAGGTTCAACACTCCCCTTACAACAAGCACGGGGCGGGTTCTAGACGCTGCGGCAGCTCTGCTGGGTGTTTGTTATGAGCGAACCTATGAAGGGGAGCCAGCGATGAAGCTCGAAGCTTTGGCGATTAAGGGAAAGCCGACTATTGACTTTCCGATTGAATTTACAGTTACCGATGAGCACCTATCATTAAAAACCGGACTGATACTTATCAGTGCTTTGGAAATGATCGGTAAACATAAAAAGAGCGACATAGCAGCCTCAATTCAAAACAGCATTGCAAAGGGATTGGGGAAACTGGCTGTGAAGTGCGCCAGTGAAAAAGGGGTGGAGGTTGTGGGGGTCTCGGGTGGAGTTGCCTACAACAACTCAATAGTCAAGGGCATCAGGGAGTTTATAACTGAAAACAATTTAAAGTTTATCACCCAGACACAGGCTCCACCAGGTGATGGCGGCATTTCCTTGGGCCAATGCTGGTTCGTCAGTGAATTCAGAACTTGATTAAATATGAGAGAAGGTAACCTGCGCTGAGGAGCGCTCCGGTTTGAAAATGGATCTTTACTGTCAGCTCATTGGCTGGCAAAAGCTTTTTAACATCACTGTAATGCTCTTGGAGAAGTCCAATAGCCTTTTTTGCCATTGGAAAGGTCAGAATTCCAAGTAATGTTAATGGCGGCATAAGCCCAAGTATTACACCAAAGACTATTGATAAATAGGCAAAGATGATTAAAGATTTGTAAACCCCTATGGCATCTTTTCGACCTAAGATCACGACGAGCTGGTTCTTACCAGCCGCCTTGTCGGCCTTATAATCCGGGAACTCGTTGATGTAGAGCACAGATGCTATGAGAAGAGCGATGGGAATGCTCGCGATTATAGGCATAGCTGAAATCGTTTCAGTCTGGACAATGTATGCGCCTGCAACCACTAGCGGACCGAAGGCCACTGCGACTACGAGTTCACCGAGCCCCCGATAGACCAGTTTAAGGGGGGGAGCGGTGTAGGTTATGCCCAATAGGGCGCCTATAATTCCCAGTATGATAAGCTCGACTCCAATTTTGAAGGCGAGATAAACGCCTATAAGTAATCCAGCGAAAAGAAATGAAAGAGATGCAAGGAAAATGGTTTTTGGAGTGAGTAAGCCGTCTACTAGGACACCGCTTCCCCCGCTGAAAGGTGTCCGATCATTGTTGATTATATCCGCTCCACTTTTGAAATCAAAGTAGTCGTTTAGCAGGTTTCCAGAAGCCTGTAGAAACACAACTCCTATTAATGTTAACATAAGAAAACTAAGATTAAACAAGCGGGTGCTATAATATGCGACTGCCGTGCCCAATATTACAGGTATTATTGAAGCTGTGAAGAAGGGTGCGCGTAGCGCCGTTGCCCATAAATTGATTTTAACATGTTTATTGCCATATAGAACGGTATTCATGTTTTTCCCTCCTATCAACTTTATTTTTTACCAATTATTTATAATTTTCCAGTGGTTTGTTAGGTCTAGAAGGGTGAAATTTATATATATGTTTAAACAAATATAATATAGGGGAGAAAAATGCACAAAAGAATTTTAATACCCACCGACGGAAGCGATGTTTCAAAAAATGCCATCTCTGAAGGGATTGACCTTGCGAAAAAATATAATGCAAAGGTCATAGGAGCATACATATTAGATATAAATGCCCTTAATCTAATGGATGTCGGGGCTGAAGAGTATGAACGCCGCAGAAAAGAACACTTGGAGACGGGTAAAAAAGCCCTGGAAACTCTGAAGAAACTTGCTTCTAAACACGGTACTGAGATAGAAACGGTTTTAAGAGAGGGTGAACCAGCGAAGGAGATCCTTAACATCGCAAAGGAACAACATGTCGACTTAATAGTAGCGGGAACCCATAGAAGGAAGGGTCTGAAAAAACTAATTTGTGGAAGTGTCTCAAACAAGTTCATTCATAAGGCTCCCTGCCCTGTCATGGTGGCAGACTAGCGTCAATGCAGCCTATTTCGCTGCCTGGAATTTTCTTAATCTTATGCAAACCAAATAGGTTAGAATGAACAGTATAATCATTGTAGGGGGAGGGATCTCAGGCCTGACTACGGCATACGAGATAAAAAGAGACTCAGATATCGAAGTTAAGGTTCTCGAATCCGAACAGCGGCCAGGAGGGCAGCTCCTGAGCGAGAGGGTCAACGATTTTCTCTGTGAAGCCGGGGCTGAAGGCGTTGTCTACAATAAAGCCAAACCCTGGACCGCAGACCTCTGCGAACAACTTGGAATAAGTGACAAATTCATTAGGCCAGGTCAAGAAATAGCAAGACGATATTATTATATTGATGGAAAACTCCGCCTTGTGCCAACTTCAATAAAGAGCTTTCTCACTTCTGACTTCTTCTCTATTCGCGGGCGTCTACGCTTGGCTCTCGAAATTTTTACAAAAAAAGCTCCTGAAGGAATAGACGAAACAATGGCGGAATTTGGAAAACGTCACTTAGGCGAAGAAGCTGTTAAGAAGCTGATAGCGCCAATGGCGATTGGGGTATATGCTGGAGATCCCCATAAACTGAGCGCCAGAAGCGCCTTCCCAATTATGGCGGAGGTGGAGAAAAAAGGAGATGGAAGCATAATAAGGGCTATGCTAAGGGCAATGAGGAAAAAGAAGAGCCTAACTCCGGCTCCCATGGGTATTCTGAATTCATTCAGTGAAGGAATAGGATTCCTAATACATGCCTTGGAAAAGGAACTTGAAGGAAGCATAGTGCTCGGGAAAAAAGTTACAAAAATTGTAAAGGTAAAAGACAGGTACCTAATACAAATTGAAGGGAACGAAAGGATGGATGCAGACGCCGTTGTAGTCACAACACCTGCCTATGTCGCTGCAGACCTTCTCGAAGAACTCGACCCCATCATGGCAGAAAAACTTCGAGAGATACCCTATCCGCCTATGGCCTTGGTTTGCCTCGGGTATCCTGAAGATGAGATTTCTCACCCCCTTGATGGATTCGGATTTCTCGTAATGCCACAGGAAAAAAAGAATATCTTGGGGTGTACTTGGGATTCGAGCATGTTTGAAGCGAGGGCACCGGAAGGCTATGTTTTAATGAGGGTATTCGTGGGAGGTGTAAAAAGTCCTGAAATCGCACGGCTCGAAGACGAAAAGCTTATTGAAGCGGTTAAAAGGGATTTGAAAGACATCCTCAATGTAGATGCACACCCAACCTTTAAGAGAATCTATCGCTACGAAAAGGCAATTCCACAATACAATGTAGGGCATGCGAATAGAGTGGCAATAATCGATGAGAAACTGAAGGAGCATATAGGCCTGTTCTTAACAGGCAACGCCTATCGAGGAGTAGGAATAAATGATTCCGTTCATGAAGCCATGCTCACAGCTCGGCGAGTCGTAAATAAAGACGCTGAATTTTGAGGCAATTCCTCTACAGACTAAGCTCTTCCTCAATCTTTTTAATTATCTCAGGCACGGCCTTTCTAATGCGTGGTGAAAGTTCCATTGTAGGTTGCAGCCAATCTGGCTCTACTCCAATCAACACTATTTTCTTAGGTAGTTGATACGCCTGTTTAGCTGATCTTAAGGCATCTAAGAATTTGAAATCGTGTAAACTCAGGTAAAAATCCTCCGTATATTTGTCTAGCTCATTAGAATTCAGACTAACAATGTGGACCCTACCAGGGGATTCTCCTCCATGATAGGCATCCACTATAATCCCCACGTCCTTTTTATCCAAGCACTCCAGGACCAAGAAGGCATTCATCATTGCATCATAAATCTCGATGTTTGGGGGGTAATCTCTCTTCTCCAGTTCCCCTATAACATGGATCCCTATGCCGTCATCACCCATAAGGAGGTTTCCAACACCAATTACGGCAATTTTTTTCAAAGACTTTTCTTGAATGACCTCCATCATAGGATCATCTTCTTATGGTGTCTTCTCCGGTGTCCCTTCCGTTTATCATGGATTTTACGATGTGGAAGTTTGCAGGAATTAGCGATAGGTAGAGGTGCGCCATAAGGGCGAATACAAAGTAGTAAAAGCTCGCTAGATGCACTGTCCTCATAAGGGTTGCGCTCCAGTAATTTGATAGAAAGCCGAGAACACTTTCCCCTCCGTAATAGAGGCCGAACCCGGTTATGGCCATCACAATTATCATCACCATGTCTCCCCAATGAATCATTTTTAGGGCTGGGTGATATTTTTTTATGTATTTTTTCTTTTTACTGTCCCAGACGTGGAATTCAGGATATTTTTTTGTGAGCCCTAGAAAGTTCAGAGCTATTGTGAGAAACTCCATGATATCAGTGGGCGTTATAAGGGTGAAGCGGAACTCATCTCTGTCTAAAATCCAGAAATAAAGTGTCAAAAAAATTGACACAATGAGTATTCCAAAGCCTGATATCATGTGTATGGAGAGATTTGTAGCATAATCGGAGAAGAAATATCCTCCAGAATAAATCCCCCAGCCCGTAACCAGCAACAATGCCATAAACAGCGTGTGGGTCCAGTGGATGAGTCTGTCAGGCGCAGAATGCCTTTCAATCGGTTCTTGTTCTGCCATTTATTTAACCTCCCTAGAAGTGGTCTACCAATACTCTGTATTTTCTCTGGTCGGGGGTTACCATGCTGACTGTACAGGCCAAGCAAAAGTCAAAGGACCTCAGTGCCTGAAGGACGTACAGCGGATCCATGCTGGCATCGCTTAGATAGTGCGTCGATACACTGGTGCTCGGCACTGGGACGTTTATTAAGCACTCTTCAGCCGGCCCTGGATTCCCATCGTCGTCTCTAGGTCTTACGTTCCATGTTGTGGGTGCAATTACCTGATAATTCTTTATCTTCCCGCCATCAATCGCCACCCAGTGGCTTAGAGCCCCTCTCGGCGCTTCCCACAGCCCGACTCCCCGAGCAGAGTTTGGTACTTTGTAGTCCATAGCGGTTTTCTTCCCAGGCTCAAGCTCTAGAAGCCATCTCTCCAGGTTGTCTATTACCCAGAGTAACTCCTGGGCTCTTGCAAGGTTCCTGGTTAAAGTGGAGCCAATAGTTGCACTTCCACCGAGGGCCTTCCTCAGGTCAAGGGGATCTAGACCCGCCACAACAAGTCTTGCAAGAGGTCCAACTTCTGCGGAGACGCCCTTGTACCTTGGAGCCTTGGCCCATGAGTAGGCACCGCTCTTTTCATACTGGGGCTCTAAGGATGGAGCATCGCCTACGTACATCCCTCCACTGGACTCGGTATACCATGAATGCTTCACATCCTCCACAACGTTTCTCTCGTCAAAGCTCTCAACCGAATCTCCATTGAAGAACCCTGGTGGCAAATAAGAGCCGCCATCGGGCTTATCGAACACACCCATTGCAACGTATCTCCCGGGTCCTATGCCAGTCTTATCTGCGTTGAACACAAGTTTGGAAACACCGAGCATAGAAATTATATCGTAGAGCCCGTTTCCGAGCTCTGGGTCGGGGCCTTTCCAGACACCCTCCCCCGCTTCCGCTAAAACGTTTTCAAGGACTGCGGGTGCATTAGTTGCCGCATCGTCGCCAGCGTCCAAGGTTGTGCCAACCGCCCACTTCTTTACCTCCAACACCCTAGTTGCAACCCTGGTGATCAGTTCGGCGTCAGGCTGAAGTGTAACGCCGCCTGGGCAGGCAGTCATAAAGTGAGGCGCCTTACCGCCCAGTAGAGCCAGGCATTCATGGAGGGTTCGCTGTGCCTTCACAGCCTCTCTATAACCCTGTCCAGTGAGAAAATTCAATCTCGTAAGTCCTGTTTTTGCCACAGCATCGCTGTAGTCTGGTGCCGCTAAGGCGTAGAGATGTATTCCGTGGGAGTAAATGTAGGTTATTGCCTCAATGATATTTCTGATCAACTTGGCCTGCTCAGGGATTTCATCGGACACCTCAGCAGCATCCTCTAAAGCTCTAAGGCTGCAGAGCCTATGCTCTGTATGGCACACCCCACATATCCTCTGAAGTATTATCGGTGCATCTCTAGGGTCTCTTCCCACGACAATCCTCTCAAAACCCCTGAACATTGTCCCGTGGGTCTTCGCCTCTGTAACACTCCCCTCGTTTACGTCGACTTCAACTCCTAGGTGGCCTTCTATTCTCGTGATTGGATCAATCATTAATTTTGTCATTTTTTACTACTCCTCTGGCTTGTAGTGCTTGGTAACCCCTCTTCTAATCGCGTGGGCCGCTATACCGACCGCAGTTGCTCCAATCATTGCCTTTCCTGCTGTGTCAGTGTTTATTCCTAAGAAGGTCGGCACCTTTTCGGTTTCCACATAGAATGGTGAGGTCGGGCCGTCTGGAAAATCGGGGTGCATGCAACCGATACATGGCGCTCCCGCATTCATGCAGACATTTACTCCCCCGTTCCACTTGTACTCGGCGCAGGCAGATAGGGTCTCAGGCCCTTTACAGCCCACCTTCCAAAGGCAGTTTTCGTGTATCATGTCGGTCTCAGTTAAATCCTCTGCAAATCTGCCCTTATCGTACCAGCCACGCCTTGCGCAGTTGTCATGGATCTTAGTAGAGAAGAAGTCTACAGGCCTGCCTTTATCATCGAGCTCTGGAATTATGCCAAGCAAGGCTGCTGCAAGTGCGATTAAAAGCCAATCAGGATGACCTGGACAGCCGGGTATGTTTATCACTGGCAGGCCTGCAGCGGTTCTGTAATCGCTGCTTAGAACCTCGAAAACCGCCTTTGCGTTGGTTGGGCTTTCACCAGTGAAGTCTTTTCCATGGGGTATACCGCCAAAGGCTGAGCACGAGCCAAATGCTACCACTGCAGTGGTAGTCCTTCCGGCAAGCTCTCTCGTCCACTCCTCCATGGTCACAGGCACACCATTTCTTTCACCTATAGTGCAGGCGCGTGCCTCCCATCCCCCCGCTCCGTTGACTGGCACTGATCCTTCTACTACCAGTATATCAGGTGTTATGGTTTCAAGAGCGTGGACGGCTGATTCACCAGAGGGCACCATTATTGTCTGTTGAAAAGGTATCTGCACCCCCAGCTGAATAACGGCGTCGTAGACATCTGGATGAACCGCCTGGAGCAGTGAGATTGTACAACCCGAGTCGCTCTGTCCTTGTATCCATACAAGCCTTTTCCCCTCTTTTGCTGCCTGCGCGAAGACCTCGATTACTTCCGATTTATAAAGGCCGAGAAAAGTGCTTGTCCCTATAAGTCCAGCAATCTTCAGAAAATCTCTTCGAGAGAAATTCTGACGCCCGTTAACGGGATTGAAATTAGTTCTAATATCCGCAAGAACTTTGGTTTTTTCTTTTTCCCCCATTTTTAGATCTCCCATCCAAACAGCCTATTAAATTATCTTTTAGGCTGTAATTTCATTTTTATTATTAGAATAGTATCAGTTAATCTTATATTTAACTTTTTTGATATAAATATACCAAATCTTCTTATTTATCGGGGCTAAATAGGGATTTCTCTATCCCATTCAGACTCTCAATACCTTTTATCTCGACGGGGTACTCAGGGATTTTAATTATCTCTGCGCGCTTGCCGTATCTACTTTCCAGTGCATTTAGATACTTCGATTGCATCAGCATCCTCTTATTGTGGAAGACGCAGTCAGGGTCTTTTATCACGTGGTTTATGACAAGGTGGTGGATTCCTAGGCCGTATCTATCGAACTCCTCAATCAAACGCTCGGTTTGATATACACAAAGGCCCTCTGGAACTGTAACAACTATGAACTCCACATTTGTTTGGTCCCTCAAAAAATCCACAACCTTCGTTGCAAGGGCCCTCCATTTTTTTATGATTTCAATTGGGGATCGGCTGGGCTTCTTTATACCCGCCGCATCCCTGACCCTGTTGAAATAACCTTGGAGTGAGAGATAGGTCTTTGCCGCTGCATTGAGATGATTGATAAATTGAATTGGAAGATTGAGAAGCCGAATTGTATGGCCTGCCGGAGCCGTATCCCAGACGATCATATCAAACCTCTCTTCCTCCACAAGCCCTACAATATAGTCAATCATAAACTCCTCATCTATTCCAGGCGCCCGCCCGAGATAATCTATGATATCAGGCTCTACAGGAACAAAGGATGAGAGAACCTCATAGACCTCAGAACCAAACTTCTCTTTCCACCGCTTGAGCACCTCATCATAATTTATCTCAACGCCATAGAGGTTCTCAACCCCTCTCACCTTTCTCTCCTTGGGTCCAATCCTCATCTCAAGGAGGTCTCCAAGTGAGGGCATGGGATCGCTTGAAATTAAAAGGGTTCTTTTTCCCGTGGATGCAAAGTGCAGTGCGGCTGCTGCAGAGCATGTGGATTTGCCCACCCCTCCTTTACCGCCGAACATTATTACCCTCTTTTGGCTCTCGTCAAGGTCCTTTAATGATCCTTCCATAGCAATCCCTTTGTTAAAGATTCTTCAAATAATATTTTAAAAAAGCCAAATATCTCGATAGCTTCGGTTTGCTGAACCATCTGAGTTCGCTTCTATCAGAGACAATTGAACCATCGACCCCTGTAAAAAGATCATTTACTGTCTCCGAATCAAGGAAACCTTTCTTTACACCCTGACTTTCTAACCGCGACATAATCTCTTGGGATAATAAAATCCTCTCGCTTAGAGCTGTCAACTGCTCATCATTAAAGATCCCAGCCCTTCCCTTCATCTCAATGAGCCCACGTGCGCATTCGTAGGTGAGGTCTACAATTTCATTTTTGGAAAGTGAATTGGTCTCATAACTTAGAAAGTCCTTCCAAGTCGTTGAGGAATCAAGGAGCCTATAATGGTCCATCAATGACCTGGAGAAGCTTTTGAAACCATGTCTCTCAGGATAATCGAATGCAAGAGACCCTGGATCTAAAAAAGGGGAATAAGGGGCGATGAATGGAAAAACCCGCAATTCCTTATCTATATCTATCAGCTTCTGGCACATTGCCATCGTCCGATTCATGCTTTCCCTAGTCTCTTTGGAAAGCCCTATCATAAAGAACACATCTGCTTTGTCGCATCCCTTTTCCAATGCTTTATTTATGGCCCTGTAGAGGGCACTGTCCGAATATTTTCTCCCCTGAACCCTTCTAACACCCTCATCCCCTGACTCTGGAGAAATCTCGATACTGAACCTATCGACCGACCTGGAGATATCATCAAAATACCATTCCGGTGCTGGATTGAACATCTCAAAAATGACTGGCACATCGATCTGCTCCTGTTTAATGAGATTAAGGGTTTTCTCAACATACCTCCTTCCAACCTCCATTAAATCCCCGCAGATAAAGCAGGGGGTTCCCAGGGCTTCTATAGTTAAAATGTCGTCTAATATGTCCTCAGGGCTTCTGAAGGCAACCCTCTGGCGGTTCATAAAACTGCTATATGAATATCTTGAGCCGCCGCAGGTTATACAGTTATATCTGCAGCCCTTCTGAACGAGGACCGGCATTATCGGATGGTTGATAAAATCATTGTAAGGCAGGGGATCAGTGAGGCTTGGGAACCGATGCACTGCCTTAAAGAGAAAACCATAGTCCAGTTTAAAGTCGAGAAGGTCCTCTGGCACATAGGAGAGGGGATTGACCCTGACCTTGCCTTCTGAGCGCCATGCAAGGTTGGGGACCTTATCCAGCCTCCCCCCATTGTTCAGCTCCTCCATAAGCTTCATCATGGGAATCTCAGTTGAATCCCCAAGGAGCACGTAATCAACCTCATCTATCTTTTCCAGTATCTCACGGTGATAGTATGTGGAGGATATGCCTCCAAAGAGAACAGGTACCTCGGGATGAACCTCTTTTAACTTTTTTGCGAGCTCGATGGACCCGTGTACATGGGCCAGCCAATGCAGGTCTATTCCGAAAACCTCTGATTTAAGACCTTTCAGATATCTTTCCACATCGAATTTTTTGCTGCGGAGCATCTTAAGAGCCAGGTTGATTATCCTTACCTTGTAACCCCTGTATCCGAGCTGTGATGCCAGCGACACAAAACCAAGCGGATACATTTCAAAGACATGAGTAGAAGGAACTAGGTCATTAATCGGCCCCCAGAGCCTTGGCTTCTCCCGAAAGTCAAAGATGCTTGGTGGATGCAAAAGCACAAGATCTGCTTTCGTCATATATCCCCTCCGCTCGTGTTTATAGGTCAGTTAGTTCTGAAGTGACAATCAAATTACCTTCATTTTATCCTTTATGGATTCTTGGTTTTAAATCTTTCTCAAATCATAATCCCATTCAAAAGATTTTTATGAGAGTAAACTAATAAAACAATATATCAGGAGGGAAAAAATCGTGGAGCTAACTTTAGTTATTAATAGTCTGTTTGTCCTACTTTCAATCTATTTTGGTGCACAGGCGCTTCTTATGTTCAATAAAATGAGTTTTGGCAATGTCCTTAATAGATTAGGTGAAATGGAAAAACACAAGATCAGACTACTTTATGCTTCATTATTCCTAGGCTCTACGCTAGTAGCATTGTCAATTGTTCAGGGATTAAAATATCTTGGAAATATATCGGTTCCAAATATGGATGTTGCTTTTATCGCAGTTATTCTATCTTTCCTAGCAATTACTTATACTTGGTATGGGTTTCTGAAAGACGTTAATAGGACGCGAGATTAGGCGTCTAAAAATATACCGGCTAAATACGTTCTGAAGGATGGTTTGGGCTTAAAGCAATTACCCTAATTCCAGTTGGAAATAGAAAAATGTGGAGAGCCGGGGGAGATCAAATAAACTTATTTTTATATCCTATTCCTTTAGTAAAAACAACATAGTTATCTCTTTTTGGAGAGACTTCAAATCTGTTGCCGAGGATTCTTTCAGTTGTATAGATGTTTGTCCTCAAATGACCAGTAAGATCACTTACAACAATACTTGAAGTGCTTTCCGCCAGTGCCATATATGGTATGAGCTGGTCGGCCATATACTTATCCACCGTAGCATTTGTCTTTATCTCTCTTAAAAGCCCTAATGCTGCTTCACTCCCAACATCTTCTGCAGGTTTTCCCAGCCTTCCAAGAGAACTTGAGCCCAGCACTGTATCCTCAAATTCCGCCCATAGGACTATTCCGCAGCCCGTTGAAATGCCGCTGCGACACTCTGTTTTTATGTTAATTTCATAATCCTTTAAAACATCCTCTGCCGCCTTTTTCTGTCTTTCAACTACATGAGATGGCAGGTTCATGGAATGTGAGACCCCGACAATCCTTTTGAAACGCCCTCGTTTAGATAGTTGTATCGGCCCCAATCTCTCGGTTGGCATGATTTCCGCCCTTACAGCACCGCCTCCCTTAGGATAATACCCCCGCTTGATGATCTTGATATTTCCTTTATACCCTATTCTGTCTAAAATTTTTAAGAAGACGTTTTTCATATAATCTATTGGTGGAGACCACTTCACATCTGTGCCCCCGGAAATGGTGATAGATACAGGGTCGGCGGTAAATGCGGCCGGGAGATTAAATGCTTGAAGGATTAATGTTATGCTGCCAGCAGTGCCAATGTTGATATTATATCCACCAGGCCTAATTGTTGAAGGCATGAATCTTACCGAGGTTGACCCTATTTTAACGCCATCCACCTGGGCGTTTGTCAACTCTTTTACTGCCATTATGCCACGTAGGTGTTGAGGGGCAAGACCTGCTTTGGGGCGGTTCTTCCGTATCTCTGTTATTCTAACGTCCTTACCCGTTAGTGCGCTCAGGGCTATACTTGTTCGTAAGATTTGGCCGCCACCCTCTCCATAAGAGCCATTGATCTGAATAATTTTGTCCCCTGTCATCTCAAGTACCTCAATCACAAACACTATTATTCTATTCTATGAATAAGTAATCTCAAGTCTTAAAAAAATTAGTATAATGCGAATCTAGAAAACGGCTGAAAATTTGTAGACGACCGAAGTCCTCAAGCACGCCTTTTCAAGCAATTTTCCTTCCGAAGAAGGCAATCGCCATTGCTCATTAACATGTCATAGACAGTTAACTTGCAAAACCCCTTACTAGACCCGCACTATTATATTGTTTTTTATGGTTAATAAATATTCCTATTTCCCTGGTCAATATCCGGATAAGCTTTTTGCAGTCGTTAATTAAATAATAGATAGGATAAGTAAAGAGGGCAGTGATTTTTTCCCAACCATATCTTAACTCCTAATCTGTCCTCTTTGCTTGATTTTTCCCATATACGGGTGTTTAGTTTATGGAGTTAAAAACTATAATAAAATGTCCAGAATGCGGTTATAAAAAAGAAGAAACCATGCCCACCGACATATTTCAAATTATTTATACTTGTGAAAAGTGTGGTGCTCTTCTCAAACCCGAAAAAGGCGATGATTGTGTTTTCTGCTCATATGGAAGTGAAGAATGTCCACAAAGACAAAAAGAAAAGAAAAAAACAGAAAGTGAAGAGTTTCCTCAACACCCTTTTTTAGGATAGGATATCCCTGAATAGTTACTTTATAACCGAAAATTTAATCGCCGGGAAAATTCAATATTATCCAGATGGTAGATGATGAAAATGCAAAGAAGGCCTTAAAGAGGTATTTTGATGTAATAGAGGGGAAAAGGCAGCCCAACGTCAAGTTATGTAAAACCATTAAAGTCGAATTCTCCTTGGATGATTCTATAGAAACATTGTGGGAGAAGCATGAAAGTGCATTAGAGAGCTTTCGGAGGGTCGAGGTAAAAGATATTAACGATTTTTCAAACGCTGGTACCAGCCTGCTTGATCTCAAAGTGAGTCTGGCTAATCGAATCTTTAAAAAATGCACTTTCTGTGAGAGAAAATGTGGTATTGACCGTACTCAAAAGTCAGGGGCGTGCGGTGTTAAAAACTCTAGAATCGCGTCTATGTTCCATCATTATGGGGAAGAACCTGAGCTAGTTCCTTCATTCACAATATTCTTCTCAGGATGCAACTTTCATTGCCAATTCTGTCAAAATTACGATATCTCCCAGAAGAAAACGGGATATGAAATTCCAGCTGAAGAGCTTGCAAGAAAACTCGAGACAATAAAGGCGAGAAATATTAACTGGGTCGGGGGTTCCCCCACTCCTAATTTGAACTATATCCTTGAGACATTAAATTATTATCAGGGAGATCTGCCTTCTGTTTGGAACTCTAATATGTATATGAGTGAAGAGGCGATGAGACTACTAGAGGGCACCCAAGATGTCTTTCTAACAGACTTCAAGTATGGAAGCGATGACTGTGCCCTTAGACTTTCAAAAGTGAAGGATTACACCTCTATTGTTAAGAGGAATCATAGGCTTGCAAAAGTCCAGGGTGAACTGATAGTTAGGCATCTTGTTCTCCCAAATCATGTAGATTGCTGTACAAAAGAGGTTGCAGGTTTTGTAGCAAAAGAGCTTGGAGTGAATACACGGTTTAATTTAATGTTCCAGTACCGTCCTATGTTTAAAGCTCATAATTACGATGAGATAAATAGTAGGTTGACGACTCAAGAGATTTCTGACGCACAGGTGATTGTAAAAGATGCGGGACTCAAAAACGTCATTTCATAGAGGGCTAAAGGCGTTGATGGATATCACGACCCAGCAACTTTTTTTCATGCCTGCATACCATTTAATTAATCTTCTTAAGGATAAGATCACTCCAAATTCCTATTGTATAAAATCAACTGTTCCGAACAAGAAAAAAATCGAGTTCTTCATATACCGATATTTATTTATTCTAATTCATTTTTTCTAATTTCTGTTCGATTAAAAGACAATTCAATTATCACAATCGAACCCCCAAAAAGGCGCGCGGGCGATATAGTATATAAAACTTCCTGTATAGCCCTGTCCATTTATCAGGGGGCCATAGGGTAGCCTGGTTCATCCTCGTGGCTTTGGGAGCCATGGACTCCGGTTCAAATCCGGGTGGCCCCATTCTATACTTTTTTTGATGTTAGAGATATACCAACGCGGCTCCAACAAAGGCTCCGAATATGATGTGCATAACAATTACCATCATCGGCATCATCTTGTCGGCAGACATTCCAAACATCCCCATGCCGTTGTCAGGCAGAATCACGACTCCAAGAAACACTGCAGGACCTAGTAGAGCGAAGATTACAGCTCCAAGAATCGAGAGTGGTATGCCCAGGATTCCGCTCACTATAATGTAGCCCAAGGCAAAGCTTATCCCTGTAAAAAAGTGCACAGCCATCCACATGTTTTCAAGCCCTATGTTCGCTGACACCATCTTTGGAACAATTACTTCCATTTCCTTTACCGTTCCAGCCATCATCATAGCAACTGACATTGCAAGCGCACCAACAAGGCCTGCGATCACGCCGTCAATGAGTAGCCCTGTTGTCATATATCCTGCTGTAAAAGCCCAGACAAACACCAATAGGCCTCCAATTATTAGTAGCGGCGCTCGCTAGTCTTGCCAGAATATGTTTTTTCTCCTCCATTTTATCACCTCACCAATTTTACTGTATTAAGTTTAATTCAGGGTTTTTATAACTTTTTATGGGAAGCTTTTTTGTATGCTGCGGTATAGTGTTTTCGATGAGCGAGGTTCAACCCAAAAACTTTGGCATCTTTCTGATCGCGGTTTTCTTGGTGTCCATGGTCGTGCTCTGCTACGAGGTTGCCCTGGCATTTGAGTTCGCCTTTATGTTCTGGTTCTACCTGTCCTTCATAGTAATCGCCGTCGCCATGTTCGGAATCGGTGTGGGAAGCGTGCTCGGCTATTTTCTCAGGGAAAAATATCCTGATTCATATTTCAGCATCCTCGCAAACTCTGGAATGGGAATAGGGGCCGGAATGATTCTTTCAATATTTGTTGCTGGTACAGCAAGCAGGCTTATTTCATCCTTTGATTTCGGTTTGGTCTTTGTAGTCTTTATCGCTCTGATCCTGGTCTCGGCTGCCGTGCCCTTTGTGTTCTCGGGAATCTTTCTTAGTGTGAGTCTTAACTACCCAACAACTGAGAATCGTTTTATCTCTTTCATATATTTCGCAGACCTCGTGGGCGCAGGGATCGGTGCGTTTCTTATATCTGCGCTTTTACCTTTTTCCAGCGTTGAAGAGGTGACAATCTATTGCGGAGTTCTGGCAATCCTTGCATCCCTGATATTTGTAGAAAAGATTACATTGCAACACATTGGATTCCTGGCTTTATTCCTGCTTTTCATTGGGGGGACTTCATATCTTGGAGCTCTTTCTCCTGAGCCAGTGGGAGGAAAATTTTTGTCTTCTGCAAAAGAGAGTGGAGCCAGGGTTTTGGACACTCGATGGACCTCGGTTTCAAGAATCGATGTAATAGAATACGAATCAGGCCTCAAGAGATTTGTTGAAAATGCTGAGTATCCGATCACGATTTCAGAAGGCCTGACCGACGCTGCGGCTGTTTCTGATCCCCGGTTTGCAATGTTTTATCGTAAACCCGAAAGCATGCTTGCAATAGGATCCGGCGGTGGTGTGGAGCTTGCAATGGCCCTTTCCACTGGCATGGAAAAAATTGAGGCTGCTGAGATCAATCCATTCATCGTTGATTACATGACAAATGAGATGGCTGAATATTCAAACTATCTTTATTTCGATCCAAGAATAGATGTGGTAGTCGAGGATGGACGGACATTTGTGCACAGGTCCCCTTCGACATATGATCTCATCGAAAACGGTGTGATTGGAAGTGCAGGCCTTGTCGTACCCTCAACATCGATGCTTACAACAAAGGATGTGAGCGTGTATACAGTGGAGGCAAACCAGGAATATGTTCGCCATCTCTCTGAAGACGGAGTTCTGGTCACAATCATCTACAGCCTCCTTGACGACTTCAACACGGTTGATCGAACGAAAGGTATCACAGCGACCCTTCTAAAGCAGTACAGCACTGTTTCTTCTGCCCTGGAAAAAGAAGGTCTGGAATCTAAAAGGCATTTCGCCCTGTTCCGCTTCATCCAAGATGGAGGGGATATACAGGACCACATGGCCCAGGCAGAATATACCTTTGTTTTTAAAAGGGCACTCGAAAAAAACGACACGCGAGATCTGATCGCGGCTGCTGAACGCTACGGCCTGGAGACCTTGTACGCACCATTCTATGAAGAGAGCTTAGACCTGGACTCCGTGATTTTAGGACTTTCCGAAAACAAAGACGTAACCCCTGCAACAGATGACAGACCATTTTTCTATTTTACCGACCGATCCTACGGACTCATCCTCATAGGGGCAATAGGACTCATATTTCTTCTTACCCTCCTATTCATTATCCTCCCCATAGCCCGCCATAAGCATATGGACTTCAGAGGAGAGAACATATTTTTCCTACTTTTTTTCTTTGCAATCGGCATTGGCTACATCCTGGTTGAGGCCACGCTTATCCAGAAATTCATCTTGTTTTTGGGCCGACCCTCCTATGCATTCCAGGTGGTCTTATTCTCAATGCTCATCTTCAGCGGGCTTGGCAGCATGGCAACCGGAGCCCTCATCAAAAAAGAAGAGGGAGTTACAAAAACCCTTATTCTGTTGCTGGCTTTAATATTTCTTATCATCCTTATCTATTCTTTTTCAATCCAGGGATTTATCCAACGATTCATCCATCTTGAAGTCCTCTGGAAAATCATCTCAACAATTGCAGTGATCTCCTTTCCAGCGTTTATAATGGGCATGCCCTTCCCACTCGGCTTAAGGTTGGTAAGCAAGCGCGATCCTCCAAATGTGATCTGGATGTATGGAATAAATTCCAGCGGCTCGGTTCTCGCATCAATCTTGGGAATGTATATGGCCCTCCTCTACGGATTTTCAAAATCTCTTTTTCTCGGCGGGCTAATGTACGGCGCAGCTATTATTGCATTATTGACAGTTGAGAGGGTGAGAAAATGAGGCGGTCTGCTTTATTGATTTTCATACTGTTTTTTATTCTTTTGATTGCGAAAGCTGGATGGATTCTTAGTGAAACCATAGTAACGGGACACACATTTCTGCACGGCATGGAGAGACTTGAACTCAACGAAAAGCCTCCACTGCTCTGGATCGAGGTGCACGANNAGAGACTTGAACTTGAGGAAAAGCCCCCACTTCTCTGGATCGAGGTGCACGATGTCTCCCCAGGCTATGGCGAGGGAAAGCTCAGTGAAATAACCGGTGTTATCGATTTCCACCGGGATGCAGTCGATAAGATCGTTCTTTTTGTTATCCCAAACCATGGTGGACATTCACCGATCAGCGACTACCCTGAGTTTATCGATGCACTCAAGAAACTTTCTGATGACGGCTACATCCTTGGCATCCACGGTTACAGTCATGAGGGAGGGATTATTCACCCTGAGTTCAGAACAAATTTATCGGATGCAAAGCAGCTTGTCAAAGCATCGCGAGAGGAGTTTGAATCCGCAGGATTGGAGCCTCCAACGTATTTCGCCCCTCCAGGTTGGCAGGCTTCCAGGGAAGTATCATCATATCTTCGCAGCGAATTCAACTTCACTTATTACGCCTTTTTCATCGACACACCAGGCGGAACGCTTCCCTACACTTTTCATGAATACACCTGGTACGATCTTGGCTTCGGCGGGCTGGAAAAAGCAAAAAAAGATTACACAGAAACTCAAGGCATCTTCAGGCTGGTAGTCCACGTTAATGCCGCAAATTCTGATGAAAACCTGGAGTTTCTTGACCAGTTCCTGGAGTGGGTTGAAGAGGATACTTAGAATCTTGCGAGTATTAAGTGAATTTGAAAACCAAATCCTTGCCAAGCAGATAATAGAACCGGGCGCGGCTATAATTGTACGCATTCCATTTGTCGTGATATTCCAAAAACCTCGGATCACCTGAGAGAGCGTACATGTTCATCATGATTTCTACGTGAAGCGCATGATAGCTTTCTGTGCTCGGATAGCCTTCCATGTCATAGTAGGTCCAGCTTCCGAAATCAAAATCAGCAAGATGACGAAGCATTTCCTCGGTTCCAGATTCGAAGAGTTCTCTTGCTTCATCATCTCCAGTTGCATTGTAATAATGGTATAGGCCATCCAGAGCAAAGTAGAATCCGTTGAGCACCTGGGGAGGACTTTCACAGGCGTATTCAGCGAACCAATAGCCGTCATCCTTAGGATCAATATAGAGCACTCCGCCCTCGCTGATCTCAACCGTGAATGAATTCTTGACCATCCCGGCAAGGACGAGGTAGTCTTCATCATCTGTAAGCTCATAAGCATGGATGAAATCCTTAAGTGCAAGCCCCTGAGCCATTGCCGAAACCCAACCTTCATGGCAGCCGTAAAAGGGATATTCAAAATCAGAAGCAAAGACGACAAAATCTCCAGTTTCCCTTCTGTTCTCCTCGAGCCAATCCACGTTGTTAAGGAATTTTTTGTGATACTCAGGATCACCGGTTTCCATGTAATAGGTGTAGTATTTATGAGCCCGCTCTGCAACAGTCACCGGATATCTCCTCTCTCCCACATATCGGCCCATAAGCCAACCGTAATCTACAACCGGTATTCCGTCGGAGTCCTCTGTCACTTCATAGGGTGAAGAGTCGATAAATTTGAGTAAAAAAATCACTACCACTATCATGACGAACAAAAGCGGCAGGACTCGTCTCATGTAAATCAAATTGAACCCATGGATTGATAAAGTTATAGAGGGATTTTATGATGTTATTGAAAATGTGGATAGATTTTAAAAATTTTCCAGGAGTTCCATAATTTTATTTTTTGTGGTGTTCGTTATAGTGTCCACCGACCTAACGACAGTTTCACCCGTATTTCTCACTGTTTGAGAGTAGATTGTTCCTATGATAACTGCAGCAACAATAACTCCTCCCACTATCAGTATATATTCTATTGCTGCTTGTCCTCTTTGCTCTCGAAGAAACCTCATATTTAACGCACCGTCCTGAATAACCGTGTTCTATTGTTTAAAAATCTTTTCTATTTGGGCGGAGTTTTGTATTCTAGCTTCTGAAACTCCCTTTCACAATTGAACTCAACGGCTCAAGCTTTATATTCTAAGGATTTTTATAAAACATTAATGTTGTAGGGAAATGAGGGCGTGAATTAACATGAATGGATGGTGGTTTTAACGGCTGTTGGTTTGTTAACCAAGATGCCTGCGGGTGGGATATTTATAGTGGTGGCTTGGATAGTTACATTGATCCTTATTTTCTGGCTTGTGTATAAACAAATGTCAACAAGGAAGAACAAAACCAAGCCAAAAAAATAATTGTCCAATTCAAAACCAGCCTTAATACCAAATCTCCACGTTTAATAAACACTTCAATCTTCTTCTCAGGATAAGATCACTTTCCAAGCGGCTTAAAATAGATATGTATCCAAAAATACCCAAAGATGCTACCTTAAACTATATCCTTACATATTAATAATTACAATACATGGGGTGATAAAATGGTTGAAAATCTAAAGAGTGGAGAAAAAATCGAGAGTTTGGGTGATTTTTCACTTGCGATTATGATCGGCCTAGCCGTCTTCATAGGGGACTTTATACTCAGACACATCTAGTTCATCCGTTCCTCCTAAAACCCCCACACCTCCAATAGATTCAACATAATAACCCTCTCCACCAGAGGCAAATAATAATCTTGAAAAAATAGACAACTAGTGAAAAACTGACACTTATACGTTAAATATCGTAACTGAAGAAGAAGTTAGGTTGATTCGTATTATCCGAGTTTTTCTTTGAGCTCCTTTATCTCATTTTTAAGCTCAAGCATCTTTACTTCCCTATCCACTGTATGTTTTTGCCATTTTTCATAGTCATTTTTCAATTTCTTTTCCAATTTACTCTTATAAATTGCTATCTCGATTGCGGCATGAAGTTCATTGTCCCTAAACGGTTTGATTAAATAACTGAACGGCTCAGTTATCTTTGCCCTCTCAAGAAACTTTTTATCTACATGTCCAGTGAGATAAATAACTGGAATATTAAATTGAGACCGAATTTGGCTGGCCGCTTTTATCCCGTCCATTTTCCCTTCAAGTACAATATCCATTAACTCCAGGTCAGGTTCTTTAAATCCTGACATTTTAATCGAATCTTCCCCAGTGGACACTGCTGCCGAAACTTCATGCCCTAAATTTTTTAGACTCGATTGAATAATATTAGAAAGCAACTTAGAATCTTCAACGACCAATACGTTTGCCATTGTAAATCAATCCCTGTAAATTATAAGGAACCAGTGTAAGATATATGTTTCCTTACCATATTTGGGCAATTTCTCATCAGGCGTTATTGGTAATATGCCTTAACTTATTTATAAAACCTTATGGATTTAAGGGTTCTTTCCATGAAATCTCGATATAATAACCTTTATTAAAAACCCCATAAGGGTTTTTGTAAAAAAAAGGCTTGTAAATAGCCCGGGGCGGATTCGAACCGCCGTTACCGGCTCCAAAGGCCAGTATGCTTGACCACTACACTACCGGGCTGTAGTTTTATTTCATGGTTTTGATGGGCTTGTGGCTTTAAATGTTTTAGCTTGCTATGTGGATGGATGTTTTTGGATGCTTCTCTTAGGTTTTTTATTTATAATGTTAAATTTATATCTCCAGCCAATGGGAAAAAACATCTTTGCAATTGTGGTTCTTTTCTTTGGCTTGGCATCAGCTGCCGGTTGTCTAGATCTTGCAGTCCAAAATAAGGTGATGGTTCCGTCAGAGCTTTTATGGGAATTTAACACTAGCGGGTTTATCATCTCAACTCCTTTTGCTGCGGGGGACGCGGTTTTTTTGGGTTCAGGAGACAGGCAGCTTTATTCTGTTGACTCAGCGACTGGTGATTTGTTGTGGGCCTTTGAGTCTGGTGGTCCGATCTACTCTTCCCCGCTTGCAGAAGATGACATTGTATATGTGGGCTCTCACGATGAAAACCTCTATGCATTGAAAGAAGCTGATGGGACTGTCGCGTGGAGGGTGAGAACCGAAGGCCCTGTCTATGCATCTCCTGCGGTTTCAGAAAGTACTGTTTATTTTGGCTCCACAGACAACAACCTATACGCTGTTGACAAGGGTAATGGGTCTTTGAAGTGGAGGTTCAAAACAGGAGCGCTCATCGTTACGTCCCCCCTAATTTCCGAGGGAGTGGTTATTACCGGGTCCTGCGATGACAACATCTACGGCCTTGACAAGGAGACTGGCAGGCAGTTGTGGATGGTCGAAACAGAAGGTGCTGTGGTTTCATCGCCTGTTGCTTCAGATGGTGTGGTCTATCTAGGTTCTCACGACCATTTTCTCTATGCAATCCGTGCGGATTCAGGTGAAGTGCTCTGGAAGTTTGAGACCGGAAGTTATGTTCAGTCGTCACCTGTCATCCACAGAGACAGGGTTTTCTTCGGCTCCGACGATGGCAACCTTTATGCCGTCGGTAAGGATAGCGGTGAACCTATCTGGAGCTTTGATTCTGGATCTGAGGTTTTTTCATCACCATTCGTTCATGGGGGAGTTGTGTACTTTGGAGCTGGAAACACAGCCTATGGACTGGATGTTGAGGATGGAAGTCTGCTCTGGAGCTTCGAGACAAACGATACAATCTATTCCTCCCCGCGCGTGAATCGAGATACTTTATTTATTGCATCATATGACCGGGCTCTTTACGCATTCAAACTAGGCTCATAAAATCCTGTTTACGCACTCGCTACCGTATGGGCCGAGCCTATGACCATCGAATTCAACGTAATAGCAGTTTTTGATCCGCACTCCGCACCTCCTGCAGGCTGATTCGCAGTCTACCCGGCGTATCTTCGGCTTTGG
>JABAOE010000528.1_pt6 | contig 22588 bp, 19 predicted proteins | sample 7062141 | NCBI WGS metagenome assembly JABAOE01 (sample SAMN14538627, study PRJNA623070) | marine sediment metagenome | biome: marine biome [ENVO:00000428]; feature: marine pelagic biome [ENVO:01000023]; material: deep marine sediment [ENVO:00002113] | place: India: Gulf of Khambhat ... | reverse complement strand
TACGGAATCGAACTTGGCGCTGATGGCAAAACCGCTTTCGTCAATCTCCTCGGGCGCAGGTCGGAAAAAGGCGAAGCGGTGGTGGCCGAGCCCATGCTGGCGGAAATTGATCTCGATAACGGCCGCATCCTGCGCAGTATCGAAGTGCCGTGGGGTTCGGCAACACTGACCTCGGTAAAGAATGCCAGCAGTATCTATGTCATCGGCAAAGACATCGTCAAGGTCGACGTGTCCGGCAAGGAAATGAAAGTCACCGGTACCTATCCCATGTTCGAGAAACAGTGGAACTTCCTGCCGTTCTGGGCTTACACGATGGAGAATGGCGGTGTCTTCATGGCCAACTACTACACGCCGGAAATCATGGGGCTGCTGTCCATCGATACGCACACCGGCGAGATCGTGGACACGCCGCTCGATGGTCCGCCGGTTTTTGCCTACAGCGTCATTCGCGCACCGGACAACCAGAAAGCGTATGCGGTCATGGATGAGCTCACGGTCATCGATCTGCAGACCCGCACGTACGGGCCAATCGTTCCCGTGCCTACCGGCACCTGTTACGGCATCAATGTCTCGAGCGACGGCAAGAAGATCTACGTTGCGGGCGCCGGTTCGATGACAACCGTTTTCTCGGCAGAGAGCCTGAAGCCGATCAAGGTCCTGCAGATGGCAACGGATGGCATGGATCTCAAGCGCCTGACATTTTAGGGTTGCCGATGGAATACGGCCTGCGCATCGCCACGGCGGACAGCACGCTCAAGAGTCCCACAGAATTCTGTGATGCCGAGCTTCGGAAGTTGTGCCCGGATGCGCCATTGACGTCACTTTATTTCGGGACGGAATTCTGCCAGGAGTTGTTGCCAGCTATCCGCGAGACCGAAGCCTTCTGCGATTATTGCGCTGAGCATGAGCTCGAGGCCGTATTGCTCACACCGGTAGTTACGCACAAGGGTCTCAGCCGCCTGGAACGCTTGCTTGACGGCCTTAGCACTCGTGGTTTGTTTCCCGCCGTCGTATTTAACGATTGGGGCGTTGTCGAACTCCTGCGAACAAAGCACCCGTCCTTTCCCAGACGCATGGGCCGCCTGATGAACCGGGGACTGAGGGACCCGAGGCTCGAGATGCGGCCTCTGGGGCGCGCCGGTGAGGATACGGAACGGGGTGCGGGAATCAGGAAACTCGCTTCCTCCCTCGGCGTAACCGCGGTGGAAACGGATGCCGACCTGGAACCGGGCTATCTGGGCGCCGGCGGCAACGGACTCGAACGCGCACTACACGTGCCGTTCACCTTCGTGGCTTCGGGAAGAAACTGCCTGGAAAAAGCCGCTGCGGCGCCGGCAAGCAAAGGAGTATTCACCCACGGCCTGACCTCGGGCTGTCATGCCCCGTGCCGCGGCGTCTGCAGGAAGGAGTATCGCCAGGATACGCAAAAACAAATGTGGCGCGCGGGGAATACAGTGTTCTTCGAGGCACCAGCGGAGTGGATCGCGCGCCACGTCGCGCTCGCCGACCGGATCGTGTTTCACGAAACGCCCATGCCATGAAAATCCTGTCGCCGATTCGCAGTGTCAATGAGGTCGTTCCGTTGAAGACTGCCGGCGCCGATGAGTTCTACTGCGGACTGCTCCCGCCCGGGTGGACAGAAAAGTTCGGAGCGGCCTGGGCAAATCGCAGAGACCCGAAGTCGGCAGGCGTGGCAGACGAAGAGGCACTGCGAGACATCATTTCAGCGGCCGAATCAGCGCCCGTATTTGTCACCCTGAACTCACCGCATTATCCGCCCGGAGCGGTGAAGATGCTGGCGGATTACGGCAGCCGGCTGTTGCAGGATATGGGTGTCCGCGCCCTGATCGTCGCCGACATGGATCTGCTGCTGGCGCTGATCGAACGCGGCCATGCAGCGAATCTGCACCTCTCCAGCCTCGCGACCTCGACCAATGCGGCCAGCGCGCGGTTCTTCAGAGCGCTCGGTATTTCCAGGATCATCCTGCCGAGACACCTGACGCTCGCGGAAATCGAAAGCTGCGTTATCGATGGCATGGGTTTCGAGGCATTCCTTATTAATGACGGTTGTGTTTTCGAGGAGGGCCTGTGCGCGACTACGCATGATGCCGGGACATTTTGCATGGCCGATGGCGAAGGCCTGACAGACATGCCTGCCGGGATACTGGACCGGTACGCCTTCTGGAAGTGGGTACAGAACAACTGTGGATGTTGCAGCAGCCGGGGCTTCCCGGTGGGACCCTGTGCCTTGTGCGCTATTCCGAGACTGCAGGCCGCGGGCATCGGCAGCCTGAAAGTCGTCGGGCGCGAAGCTTCGCTCGAGCGCAAGGTCGCCTCGGTCAAACTGGCCGACCTGGCGAGGGACATCGCCCGCGATGGCGGCGGACCGGAAAGCATACGCGAGGCAATCATTGTCGTTCGCGGTGCCGCTTCGCTTTGCGAGCAAACGCATGCCTGCTACTACCCGGATCTCTGGAACGAACAGGGCGTGGCACAGAAAGCGGCCGGTAGCTCGTTATGAAAGACGGCAGCCCGAGTCCGTTAAAGCTCTTCAGCGGGCATCTCAAGCAGCGTAAAAAAACCCTGGCAACCCTGTTCCTGCTGGGGCTCGTCGGCTCCGCCACTTCCTTATCGTCCCCGTTGATCGGCAAGGCTTTTATCGACGCCGTGGTCGAGCGCGGCGACTATGGTGTGATTCCGATCATCGCGGCGGCGCTTGTGGTGCTGGCGCTCGCCGACGTCATTATCGGTTTCGTATCGCGGTACGTGCACGCAAGACTTTCCGCCGGCATCCTGGTTGAAATCCGGCAAAGACTTCTTCGCCATTGCCTGTATGCGCGGATCGAGGGAGTGGAACGATTCCGCCACGGTGACCTGCTGAGTCGCTTCGGTACCGACATACCCAAAATCCAGGCGTTGCTGGTGGACGGCCTGATCGGCTTTCTGCACAACCTGCTGTTTCTACTGCTATGCGCCGCAATCCTGATATATCTCTCTCCCTTACTGGCACTGTGGAGTTACCTGGGGCTGGCCGTCGCCCTGGCCATAACGGCGGCTTTTCGTCCTGCGATCGAAACCGGAACACGCAGGATTCGGGAAAAGATGGCTGACCTGTCCCATTTCCTGTCTGAACGGCTCGGGGCGCTTCGCGGCATCCGGTTTCACAGGACGGAAACCCGGGAACTGGAAACGTTCGGTGCCTTGAACAATCAACTGGTGCGGCGGGTGCTGGGCTTTCAAATGACGGAGTCGGCGGCGACCCAGCTGCCGGGCCTGGTGCTTTCATTCAGCCTCGCCTGGATCTACCTGCTCGGCGGCGGCCAGTTACAAAGCGGTGCAATAGGGCTCGGTACTTTTGTTGCCTTCGTTCTCTACCAGGGCCGGCTCTTCGGACCCGCGTCCGGGCTTCTGGGGTTGGTCAAGTCGCTCCAGGAAGCCCGCGTCAGTATTGACCGCGTCGCAGAAATCCTCGGCGACGCGGAGGTTTCGGGACGGACTGATTACAGGGAGGCCGCCGACGAAGCCGCGATTCGCCTGGAGAAGGTCACGTTCGCGTACGACGATCACGCGCCTGTGCTTAGCGAGCTCGACCTTCGGCTGGCGCCGGGGGAGAAGGTTGCGGTGTTTGGCCTGTCGGGCACCGGAAAATCCACTTTGGTGCAACTCCTTTTCGGACTTCGCAAACCCCATAACGGAAAAGTGAAAATCGGTGCCGGCAGGAAGGGCGCCCACCCTCACGATTCGCTTGGATACGCTTCATCGGATCCTTTCCTGCTGCACGCCAGTGTCAGGGAAAACCTCTGTTACGGAAATCCGGATGTCTCTACCGATGCGATGGCCGAGGCCGCCAGGCTGGCGGAGGCGAACAAGTTCATCTTGTCTTTGCCGGAAGGTTTCGAGACGGTCATCGGCGGGCGCGGCCATACCCTTTCGGACGGTCAGCGCCAGCGGCTCGGGCTTGCACGCCTGTTCCTGCTCGACCCGGATGTACTGGTTCTGGACGAAGCGTTTTCGGCGATGGATCCGGAAACAGAAAGTCGTGTGCGCGCTAACCTCTTTGACACCTTTGCTGACCGCGCCGTCCTGGCCATCAGCCACCGGCTGAGCGGGCTCGAACAATTCGACCGTCTGCTGCTGATGCAGGAAGGGCAGTTACACGAGGTCAGCAGGGAAGAATTGTTCGCATATTTCGATCTGCACAGTTCACAGGAAGAGCAACAGCTGGAGACATAGAAAATTTTTGCGAAGCCTCATACGTGGAGTCTTGCTGTGTCCCGACCGGGAATGAATATCATTGGTCAAGCGGCGAAAAACCTGCTCATCGGTATCGTCGACACGGGTATCAACCCGTGGCATTCCCACGTACGCGGCGACGTGCGGGGGTACCGGATCTTTGTGAACAGCGACGGGAGAATTTGCGAGGACGGTGAGTTTCACGACCCGGTGGGTCACGGTACCGCAGTGGCGGGAGTATTGCGGGAAGCCCTCCCCGAAGCCGCCTTCATTGCCATACGCGTTTTTGAACGCGACCTCACCACCTATCCCTCGCTGGTTGCCAGGGGCATCTTGCGTGCTGCCGCAGCGGGCTGCGACGTTATCAATCTGAGTTTAGCTTTACCGCCAAGCTCCGAAGCCGGGCTTATCGCCGACGCATGTGTCTCTGCACAGCAAGCGGGAGCTGCGCTGGTTGCAGCAGGACATCCGGACTACCCGGATTTGCTGCCGGCTTCTCTGCCAGGCGTTTACGGTGTTATCTCCGATGATGAACTCGAAGTTGACGAGATAGAAATGCAGGGTGGAGGGCCGTATCCGTGCCGTGCACGAGGCCTGCCGCGAGACCTGGACAATCTGCCACCCGAAGCTAACCTCTCGGGGCATTCGCTTGCCTGTGCGCGGGTAGCCGCTCACGTGGCGCTTGCAGCTCGATTACCGTGAAACAAAATGGTGTACGCATAGTCATATTTGAACAACAACACGAAGACGGGGGTGACGCATGATTTCCTTTCGGGTGAACACCGCGGACGTTAGGTTCGACGGAGATGCGACGACGCCGCTACTCTGGGTGCTGCGAGATCAACTGAATCTCACCGGTACCAAGTTCGGTTGCGGCATTGGCCAGTGTGGTGCCTGTACCGTGCACGTCGATGGCCGGGCACAGCGCAGTTGCCTGACACCCGTATCCGCGATCAGTGGAAAGACGATTACGACTATCGAAGGCCTCGCGACGAGCGATGAAACGCTGCATCCCGTGCAGGTCGCCTGGCTCGAACACGACGTACCGCAATGCGGCTACTGCCAGGCGGGGCAGATCATGGCGACGGCAGATCTGTTACAGCGTATACCCAAGCCGACCGATGCGGACATCGACGCCGAGCTGACTAACCTGTGCCGCTGCGGTACCTACGCGCGAATCCGTAAGGCAATTCACAGGGCTGCCGAATTGCAGTCCGCAGGAGGCAACAATGAACGCTAATGCTTCCGAAGTATCGCCGGCGATCTCACGCCGCGATTTCATTGTTGCCGGCAGCAGCATTACGGGCGCTCTCGTGCTGGGCATCCCGCTTGCGGATGCGACGGCCACTGATGCACCCGAAGTCCGGCAGCTCGGCTACTTTATCGAAATCACCGCAGACGGTGACGTCATCATCGGCACCAACCAGCCGGAAATCGGCCAGGGATTGCGCACGGCGCTGCCCATGCTGGTGGCCGAAGAACTGGATGTCGAGTGGGACAAGGTCAGCATCCGGCCGATGCCGCTCGGCATCGTCAGGACAGCGGATGGCTATGCCTGGAAATATGGCGGGCAGGGCGTCGGCGGCAGTACCGGACTGACCGGGAACTGGGAATTCATGCGCGAGGTCGGGGCGACGGCGCGTCAGCAACTCATAAGAGCCGCGGCGGCGCGCTGGAACCTGTCGCCCGACAAGTGCAAGACTGAGCCCGGGTTCGTCGTCTGTACTTCGATTGGCGAGAGAATCCCGTATGCGGACCTTGTTGCCGATGCCGCAGCGCTCGGCGTGCCGGAGGAAGCGCCGCCGCTGAAGGCTGCGACCGACTATCGGATCGTCGGCCAATATCACAAGACGATCGACGCGCGCGACATCGTTACCGGGAAAGCGAAATACGGCATCGATACGCGCCAGCCGAACATGCGTTTCGCCGTGATCGCGCGCAGTCCCTGGCTGAACGGCAGGCCGACAAGCTTCGACGATTCCGGGGCGCGGAAAATAGATGGCGTTCTGGATGTGTTCGAGATCCAGGGCCCGGCCCCGGGCGAGCCTTACCAGATCCTGGCGAGCGGCGTCGCCGTCGTCGCGACCTCGACCTGGGCCGCGATCAAGGGACGTGAAGCGTTGCGGATAGAGTGGGACAAAGGCCCGAACGCGAATGACAACTCCGAGCGCTTCTGGGCCGAGAACGCGACGATGCTCGAAGGCGAAGGCCAAATCGTCGTCGATGATGGCGATTTCGTGGCCGCGATGTCGGCGTCCGACAGGATTGTCGAACATCGCTACGAGGTCCCGTTCGTCAATCACGCTCCGCTGGAACCACAAAACTGCTATGCGTTTGTAGAGGATGACCGTTGTCACATCATCGCGCCGACGCAGATGCCCGCCGGGGCATCACGCTCCGCTGCCTCGGCGACCGGTCTGGAACGCGACAAGATACGCGTCGATTTCACGCGCGTCGGCGGCGGTTTCGGCCGGCGCCTGACCAATGACTACGTGGCCGAGGCGGCGCTGATCTCCAGGGAGACCGGTTGGCCTATCCAGCTGCAATGGACCCGTGAAGATGACGTCAAACACGACTTCTATCGACCGGCCGGACTGCACGAGATGCGCGCCGGGCTGAACGCGAGCGGCGACCTCGTCGCCTGGACACAGCGCCTGGCGAGCGCCAGCAAGTACTATCGGCGGCCCAACATGCCCGATGAGAATCTCTGGCGAGCGGAGCTGTATCCCGACGATTTTCCGAAAAATATAGTGCCTAATTTCCGCCTCGAATACTTTCACAATGCGATCGGCGTGCCCCGCGGCTCCTGGCGTGCCCCGGCGCATACGGCGAACGCATTCGTCATTCAAAGCTTCATTGACGAGATCGCCCATGAGACCGGTCAGGATCCGCTGCAGCTGCGTATCGACCTGTACGGTGACGAGCGTGAGCTCGACTACAGCAATCATGGCGGGCCGACATTCAACCCGGGGCGACTCACGCGGCTGATCAAGTTCGTCGCCGAACGCATCGGATACGGCAAAGCATTAGCGCCGGGTCGTGGCATCGGTCTCGCATCGCATTTCACTTTCGGCGGCTATGCCGCGCATGCGATCGAGGTAGACGTGAGTGAGGATGGTGACCTGAGCATCGAACGCATCGTTGCCGCAATCGACTGCGGGTACGCCGTGCACCCCAACGCCGTCGAAGCACAGTTGCAGGGCGGCACGATAGACGGCATTAGCACTGCGTTGGGACTGCAGATCACGGTCAAAGACGGACAGATCCAGCAGAGTAACTTTCATGACTACCCGCTGGCGCGAATCGCGACTTTCCCCGCCCGTTTCGAGGCCCACATACTGCCGTACGACAATGTCCCGACGGGTGTCGGCGAGATCGGCATTCCGACGGCTGCACCGGCACTCACCAATGCGATCTTTGCCGCGACAGGCAAGCGGATCCGCCGGCTGCCGATCCTGGATCAGTTGAAAAGTTAGGCATTCTGCGCCGGTACGCTCACGAGGAATCGATCGACGCGAAACTTGCCGTGGCCGGAGAGCGAATAGGGGTTTTCAACGGGGGCTCCTGTATTCGGAATGCGCTATAGTTTTTGTATGACCCGCGACGCCGCAACTGCCAATCGATCAAAACCGCTGAGCGAGCTGCACCTCTTACTGACCTACGAGTGCAACTACGAGTGTGATCACTGCTTCGTGTGGGGTGCGCCGTCGCAGAGCGGCACGATGACAGTCGAGACTATCGAGCACATCCTCGATGAGGCCGAGAGGCTTGGCAGCATCAAATGGATTTACTTCGAGGGCGGCGAAGCATTTCTTTATTACAAGGCTCTTCGTAGTGGCATACGCCTGTCGAAAGAACGCGGCTTCAAAGTCGGCATTGTCAGTAATGCCTACTGGGCGACGACAGACGATGAGGCATTGAAGTGGCTGAAACCTATCGCCGCCTCGGTCGACGATCTTTCCATCAGCAGGGATGCGTATCACGGCAGTGATCAAGAGCCCGAATATACGGAGATCGCCCACCGGGTTGCGCAGCAACTGCATATCCCGACGGACTTCATCAGCGTCGCCGGACCCGAGGATGCCGACGTGTGCGGCGCGGCCGGCAAATTACCGGCCGGCGATTCCGCGGTGATGTACCGGGGGCGTGCAGCGGAACTGCTCGCATCACGTGTCAAAGCAAAGCCCTGGGAGCAATTCACCGAATGCCCCTGGGAGGAATTGCGGGAACCGCAGCGAGTGCACGTGGACGCTTTCGGCAATCTGCACATTTGCCAGGGTATTTCTATCGGAAATCTACTCGAGCGTCCGCTTGCACAAATCATGCATGATTTTGATCCGGAAGATCACCCGATCGTCGGCCCTTTGCTTGCTGGCGGCCCGGCGGAGATCGTTCGCCGATATGACCTGCCTCACGAGGCCGGGTACGCTGATCATTGCCATCTTTGCTACAGGTCACGATGCGCACTCAGAGAACGCTTTCCGGAGGTACTGACGCCGGATCAGATGTATGGCGTGAGCTAACAGAGAGTCAGGCATCCCGATCATCTTCCCGGATCGAGCAATCATGATCGGACATCGACAGTGTCACTGACTGATTGAAGGATCAGAGGTCCGATCAGGGCGAACTCAATCCCAAGCGGGTGGCAGCGCGAGCGATTGCTACGCGAGTAATCTTCTTGATGTCGCCCTGTACCAGCAACAGGCAGGGCAGGAGGATAAGAGTCAGCGGGGTGGCAAAAAGGATGCCGTATCCCATAGCCATAGCCATCGGCGCGGAGAAAGGATCGGAGCCGCCAATGCCGTACGCCATCGGCAAGAGGCCTGCCACGGTCGTCACTGTCGTCAGTAATATCGGACGAAGGCGATGCTTGGTGGCATCGACGATGATGTCGTTCCTTGGAACGCCGACCCTCTCCTCCCGCATTCGATTTGCGAGATTCACCAGTATCAGCGAGTCGTTGACGACGATGCCGACAAGCCCGATAACTCCGAGCATGGCAACGAAACCCAGTGATTGTCCGTGGATCGCGAAGGCCAGGATGACGCCAATGAGCCCAAACGGCACGGCAAACATCACGACCAGTGGCTGCAGCAGAGAGTTGAACAGCAACACCAGCACCAGGTAAATGCCAACGGCCGCTACCAAGAACGCAACGCCGAGACTGCTCATGGACTCTTCAGTCTCTTGCGTTTCGCCGCCTGCCACGATGCGCATGCCCGGCCAGTCCCGTTGTACGTTAATGGCCCCCATCACGGCATTGGTGGCCAAGAGCGGTGTCGTTCTTTCCTTGTCTATGTTTGCGGTAACCGTAACCGTCCGCTCATTGTCATAGTGGTAGATATTCGAAGGTCCCGCATCGACTCTGAAGTCCGCTACCTCCTGAAGCTTGACGAAGCGGCCAAGACGATTCGGAATGATCAGGTTGCCGAGGACGTCGACCGAACCGCGGGCTTCCTCTTCGAGAATGACGCGAAAATCGACGTCTTCATCGCCGTAGCGCACCGACGTTACGATTTCCCCATCGTAGGCCAGGCGCAGGTTCTTGGCGACGTCGGCGACATTGAGGTCCTGCTCGGCTAGGCGAATGTAATCCAGGTCGACGACAATCTGTTCCTTGCCGGTTTTGTCATCACGTTCGACGTCACTCACGCCATCGACTTCGGCGAGCCTGGCAACAACTGTATCGGCCAGTGCCTTACGTTGCGCATCGTCACTGCCGATGATTCGTAATTGTACGGGGCGGCCTACTGGGGGGCCGCCACTGTCGACGATGTATGTGAATTTCTCGTAGCCCTTGAGCTGGTCTGTCTGCGCTCTTAAGGATGCGACAATTTCGTCAGCATTGCGGTCTCGCTTTGCGAATGCGGTCAGGTACACGCCGACCAATGCCCAGTTCTCGTTCTCACCAAGGTTATAAATACCGTGTGTGCCGATGCGCGTAGTAAACGACGCAAGCTCATCACCCGGCAAGGACGCAACAATCGCTTCCACCTCTCGCAACTTTTCCGCGGTGAGGTCCAGTGAAGATCCGCTCGGCAATTCGGCCAGGATATAAAACTCGTCGGCCGATTGTGTCGGAAACAGGACAAAGTCCATATACCTCGCGGCGTACAGAAATGCAGCCGCCATGAGGCCGACGAATACGCTCACGACAACATAGCGTCTGGGCAACAGCTTGTGTAGCACAGTGCCGAAGTAGTCACGGCAGCGCTCGAACCACTGACTCTTCTTTGTCGTTTGCGGGGTGATGCCGGGATGCGCCCGCGAGATCAGGTGGGCGGGCATGATGAACAGCGTATCGGCCAGCGATACTGTCAATGCAATCAGGACGACCAGCGGAATTACGTAAATGAAATCGCCCATCATCCCACTCATGAAGAACATCGGTAAAAAAGCAAGCGCTGTGGTAATGATCGTCGTAATGACCGGTTTTGCGACCGAGTATGTGCCTTCGACAGCCGCTTCCAGCGGAGCCTTGCCCATCTCGCGGAATCGCCAGATGTTCTCGGCCACGATGATGCCGTCATCGACGATGATCCCGATCACCAGGATCATCGCACCCATCGCGATCGTGTCCAGGAAAGCACCGAATATCGGTAATGCGAATATCGTGCCGAGCAAGACGACCGGGATACTCACGGCCACCCAGAACGCGGAATGCCAGTCCAGGAATAACGTCAACATCAACATCACCAGGGCGAGGCCGATCAGTCCGTTGGAGATCACGACATTGAGCCTGTTCGTGACCAGCCTCGACTTGTCGTTGGAGTACTCGATGCTGATCCCTTCCGGCAACTGGTCCTGGCTATCCGCAACAAGCTGCTTGACCGCATCTACCGTGCGTATGATGTCGGCAGATTCCTTCTTGTAAACAACGAACGAAATGGCGGACGTACCATTCATTCGTGACAGGACCTTTGCTTGCTCGAAGTCATCACGAAGTACTGCAAGATCCTTGACGCGAATCGTCGAACCACCTTCGCTGATACGCACGATGACCTCGGCCGCCTCCATAGGGTCGGTGAATTCGGCCAGGGTCACGATGTTCCTTTCGCTGGTGTAGGATTCGAACGAGCCGCCGGTCGCGCGGATATTGCGGTTCTCGATCGCGTCGACAATTTCGTGCGAGGAAATCTGGTACCGCTCCAGCGCGTCCTGCGCGATCTCGACCTTGATCTCGCGGTCGAGGTAGCCGTACTTGGTGATGCTGCGAACGCCTGGCAAGGTCTCGAGCGCCTTCTCCGCGCGGCGCGCCACATTTCGCAGCAGCGAATATGGAACTTCGCCGGTCAGCCCGACTTCGATTACAGGAATCGCGGTAGACGTCGTTAATTCCTCGACGACCGGGTCTTCGTCAACTTCGACCGGCAGATTCGAGACCCGTGATACCGCATCCCTAATATCGGTCTTTACCTTGTTCTTGTCGCGCATGTCCCTGTCGATCCAGATGTGAACAATGGATATGTTCTCCATCGAGAATGAGGTGTACCTGTCGATGCCGTCGACCGCCTTCAACTCCTCCTCGATTTCGTTGGTGACGTTGAGTTCCACATCCTCGGGCGACGCGCCGGGATACCGGGTAGTAACCGTCATCTCGAGCAGATCCACGCTCGGAAAGTTGTCGCGCTGGATGACGGTCAGTGCGCTTACACCGAGGAACACGATCACAAACGTTAAAACGTATGCGAGCGTACGTTGATTTGCACAAAAGCGAATTGAAGCTTTCATCGGCGGCGAAACTTAATGAGAAAATTCCGCTTTGCCGAACATTCCCGGAAATAGCTTGTCCTGCTGCGGCAGCGTCGCCTCGACAACGAACTCGTGTGTCGACAAATCGCCGGAAGGAACAATCTTGGTCACAGTCGCTGCAAGTGCGAGGTCGTCGAGTGCATCGATCGTTACCGTGACCGTCTGCCCGTTGTCGATGCGGGCGATGTCCTGTTCCTTGACGCTCGTACGGAATTTCAGGGTGCTGTGATCCTCGAGAACCAGTAACGGCTCGCCCGGGGCGGTTACATCACCACTCTCGACGTTTTTCCGGATGATGACGCCGCCAAACGGTGCCCGGATCTTGGTTTCATCGAGCATGGCCCTGGCGCGGGCCGCCTCGGCCTTGGCGTTCGCAACCATCTGTTCGCCAGCCGCGACTTTATAATTGGCATCGTCGAGGTTTTCCTCGGATACAGTGGCCTGTTCCCGGAGGCTGCGGATACGTTCGGCCAGTTTCTCCTGGTGCGCCCAGTTTATCTCTTCCATTCTCACCCGGGCTTCGGCGGCTGCCAGGTTGGCGCGGAGCTCCGCATCTCCTATGTCGATAAGAACGTCTCCGGCATCGACCCAGTCACCCTCTTCGACGCTGACTGTCTTTACCCTGCCGACGATTTTTGCGGCCAAAGTGACGCTCCTGTCGGCAACGACCACGCCGGTGGACGTAGGTGGCAGTTGAGCGACACGCTCCTGGGCGATGGAAGCAGCGCCGAACACTAGGAAACAAAGGACTGGCGAGAACAATCTGTTCATATTTCTGTAACCGGCTGGTCAAATGTTGGCGGCGCCCAATGTGTTTTGCGCACCGTCTTCCAGTAGACAAGGCTGCAACGCTATCGGCTTACAAAGAATTCGGGTTGCCGCGTACGCGGCCACGGTTTTCACCTACCAGCCACCATGAGGCTGTCCCGAGATCAGGGCGGTGTGTGACGGCCGGCGGCGTGGCCGTGGGGACGTGAAAAGACAGGCACGGCAGGGCCCGGTGGAACGGCCAGAACCGCTGCTTTCAGTTCGTTCGCCCAGTTGTTACATAGCGGCCGTCGCTGAACTCACTGAAGAATGTGCCGACCAGTGGATGACGAATCGGCTCATTGCTGCCATCCGGTTCCAGGTTCCGCTCGGCCACGTAGGTTTCGTGCATGGCGTTGTGCACCAGTACCCGGTACCACGGCTTGTCTCTTGGTGGCCTCGAGCGCGCGACGGTCTCGTACCATTCATCGGACAGCATCATCTTCGGATCGACATCGACCACAACGCCGCGGTAATCAAACAACTTGTGATGTACCAGGTCGCCGACCGAGAAGATTGCTTCCGCTGTCATCTTGTTCTTCCTTCGGAAATACTCATTAAAGAATAGCGACGATCAGGTACCGCAAACCGGCTGCTGCTGCGTGATGCAGTGAATGCCGCCACCTCCCAGCGCGATGTCCGAGATATTGATCTGTACGATCTCCCTGTCCGGAAATAGTGTGGCGAGCTGATTGCGGGCATCCTGGTCACGATCGATGCCGAAGCCCGGCATGACGATCGCGCCGTTGGCGATATAGAAATTAATGTAAGAACACGCGAAGATTTCGCTGCGACGCTCTGCCTCGTATGCTTCTTCTATCGTGACAACATCGAATGCCTTGCCGTTCGCATCCTTCGCGTTACGCACGGCATCCAGGTTGGCCTGCATGTTGTCGTAACGTGCCGTTCCCTTTGCCGGACAGATTTCGACGAGCACCTTGCCGGGTTCCAGGAAACAGGCGATGCCGTCGACGTGGCCATCCGTTTCGATATCGTCCGGATCGCCGGGTAGCCAGACGACGTTGTCCACACCGAGCGCATTACACAGCGCTTCAGCCGCTTCCTCCTTCGTCAATCCGGGATTGCGGTTGTCATTCAGAATACATTGCTCGGTCGTCAGCACCGTGCCGCAACCATCGACGTGCAGGCCACCGCCTTCCATGAAAACGGCCGAGGAAAATGTCCGTATGCCGAGATACTCGGCGAGCCTGTGGCCGAGCGCCGCATCCTTGCCCCAGGGCTCGTGCTTCTGTCCCCAGGCGTTGAAATGAAAAATCGACGCGGCCAGCTCACCGGCGTCGTTGACGACGAAGATCGGTCCATTATCGCGCGTCCAGGAATCATCGATCTCGACCCGCAATATCGCGACCTTCTCGCCACACAGCTTGCGCGCCGTATCGGCATCGCCCGGCCGTGCGAGCATCGTCAGCGGTTCGAACTGGCTGATCGCATTCGCGACGTTCGCATACGCCTGCTGGGTCGCAGGGAGATTATCGCCCCACATGTCGCTGCGGTAGGGCCAGGCCATCCAGCAGCGTTCGTGCCGTTCCCATTCGGCCGGCATGTAAAAACCCGCCGATTTTGCGGTCGGTAAGGCGTCGCCCGTCATGTGCCCGCGGCTTCGCCGCCGAGGCTCAGCACCCCGCCGTACAAATCAGGCCGGCGATCGCGAAACAGGCCCCAGGCCGTCCTTTCCTTTCGCATCATGCCGAGATCGAGTTCGGCCGTAATGATGTCCTGGCTGTCGCGATCTGTTTCGACCAGCTTTGCGCCGGTATGGTCGGTAATGAAGGAGCTGCCGTAAAACGTCACGTCGCAGGACTCGCCTTTTTCGAGCCCGATCCTGTTCGACGCAACCACCGGCACGCAATTGGCTGCGGCATGTCCCTGCATCACTCGTTGCCAGTGACCACAGGAGTCCATATCCGGATAACCCGGTTCCGACCCTATTGCGGTCGGGTACAGCAGCGCTTCTGCACCGGCGAGAACCATGCTGCGGGCCGCCTCGGGAAACCACTGATCCCAGCAGATCGCGACGCCGATGCAGGCATATTTAGTTTGCCAGGCGCGAAAGCCGGTGTCGCCCGGGCTGAAATAGAATTTCTCCTGGTACCCCGGCGAGTCGGGTATGTGAGATTTGCGATACATGCCGAGCAGTTCACCGTCGGCGTCGACGATGCCGATCGAATTGAAATAGTTGTTGTTGGCCCGTTCGAAGAAACTGATCGGCAGTACCACGGACAATTCCTTTGCCAGCGCGCGAAACCGATTGAGCAGCTCATTGTCGTTCGCGTCGTGTGCCAGTTCGAAATAAGCGCTGTCCTGGTCCTTGCAGAAATAAGGTGTCTCAAAGAGTTCCTGCAACAAAATTATCTGCGCGCCTTTTTTTGCCGCATCGCGCACCTGCTTTTCTGCGAGCGCGATGTTCGCGCCGCTATCTGAACCGCAGGCCATCTGCATCGCCGCAAAAGTTACGGTGCTCATCGAATCTCCGAATAAGTTGGCCGGATCGGCATTATGCGCGGTAGCATACGCCCGATGTCAACTTTGAGGCGACGATATGCAGGGTGACGCGATCCGTATTACCCGCCTGGCAGTCCTGGGCTCTATTTCGATATCGCCTCTGCTCATCCTTCCGACAATGGTCGGTGCGCTCGTCGACTATGCGGATTTCACAGAATCGCAGGCCGGCTGGGTTGCCGCGGTCGGCTCGGCGGGAAACGCCCTGGCTGCGATCATGATCGGCCTGCGCATCCGCCACCTCGACCCGCGTAAACTGGCTGTCGCCGGGATGATCGCACTGGGGACCTTCGATGCGCTTTCGATGCTGGTTGCCGACGTCCCGGTGTGGCTGTTTCTCGCGTTTCGCGCATTGTCCGGACTGGGCGGCGCGACGGCATACGCCGCCGTGATGGCAAGCTACGCGGCGATGCCGAACTCCGAACGGGGTTATGGCGTGTTCGTGGTGCTCCAGTTCGCCTTGAGTGCTTTGGGGCTGTACTTGCTACCGCTGGCGCTGCCCACGATCGAGGCGACCGGCATGTACCTGGGCCTTGCCATTGCCGCGGCATTCGGCCTGACACAGACGTCACCCGTTATCAGCCGCACGCCTGAAACGGAAGACGCAGCAATCGAAATTCACATGCTGATCAGACCGGCGGCTATTCTGGTCATGCTGGGCATCGGACTGTTCGAGACCGCCAACAACATGCATTTCACCTATGCGGAACGCATCGGTGTGAATTTTGCGCTGTCCGACGAGCGCATCGGAGAGATTCTCGGCGCTGCGACTCTGCTCGGCATTCCCGCGGCATTTGCCGTCGTCTGGATCGGCGATCGCTACGGAGAAGTCAGGCCGATAATGGCGGCACTGGTCCTGGCGATTATCGGGCTTCTGATACTTCTGGACGGATCCGGCACGATGATTTACACCGTGGCAATGAGCGCGCTCAGTGTCGCCTGGGCATTCGGCCTGCCGTACTTCCAGGCCTATGCAGCGCGGCTCGACCCCGGCGGCAGCGTCGTTGTTACGGCCGGCTTTTTCACTGCAGTGGGAACGGCAGTGGGACCTGCACTCGCCGCAACGTTGGTGGCACCGAATGACTATTCGAAGGTTTTGCTGGTCGCGGCCGTCATCTATGCGATCACCGCTTGCCTGATGATTGCCGCGAACCGCTTTGCCGCGAGAGAGTGATGACCGTCGGGGATGATCCCCGGTTCGCGTCAAGGCATTGCACTTCGCAACTCAGTCTTCGACCCGATTTTGCTCGTGGCTTTCGATCAGCAGGATCCGGCAGTCGCAGCGGCTCAGGTGCGTGTAAATTGGCCGCTTTTTGATAACGGACGGGGCGATCAGGACATTCTGTGCCGTGCCGACGAGCGCCTCGATCCGTTCCCGGTCGGATTCTGGAAGTACCTCGAAGGCGAGCGCGAGTTTGGCCTCTTCGGCGAGCTTCTGCATCCGTTCCTGCATTCGGGCTATTGCTTCCTTGTTGAGTTGCTCCGCGCGTTGCACGGTGAAGTCTGCCGCCGCACCGCTGACCCGCGAGATTTCGCGGGTGAATGGAAGGCTTGCTGCGCGGCGCCAGCGGTCGTCATCCATGAAAAGCGCCATGAGTTCGGCGGGTGATTCGCTCATGAGGTTCATCGCCTCGCGCCAAAGCTCCGGCAAGGGGCTCGACTCGGTAATCGCGATCACGACTCGCCGCATGGTGTCACTCTTCTTCATCTTCCTCTTCATCATCTTTCTCGGCATGCTTCTTGCGCAGCATTGCATACCTGACCAGCTGCTCTTCCACCTTGCCATTGACACTGTCGGGTGGAAAGTTGCCTTGCTCGTCCCGTTGGCCGGCTTCAGTGCCGGTGATAATGGTTATAGCCTCATCAATGTTCTGCACGGCGTAGACGCTGAACTGCCCTTCTTGCACCGCTTCGACCACTTCCTCGCGCAACATCAGGTGCTTGACGTTCTCCCGTGGAATTATGACACCGTGTGAACCGTCCAGCCCTCTGGTTTTGCATACCTCGTAAAAGCCTTCGATTTTCTCGTTGATTCCGCCGACGACCTGTACTCGCCCGTGCTGGTTTATGGAGCCGGTTACGGCCAGGTTCTGCTTTATGGGTACGCCCGACAGTGACGACATCAGGGCGCACAGCTCGGCGACCGAGGCGCTGTCGCCTTCGACGCCACCATAGGACTGCTCGAACACGACGCTGCCGTGCATCGACAGTGGTTGCTCGGGCGCGTAGCGGGAGGACAGCGCCGATGACAGGATCATCATTCCCTTCGAGTGGATCGCGCCGCCCAGTTCGACCTCACGTTCGATATCCACGACATCGCCGGTGCCGATCCTGGTCGTGGCGGTAATTCGCATCGGATGGCCGAAGCTGAATTCGCCGAGATCGACCACCGACAGCCCGTTAACCTGTCCGACTTTTTCGCCTGACGTATCGATCAGCAATGTGTCGCGCTTGATAGCATCTACAATCTTCTTCTGTACGCGATCGAGCCTGTGATCCCGTTGCCTGATGGCCTTGACGACATCGTCGACGTCGACCGTATCCGCGTTCCGCCGTTGTGCCCAGTAGTCCGCCTGTATGAGCAGGTCGTCAAGCGAACGCATGTGCATGGAGAGCCGCTCGCCATCTTCGGCATGCCTCGCGCGTTGTTCGATGACGCGCTGAATGGCCGGTTTGCTGAAGGACAACAGTTTGTGGTCCTTGACCCGGGTGGCGATCAGCAAGGCATAGTCATTGACATTCTGATCCGTGCGTTCGAGTTCGTCATCGAGGTCAGCCGCGACACTGAACAGGTCATTGAATTCATGGTCGTAAGTGGAAAGCAGGTAGTACAACCAGCGCTCACCGATCAACACGATCTTTATATCCAGCGGAATCGGTTCGGGCCTTAAGGTAGTAGTGCTTACAAACCCGTAAGTTTCGCCCGGCGACTCAATACGTACGCACTTGGCGAACAATGCCTGCTTCAACGCCTCCCATACGAATGGGCGAGTGAGTAATCGGTGGATGTCGAGAATCAGGTAACCACCATTGGCCTGATGCAGAGCGCCCGAACGAATCATGCGGAAGTCGGTCACCAGCGCACCCATTTCGGCGCGGTGCTCTATCTTGCCGATGATGTTCGGATAACTCGGGTTGGTTTCGTAGACGATCGGCGCTGTCGCGTCTTTTTCATTGCTGACGACGAGGTTGATTTCGTACTTGCTGAACAGGCGTGACGGATCACGCGACAGGAACGGAAGCGACGGGGTCTCCGATTGCATGAAGTCCTCGGCGTTATCGATGATGTCCTGCTGCACCGCATCGAGATAGCTGCCGACACCGGGTACGTCCTCATACTTCTTGCGCAGTTCCGAGAGCAAAACGCCGACGGCGTGCGTGGTTACCTCCTGGTTCAGCTTCTTGACCCTTTCGCGGTGCCGTTTTCGAAGCTTTGGCATTTCCTCGATCCGGGCTTGCAGCTCTTCGCTCAGCTCGTGGATGCTAGCCTGAATTTTCTTGCGCTCGCCATTCGGCAAATCGGCAAATTCCTGGTCGCTCAGGACCTCGTCGTCCCTGACCGGTGCGAGTACCACGCCGGTTGGAGTCTGCAAGACCGCGATACCGCTCTTCGCAGCCTTTTTGTCGAGAGATTTCCACTGGTCCTGGACTTCTTTTTGCGTGACCTCTTCCAGCGCCTTGAGCTGGTTACGGTAATCCTCGTCATCGAATGCCGCCGGGATAGCGATGCGCATTTCGTCGATGAGATCCTGCATGTCATCGCGATACTCCGAGCCCCTGCCAGCCGGAAAGCACAATGTGCGCGGCCGTTCGGAGTCGGCGAAGTTGTTGACGTAGCACCAGTCGCTCGGTGGGCCTTTCTCCACCGCCAGCTCTTTGGCGAGGTCTTCAGCCAGTCCATGCCGGTGACTGCCGTTCGGACCGAGGACAAAGAGATTGTAGCCATCGCGGGGTATCCGAATGCCGAATTCGATGGCATCGATTGCGCGCTGTTGCCCGAGATACGGCTTGCCCGCCGGCAATTGGTCGCTGCGCTCGAAGTCGAGCGCAAGCGCATCGCAGGCGGCGCGCAGGTCGACGGGGGGGACGCTGAAAGCGCTGCTCAGATCTTCAGTCATGGCGCGTCATTCTGATAAAAAAGCACCTCTGTTGACTATCACAGCATAGTAGATGCTCTGAGTTACATAGGGATTACCCGAATACCGGGCTCGCTATTGCCATGATCTAATATTTGCCATGGCACGGCTGCACCACAAGCTTGCGCAGGTAGACAGGGCCGGCCCCCAACGCTGGATTTCATCGAACGTCGCTGGTATCGCCGTTTCTGCAATCAAGGAAATGTCGATACTCAGTGCCCGGATGCCCGACGCCGCGTCGCTGGCCTGGGGATTGCCGTCCTTCAGGACGCCGCGAAACATCCGCGAGGCGATCCAGGAGGCGCTCGACAACGACCCGGATATCGGCAAATACACGCTGCCGGACGGGCTGCCGGAACTGCGGGCAGCGGTCGCCGAGGAGCACCGGCGCAGTACCGGCGTTGCCGTGGATGCAGACAGAAACGTAATGATCTCTGCCGGTAACATGCAGGCATTGAACGCCGTATTGCATACGATCATTGACAGAGACGACGAGATAATCCTGACCGATCCGGGTTTCGCGTCGCACTTCCTGCAAGTCCGGCTTTGCGGCGGCAGGCCGGTCTCCTGGCCGCTGGATGAGTCCCGCGGATGGGCGCTCGATGTGGACGCGTTGCCCGCACTGATCACCGGCAAGACCAAGGCAATACTGCTGGTTTCACCATCGAATCCGACAGGCAGCGTTTTCGAGGAAGAGGAGCTGCGGCAGGTCGTCGACGTCGCGGCCGAGCATGATCTCCTGGTCTTGCTCGATGATCCTTACAGTTTTCTCACTTATGAAAACGATGGCAACTGTTTCAATCTTGCTGCTGTCGACATGCACCGGGATCACATCGTCTATTGTTTCACGTTTTCCAAGAGCTTCGCGATGAGCGGTTGGCGGGTCGGCTACATGATATTGCCGGAGCCGATCAAGAAACAGGTCATAAAGGTGCATGATGCAACCATCATCTGCACGCCGCGGATATCACAGGTCGCGGCGCTTGCTGCGCTCAAGGGAGATCGCGAACCGATGCACGAGTTCAAGCGCGTCCTGGATGAGCGCCGGCGCCTGATCTGCGAAAGGCTGGACCGGGTAGATCACGTGTTCGATTACATACGGCCGCGTGGCGCGTACTATGTCTTCCCGAAGATACTCGCCAAACACCAAAATTCGGTGGAATTTTCGATGCGCCTGCTTGAAGAAGCGAAAGTGACCGTCACGCCCGGCGCGGCGTTCGGCGAACTCGGTGAGCATCATGTGCGCATGGCATATTGCGTTGCAGAGGAGGTCATCAACACCGCGTTCGATCGTATCGAGGCATATTTCCCCGAACGCTAGACCTGATATTTACTTCCAGCGGCCAAAGCTCATTGCCGTGCGCACCCGCTGTTCCGCCATTGCAATGGCGGCCCCGCGCGGCAACATGTTGTCCCGTGTTGCCTTATCGAGAACTTCGGCAGTATTCGCCCTGATGCTCTGATCGATGAGCTCAAACGCCTCGACTTGGGTACCACCGCGGTATTCCACCGCCGCACATATCACACCGCCGGCGTTCGAGATGAAATCCGGAATACATAACACTTTGCGCTCATGCAGCAGCGCTTCTGCCTCTTCGGTGATGCCGATATTCGCGCCCTGCACGATCAGTCTGGCTTTGACCGTTCCCTGATTATCGGTACGAACCACGTCGGGCCTCGCGGCCGGGATGAGAATGTCGCAATCGACACCGATGACCGCCTCGCGGTCCAGTTTATCGCCGGCAGGAAAATCACCGAGATGAAGACCCTGCTCCTTGTGCGCAATCAGGGCGCTTACGTCCAGGCCGTCCTTGTCGTAAACGGTGCCGCTGGAATCTGCCGCGGCCACCAGTACGGAACCTTTGTCGCTGAAGAAGCGGGCCGCGTGCTTGCCGACAGCGCCGAAACCCTGGACGCTAACGCGCGCACCGTCCAATGTGAAATCGAGAGTCTGCACGGCAATCTCGGCAGCGGACACCAGGCCGAACGCGGTCGCCCCGATCTCGTCGAGCGGTATTCCGCCCACTTCCCTCGGCAAGCCGACGCAGCGCCCGATTTCATCCTTGATCCAGGCCATCGCCGTTTCGTTCGTGCCCATATCCGGCCCCGGGATGTAGTCCGTGATCGGCCCGATTGCTTCCGCAAATGCCCGAATGAGCAGTTCTTTCCTCGCGGCGTCGATGGCCGGATCGGCGAAGATTACCGACTTGCCGCCACCATGTGGCAGCGACGCCGCGGCATTTTTAAACGTCATTGCCCGCGCGAGCCGGAAACACTCCTCGAGGGAGACATCGGGCGCCATGCGTATGCCACCGATCGACGGCCCGGTGGCAACGTTGTCGACGACGACTATTCCTTTTAATCCGATCGTCGGCTCGTATATGTGCAGGATGGTTTTCGGACCGAGGTCGTCGCAAAAACGGAATGCAGGATCATCCATCAAATCACTCCACTGTCAGTCGGCATCATTGCTGTTCGAGTCCCAGTTCTTTCGCCAGCTGTTCCCGCAGCAGGTATTTCTGGACCTTTCCGGTCACCGTCATCGGAAATTCGTCCATGAAACGAATGTAACGGGGAATCTTGAAGTGCGAGNNTCTTCGCTTGCCTGCTCGCCTTCGTGCAGGTGGATGCAGGCAGCGATTTCTTCGCCGAATCTGGGATCCGGCACGCCGACGACTTCGACCTGGTCTATCTTCGGGTTGGTATAGAGAAAGTCCTCGATCTCGCGCGGGTAGATATTCTCTCCGCCACGAATGAGCATGTCCTTGATCCGGCCGACGATGCGAACATAGCCGTCTTTATCCATGGTCGCGATGTCGCCGCTCCTGATCCAGTGCGCCGCATCGATGTCCTCCGCGGTTTTTTCCGGATCGCCCCAGTAACCGCGCATGACACAGTAGCCACGGGTGCACAGCTCACCCGGCTCGCCCGGCAGGACGATGCGCCCTTGCTCGTCGATGACCTTGATCTCGGTATGCGCTATGGGACGGCCGACGCTGCCGACACGCAGCTCGACGGGGTCGTCCGGCAGCGTTTGCGTGGACAAGGGTCCGGTCTCCGTCATGCCGTAACCGATCGTGATCTCTGGAACATGCATGTCCTGAATGACCCGCTGCATCAGCTCGATGGGACATGGCGCG
>JABAOE010003624.1_pt1 | contig 22645 bp, 23 predicted proteins | sample 7062141 | NCBI WGS metagenome assembly JABAOE01 (sample SAMN14538627, study PRJNA623070) | marine sediment metagenome | biome: marine biome [ENVO:00000428]; feature: marine pelagic biome [ENVO:01000023]; material: deep marine sediment [ENVO:00002113] | place: India: Gulf of Khambhat ... | reverse complement strand
GACCGGCGGCACCATGGCCCAGCGGCTGGCCGAGACCGGCTACATCGACGTCGTCCTGCAAGACATCATCGAGGGCATGCCGCAGGGCAAGGCGCTCGACCTCGCCGAGTCCGGGCCGCACGTCGGCTTCAACGCCGCGATTACCGGCTCCAACGACTGGGCGAACACCAAAGGCTCCGACGTCGTCGTCATCACCTCCGGCGTGCCCCGCAAGCCGGGAATGACCCGCGAGGAGCTGCTGAACATCAACGCCGGCATCGTCCGCGACGTCGCCACGGCCGCGGTCAAGCAGTCGCCGGACGCCGTGTTCATCATCTTCGCCAACCCGATGGACGCGATGTGCCACGTCACGCTCGAGGCGACCGGGCTTCCCAAGAGCCGCGTCGTCGGCCAGGGCGGCATGCTGGACAGCGCCCGCTACCGCACCTTCCTGGCCTGGGAGAGCAGCTCGTCCGTGCAGGACGTACACGCGATCGTCCTCGGCGGCCACACGGAGGCGACGATGGTGCCGATCGTCAGCACGTCGACGATCGGCGGCGTGCCGCTGGCGGCGGCGATGCCACAGGACAAGATCGAGGCCTGCGTGGCGCGCGCCAAAAACGGCGGCGCCGAGATCGTCTCGCTGCTCAAGACCGGTTCCGCGTTCTACGCGCCGGCCGCCGCCACCTGCGAGATGGTCGAGGCGGTGCTGCTGGACAAGAAGCGCGTGCTGCCCTGCGCCGTCTACGCCGAGGGCCAATTCGGGATCAAGGACGCCTTCGTCGGCCTGCCGCTCAAGCTCGGGGCAGGCGGCATCGAGCAGGTCTATGAGCCGGGGCTGGCTGACGACGAGGTCGAGGCGATCCGTGGCGCCGCGGAGGCCACGAAAGAGCTGATTCAGCTTATCGAGTCGAAGTAGGCCTAGCCGGCCAACTCGCGCACGAGCTCGATCGTGTCCAGGAAGCCCTGGACCGATCCGCCCGACGCGTCGAAGCTCGGGTCAAAGTGCACCTCTTCGGCGCCGAGCTCGCGCACGGCGGCGATATCGGCCTTGATCTCGTCTCGCGTGCCGCTGAAGACGAAGCCCTGCTGGCCGCGCGACTCAGACCGCACGTCGAGGTTGGCGCGCACGATCATCTTCAGCTCGCCCGGATCGCGGCCGGCCTCCTTGGCCATCGCCTGAATCCCGGCGAACATCTGGCTCATGGCTGGCACAGGCACGCCGGCCGGAATCCAGCCGTCGGCGAGCCGCGCGACGCGGTTCATGGCAGCAGGCGCATAGGCCGCCAGGTATATCGGCGGATGCGGCTTCTGTGCGGGCTTCGGGCCGATCGTTGAGCTGGCCAGCTTGAAGAACTTGCCGCTGTACTCGGCCGGATCGTCCTTCCAGATCGCGTGAAGGACCTCGAGGAACTCGTCGGCGCGGCGGCCGCGCACCTTCATGTTCGCGCCCGAGGCCTCCATCTCGTCCTCAGACCAGCCCAGCCCGAGGCCAAGCGTGAGGCGCCCGCCGGAGAGCTGATCGATCGTACTCACGCGGCGCGCGAACATGACGGGGTTGTAGAACGGGATATCGAGGACGCTCGTGCCCAGCCGGATCGTGCTCGTGTGCGCGGCCACCCAGGCCAGCGACTCCAGCGGCTCGTAGACGGTGCGGTAGACGTCGGGCAGCGAGCCGTCAGGGGTGGCCATGTAGGGCGTCCGCGGCTTGGCGGGGAAGAGCAGGCGCTCTGTCACCCAGACGGTCGCAAACCCGACTTCTTCGGCTTTCTGGGCAACGGCGACCATGTTCTCGCCGCTGGCGGCCGGGCCCATGTGCGGGACGTTTATACCGAGCTTCATCTGATCTCCTTCCGAAGTAACGACAATGCTACTTACGTATCGTAAGTGAGGCGCTTGAGAGCATCTTATCCGCCCCGGCGGCCCAAAGCAACTGCGGTATCATTCAACTGATGCGCGAAGTGAACGTCGACCAGATACGGGAAACGGTGAGCCGCCTCTGTCAGGAGGCTGCTTGCCTGCTGCCGGATGACGTGGTCGGAGCGCTCAAGACGGCGCGCGCGCGGGAGAAATCGCCCGTTGCGGTCAAGGTCCTCGACCAGATCCTCGACAACGCGGAGCTGGCGCGCGAGGAGATGCTGCCGCTCTGCCAGGACACCGGAACGACGGTCATCTTCCTGGAAATCGGTCAGGACGTGCACATCGCCGGCGGCGACCTGGGTCATGCGCTCGTCAAGGGCGTCGGCGCGGGCTACACGGAGGGCTACCTGCGCGCCTCGGTCGTCGACAGGCCGTTCTCGGCGCGCACCAACACGAAGGACAACACCCCACCGATAGTGCACACAGAGATCGTTCCCGGCGATGGCCTGCGCATCCAGGTGATGCCGAAGGGCGGTGGCTGCGAGAACATGAGTCGCTTCACGATCATGCTGCCAGCGGCCGGCAAGCAAGGTGTCACCGAGTTTCTCCTGCAGACGGTCGACGAGTCCGGCGGCAACCCCTGCCCGCCGGTCATCGCCGGCGTCGGCATCGGCGGCAGCGCGGAGCACGCGATGTACATGGCGAAGAAGGCGCTTACGCGCAAGGTCGGCGACCCGAACCCGGACGCCGAGGAGGCGGAATTCGAAGCCGAACTGCTCGATGCCGTGAATAGCCTCGGCGTGGGGCCGCAGGCGATCGGCGGCACGCAGACGGCGCTGGCCGTGCACGTGATGACGCACCCGACGCACATCGCCTCACTGCCGGTCGCCGTGAACCTGCAATGCCATTCGGCGCGGCTCAAGGAGGCGGTCCTGTGACCCGGCGCCGGCGTCTCGTTGAAGCGCGCGACCCGGGCGCGCCTCGTGAATGCGGGATGACGCCGGAGGAGGGCCGGAGGCGTGCCCCCGCCATGTCCCGTCTCTTCGCACACCTGGAGGCTGAGAAGAACCTCGAGGACGGCATCGAGTATACCTTCGCTGCCGACTCGCCCGGGCTCTGGGACGACGTCGCAGCCTATGTCGACGAAGAGTCCGTGTGCTGCCCTTTCTTCAATTTCGTGCAAGAGGAGACGGCGGACGGAATAGTGCTTCGCATTATCGCGCCGGCCGACGCCCGCTAGACCAGCCGATGGCCGAGCACCAGATAACGCTGCCGCTGAGCGACGAAGCTATCGAAGACCTGCGCGCCGGTGACTATGCCTTTCTGACGGGGCCGGTGCTCACGGCCCGCGACGCCGCGCACAAGCGCATGGTGGAGACGCTCGCCTCCGGCGAGCCCCTGCCTATCGACGTCCGCGGCGAGGTGATCTACTACGTCGGGCCGACGCCGCCGAAGCCGGGCCAGATCATCGGCTCAGCCGGGCCGACGACCGCCGCCCGCATGGACCCGTTCACGATCCCGTTACTGGAAGCGGGACTGAAAGGTGCGATCGGCAAGGGCGGCCGGGGGCCGGAGGTGGCGCGGGCGCTCCAGGAGCACCGGGCAGTCTACTTCCTGGCCGTCGGCGGCGCCGGAGCGCTGCTGGCACGGCACATCAAGGCGGTGGACGTGGTGGCCTACGAGGACCTCGGCACTGAGGCGATGCGGCGGATGCAGCTTGATGGCTTTCCGGTGGTCGTCTGTAACGACGTCCACGGCGGCGACGCGCTCGCGCTGGGCAAGGCCCAGTGGCGGAGCTCCGCCTAGGACCAAGCAATTCTCCATGAAAGTGTGATTCTTCCGTGTAGACCCGTTGACTGGGAGCTACGCATTATGCATCATTATTTCCTGCGGGCAGGCCGTCAAAGGCGCTGTGGACTCACCCCCTCGGGCCAAGAGAGGCGAATCCTGCCCGCGCTTTTTTATGCCCGCCGCTCAGACCACCGATTCGTCCAGCTCACGGAAGAAGCATGTCCGCTCGCCGGTGTGGCAGGCGGGGCCCGTCGGCGCGACGCGAACAACCACGGCGTCGGCGTCGCAGTCGTAGAGAACTTTGCGCACGTCGAGGAAGTTCCCGGACGTCTCGCCCTTCAGCATCAGCTTCTGGTGCTGGCGGCTGTAACGCCAGACCCGTCCATCGGCCAGCGTCCGCTTCACCGCCGCCTCGTCCATATAGAAGAGCGTCAGTACATCGCCTGAGTCGTCGTCCTGGATGATCGCGGGGATCAGGCCCGCGCTGTCGTACTTGAGAGCCATGCGAGAGTCCTTTCGGGTAGGCCCGCGCCCAGCCGTTAAGGCCGCACCGGGATGTTGTGCTCCGCCAGGTAGTCCTTGACCTCGCGGATGCGGTGAGTTCCGAAGTGAAAGATGGAGGCGGCGAGCACGGCGTCGGCCTTTCCTTCGCTGATCGCCGCCAGCATATGCTCGGGTCCGCCGGCGCCGCCCGAGGCGATGACCGGAACCGGCACGGCCTCCGAGATCGCCCGGGTGAGTTCGATGTCGTAGCCTTCCTTTGTCCCGTCGGCGTCCATCCCGGTGACGAGCAGCTCGCCTGCGCCCAACTCCACGCAGCGCACCGCCCACTCCACGGCGTCCAGCTCGACCGGCGTCCCGCCGCCCGAGCCGCCGTAAGTGTGCACCTGCCAGCGTCCGGGTCCAACGCCCTTGGCGTCGATCGCAACGACGATGCACTGCGAGCCGAACTTCGCGGCCGCCTCGGCGATGAACTGCGGGTGCTCAACGCCGGCTGTGTTGATCGAGACCTTGTCGGCGCCGGATTCGAGCATCGCGCGCACGTCATCCGTCGTGCGGATGCCGCCGCCGACAGTGAACGGGATGAAGATCTGGTCGGCGATGCGGCCGACCATCTCGACGGCGGTGTCGCGGCGGTGCGGCGATGCCTTTATGTCAAGGAATACGAGCTCGTCGGCGCCCTCGCTGTTGTAGACCTGCGCCAGCTCGACGGGATCGCCTGCGTCGCGCAGGTCAACGAAGCGTATCCCCTTCACAACGCGCCCCTCGGCGACGTCGAAGCAGGGGATCACACGCTTCGTCAGGCCGCTCTTCACCGTGTCCGTCGACATGCGAGTATGGTACGGCAAACGCCTGTGGCGGTCGATCAGCCGATGATCGCCAGCGCAGTGACGCTCACGCTCGTGGCGATGAGGACGCCGACGACAGCGCGGCGGAAGCGCTCTGGGTTCAGGTGCGTCCGCAGCCAGCCGCCGGTGAGGATGCCGGCGACGACGGCAGGCAGCGCCGCAGCGACGACGGTCAGGACGTCGCCGTTGACCCGGCCAACGACAGCCAGCGCCGCAAACGCGAAGACGCCCGAGGGCAGAAAGTAGGCCAGCAGCGTCGCCCGGTAGCGGTCGATCTCCTTCTCGCGCCCCAGCAGGTAGAGGACCACGGGCGGTCCGCCCATGCTCGTCGCCGAGCTCAGCGCGCCGCCAAGCGTGCCGGCGCCGAGACGCATCGCGAAGGCGTCGTGGCCGGGATCGATCGACGGCTGGGTGTAGAGGAGTATCGTCGCCACGAAGACGATGACGCCAACGGTGACCTGGAGCGTGTCAGCGTCGACGCGCTCCAGGAAGAGGACGCCGAGCGGGACGCCGATGAGCAGGCCCAGGTAGAGGCCGGGCAGCCGGCCCACAGTCACCTCGCCTCGTACCTGCGTCAGCAGCGCGATATTGGTCGCCAGGCCCAGCAGCAGCGACACCGGCACCGCCTCTTTCGGCTCCCAGGCGACAGCCAATAGCGGTACAAGCGTGAGCGAGAAGCCAAAGCCGGTGACGGACTGCACGGTCGCTGCCGCGAAGGCGACGACGACCGCGAAGATGATGATCTCCGCGCTCATGTCGCTGGCCCAGGCGCGATCAGCCGGCTGCTCCCGGCAACTGGTTGCAAGCGGCGCGCCTAGAAGACCGTGTCGCCGCGCAGCATCTGCCGCGCGATGGTGCGGCGCTGGATCTCGCCGGTGCCGTCCGGAATGCGCAGCGTGCGCGCGATGCGGAAGCCCTCGTTCAGCGTTAGCTCGTTCGTCAGGCCCATCCCGCCGTGCACCTGGATCGCCTTGTCGTACGCATCCTGCGTCTTCTCGACGGCGTAGGCCTTGCAGATCGAGATCTCCTTGACGGGGAGCTTCCCGGTGGCCGCGGCGGCCTCGATCAGCGCCGCTGTCTGCAGCACCATGTACTTCATCGTGTAGATGTCGATCGCCATATCGGCCAGCATGAACTGGATCGCCTGGTATTCCGAGATCGGCTTGCCGAAGCTGATGCGGTTCTGGGCGTACTCCAGCGAGCGGTCGAGCGCGTAGCCGCACATGCCCACGCAGTTGGCGGAGATTGATGTGCGCCCCTCGGATATGCCGAACATGGCGATCTGGAAGCCCTGGTTCTCAGCGCCGATCAGCCGGTCTGCAGGAACCCGCACGTCCTCAAACGTCATCGCCCCGCAGTCGCCGCCGGTGTGGCCCATGACCGGCAGCACACCGTCGAAGCTATAGCCCTGCGCGTCCGTCTCGACGAAGAAGGCGCTGATGCCGCCCTTTCGCTCGTTGACCATCGCTTCGTCTGTCACCGCGAAGATGACGGCGTAGTCGGCGTACGGCGAGTTGGTGATCCACGTCTTGCTGCCGTTGATCACCCAGTCGTCGCCGTCGCGCTTCGCTTTCGTCTTCACACCCCAGACGTCGGAGCCGGCGTTCGCCTCGCTCAGAGCGAAGCAGACGGTCTTCTCGCCGCTGGCGACCGATGGTATGAACTCCTTGCGGACCGTCTCGCTGACGGGGACGAGCATGTGCGACGGCCCGTCCACGAAGGAGGCGATCGTCGGCTGGCTGAGGAAGCCTTTCGCCCAGGTGATGAGCGGCCGCCCGGGCCCGTACTTGCGGTACATCGCCTCTTCGACGAACGCCATGATGCGCACGCCGAGGCCACCACCGCCGACGGACTCCGGCGCAAACATGCCGTAGTACCCTGCCGCAGCCGACTTCATCCGTACCTGCTTGCGCGCCTCGAGCGCTTCCGGCACGGCCTTGCCGCTTTCGTCGAAGAATTTGCGCTCGTCGATCAGGAGGTCGCCCAGGTCCTGCTCAAGCGGCAGCACCTCGGAGTCGATGAACGACGTGATGCCTGTGACGGCACCCTTGACGACGTCCCGTATGTCTTCGGGAATTCCGATCTCTGACGATCCGGTAACCATGGGGCAGACCTCCTATCGTGAAAGCGCTCACAGTATATCGGGCGCGAGGCCCGGCATCTACGGGCCGTTAGGACTGTGCTGCCGCCAGCGCCTCGCCGATGTCCAGGACGCCGGTATAGAGCGCCGTGCCGATGATCGCTCCTTCTACACCAATCAAACTCAGCCGCTCTACGTGCTCGACCGCCGAAACGCCGCCGGAAGCGATCACGGCCATAGGCGATGGCAGGCCAACCGCGTGTTCCACGACCTCCTGAATCGCCGGGAAGTTCGGCCCACCAAGCATGCCGTCCCGCGAGATGTCCGTGTAGAAGATGCGCTGCACGCCGAACTCCGAGAGCTGCCTGACGAGCTCCAGCGCGCTCACGCCGGAAGACTCCCGCCAGCCTTCGGTGGCCGCGATCCCGTCGCGGGCGTCAACGCCGACGATGATCCGCTCCCGGAAGAGCGAGACGGCGTTGACGAGCGTCGTCTGGTCCTTCACGGCCGCGGTGCCGAGGGCGACGCGGTCGGCGCCGGCCTTGAGGTAGCGGTCGACTACGGCGACGTCGCGCACGCCGCCACTGACCTGAACGGCGACGGAGGTGGCCGCAAGCAACCGCTGGATCACGTCCTCGTTCTGCGGCCTGCCGTCGCGGGCGCCGTCGAGGTCGACGACGTGGAGGCGTTGAGCGCCGGCCTTTTCCCAGCGCCGGGCAACCTCCACCGGGTCGTCGGCGAACACGGTCTCGCGGTCGTAGTCACCCTGTTCGAACCGCACGCAGCGGCCGCCGCGGATGTCGATCGCCGGAATTATCTCCACGGAAGTCATTTTGTCACGATTTACCCGAAACCAAACGGGCGCTCAAACGTCGTTACTTATGTGAGAAGGTACGATTTCCTACCTGCCGCCGTCGCGTTTTCGCAGCTCTCGTTCAATCATGCGGCGCTCCGCTTCGCGCCCGAGGAGAGCATCGAAGACGAAGACGTTAAGCAGGTGCACGCCCAGGACAACGCCCCAGACGAGCGCCACCCACTGCACCCAGAACTCGTCCGGGCCCGTCACAATATCGACCACCAGTAACCCGGCGATTACCGTTACGAACGTCGAGACGTGGCGGAAGAACCCCATGCGCTTGCGCACGCTGCGCCGCGCCGCGCGGTACTCGTCGTCGGCGTTGGAGCGCCCGGCCCGGAAGGAGCCAACCGGCGTGTCGAACTCCACCCCTTCGAACCCCTCATCGTCCTGAAACGTCATCACGCCACCCCGGCGCCCTGCGCAACCCGCAAGAAGTTCCCGTAGAGCCTGAGCCCGTTGTCGCCGCTCTTCTCCGGGTGGAACTGCGTCGCGACGACGTTGTCTCGCGCCACGACGGAAGCGAACCTGATCCCGTAGTCGGTCTCGCCGATGACGACGGCGGGATCGTCCGGGCGCGGGAAGTAGGAGTGGACGAAGTAGAAGTAGGCACCGTCCTCAATTCCCTCGAAGATCGGGTGCTCTCGTGTTATGTGCACCTGGTTCCAGCCCATGTGCGGCACCTTCAGGCCCTCCGGCAGGCGCACGACGCGCCCCGGCAGCACGCCGAGACATTCGTGCTCGCCGCCCTCTTCACTGACGTCGAACAGTGCCTGCTGGCCCATGCAAACGCCGAGGAACGGCCGCCCGGAGTCGATATACTCGCGGATCGGCTCGATTAGCTCGTGCCGGCGCAGGTTTGCCATCGTATCCGCCGCCGCACCGACGCCCGGCACGATCACGGCGTCGGCGTCGTCCAGGTAGCGGGCTGACGACGTGACGAGCGGCCGCACGCCCTGGTTCGACACCGCCTTGGCTACCGAGTGCAGGTTGCCCGCGCCGTAGTCAACGATGACCAGTTTCACGAAAAAATTGTAGCACGCGGCCCCTTGCGGGCTGTGACGCGGCTCACTCGGCCGCGGGCAGCATCAGCTGCATCCAGACGACGTCCAGCCAGCGCTCGAACTTGTAGCCAACTTCGCGGTCGCGGCCGGCCTCGACGAAGCCGAAACGCCGGTGCAGCGCCTCGCTTACCGGGTTTCCCTCAGCGATGCCCGCCATCACGGAGTGAAAGCCGCCCTGCTTCGCCCGATCGATGAGATCGGCCAGCAGGAGCGCGCCGACGCCACGGCCGCGGTGGTCCTCGTGGACGTAGACCGAGTCCTCAGCCGTGAAGCGGTAGGCGACCTTCGGCCGGTAGCTGCGCAGGCAGCCCCAGGCGATGACCGTTCCAGCCTCCTCGGCGACGGTCACACAGTGTGGCGGCTTCGTATCGCGGAACCACTGCAGGCGCTCTTCCAGCGTCTGCGGCTCGATGTCGAAGGTGGCCGTCGAGCTGAGGATCGCCTCGTTGTAGATCTCGAGGATTGCCGGTACGTCGGCCTCAGTCGCGTCGCGTACTGTCGCGTCCATAGGGGGAAAGCATAGCGCACCCGCGTTACGGCTATGTTAAGCGCCACGGCAGCGTTCCCATTCGCCGGGCGGCGCGATACGCTAGCGCCACGATGTCCTGCAACATCGGCGACGTCCGCGAAGCCCAGGTCAAGGCCGAGGAGCTGCGCTCGCAGGTCAACTACCACGACTACCTCTACTTCGTGAAGGACGCTCCCGAGATCTCCGACACCGAGTACGACGAGCTGATGCGCCGCCTGCGCGCGATCGAGGAGCACTATCCGGAGCTGATCACGCCCGATTCTCCCACGCAGCGCGTCGGCGGCGAGGCGGCCACGGCGTTCGGCGTCGTCGAGCACCGCCTGCCGATGCTCTCGCTGGCCAACGCTCAGAACTACCGCCAGCTGGAGGCCTGGCACAAGCGCGCCGCCAACCTCGCCGGCCGCGACGATTTCCAGATGGTCTGCGAGCCGAAGATCGACGGGCTGGCGGTGGCGCTCGTCTACGAGGACGGCCGCTTCGTGCAGGGCGCCACGCGGGGCGACGGCTACCGCGGCGAGAACATCACGGAGAACCTGCGCACGATCCGCAGCATCCCGATGCAGCTGCGGGGCAAGAAGTTCCCCGCCCGCTTCGAGGTGCGGGGCGAGGTCTATATGCCCAAGACCGGCTTCGAGCGGCTGAACGAGGAGCGCGCCGAGCGCGGCGAGCCCCTCTACGCCAACCCGCGCAACTCGGCCGCCGGCTCGGTGCGCCAGCTCGACCCGCGAGTCACAGCCTCGCGGCGCCTCGGCATCTTCGTCTATCAGCTGGGCTGGGCGGACGACGGCGCGGCGCCGGCGACGCACCACGAGACCCTGCTCTGGCTGCACGAGCTCGGATTCCGGCCCAACCCCGACGCCGAGAGCTTCTCCAGGCTGGATGACGTCCAGCGCTTCTACAACGGCTGGGAGGAGCGCCGCCACGACCTCGACTACGAGATCGACGGCATGGTCGTGAAGATCGACGACATCTCGCTATGGGACGAGCTGGGCTACGTTGGGCGCGAGCCACGCTGGGCGATCGCCTACAAGTTCCCGCCGGTGCAGGCGACCACGAAGCTCAGAGAGATTGCGATCAACGTCGGCCGCACGGGCAGCCTGAACCCGTTCGCGCTGCTGGAGCCGGTGCAGGTGGGCGGCGTCATCGTCAAGCAGGCCACGCTGCACAACGAAGACGACATCCGCCGCAAGGACATCCGCGTGGGCGACACCGTGATCGTCCAGCGCGCCGGCGACGTCATACCGCAGGTCGTCGGCCCCGTCGTCAGCCGCCGAACGGGCAACGAGCGAACCTACCGGCTGCCGAAGAAGTGCCCCGTCTGCAGGAGCGACGTCGAACGCCCGGAGGGCGAGGCGATGGCCTACTGCTCCAACATGACCTGCCCGGCGCAGATGTTCCGCTGGATCACGCACTTCGTCTACGTGATGGACATCGAGGGTCTCGGCGAGAAGTGGATCGAGACCTTGCTCGAGAACGGCCTGATCAGGGACCCGGCCGGTATCTACCGCATGACGAAGAGGAAGCTGATCGAGCTGCCTCGCATGGGCGAGAAGCTCGCCGACAAGATCCTCGCGAACGTCGAGGCGTCGAAAGACCGCAACCTGGACCGGCTGCTCTTCGCGCTGGGCATCCGCCACGTGGGGAGCGAGATCGCGAGCCTGCTGGCGGACCAGTTCGGCTCGCTGGACGCGATCGCCGCAGCCTCCGAGGCCGAGATCGCCGAGGTCGAGGGCGTCGGGCCGCGTATCGCGCAGAGCGTGCGAGCCTACTTCCGCGACCGCAAGAAGAAGGCGATCATCGAGAAGCTGCGGCGGGCAGGCGTGAACTTCGAGCACCAGCGCACGAAGCGCGCCGAAGGCCCGCTGACGGGCGAGCGCTTCGTCTTCACGGGCACGCTGGCGGCGATGTCCCGCAGCCGCGCCGAGAGCCTCGTGACAGGCCTCGGCGCTGAGGCCGTCAGCAGCGTCACGCGCAGGGTAACGCGCCTCGTCGCCGGCGCCGATCCGGGCTCGAAGCTGGCGAAGGCCGAGGGCTACGAGATCGAGGTGATGGACGAGGCCGCGTTCCTGGCGCTCCTGCGAAAGCACGGCGTCGAGCCCGATGCGTAGGGGCGGTTCGCGAACCGCCCCTACCACGGCTGCCGCAGCGCTGGTAGCAGTGCTTGTGACGCTGCTTGTGCTCGCGGCTTGCGTCGATGAGACGCCACCACAGGGCACGACCGGCGCCACGCCAAACCCAACGGCGCCTACGGCCACCGCCAGCCCGACTCCCACGCAGCAGCCAACGTTTCCGGACGGCACGACGCCAGCCACCGTACTCCGCGTCGTCGACGGCGATACGATCGAAGTCGAGATCGAGGGCGAGGCGTACAAGGTGCGGTACATCGGCATCGACACGCCGGAAACGGTCGACCCGCGGCGGCCGGTCGGCTGCTTCGGCGAGCAGGCCAGCGCCGCCAACGAGGAGCTCGTCGGCGGGCGGACCGTAGGGCTCGAGAGCGACGTCTCCGATACCGATGCGTTCGGACGGCTGCTACGATATGTCTGGCTGGACAGCAGCGAGATGGTCAACGCCGTCCTCGTGCGGCAAGGCTACGCGCAGTCCAGCGCCTACCCGCCGGACGTCCGCTACCAAGAGCTGTTCGACGAGCTGGAGACGGAGGCGCGAACGGCAGGGCGCGGCCTCTGGGGCCCCGCCTGCCAAGGGACAGCCTCGCCGGCGCCCGCCGGCAGCCCGGCCGAAGGCGCCTGCGACTACTCCGGCACGGCTGAGGCCGTGATCAAGGGCAACATAAGCACCAGCAGCGGCGAGAAGATCTATCACGTGCCGGGCGGCGCGTTCTACGAGCAGACAGTGATCGACGAGAGCGCCGGGGAGCGCTGGTTCTGCACGGAGCCCGAGGCCGTCGCCGCCGGCTGGCGAATATCGCAGCGCTGAGCGAACCGGAAGGCTGCTCGCGCACGTTGTACCTACTGATGGCCGCCCCGCCCCGTACTTTGCAGCCTGTAGCTTGCGTTAGGTACAATCGCACAAGCACGAGCCGCCGCGCGCCCCGCGGCCGGTTCCCATTTGGGAGGCCAGGTTGCCCTTAAACCCGTTCAACGCCCTCCTGGGGTTGTTCTCTCACGACGTGGCGATAGACCTCGGGACGGCAAATACGCTGGTCATGGTGAAGGGACGAGGGATCGTCATCGACGAGCCCTCCGTCGTCGCGATCGACCGCGTGAACAAGAAGATCCTCGCTATCGGCTCTGAGGCCAAGCGCATGGTGGGCCGCACGCCCGCGGACATCGTCGCTGTACGGCCCTTGCGAGACGGCGTGATCTCCGACTTCAGCGTCACGGAGAAGATGCTGCACTACTTCATCCGCTCCGTTCACGATCACTTCGGCTTCGGACTGCCGCGGCCGCGCGTTGCCATCGGCATCCCCTCCGGCGTGACGGAGGTCGAGAAGCGAGCCGTACACGATGCGGCGCTCAACGCCGGAGCCCGCGGCGCGTTCCTGATCGAAGAGCCGATGGCGGCGGCGATCGGCGCCGGCCTGCCGGTGATGGAGCCCGGCGGCTGCATGATCGTCGACATCGGCGGTGGCACGACCGAGGTCGCCGTGATCTCGATGGGCGGCATCGTCGTCGCCACGTCGATCCGCACGGCCGGCGACGAGATGGACCAGGACATCATCTCCTACGCGCGCCAGGTGCATAACATGCTGATCGGCGAGCGCACCGCCGAAGAAGTGAAGATGGAGGCCGGTTCGGCATATCCACAGGAGCGCGAACTGAACATTGAACTGCGGGGCCGCGACCTGGCGACGGGCCTGCCCAAGTCTGTCGAGGTCAGCAGCGTCGAGATCCGCGATGCGCTGGCCGGTTCGATCAACGCCATCGTCGACTCCGTGCGGCAGACGATCGAGATCACGCCGCCGGAACTGGTCGCCGACATCATGAGCACCGGCATCATTCTGGCGGGCGGAGGCGCGCTTGTGCGCGGGTTGGACCGCCGGCTGGCCCAGGACACCCGATTCCCCGTCTACGTGGCTGAGGAGCCGCTCACGTGCGTCGTGCGCGGTGCCGCAGAGGTGCTGGAAGAGGCGGCGATCCTCCAGAAGCTCCAGGCGCGGCTGAACACGAGAAAAGTGCCCCGGTAGGGGGCGGCAGGCTGAACGCCGTCGCCGGCCCCGAATAGCAGATAACGATGCGAGTAGTCTGGTGGTTCGCGACACTAACGGTGGTTGGCTTCGCCACGATTATCCTCTCTGAGGCGAACGCGTTCGACTCCTTCAAGAACATCACGCTCACAGTCAGCGCGCCCGTTGAGAGCACGGTCCGCGACGCCGCCAGCCCGCTGGGCGACATCTACGACGGCATCGCCGACCGCGGCGACCTCGTCCGCGAGAACGAGCGGCTGCGCGAGGAGCTGGAGGTCCTGCAGGCACAGCTCGCAGACCAGCAGGACGTGCTGCTACGCATCGCTGAGCTGGAAGACGCCCTTGAGGTCAAGTCGACCCGGCCGGACGACCAGCTTCTCGTCGCCAGCGTCGTCGCCCGAGACCCGTCCGGCCTCAAGCGCTCGATCGCCATCGACCGCGGTCGGGGCGACGGCGTCGATGAGGGGATGGTCGTCCTCTCGCGCGAGGGGAGCCTGATCGGCACGGTGTCGGCCGCGTTCGAGGACTTTGCCTGGATCCGCCTCATCAACGACCCGGATAGCGCCGTCAACGCCCAGGTGAACACGACCACACCAGCCGACGACAACGATGTCCTGACGCCTGAGACACCGGTCCCTGGAGACGAGCCCGCAGCAAGCGCCACGCCGGCCCCCTCCGGCACACCTGTGCCCGTACCGGTCCACGGCGTCGCCGAAGGCAGCCTGCGTGACGAGCTCGTCCTTGAGCTGCTGCCGCCGGAAGCGCCGATCGATAGTGGGTCGCTCGTTGTGACCTCCGGCCTGGGCGGGAACTATCCGCCGGGCATCCTCGTCGGCAGCGTTAGCACCGTCGAGCTGCGGCCGCAGGCGCCCTTCAAGAAGGCGTTCGTGAAGCCGTCGGCGAGCCTAAGGAACCTGGACACCGTTCTCGTGCTCATCAGTTTCGAGCCCGCGAGGTTGTCACCGCCGTGAGGTATGCCGTCGCCGCCATTCTCGCCTGGGCTTTCGCCATGCTCGACGTCTCCGCGATGCCGTACCTGCATCCGCTGGGCGTCAGCCCGGACCTTGTGCTCATCTTCGCCGTCTGCTGGGCGATCGTCCGCGGCCACGACGAGGCGATGGTCGTCGTCCCGATATGCGCCGTGGTGCAGGACCTGACGACGAGCGACCCGGTCGGCACCTCGCTGCTCGGACTCGCACCGATCGTCCCGCTAGCCGTCGCCGTGAGGATGCGAGCGATCGAGTCTGACTTCCTGCCGACGGTTGCGACGGTGATGGGGGCGAGCGTCTGCTATGGCGTGATCAGCATGATGGTGCTGGGCGCGACGGGGCAGGAGATCGCCGTCGTCCACGCGCTCTTCCGCGTCGTCCTGCCGTCGATCGTCATCAACGCTCTGTTCGCCCCGCTGATCTTTCTCCCGATGTACTGGCTGTCGCCACCGCCGCCGGCCTGGCTCCGGGGATCGACGCGATTGCGGTCATCGATATGAGCTACTTCGAGGGACGCCGGCGCTGGCGCAGCAGGCAGGCGAAGAAAGAAGCGACGTCGTCGAACCGCAGCGCGACGATGACGGCGGTCATGCGCGGCCTAGTGATCCTTATGTTCGGCGTCCTCATTATCCAGCTGATAAACCTGCAGGTGATCAAGGGCGAGGAGTACCGCGAACAGGCCGAGATCAACGCCCTGCGCGAGATCCCGATCCCTGCCAACCGTGGCCTCATCTATGACCGCCACGGCACGCTCCTTGTGCAGAACACGGCCCGTTTCTCCGCCACGATCGTTCCGGGAGACCTGCCCGACCAGGGCAAGGCGACTGCATACCGGATGATCGCCGACGTCATCGGCATACCCGTCTCCGAAATCGAAGCGAAGGTCGCCGACGGGATTGAGAACCAGGGCGAGTTCAGCCCGGCCGTGATCAAGAGCGACCTTGACCGCGAGGTGGCGCTGACGCTGATCGAGCTCGAGCCACACGTACCGGGCCTGCGGGTTCAAGTCGAACCGGCGCGCGACTATCTAACCGGAGACCTCCTCCCGCACATCCTTGGTTACACCGGGCCGATCTCCGCCGAGGAGTACGAGGCACTGGCCGAGGAGGGCTATCTGTACCAGGACTTCCTGGGCAAGAGCGGCGTCGAGTTGTCGTACGAGGACGTCCTGCGGGGGAAGCCCGGCAAGAAGCTCGTTGAAGTTGACGCTGCCGGCCGCGAGCTCCGTGTGATCTCAGAGCGGCGCCCGATCGACGGCACGAACCTGGTGCTGACGATCGACATCGAGCTGCAGGCCGCCGTGCAGGGCATCCTGGCGGAGTACACGAGTACGTCAGACAACGCGGCCGCCGCCGTCATCGACATCAAGTCGGGCGACCTCTTGTCGATGGTCTCGCTTCCCTCGTTCGACAACAACCTCTTCTCTGGGCCGATCTCCGAGGACGCGCTGGCAGAGCTGATTGAGTCGCCGGGCAAGCCGCTGGTCAACCACGCTATCTCAGACCGCTACCCGCCGGGCAGCACGTTCAAGACGATCGTCGGCTCGGCCGCGCTTCAGGAGGGCGTCGCCTCGACCGGTACGACGATCGTCAGCCGCGGCTACATCAACGTCGAGAACGAGTTCGACCCCAACGTCGTGTACGTATACAGGGACTGGGCGCCCCTGGGCGTCCTGGATTTCTACGACGGCATCGCGATGTCGTCCAACGTCTACTTCTACTACCTCGCCGGCGGATTCGCCGACGACGGCTTCCGCGGCCTCGGCGCCGACAGGGTGGCGGAGTACGCACGGGCCTTCGGGCTCGGCGCGCCCACTGGCATCGACATCGGCGGCGAATCGGAGGGGCTCATACCCGACCCCGACTGGAAGCAGGAAACCCTCGGTGAGACCTGGACGATCGGCGACACCTATAACTTCGGGATCGGCCAGGGCTACGTGGCGGCGACCCCGATACAGATGCTGCGCGCGATCACGGCGATGGCGAACGGCGGGACGCTGGTCACACCGCACCTCGTCCGCGAGTACGAGGACAGCCTGGGTAACACGCTGGAGACGCTGACCTCCGCCACCGCCACCGTTCCCATCGATGCGTCCAATCTGCGGATCGTGCGGGACGGCATGCGCCAGTCGGTGACGTCCGGCGTCGCGCGCAACGCCGGAGTATCCGGTGTCTCCGTTGCCGGGAAGACCGGCACGGCGGAGTTCGGGGCTATCCGCGCCGATGGCACCTATGAAACACACGGCTGGTTCGCTGGATACGCACCGGCGGATGACCCCGAGGTTGCTGTCGTCGTCTTCCTGCAGCGGGGCAGCGGCGGCAACGACGCCTCGCCGGCGGCCGCCCGCATCCTCGACTACTACTTCAGCGGGGGCGGCCCGCTCTATGGCCCCGGCGACGCGGTTCCCGTCCCCGATCCAGATCCCGTGGACGTGCTGGACGCGACAGCGACGCCGGCGGCCACCAGCGCGCCGGCTACCGACGTACCGGAGCCGACGGCAACGCCTGCCGCGCAACCGACAGCGTCCCCCCAACCTGAGCCGACCGGCCAGGCGGCAGAAACGCCGGTTCAGTCTCCAACAGAAGTGCCGACCGAAGCACCACAAGCGACCTCTCCCCCCGCGGCGACGCCCCCGGCCGGGCGGCGACACGGCGGAGGCGTGCCATGATCGAGCCACGCGCCGTCCGCAACTTCGACGTCGTGCTCGTGCTGCTGGCCGTGGCACTCGTGGCCTACGGCGGGCTGCTGTTGTATAGCGCGTCACTCAACGCCTACCCAACGATCAGCATGGGACACCCCCTCACGAAGCAGCTCATCTTCGCCCTCCTCGGCATCAGCGGGATGATCGCCGTGGCCTGGGTCGACTATCGCGTCTACGGCCAGTTGGCCACCGTCCTTTACGTGGCCGCTGTCGTCCTCCTCGCTGCCGTGCTGGTCGTCGGCGACTCCGCCTACGGCTCCACGCGCTGGTTCAGCTTCGCAGGCCAGCAGGTACAGGCCTCGGAGATCGCCAAGCTCCTTGTAATCGTGGCGCTGGCGCGCTATCTCGCCGACCGCCAGCAGCAGATAGCCACCAGCCCACGCGTCTTCGTGATCTCGCTGGTTATGGCAGCCCTGCCGGCGGGCCTCGTACTGGTCGAGCCGGACATGGGCACAGCCGCGGTCTTCGGCGCGATCTGGCTGGCAATGGTGGCCATGGCCGGCGCGCCGCCGCGCTATCTCGTGATCGCGCTCGGCGTTGCGCTCGCGACGATCCCCTTCATGGCGCTGTTCACCCTCGGCGACTACCAGATCGACCGCTTTCGGCTCTGGATCGACCCGGCCTCAGACCCGCTTGGTGGCGGCTTCAACATCCGCCAGGCAGAGATCGGCATCGGCTCCGGCGGATTCTTCGGAAAGGGACTGACCGACGGCACCCAGACACAGCTGGACTTCCTGCAGACGTCGACGACGGACTACATCTTCAGCGTCCTGGGCGAGGAGCTGGGTCTCTTCGGCGCGCTGATCCTGTTCGCGCTTTTCACGGCGCTGCTGTTCCGCGGCATACGCGCCGCAACGCTCTCTCAGGACCAGTTCGGGAAGCTGATCGCGACGGGCATCGTGATCATGATCCTCTTCCAGGTGTTCATCAACGTGGCGGTGAACATACGGCTGGTGCCGGTCACGGGCATTCCGCTGCCGTTCATCAGCCAGGGCGGCAGCTCGCTCGTGATGATGTTTATGGCGCTTGGGCTACTCGAGGGAATAGTTGTCCGCCATAAACGGATTGAGTTCTGACGACCCACCCGCCTCGGAATCTGGCGCCAGCGCCGAGCGCCCCTTTAGCCGGTACACGTCAGCGAAGTATATCCGCCCCACGTAGTCGTAATTTTCGGAGACGAACGCGCGCAGCTCCGGCGGGTGAGCCGCAGCCCAATCGTCGAACAGCGGCGCCTGCACCGAGTCGATGAAGTACACGGGCCGCGCCAGCTCAAGGTCGGCCACCACCTCCGCCAGCGCTTCCTCCTTGTACTCCAGCACCCAGTCATAGAAGTACGGGATGGCCGGCGGGCGATCGGCGTAGAAGTAGAGCTGCGATTCGCGGCCGTGGTTGAAGATGGCATCTCCGGGCTCGGTTCGCTCCTTGATGTAGAGGCCCAGAGCCTCGCTATTCGCCTCCCACTCCTTCTGGTGGTAGATGGAGGACACCACCTGCTCCTCGGCCCGGTGAGGCGCGAGGTAAAGGACGCTCGTCGTGCCGACGGAGACGACGATAAGGAAGGTGGCGATCATCCACGCCGGCCGGCTGAGAACACGGTCACCGCCGTGGACGAATCGGTCGTAGACCAGTACGCCCGTCAGCACCGCCAGCGAGGGCATCAGCTGCAAGAAATAGTGCGGGAAGAATCGCCCGCCGGAGGCGACGCCGATCGCCGAAGCGACCGCCCAGACGATCAACACGTAGTCAGTCGCCGAGGAGCGCTTGCGCCAGAGAATGATGAGCCCAGCGATCGCGCCTACAACGAAGGGCGCTGCCACCGCGCTGAAGAAGAGGATGCCGTATCCGAAGTTAGCCAGCCTCTCCGCGTACGTCAGGAAGTTTATGTAAAGCCAATTGTACGAGACGTTGGCGTAGATCAGCTCGTCCAGCGCCCCCATGAAAGTAAACGGCAGCACCACCGCCGCCAGGCCTACGAAACAACCGCCGAATAGCGCCAGCGTCGGCCCGACCGCGCGCAGCTGCGTCTCCGCCGTGCGCCGGTGCCAGATGAGCGAGACCATCGCCAGCGCCAGCAGGTTCCACATCGCGACCTGCTTCGTCATGATCGCCAGACCCGAGAGGAGCCCGGCGACGACGAACCAGCGCAACTTGCCGTCTTTCATGCCGATCGTGAAGAACATGAGCGACGAGACCATCGGCAGCAGCATGTATGCTTCGGTGTTCGCGTGCAGAGCTACCCAGGGCAGCCCGGTCGAGATCGCGAAGAGCGCCGCCGCGATGCGCGCCGCTGGCAGCGGCAGCACCATACGCGCCTGGTTGAAGAGCGCAAGCGTGGTTAGCGAAAGAAAGACAGCCGCGACGATGCGGGGCGCGACCACGGTCTCGCCCATGAGCGCGAAGCTGAAGGCGTACCAGATGTAGACCAGCGGCGGCTTGTTGTCGAAGAGGTCCCGGTAGGGCACCTGCCCGTCCAGCACGCCCTGCGCGACCGTGGCGTAGACCCCCTCGTCGCGCTCAAACGGTGCTCCGGCGAAAGGCAGGTAGAGGAGGATAGGGAGAAGGAACAACCCGACGAGGAAGAAGATCTCCCCCCGCGAAAATCGCGGCATCGGGGCCGTCGGTAGCGCCGGGCCATCCTGGGACGAGGAGTTACTCATTCAGGGGCGGTCAGTAGGCTTCCTTCGCCCCACAGTCTACCAAGACAACTGCCATCCGCAATTGCCGATAGGGCCCATATTTCGGCGCGCTTATGCGAAGGCGATCTCTGTTGCACGCCTCAGGTCAGGAGCCACGACCAGCTCGATGCTCGTCTTGGGGCGCTGCCGGTGGAGTGTGCTCTCGGGCAAGAGGCAACGCTCGAAGCCCAGGCGTTCGGCCTCCGTAAGGCGCCGTTCCAGGTGCGAGACTGACCGCAGCTCGCCCGACAGGCCGACCTCACCCAGGGCGACGAGGTTCGCGGGAAGTGCTTCGTCTCGGTGCGACGAACACACCGTCAGCGCCAGTCCGAGGTCTGCCGCTGGTTCGTGCACACGCAGCCCGCCGACGACGTTGGCGATCACGTCAAGGCCCGCGAGCGGAAGACCTAGCCGCCTCGTCAAGACCGCCGTCACCAGCGTCAGCCGGTTCGAGTCGAGGCCGTTGGCTGTCCGGCGCGGGGACGGCATCGCCGTCGGGCTCGTCAGCGCCTGCAGTTCTACGAGAACCGGCCGTGTGCCCTCCATCACCGGGACGACGATCGAGCCGACCGGCTCGGCGGCGCGCTCGGCGATGAACGCCTCGGACGGGTTCTCGACGCCCCGGAGCCCCGCGCCGGTCATCTCGAAGACGCCGATCTCGTCCACGGAGCCGAAGCGGTTCTTGACCGCACGGAGGAGACGGTATGAGCTGAAGCGCTCGCCCTCGAGGTACAGCACGACGTCGACGACATGTTCGAGCATACGCGGCCCGGCGATGTCGCCGTCCTTCGTCACGTGACCGATGAGGACGACAGGAACGCCTCGCGCCTTCGCCCAGCGCATGAGCGTACCGGCACACTCGCGCAGCTGGGCGATGCTGCCGGCGGAGTTGCCCGCGGCCTCGCTGAACACTGTCTGCACGGAGTCCACCACCAGCAGGCCGGGCGAAATCTCGTCGGCCTGTCGCAATGAGGCATCGAGGCTCGTTTCCGCGAGCACAAGTAGCCTGGCGCCGCCAAGCCCCAGCCGCTCAGCACGCATCTTCACCTGCGCCGCCGACTCTTCAGCCGAGACGTAGAGGACGGGATCGTTCGCCGCGGCGCTGCCGGCCGCCTGCAGGACCAGCGTCGACTTGCCGATTCCCGGATCGCCGCCGATCAGCACGAGCGAGCCGGGAACGAGTCCGCCCCCGAGGACGCGGTCCAGCTCAGCGACGCCAAGAGAGAGTCGCGGCTCGTCGTCGACTGCCAGGTCACTGAGTGCGACTGGCACCCCGGCCGTGTAGGCCGGCGGTAGCGCGCTCTCAACCGGCTCCGTCCATTCGCGCAAGCTGTTCCAGGCGCCGCAGCCGGCGCATCGCCCTTCCCAGCGCACGGTCTCGTGACCGCACTCAGTGCAGGCGAAGCGAGTCTTCGCGGCGCGGCGGCCGCTCGTCCCCAGGGAAGTCACGCCCTCGATTGTTCCAGACGACCCACCGCCGGCGCGATAGGGGAATGGCACAAGGATGTGGATTAGCGCCCGTGAGCGGGCGAAGGCAGCGCCAGACGCTCAGCTTCTTCGGGCTCCTGCTCCCAGAGCAGCTCGAACTGAGCGTACTGCGTCAGGATGTTCAGCGAGGTGATCTCGCTCGCCAGGTCGTTCTCACCCGCGGAGTTCAGCTCAGACACCAGATCTTTGAGAGCATCCTGGTGTTCGAACGTTACAGCGTTCAGGGCGATGATTGCCGTTGTGTTAAACGAGCTCACCTCTTCGTCACTCATCGCCTCGCGCTGGTATCCCATCTCGACGAACACGTCGACGTACTCGTCCTTGAGCGCCGCGATTTCCGGTCTAAGATCTTCCGCCGGCAGATCCTGCTCGATGAGATCGCCCAGCCGCCCGTTCATCTCGACGTAGCTATCGATCATCTCGCGGGCGAGAGTCTCCGGATCGGCATCGCTTGCGAGCGTCGGAGTGTCGCGTTCGGTCGGTGTCGCCGTCACGCCGTCGCCATCATCGGAGCCAGCGCAACCTGCGAACGCTACGGCCGCGAGGAGCAAGACAAGAACACGCTTCATGACCGGGTCTGCGAGCAACGGAGCGACTCGCCGTGCTCGGCTCTACCGCTTGCCGCGGCCCTGCTATGCCAGTGCGGGCGCAGAGGCATTAACGAGTACGATCTCGTCGTTCTGGACGTCGACTTTGACGGTGTCGCCCTCGCTGAAACGCTCTTCTAGCAGCGCCTCTGACAGCGGGTCTTCGATCTCGTTCTGGATAACGCGACGCAGCGGGCGCGCGCCGAAGACCGGATCGTAGCCCTTCTCGCCGAGCCAGTCGAGCGCGGCTTCCGACAGTTCGAGGGACAGGCCCTTGGTCTTGAGCTGCTCCACGACCTGCTTCATCTCGTTCGTGACGATCTCGCGGATGTGGGTCTTCGTGAGCGCGTGGAAGACGACCGTGGCGTCGAGCCGGTTGATGAACTCCGGCCGGAAGACGTTCTTCATCGCCGACAGCACCTTGTCCTTCATCTTGTCGTGCTGGGCGGCCGCGTTCGCCGCCTCGTCCTTCGTCACGGCGAAGCCGAGGCTGCCCTCCTTGCGGATCAGGTCCGAGCCAACGTTCGAGGTCATGATCAGGATCGTGTTG
>JABAOE010008100.1_pt6 | contig 22646 bp, 19 predicted proteins | sample 7062141 | NCBI WGS metagenome assembly JABAOE01 (sample SAMN14538627, study PRJNA623070) | marine sediment metagenome | biome: marine biome [ENVO:00000428]; feature: marine pelagic biome [ENVO:01000023]; material: deep marine sediment [ENVO:00002113] | place: India: Gulf of Khambhat ... | reverse complement strand
TTCGAAGAGGCCGAGGCCCTCGACGTCGTGCAGGACGCCTTCGTTCGGGCCTTTCGGCATCTGCGGCGCTGCGGGGACCCGGACCGGTTCGCCGGGTGGCTGTTCAAGATCGTGGCCAACCTCTGCAAGACCGCCATCTCGAAGAAGGCGCGGCGCCGGGTGGAGCGACTGGAGCCCCTCGGCTCGCTCCTGTCGAGCGACGCGCCCGGACCGGACGAGAGGGCGGAGGCCACCCTGCTGAGGGAGCAGGTGCGTCGAGCGCTCGACTCGGTGCCTGCCGATCAGCGCGAGGCGCTCGTGCTGATGTACCTGCAGGGCCTGTCGGTCTCGGAGATCGAGGAGTTGACCGGTGCTTCCCGCTCGGCGATCAAGATGCGCCTGATGCGGGGGCGGGAGGCGCTGAAGAGGGAGTTGGAGCCGCTGTTCGGCGAGGTGGTTGAGCGATGAAGCGAGAGGATGCGGATCGACTCGATGGCTTCCTGGGCGGGGAGGTGCCGCTCGAGGGGCTGCCCGAGCCGCTGCGCCGCGACGAGGCGCGGCTGCGCGAGCTGCTCGGGACGCTGCGCGAGGATCTCCCGGCCCCGGCTCCGGCCGCCCTGAGGGCGCGGGTCCTGCTGGCCGTGACCGGGCCTGCTCCCTCCCCGTGGAGCGAGCTGCTCGGGTGGTGGGTCAGGCCACGCACGATCCGGCTGAGCCCTGCCGTCGGAGCGCTGGCCGTGGCGGCGGGTGCCGCGGTCTTCGCGCTCTGGCCGGCCCAGCGCGAGTCTCCCGCGGTCACGGCGGACGTCGGGGAGGCCGTGGTCACGCGCTTCGTTCTGGTCGCCCCGGAGGCTGGCTCGGTCCGCCTCACCGGTGACTTCGCGGCCTGGAACAGGGAGGGGATCGAGCTCGAGGACCTGCGCGGCACGGGGGTGTGGGTCGCTGACGTTCCGCTCCCGCCCGGCGTGTACCAGTACACCTTCATCGTCGACGACAGCGAGTGGCGGCCGGACCCCACCGCGCTCTCGCAGGTGGACGACGGCTTCGGGCAGGTCAACAGCGTGATCATCGTCTCCTCCTCGGAGAGCGAAGCGTGAGGCTCGCCCCCTTCGGTGCGGCGGCCGCGCTCGCGCTCGTGCAGGCGCTGGCGGTGAGCGCCCAGGTCGGCGATCTCGCGGCCCGCGCCGGTCCCGAGACGCTGGCCGCGGTCCAGGGCATCCTCGACGAGGCCGCTGGCGACTCCCTGCCGGTGCGCGCCCTCGAGTCCAAGGTCCTGGAGGGGGTGGCCAAGAACGTGCCGCCGGAGAGGATCGGGCAGGTGGTGGCCCGGCTCGCCGGCGAGCTTCGTGCCGTCCGTGCCGCGCTCAGGGAGGCGCTTCCCGACCAGCCCCTGCTCGACGGCGAGGTCGTGGCGGTGGCCACGGCGGCGCGACAGGGCCTGGACGTGGAGACCGTGCGGCCGCTGTGGGTGTCACGATCGGAGGGCGAAGGCGGCTCCCTGGAGGTTCCGCTGACCGTGCTCGGCGAGCTCGTACGCCGCGGCGTGCCGGTGCCCGACGCGGTGTCGCTCATGACGCACGTCGTCGCCACGTCGGTCCCCTTGCCCGTGGCCGCCCAGATCCCCGGCAAGTTCGACGGAGCCGTGGGCTCGGGGGCGTCACCCGCCGCGGCGCTGGGCCAGGCGCTGCGGAACCTGAACATTCCCGATCCGCCGGGTCGGGGAGGGAACCCCCCGAGCGGTCGGGGCCGGAGGCCGCCCGGGTGATCTTCGCGGGCGCCGCGGGGGGGGCGGGCGCCATCGCGTTCGGTGCGCGCCGCCGCGGCATCGCGCCCGTCGCCGTATCCCTGCTCGTCCTTCCGCTCGCGCTTACCGCGCAGGCTCCGCGCTGGGAGGTGGACCTGAGCGCGTCGCGCATCGAGTACGACACGCTGGCTCCGCTCGGTGCTCCGTCCCTCTCCGCGCTGGGGGAATGGCAGCGCCCCTCGGTCTTCGGGCGCCTTTCCGGCAGCCTGACCGGCTTCGAGGGAGCGGGCTGGTCGGGGCAGGTGCGGGGCGATCTGGCCGGCTGGATCGCCCCCGCTGGCCGGGGGAGCCCGCTGCGGGTGGAGTTCGCCGGCGCGGCGGGCGGGGCCCGGCACTCGAGCGGCTTCAGCTCGGTGATCGGCCGGGCCGATATGCGGCTCCACCTGCGCGCGCGCAGCTCGGGCGGCTGGGTCGGTGCGAGCCTCGCGTCTGCGCGCAACTCGTTCGACTCGGCATCCGTGGGTGGCGCGATTCCGAGCGTGGGTCTGTGGACCCAGACGGCCTTGCTGCGCGCCACGGTGAGCGTGCTCGCCACGCGCGCCGACGGCAACACCTATCCGGAGGCGAACGTCGCCCTCAGCGTGACCCGGGGAGCCGTGGACCTCACCGCCTATGGCGGCCTGAGGCGGATCCCCCGGTCGCTGGGCGGCTCGGCCGAGCGCTGGGCCGGAGCGACGGCGTCGGTGTGGTTCGATGCACGGGCGGCCGTCGTCGTCTCGGGCGGGACGTACGCGTCCGACGTCCTGCAGGGCCTTCCGGGAGGGCGGTTCGTCTCGATCGGCGTCCGGCTCACGCGGCGTCGCGCCCGGCCGATCCCGGTGAGCGCCCAGGCGCCGATCGTCTACACGCCGGAGGCCGCGAGCTCGGGCTCGATCGGATTCGTCGTCGAGGACGCCGAGCGGGTGGAGATCGCGGGAGACTGGACCGGGTGGGAGCGCGTGCCGCTCACCCGGGACGACTCCGGTCGCTGGATCGTCCCGGCGACGCTCGCCCCGGGTGTCTACCGCTTCAACCTCAGGGTGGACGGCGAGCGCTGGATCGTCCCCGACTCGGTCGCCGAGATCGACGACGGATACGGGGGGCGGGTCGGCCTCCTCATCATCTCCAATTGACCCGGCACGGTCTCCGTGTGACCCCGTTGCGGATCATGGAGTGTGTAGGATGAGCCCCGACACGGTGGGTGGGGACACGGGGCTCGTCCCAAGGAGTCGAACATGAAGCGCATTCTCCGTTGTCATATCTTCGCCATCGCTCTCCTTCCGCTTCCGGCGGCGGCGCAGCAGGGTCTGGTCGAGCGACTGCAGGACGTGCTGCCCGAGGACGTCGCCGCCGCGGTGATCCAGCGTATCGAGGACGCTCGCGTGCGTGAGCTTCCCGTGCAGGCGGCCGCGAACCTGGCGCTGGAGGGAGTGGCCAAGGGCCGCAGCGCCGAGGAGGTGCTGGCCGCGGTCGAGCTGCTCGTGGCCGACATGGGACGCGCTCAGGAGGCGCTGCAGGGCGGCGGACGGGCTCCCGAGGAGGGGGAGGTCGAGGCGGCGGCAGCCGCGATGCGGATGGGGGTGGACGGTGAGGCGATCAGCGCGCTGGCCGTCTCCCAGTCGTCCGGCCGCACCCTGGCGGTCGCCCTCCTGGTGATGGGCGGGCTGACCGAGCGAGGTCTTCCCTCCGACGAGGCCCTCGCCGCCGTGCGCGACCGGCTCTCCGCGCGAGCGGATGACGCCGGGCTCCTCGGTGACTTCCCCGGGGTCGGCCAGTCGCTCGCCGCGGGCATGCCGCCCCAGGACGTCGGCGCGGCCATGGCCGGAGGGCTCGCCGGCTTCCAGGTTCCGGTCTCCGGCATCAACGTGCCCGTGGGGCCCCAGAACGAAAACGCCCGCCGCCCGTCCGGCCGCGGCCGCGGCGCAGGCCCGGGCGGTCTCTGACCTCAGTAGACGGGCCAGACCCCCGGCGTAGCCAGCTCCACGAGGTGACGGTCGGGATCGCGGAAGTAGAGGCTGGTGCCCCCACGGGCCCAGCTCCGCTCCGACTCGATCACGACGCCCACGGCCCTCAGATGGGCGCGCCAGCGATCGAGCTCCTCGGAGTCCACGGCGAGCGCGAAGTGTAGGGCGCCGCGGCCGTCGTGCCCGGGAATCGATCCCCGCCCGTCCTCGGCGCCCTCGGCCGACGCACCGCGGCGAAAGAGGAGCACGACGGTCCCCCCGTGCCCGTCGAGCGCAGCCAGCCGGGCGTCCTCGAACATGACCTCGAGGCCGAGGACGGCCTCGTAGAACGCGCGAGCGCGCGGCAGGTCGTCGACGTAGAGCGAGGTCTCGAGAACTCGGCGGACCGCAGGAGGCGGGCGGGTCGTGGCCGCATCCGTGCGGGCGCCCGGCGCCGTGGCGTCGGTCATCGCTCACCTTCCCGCGAGTCCGGCGCGCTCCCGCTCCGGCGCCCCGGTCGGTGTCGCCGTCCTCGCCGGTCGGCCACCCGGGGCAGGCTCGAGCTGTCCGGGGCGGGGGCACATGAGCAGCCAGCTCACGGCGGCCCCGACGAGCGCCGCGCCATACCACGCGACGGGCACGCCCTGCGTCGCTTCGAGCGAGATCCAGCCCTGCTCCACGGGCACGGTCGCCAGGAAGTTGTTCAGGAAGTGCCAGAGCATCGCGGGGAAGATCGATCCCGTCCGCAGCACGACCAGCGCGAGCACGACCCCCAGGAAGCCGGTGGGGATGATCCGGAAGAGGCTCACGTGAAAGACCCCGAACACGAGCGCGCTGACGGCCACCGCCATCCACGTCCTGCGCATCTGCTTTCGCAGGCCGCTCAGGAGAACCCCCCGAAAGGCGACCTCCTCGAGGATGCCCGGGAGGAGGGACAGCAGGAGGACGAACTCCCACGTCGCCAGCCCTTCGGTGAGGCTCCGTCCGAAGGCCTCGAGCATCGACTCGGGAACCGGGAAGAGGTAGGTGTTGACCAGCTCGCCGAGCCCGATGGCCAGCACCAGCAAGCTGGGGGCGCCGACCACGGCGGCCGGCCAGGCGCGCCAGTGCGGACGGTGCAGCTGGAGGGTCTCCCGCACGTCGAGCCCGTACCGCCGGATGAGCAGCACCGAGCCACCGAGGAAGATCCCCACCACGTTGAACAGGATCTGTCCGTGCAGGCCCAGCTCCTCGGCGAACCAGAGTGAGGTCACGAAGAGCAGGACCCAGAATCCCACGAACCAGCGCAGGACGTGTCGGGGAAAGAGCGCGGCGCCGCCGCGGAACTCCGCCTCGTCCATCTCCACGCTCGTGATGAGCCGCTCGTTCGAAAGCGCTGCCTCCGTACGTCTCAGGAGCAGCCAGGCCGCGGCGCCGGTCGACGCCAGCGCGGCGGCGCCCCACAGCAGGTGGCCTTCGCCCATGAGCAGCGCCCTCGTGGCGACGGAGATCCCGGCGACCGGCACGAGGACGATGGCGCTCCGCAGCTCGATCCCGGGCAGGAAGGCTGCGAAGCTCGGCAGCAGGAAGACGAGGAAGAGGGGAAGGAAGTAGATCTGATATTCCTTGTAGCTGTTGGCGAGGCCGCTCAGCAGAAGGAGGGCGGCGGCCACCATCGCGACCAGCGGAAGGACCATCAGGAGCAGGACGAGGAGCGTGTCGATCCCCACCGCGATCCGGAGGTTGTCCGGAAGGTCCAGCACACCCAGGCCGATGTAGACGCCGACGTTGACGACGTTGATCACACCGGCGGCCAAGCCGACCGCCATGATGGCTCCGAGCTTGGCGAACACGATGTCCCGTCGCGACGTGGCCGTCGTCAACAGCGTCTCGAGCGTACCCCGCTCCTTTTCTCCGCTGATGGAGTCCGCGGCGACGATCGAGCCGCCGGACAGCATCAGCAGGATGAGGAAGGGGACGAGGAGCCCGCCCAGGAGCGATCCGCCTTCGCGGCCCTCGCCGGCCAGGTTCTCGGCCTCGAACACGGCGACCTCGCCGAGGCGCACGGGAAAGCCCGCGCCGAGGAAGACCGAGTCGCGCATCGCGGAGCGCACGGCCAGGATCCTCTCCTGAAGCCGCTCTCTCGCGTTCCGGCTGAAGTCGCTGTCCGCCCGGTAGCGGAGCTCGAGGACCGCGGTGCCCGGAGCGAGCGAGTCGTCGGGCACGGCTTCCCGGCCGACCACGACGACGTGAAGGGCACCGGCCGCGAGCAGCGAATCGGGCGCGGGGGCGCTCAGGCGCAGGAAGGCGGCGGGGGCGATCGTCTCCTCCTCGTCGGACCCCCTGTCGACCTCTCCGGTTCGGGCGGCGGGCCCGGCCGGGTCGCCGTCCGCGACGGAGGGCTCCGGCGCGTCGGCCTCGAGGGCGAGCGCGGCATCGACGATCTCCTCCGCCCACGCGGCTCTCGGTCCCGTGACGGCGATCTCGTACGTCTGCGACTCGAGTCGCGTCGACTCGCGCGCCTCCACCCAGTTGCTCGCCAGGATGAAGAGCGGGAAGAGCACGAGCGGCGCGACCACGGCGATCAGCACGGTGCGCCGGTCCCGAAAGAGCATGCGCACCTCGTGGCGAAAGAGCGTGCCGATCATGGGGCGGTGCCGAGCGGGTCGCCCTCCGCGCCCTCCAAGGCTCCCGCCGGCCCGAGCTCGGCCGCGCCCTCGATGCCCTCGGCTCGCTTCACGTAGTCCAGGAAGGCGTCCTCGAGGTAGTGCTGGCCCGTCTCCCGCCGTAGCTCGTCGAGGGTGCCGAGCGCCAGCAACCGTCCACGGTGCACGATGCCGATCCGGTCACACAGCTTCTCGACCTCGCTCATGATGTGACTCGAGAAGAGGATGGTCTTGCCCTCGGCCTTGAGCTCGCGGATGACCTTGACCATCTCCAGCGCGTTCATGACGTCGAGGCCCACGGTCGGCTCGTCGAAGATGAGGACCGGAGGATCGTGGGCCACGGTCCGGGCGATCGAGACCTTCTGCTTCATCCCGCTCGACAGCTTGCCCACCCGTCCGTTCTCGTACTCGGCGATCCCGAAGCGCCGCACGAGGTCGTCGACGCGGGCGGGGACGAGGTCTCCGGGGTACCCGTTGATGCGCGTGAAGAACTCGATGGTCTCCCGGGCGGTGAGCCTCGGGTAGAGCGCGGTGGACGCCGAGTAGAACCCCAGCGAGCGTCGCACGGCGGCGGGCTCGCCCACCACGTCCCGGCCCATGAGCGTCGCCGTGCCGCCGGTCGGTCTCAGCACCGTGGAGAGCATGCGCAGCGTGGTGGTCTTGCCCGCTCCGTTCGCGCCGAGGAGCCCGAACACCTCACCCGGGTGGCACGCGAACGTCACCCCGTCGACGGCGTGCACCTCGCCGCGAGACTCGTCGTAGAACGTCTTCCGCAGGTCCTTCACAAGGACCGTGGGCTGATCGGTCATGCGAACAGCTTCTCCTTCGCGAAGCGCCAGAACGAGCCATCGAACGAGCCCAACAGGAAGTCCTCGAAGCGCAGCAACTGCCGGGCCACCGCCAGGCAGAGCGCCACGAGGGCCAGCGTCACCAGTAGGGTCACGCCGATCCAGGGCCAGAGGAAGACGCCGCCGATCGCGTCGCGGATCATCATCGTCACGTTGGCGATCGGGACGAGCGCCGTCGCGAGGGTCAGGTTCACGTCGCTCTGGTCTCCGAGGAGGAAGGGGAGGAAGACCAGCCAGTAGACCGGAGTGACCATCGCCTGACCGTCCTTGAAGCTCCTCGCGAAGGCCGCGAGGATCATCATCGCGGCGGCGAAGAAGAGGGCGAGCGCGGCGGCGCCGGCGAGCATGACCGGGGCGGCCAGCCACGGAATCGAGAACGAAACCGTCGCGTCGTTGTCGACCAGGAGCGGACGGACGATGGCGCCCACCGAGACCATCAGCGCCGCCACGTTCAGCAGCCCGGCGACGATGCCGAGCGTGGCCACATACAGGTACTTCGCGACCACCACGCTCGTGCGCGACGCGGCGACGGTCATCAGCGTCTCCCACGTCGAGCGCTCACGCTCCCCGGCCGTCGTATCGATGCTGGGCACGAAGCAGCCGAGCGCGACCATGATGACCAGGAAGATGCTGAGCATCTGCCCGAGCAGGAGCTGGCCGATGTCTTCGGAGGAGCTCACGCTCTCGCCCACGACGACGAACACGGTGCGCTCCGTCTCGTCGAGCTCGAGAGCTTCTCCCTCGCTCGCGACCCACTGCGCGCGGTAGTCCGAGACGATCTCGCGGATTCTCGCCTCGGCCTGCTGGCTCCGGTCCTCGGCGCGGTCGTAGCGCACCCGGACCGCGAAGTTGTCGGCGAGCGCGCCGCCGTCGAGCGGGCGGAAGGATACGATCGCGTCGAGGTCACCCGCGGCGAGGGCGGCGTCCCAGTCGTCCGGTGGCAGGGCGCGCTCGCCGCCGGCGTCCTCCGCGCCGTACGGGGCGCCGGCCACACCGATCACCTCGACCCCCTCGTGACGGCGGAGGGTGTCCAGCAGCGCCACGTGGGTGTCGGGCGGCGCGGTCTCGATCGCGACGCGGCTCACGAACCCCTCGTTGATCCCCTGCACGAAGGTGATGCCCGTGAAGGCGGCCCACAGCATGATCGGGTAGAGAAAGATCGGGATGAGCACCCCGTTCACCACGATCGCGCGCTCCCGCAGCGCCGAGCGCAGCTCCCGCCGGTACAGGAGGCCGATCTGTGTCCAGTTCATGAAGCGGTCCTCGGGGGGTGCGGCGGCATTCGGAAGTGGAGCGTCGGGGGCCGGCGGGCCTCGCCGGCATCGGCTCCGAACGATCCCCGGCGGCGCTTCCCCTCGACCGGGCTGCGAAGCCTAGCAATTCACCCGCAGGAGACCCGTCGGTTCCCTCGAGTGGTGGGCGAAGGGCCCGAGGGTACCGGACCGCGCGGAGGATGTCGGGGCGCCGGTGACCGGGCTGACGGAGTCGATCCTCGACGGGTGTGTGGCCAGCAGGACACTTGGAACGTGGTCTCGACGGCTTCTTCCCGCAACGACCTTGAGTGGGCAGGGGTCCGGGCCCTCGGCCGGGAGGTCGCTCACTCGATCCGCGCCAGCATGTACCGCGCGGAGCCACCCTCCATCCTCAGCTTGAGCACCCGTTCCCCGACGACGTCGAACCGGAACCGGGTGCCGCTCGCCTGCCACACGCCCTCGCCCACGTGCACGGGCCTCTGCCCCTCCTCGGCCCCGCGAGGCGTGAACACGAGCTGGTCTCCGTCCCGGCTGACCGTCATGTGCAGGTGCGTTCCCCGGGCCGGTCCCGCGTACTCGCCCACGAGGAGGTCGAGGTCGCCGTCGTAGGCCACGGTGACCGGATCCGGCACGGGTCCGAGGACCAGCTCCGCCAGGGCTCCGCTCAGGGCACCGGGGCCTCGGGGTCCGGCGGTGTTCTGCAGCACGACGATGACGAGCCCTGCGTCGGGGTACACGCGCCCGTCGGAGAGGAAGCCGTTGATCCCTCCTCCGTGGCTGATCACGCTCGTGCCTGCCCGCTCTCCGACCCCGAGCCCCATCGCGTAGTCGAGCGGCGTCCCGTCACGGAGCGGCTGCGGGGTCGTCAGGGCGCGGTAGGCGGACTCGGTGAGCACCGCTCCCCCGTGGAGCGCCTGGTTCCAGCGGACCAGGTCCCCCGCGGTGGAGCAGAGCGATCCGGCGGCGTACGGCCACGTGTGGTCGAGGTACGCCTTGCGCCGGAGCCCGTCCGGGGTCGCGTCGTACCCGTGCGCGCGGTGCTCGCGGACCGCGCTCTCCGAGCAGTAGTACGAGCCGGCCATGCCCAGCGGCTCGAAGAGCTGCTCCTGCACGAACTCCTCGTAGCTGTGGCCCGACACCTTCTCGATGACGAGGCCGAGCAGAAAGAACGCGGAGTTGTTGTAGATCTGCGCGGTGCCCGGCTCGAACTCGAAGGGCTCGGCCTCGACCAGAGACACGAGGGAATCACGGGGCAGCTTTCGCACCATGAGCTCGCCGAACACGGACATCTCCGTGTACCCCTTGATCCCGGACGTGTGATCGAGCAGTCGGCGCAGCGGCACCCGGTGGCCCCGGGTGTCGAAGTCCGGCAGGTACTCCGTGAAGTCCGCGTCCAGGTCCAGCTTTCCGGCCTCGACCAGCTTCATGATCGCGGCGGCCGTGAACTGCTTCGTGATCGAGCCGATCTCGTAGCTCACGGTGGCGTCGGCGGGCGTGGGGACGCTCCACTCCAGGTCGGCGTATCCGTACCCTCGCATCAGAAGCGTATCCGCGCCGCGCACGACCGCGACCGACGCGCCCGCGACCAGCTCGTGCTCGACGTGGGCTCGCGCGGCCGAGTCGAGCGCCGCAACCAGCGCGGCACGATCCCTGAGCTGAGCGACACCGGGGGTGGGGAGGGAAGCGAGGAGCGCCGCGAGAGCCGTCCCGGTAGCGAGTAGCGTGCGCATGGTTGTCTCCGTTGCTTCGAGGGGAGCCGGGCGGGCTCCGCCGTGACGCGCCGCGCCAGCGCGCGGGCCCCCTATGGTATGCGCATAGGACACCCGCACCGAGGTTGGGGCAAGCGGACCGTTGGGTGAGGCGAAGCGCCGGCCCGCCCTCGCTCCACCGCCCCCTCGCCCCGCGCACCGTCGCAGGCGCCCTCTCCCGCAGACTCCGGCTCTAGGCGGCCCCGGGCGACCTCAGGAGGGTGTCCGACCGCGACAGCGTGTCCGACCCCGGCAGCGTGTGCGGCCCCGGCAGCGGCAGAGTGTCCGCCCCTGGCAGCGTGTCCGACCGCACCGTCAACGAGTCACTGCCCGGCAGGGCGGGAATCCCGATTGGCCCCATGCCCGGACCCGAAAGCACGAGGTCCATGTCAGGCTCCGACACGGGCATCGGCTCGGTCGACATCCCACCCGTCGGGTCGAGCCTTTCGAGGATCAGCTCCTTGCGCCACAGCATGCGACCGGGGCTCCGGGCCGGGTTCGAGGCGAGCGGATGGGGCAGGGTCCCGGCGAGCGCGGCGGCCTGGTCGAGGGACAGAGAGGACGCGGACCGGTCGAAGTACGCACGGGAGGCGGCCTCCGCGCCGAAGATCCCCGGGCCCCACTCGACCACGTTCAGGTAGAGCTCGAGGATGCGGTCCTTGTCCAGCCGCCGCTCCAGTCGCTTGGCCACGACCAGCTCCAGGGCCTTCCTGAGAAAGGTGCGGTCCGTGCCGAAGTACAGGTTCTTGGCGAGCTGCTGCGTGATCGTGCTGCGCCCTCGGATCTCGTGCCGGTTCGACCACGTGTAGGCGACGGCCCGCGCCAGGGCTCGCAGGTCCGAGGGACTCCACCAGGAGAACTGCCCGTCACCGCTCCAGCCGACTTCCTCGGCGAGCGACACCCAGTCGATCCCCCGGTGCTGGCGGAAGCGATAATCCTCCGCCACGAGCACGGCGCGCACGAGGTCCGGAGAGATGTCTCCGAGCCGCCTCCACTCGTGTCGGAGCTCGAGCGACGCCCCCGCGGCGTCGGCTTCCCGGAGACGCTGCTCGATGAGCGCCGTGCGCTCGGGATTCCGGGTGGCCAGGGTCCACGGGTAGGGGATGACGACATACCAGACGGCGATGCCGGCGGTCGCGGCGACGCCCAGCCCTGCCAGCACGATCCGGCGGCGCGACGCCCGGACTCCGACAGGTAGCCGCCACACCCGGGTCCGGACACGCTTCCACGACCTCCAGATCCCGGCTCGCAGCCGCGACGTCGAGGCTTCGGCCCCGTCTGGCCGCCGCGCGTGTGGCCCACCTCGATCCCGGCGTGTCATCCCTTTCGTGCTCGGTGCCCGGTTTCCCGCAGGCTCGCGGATCTGCCAACCCGGGGTACCCGGACCGGTCCGGTTCGTTCGGGCCGCGCTCGGACTGGCACCGGCGTCCCGGACCTCATCCGGGCCCGCGCCGATCCGCGGCGGGCGGGGGCCCGGGAGCGCCCGGGCGCGGGAGGAGCGGTCCTGGCGCCTACCGGACCGTGAGCGCCTCCTCCGCCCTCGCCGCCTCGCGGCGCCCCTCGTCGACGTCGACGAAGAGCAGGATGATCGCGCCCAGGACGAAGAAGGAGATCAGGAAGAGAATCGCGTTCCGGCTGTTGCCGGTGCTCAGCGCGATGACCCCGAAGAGCGCGGGACCCAGGATCGCGGCGAAGCGGGAGAAGACGCTGTAGAAGCCGAAGAACTCACCGGACTTGTGCCTCGGGATCATGCTGGCGAAGAGCGAGCGGCTCACGCCCTGCACACCGCCCTGAACGAGCCCCACGAAGATCGCGAGCGCGTAGAAGTGCGCCGACGTGCGCATGAAGTATCCGAGGACGCTGACCCCGACGAAGACCGCGAGGCCCCCGAAGACCGATCGCTTGGCCCCGATGGTCCCCGCCAGGACGCCAAAGAGGAAGGTGGCGGGGATCCCGACGAACTGGATCAGGAGGAGGGCCCCGATCATCGCCGTATCGTCGATCCCGATCTCGGCCCCGTAGGTCGTCGCCATCCTCTGCATCGTGCTGATCCCGTCGTTGTACACGATGAACGCGAGCAGCATGAGGAAGGCCTGCTTGTACGAGCGGAGCTCACGGAACGTCTCTCGGAGCCGGGTCGTCGCCACCGTCCACAGGCTCATGCCCGGCGTCTCGTCCGGCTCGAGCGCGGCGGCCGGCTCCGGCACCCGCCGGAAGAGCGGGATCGAGAAGAGCACCCACCAGACCGCGACCGAGAGGAAGGCGAGGCGCGCGGGCAAGGTGGCCTCGGCGGGCGAGAGGCCCTCGCCCGCGGGAAGCCCGAAGAGGTCGGGCCGCTGGATCCACGCGAGGTTCAGGGCCAGGAGGATGCCTCCTCCCACGTACCCCATCGCATATCCCGCCGTCGATACCCGGTCGAGCTCTCCCGCCCGCGCGACGTGGGGCAGCAGCGCCTCGTAGAAGACGCGGCTCCCCTGGGCCCCGATCCCGGCGAGGACGAAGAGCACGACCGCGAGCAGGTACTGGCCGGCCTGGACCAGGAACAGGGCGCCCGTCGCGAGCACGCCCCCGGCGAGGAAGACCGCCAGCAGCCTCTTCTTCACCGCCGCGTAGTCGGCCATCGCGCCCAGAACGGGCGAGACGACGGCGACGATCGCGATCATGATGCTGTTCGCGAACCCCATGTACGCCGAGGCGTTCACCCCGGACGAGCCGGCGGCGACCTGCACGAAATAGATGGGGAAGATCGCGACGACGATCGTCGTCTCGTAGGCCGAGATGCCCCAGTCGTACATCGCCCAGGCCCTCAGCTCGGGGCGATGCAAGCCGAGCGCGTCGAGGGTGCGCTCCATGAAGGATCCCCGCTCGGTCACGGACGGGTCTCGACGTCTCGGGGGAGCGGTGGGGCGCTCAGGTCTTGCCTCCAGGATCCGGGTCGGAGTTCGGCGCGGCCATCATACCCGGGCGCCGGATTTCGGGAAAGCGAGAGATGCGCGCGGCCCGATCTTGAGGTAGTCACCGGCGGGGATCCCGTGGGGAGAACCCGGACCGGACTTCGAGGGAGGGCTCCGACGCCGCCCGCGGGTGGGCTCTACGATATTGGGATCGGTCGGGCGGCGCGTGGCGCCCCGCCGCGGCGCACGACGGCACGATCGGGGCGAGGGAGTGGGAGCGGATCGATGATGAGCCGGAGTCAACGGGCGTCGATCCTGTTGCCCGTGGCGCTGCTTGCGCCGCGCGGGCTGGCCGCCCAGGACATCGTCCGGGAGCCGGGTGTTCGGTACGAGGCCGGTCCGGTCCGGGGTGAGTTCACCTTCGACCTGATCCTGGCGATCCCCGTGGGCGAGTTCGGGGACTACGTGGACGTCGGTGGCGGCTTGGGCGGATCCGGCGTCCTCTATCTCGACGACCGGGAGCGTCTGGGCCTGCGCCTCGACGGCTCGTGGATCGTGTACGGGAGCAACACGGTGCGACGTCGCCTGAGCCCCACCATCCCGTTCGTGGACGTGGACGTGACCACGCGGAACTGGATCGGGTCGGCGGGCTTCGGACCCCAGCTCACGCTGGGGGAGGGAGCGGTACGACCCTACGTCCGGGCTTCCGTGGGCTTCTCGTACTTCGCCACGACGACCTCCGTGGAGGGCACCTACGACGCCGAGCCGTTCGCCTCTTCGACGAACTTCGACGACGTCACGTACGCGCTCGGGGGCGGAGCGGGCGTGCGCGTCGACCTCGCGAGGGCGCGACACAACCCCGTCTCGCTCGACGTCGGGGTCGGCTACGTCCGCCACGGCCTCACGGAGTACCTGCGCGAGGGCGGGTTGCGTGAGACCCCCGGCGGGGGCATCGAGATCGAAGCGATCCGGTCTCGGACCGACCTCTTGGCCTTCCATCTGGGCGTGGTCATCGGTCTTCGCTGAGGCCGCGGCGCCCAGCTTGCCCGCGAGGAGCTCGCGCGGGATGTTCGGCGGTCTCTCGCGTGCGAACCGAAGTGGGGCGCCGGGAGCCGGCTCATCCAATGGGGAGTGTGCGCGATGACCGACCGCAGAGCCTTTCTCAAGTCGGGGTCCGTGGCGCTTGCTGCGCTGTCCGCGTCGCCCGGGAGCCTGTTGGGTCGGCCCCGCCACGCCTCGCACGTGAGCGGCTACGGCGCCGTCGGCCCGCGCCCGTCGCGCGCGCTCGATCTGCTCATCCTGGGTGGGACGGGCTTCCTGGGGCCGCACCAGGTCCACCTCGCGCTCGAGCGCGGTCACTCCGTCACGGTCTTCAACCGCGGGCGCACCCCGCCGCGGATGTTCGTCGACGACTTCGACCGCGTCGAGCGCCTCGTGGGCGACCGCGACGGCGACCTCCGCGCGCTCGAGGGTCGCCGCTGGGACGCGGTCATCGACAACTCCACGCAGAGAGCGGACTGGGCGGAAGCCAGCGTCGAGCTGCTGCGCGACGCGGTGGATCACTACCTCTTCGTGTCTTCCACGGGGGTCTACTACCCCTACCGCACGACCGGCATCTCGGAGTCGACGCCGGTGCTGATGGAGGACACGAGCGGAGGGCGGGACGGGTCGCTGTCGTACGGGGTGATGAAGGCCAACGGCGAGCGGGCCACCAGGGACGGCTTCGGAGCGCGGGCGCTCGTCGTGCGTCCCGGCCACATCGTGGGTCCCGGCGACACGCAACCGAACCGGTTCCCCTACTGGACGACGAGGATGGAGCGGGGCGGGGAGGTGCTCGCCCCGGGCACGCGCTCGGATCCCGTGCAGATCGTCGACGTGCGCGACCTGATCGGGTTCATGCTGCACCTTCTGGAGGCCGGCAGGGGTGGCACCTTCAACGTCGTGGGGCCGGCGTCTCCCATGTCGATGGACGGGTTTCTGCACGGGATCCGTGCGTGCACGGGTGAGCCGGTATCGTGGGTGTGGATCGATGATGTCGAGTGGCTGGCGGAGCGCGGCTTCGGTGCCGCCGTCCCATGGATCCCGCCGCGAGGCGACGAGCTCGGCCACATGAGCGTTGCGGTCGACCGTGCGCTCGACGCTGGCCTCACCCTACGTCCGCTGGCGAGGACCGTGTTCGACGTCATGGAGTGGTGGCGCTCCGATGCCGTTCCGTCCGAGCTGCGCGCGACGGTCCGTTTTCCCCTCGGCCCGGACCGTGAGCGGGAGCTGATCGCCGCGTGGAGGGCGCGCGGCTGACCGGAGAGAGCGCGCGACCCGAGCGGGAGGGTGACGGGGGGGGTCAGCGCCCCCCGATGCGCAGCGTCGCCGCGACGGGATAGTGGTCGGAGGGCCACCGTCCCTCCACGCTGTGCAGGACGGTGCGCGCCGAGGGGACCTCGATGGGCCCGCCGACGAGAATCCAGTCGATCCGACCCTGGCGGCCCGCGGGGGGAGGCCCGAACCCGTTGGAGGTCAGCGGAGGGCCGCGGCGCTCGCCAGCCACGACCCAGGCGTCCCGCAGCCCGTCGCGCGTGGCGACCCGCCAGGTCTCGCTCGACTCGGCGAGCGCGTTGAAGTCCCCCATGACGATCACCGCGCTCCCAGCCGGCAGGCGGGCGATGCGCTCGTTGATCTGCTCGGCGGAGCGGAGCTGGCGAGGCCCCCGACGCAGCGTGAAGTGCGTGTTGAAGACGTGCAGGTCGCGTCCGGTCTCCAGGTGGTGGAAGCGCGCCCAGGTGACGATGCGCGACACGCGCCGGCCCCGGACCGGACGGTCGGGCTCGTCCGAAAGCCAGAAGGTGCCGGATTCGATCGGCACCATCTCTCCGTAGCGATAGAAGATCGGGGTGGCCTCGCTCAGGCCGGTGCCACCGTTCAGGCCGCGGTCGACGCCGACCCACCGGTAGTGCGGGAGCTCCCGCTCGAGGTACTCGATCTGCTCCGCCAGGACCTCCTGCAGGCCGAGGACGTCCGCGTCGATTCGCCGAATCGTCTCGGCGACGAGCTCCTTGCGGTGGCGCCACGCGTTGGCGCCGTCGCGTCCCGCCGCCGTGCGGATGTTGAACGTCGTGACGTCGAGCGTGAGGGAAGCGGCGGGGACGGCCGGCGGCTCCGCCTGAGCGACCTGGGCGGGCAGGCCGGGGGCAGCGGCGACGAGAGCGCACGGCGGGAGGCACAGCCCCGCCAGCCCGGCCAGCTGAGACCCGCGGACGCGCGTCCGCGCGACGGCGGCCCGCGGCGGCCGGGCGGCGCGCCCGGACGTCAGCGCGCCGAGGAGGCGGGCGGGCACCGCCGCGCCCCCCGTCAGTAGGCCACCGCCATGCCGTCCTTGTGCGGGGTGGACCCTCCGATGATCGCCCCCGTCTCGCGGTCGAAGATGATGATCTGGGCGCCGCCGACGCCGCCGCGCGTCGTCCTGCGTCGGATGTCGTGGCCCCACGCCTCGAGCTGGGCCAGGACCGACTCGTCGATGCCGGGCTCGACCGTGACGCTGAGACCGCTGTCGTGGTTGATGCGCGGGATCTCGACCGCCTGCTGCGCGTTCATCCCGAACTCGACGACGTTCAGGAAGATCTGCACGTGCTGCTGCGGCTGCACCGCTCCGCCCATCGCGCCGAACGTCATGAAGAACTCGCCGTCCTTGAACGCCATCGCCGGGATGATCGTGTGGAAGGGCCGCTTGTGCGGCTCGACGACGTTCACGTGGCCGGGCTCCCGCGAGAAGAGCGCCGCGCGGTTCTGGAGCGGAAAGCCCGTGCCCGGCGCCACGAGACCGGAGCCGAAGCTCGAGTAGATGCTGTAGATGAACGAGACCGCGTTGTGGTCCTCGTCCATGACCTCGAGCAGGACGGTGTCGCCGCCCCGGGGGATCCCGGACTCGGGGCGCTCCATCGCCCTCGTGGGGTGGATGCGCTCGAACTGACGCCGCCCGTACTCCGTCGAGATGATCTCCCGGGTCGGCAGATGGTTGAAGTCGGGGTCTCCGTTCCACGCCATGATGTCGGCGTAGGCGAGCTTCTTGGCCTCGATGATGTGGTGCAGGTACTCGGCCGAGTTGTGCCCCATCGCGCCGAGGTCGACGTTGCCGAGGATCTTGATCATCTCGAGCGCGGCGATCCCCTGGCCGTTGGGGGGCAGCTCGTACAGCCGGTAGTTCTCGTAGTCGGCCCAGATCGGCTCGACCCACGTCGAGGTATGGTCCTCGAAGTCCTTCATCGTCAGGAAGCCGTCGTGCTCGTCGGAGTATGCGACGATCGCCTCGGCGATCGGCCCCTTGTAGAAGGCGTCGCGGCCGTGGTCGGCGATCAGCCGGAAGGAGCGGGCCATGTCCGGGTTGCGGAACACCTCCCCGGCCCGGGGCGCGCGCTCGCCGTCGAGGAGTAGCGCGGCCCTCGTCGAGGGCTCCCGGCTGCGCTCGAGCCCGCGCCACGAGGACGCGATGATCGGGGAGACCGGGAAGCCGTGCTCGGCGTAGTGGATCGCCGGCTCGAGGACCTCGGCCATGGTCATCGTCCCGTACTTCTCGAGCACCTGGAACCACCCGTCCACCGCACCCGGGACCGACACGGAGTAGATGCCGCGGATGCGGTCCATGTCGTGCTGCTCGAGCCTCTCGTTCAGCGCGTCCAGCGTCATCGCGTACGGCGCCCGCCCGCTCGCGTTGAGCCCGACGAGGCGGTCCTCCTCCGCCAGATAGATCATGATGAACGCGTCGCCGCCGATGCTGGTGCTGTGCGGCTCGACCACGCTCAGCACGGCCGCCGTCGCGACCGCGGCGTCGACGGCGTTGCCCCCCTTCTTGAGGATGTCGAGACCGGCGTTCGCCGCGAGCGGCTGGCTCGTCGCCACCGCGCCACGGAGCCCCATGACCGGCGAGCGCAGCGTCTCGTAGGGGAAGCCCTCGTCCTCCTGGGCGACTCCGTGCTCGACGCCCAGGGTGAGGAAGAGGAGGGGCAGGGTGGCCAGGGCCGTGAGCCGGAGCCCGAGGAGGGAGCGGAGCATGGTCGTACCCTTCGATCGCGTGGATCCCGTCGGCTGCATGGTACGCGCGCTTCGTCCCGGCGTCGAGATCGGGGCGGACGGATCGCGGTCCCCGTCGCATCGCTTGGGCTCGTCCCCCCGCTCGCGGCCCGCCCCAGAGGCCTCCTACGTCCCCTTCAGCAACGCCTCCTCCACCGTCATCGGCAGGTACTTCTTGTTGGTGTACGATCCCACGAAGAGGATCTGCCGCTTGTTCTGCCGCCGCGACGCCGAAACGTGGATCCAGGCGGGCTGGCCGAAGCCGGATCCGTACTCGTGGATGACCTGGTCGACGTCCAGCGTGTCGAGCTGCAGGCAGATGCTCGCGAAGAGGTAGAAGTTGGCCTCGAGGTCGTCTCGAAGGGGCCGGCCGACACGCTGCTGGACGGCCTGCTGGATCCGCTCGCGAACGGGTGCGACCCGCGGCTCGGTCAGGAATGCCGAGGAGAGGTCCAGATCCGCCGCCTCACCGAGACAGTGCTGCGACGTGGAGCTGCCGCCGACGGCCTTGTTCACACCGGGGCAGCGGTAGCCCGAGTTCAGGCGGATCGGGAAGTCCAGCCCGGTGCGGAGCGGCTGAAGAACCTTCTCCACCACGTACCTGAGGTTCTCCACGACTTCGTCGGGGGGATTCTCCTGCTCCCGCTTGAGCTCCTCGTCCCGCTCCGCCTTGTCGGAGCGCAGGAGCTCCTTGAGCTGGAAGTTGGGTGAGAGCTTCATCGACAGGTCTGCCATGTGTCCTCCGCGCGGCTCGCGCCTGGTGGCGGGTAACGTCCAGGGGGGGCGTCCGGGGCAGTGTGCGCCCGTCGCGGGCGGGGTGCAAGCGACCACGGACGCTCGCGCGCGTCGGAGGAAGCGTTCCTGGACGGGAGGGGCGCCCGGCGGGGCTCATGCGTAGCCGCATCCACCGCGCACCCCACCGTCTTCGCTTTGGCTGCTCACCCGTGCGCCAGATCGGGGTAGGCGCGAATCCGCTCGTGTTGCCGACGACCTGGTGGCGGGACTCAGGCACCGGAGCGACGCCCCCGAGCGAGCGGCTCCCTCGCTCCCTACCTTGGGGAGATGAGCGTAGGATCGACCTCAGGCCTGGCGGCTCGTCGCTCCGTGGTCCTCGTCGCCCTCCTGGGAGCGGCGACGTGCCGGGAGCCGATCGCCTCCGAGATCTTCGGCGTCCAGGTTCAGCCGGAGGCCGCTCTGGCTGTCGGCATCGGTGGCACGGTGGACTTCTACGCGACGACCTTGGATCGAGACGGGCATCCGGAGTACCGGGGCGCCGCCGAGTGGTCCAGTGGAAACCGGCTGATCGCTACGATCGACGAGAGGGGGATCGCGACCGCGATCTCGGAGGGCTCGACGACGATCACGGCCACGATCGGCGGCGTGTCGGCGACCGCCACGCTCGAGGTCTACGTACCGGAGCGCGTATCCCGATACGTGCCGGGCGTAAGCTATTTCGGCCGCAGGGAGTACATCGAGTACATACCGGGCGAGCTTCCGGTCGTGCTGTCCGCGCCGCACGGCGGGGACCTCCTCCCCGACGAGATCCCGACCCGCACGTTCGGGGCGACCGGGACGGATCGCAACACCGCGGAGCTCACGCTCGCCGTCCGCGACGCCCTGGTCGAGCTGACCGGCCACGCCCCGCACGTGGTCGTGTCACATCTGCATCGAGCCAAGCTGGATCCCAACCGTGAGATCACGGAAGCCGCCGAGGGAAGCGCCTTCGCCGAGCACGCCTGGGAGGAGTTCCACGGCTACATCGAGACCGGCAGGCTCGAGGTCACCGGGGACTTCGGGGCGGGCATGTACTTCGACATGCACGGGCACGGACACCCGAAGAGCAGGCTCGAGCTCGGCTACCTGCTCGGCTCGGACTGGCTGAATCGATCGGACGCCTCACTGAACACCCTGTCGGTGGTGCAGCTGACGAGCATCCGGGAGCTGGGCCGGACCTCGTCCGATACCTTCGCCGAGATCCTGCGCGGTGCGACGAGCCTGGGTGGCTTCCTGGAGGCCGGGGGCGTGCCGGTGCTCCCGAGCCCGGGCGATCCGATGCCCGGCGGCGATCCGTACTTCACCGGCGGCTACAATACGCGACGCCACGGCTCGCTGGACGACAGCGAGGTGGTGAGCGGGATCCAGATCGAGCATCACTATCCCGGCCTGAGGGACAGCGACGCGAACCGCCGCGCCTACGCGGCCACGCTCGCCGTGGCGATGCGGTCCTTCATGCTCGAGCACTTCGGGTTCTTCGAGCCGACGCCCTGACGGCCGCCGGGCTTCCTCGCGGAGCGGATCGGGTGGGTCGCGCCGCGTCCCCTTGGCTCCGGCTACGCGTCTCCGGAGCTCCGGCTACGCGTCCTCGGAGCTCCGGCCACGCGACCACGGAGGCCACATGCGCTCGAGCACGGGGTTGCCCGCGATCAGCTGGTGCTGGAGCACGGCACCCACGTGCACGGCGACGAGAGCGATCAGCGCCACGACCGCGAACTGGTGGACGACGAGCATCACGCGCGCCATCCCCGGCATGAAGGGGAGCAACGTCGGCACGCCGATCGCGTCGAGGAGCTCGATCGGGTAGCCGTCCCCGACGGTGCGGACGTACCCGCTCACGGCCATCAGGACCAGGAGCCCGTAGAGGACGAGGTGCGTGGCGTGGGCGATGCGGCGCTCGCGCGCGGGGATGAAGTCCGGAAACGGCGGCGGTCGGTGCGTGAGCCGCCAGGCGACGCGCCCGACCACGACCAGGAGCAGGACGCTGCCGAGCCCCTTGTGCAGGATGAAGAGCGGGTCGGCGAGCGCGGCCAGGGGCTCGCTCGTCATGCCGATGCCCGCCGGGATCTGCACGACCACCATCGCGGCGACGAGCCAGTGGAAGACGCGCGCCCCGGTGCCGTAGCCGCCCGCGGCGGCCGTGGTTGCCGCTCCCCGTGCTCGCCTGTCCTCCATGCGGGCCCGCTCTGCCCGGTCAGCGGAGCGCGACGGCCTAGCGGGAGGCGCCCGCCAGGTCGCGGAGCGCGGCCGAGAGCGCCCGCACCCTGTCCGGATCCCCGGAGCCGCGCGCCTCGCGGTCGAGCTCTCCGGCCAGGCGCCGCAGCGCCTCCGCCCTCGCGGTCGCGCTGAGCTGCTCGGCCGAGGCCAGGCCCCCGCGCAGCGAGGCGACCCGCGCGGCCGAGAGCGCGCTTCCCCGCTCGAGCTGGTCCACGTACGCCCGGGCCAGGGCGAAGGAGGGGGGCCACACGTACCGGGGCTGGCCCTGCGCGTTCAGGTGGTCGAGCCGGACGGTGTTGGCGGCGTCGATCTCGTTCCGGGTGAGGAAGGGGCTCGGCGCCAGCTCCAGGATGTCGAGACCGCGGGCGATCTCGGAGCTCACGATGAGGCCGTTGTACCAGTACACGGACCAGGAGCCGCCCATGACCATGCGCTCGCCGTTCACGGGCCCGCGGTCGTGGAAGGCGATCTCGAACGGGTTCATGGGATCCGTCCAGTCGAAGACCGAGATCCCTCCCTGGTACCAGGCCTGCACCATCACGTCCCGGCCCGGGATCGGGACGAGAGACCCGTTGTGCGCGACGCAGTTCTCCTGAGGCGTCTGGGGCGCCGGCAGCTTGTAGTAGCTGCGGAAGTCCATCTCGTCGTCCTCGATCGTGAAGATCGCGTTGGCGCCCCACTCGGGCGGGTCGCTGGCGCGGCACTTCGGCGCGCCTCCTCCGCCCCATTCGTCCGTGAACAGGACCTTGGTCCCGTCGTTGTTGAAGGTCGCGGAGTGCCAGTACGAGAAGTTCTCGTCCGAGACCGCGTCGATCCGTCGGGGGTTCACCGGATCGCGGATGTCGAGGAGGAGCCCGTAGCCCTCGCACGCGCCTCCGGCCATCCCGATCTCGGGGTACACGGTGATGTCGTGGCACTGCGTCGGGCCCGGCCGGGGGCCGTCGCCCGCATCGTCCTCCACGCCGAACATGCGCATGAGCATGTCGGGCAGCGCGGCGCTCAGCGAGGCGCTGTCCGCGGCGGTCGGCGCGCCGGTGCCCCCGCGGGCCTCGACGATGCTGTCGAGCATCGGGCTGGTCATCCGCTCGGGGAGCACGAGCGTCTCTCCCAGGATCTCCACGACGAAGGCGCCCGCGGCGCGCGCGCGCTCGATCTCGGCGAGGTCGTCGGGAGCGGGGCCGTGGGTGGGAGGCGCCACGAGGTCGTCGAAGATCCTCGGTGAGCTGACGATCTCGGCCCGGGCCGGGTCCGCCAGCGGCACGCGGATCACCTCGATGCGGAAGAGCGCGCTGTTGGGATCCTCGTCCGGGGCGACCGCGACGCAGCCGGGGAGCTCCTCGGCGGGGCGGACGGGGGCCGAGCCCGACACGTAGATGTAGACGTTGTCGGGGTCGTCCGGGTCCTCGACGACCGTGTGCGTGTGCGAGCCGCGGCAGGTCTGCACGTTGGCGATGTACTTCGGGTTCCGGATGTCGCTGATGTCGAAGATGCGGATGCCGCG
>JABAOE010001913.1_pt1 | contig 22649 bp, 22 predicted proteins | sample 7062141 | NCBI WGS metagenome assembly JABAOE01 (sample SAMN14538627, study PRJNA623070) | marine sediment metagenome | biome: marine biome [ENVO:00000428]; feature: marine pelagic biome [ENVO:01000023]; material: deep marine sediment [ENVO:00002113] | place: India: Gulf of Khambhat ... | reverse complement strand
TATCAAACGCAATTGACACGAAGTATCGTCATGGGGGCATTGATCGGTTCCCTCGTGATCATGCTGCTCACAGCTGCGTCGTGGTTTATCTATCGCCGGGCGTTACTGCCGTTGTCGCAGCTGCAAAAACCGCTCAAGCAGCTTGCGAGCGGAAAGACGAGCATGAACGTCAGTACATCGGGGCACAAAGAGATTGTCGCCATTGCGGATGCGTTGAACACGACTGTCGCTGCATTGAACGAGCGCGACAAGAAGCTCTGGCAACTAGCAAACCATGACCGCTTGACTGACCTCGTCAATCGACATCGCTTTTCAGAGCTGTTGGAGCAAGAGATCGAGGAAGTCGGTAACGAGGGCAGGACGAGCGCACTGTTGTTTCTCGATCTGGACCAGTTCAAGTACGTCAACGACATGTTCGGCCATGCTGCCGGCGACCGCTTGCTGGCTTATGTCTCGGGGCAACTGCGCGCGAACGTGCGTAAGGAAGACGTTGTTTCGCGCTTCGGCGGCGATGAGTTCGCGATCCTCGTGCGCAACGTCAACCGCAAGGAGGTCAAAGCTATCTGCGAGGAGCTCTTGCGGATGCGTGAGCATCGTCTCGACGAGGGCGGGGATTCATTCACGATCCGCTGCAGCATTGGCGTTACGATGATACGCGGTGATCACTTTTCTCCGACCGAATTGTTCGCTCAGGCAGATCTCGCTTGTCACCAGGCGAAGACGAAAGGTCGAAATCAGTTTCAGTTCTACAAGGCTTCTAGCCGCGAAATGAACGAGATGGCGGCCGAAGTAGGTTGGTCGCAGCAGATTCAGAGAGCGCTCAAGGACGACAATTTCGTGCTGCACTTTCAGCCGATCATCGATATCCATACCGGCGTTCCCGTGTACTTCGAGGCGCTATTGAGGATGCAAACGGGGCCGCGCAAGCTCATCCCGCCGTCCGCATTCCTGCCTGCCGCCAATCGATTCGGCCTCATGGCCGAGATTGATCAGTGGGTCATCAGGAACGCCTTGCGAAAGCTGGCCGAGTTTCGGGCCAAGGATGAGAACATTCAGCTTACACTGAACGTGTCCGGCAGTATTTTCGAGACGCCCGATCCATTCAGATATATTCAGGAGCACCTCCAGCTCAACGCTGTGCCGTTGGACGCCATCGTGCTGGAGATTACCGAGCAGGTTGCTATCCTGAACGTCGGTAACGCTGCGAAACAGATTGCGTATCTGGCCGAGCATGGTTGCAAGTTCGCGATCGACGACTTCGGCGCGGGCCACAGCTCATACAAATACCTCAAGAATCTGCCTGTTGACTTCGTCAAGATCGATGGTAGCTTCGTCTCGAACCTCGTCGAGGACTTTATCGATCAGCGAATCGTTAGCTCTATCTGTGAGATTGCTCGGGCGACCGACAGCAAGACGATTGCCGAGCACGTGGGGAACTACGAAACGCTCGAGCTGCTCCGCGAGCTAGGCATCGATTACGCTCAGGGCTTCTTCGTAGGACGGCCGGCGGCAAGACTCAAGGGTGATCCTGTGCCGATCTCAATCGCAGCGAAACGCGGCAAGCGCCGCAAACGCCGCGCCGGATAGATTCCCCGCTCAGGTCTTGAATAGACCCGGATTGTCCGCGATGAACTTATCGATCCAGTTGTCGATGAAGGATTCCTCATCACGGTGCATATACCACCACCCGAGCCCGCTGATCGCTAACGCTCCAACGGTGTCGACGATCAGATCCCACATCGTGTCCGTCAATCCCGAGTCGTCGCCGAGCATGGGCTTTTGCATTTGCAGACCGAATACGCCATCCATCGTGAACTCGAAGATCTCCCACAGGGCACCCACGGCGACGGCAAACAGAAATGCGAACAACGCGACGAAGCGCGGGCGCATGTGTAGATCAATGTTGCGGCTCTCATTGAGTACGTATACGAGTAGGAAGCCAACAATTCCAAGCAACAGTCCCGAGCTCGTATGAAGTGCGATGTCCCACCACCAGAAACGTTCGTAGTAGCTGCGGATTTCGCCGAGGAATAGCGCCGCAAACACAAAGCCGAGTGCTACGAGCTGCAACTCTGCAGGAACTCTAACAGGCAAGTGTTCCCCAAGAACGACAGGCGCGAGAATGACTGCGATGATGGCTGCAATCAGGAACGCGTTGAGCCAATTGCCTTCGAGAATGATCAGGATCAGGTCAATACCCATGATCACGACGACCGAAACGATGAACCATCGATGAATTCTCGATGCGATGTCTCGCGTTGGCGCGTTTACTTCGGTCGATTCTTCGGTCGGGGGCGTCATCACTGATCGTATGTTCGTGGCATAGGCTCAGCTCGAAATTCCCTCGAAGTCCCCGTCTGGTGCCGCTAGCTCAACCTTCCGATGGCTGCGGCGGAGAGACGCTGACAGGCGTCTTCATGATGACTTCTCTGTGTGGATACGGGATCGCAATACCGTGTTCCTCAAATGCATCCCACAGCGCTAAGAGGATTTTGCCTCTGATGTTAGTCAGCCCCATCTGCGGGTCGCTGATCCAAAAGCGCAACAGAAAATCGAGTGAGGAATCTCCGAACGCGGTCAGCCAGCAGACCGGTGGACGCACTGTGGCATCGACACGGTCAACCGAGGAGGCTGCTTCGATCGCGATTCGCGTCACTTCGTGAGGGTCCGAATCGTAGGACACGCCGAACGGCACATCGAGGCGCACGAACTTGTCGGAGAACGACCAGTTGATGACTTCACGCGTGATGAAGTCTTCGTTGGGTATGAGAAATTCCCGGCCGTCGCGCGTAACCACTGAGACGAAGCGCGCGCGAAGCTCGCGTATCCAGCCAAAGGTGTCACCGAGCGAGATCGTGTCGCCCGGCTTGATCGATTCGTCCATCAGAATGATGATGCCGGAGATGAAGTTGGAGACGACTTTCTGCAGGCCGAAACCGATACCGACACCGACTGCGCCGGAGAGCACGGTAAACGCCGTGAGGTCTATGCCGAGTCCTGACATCGCCACCATGGCGGCAACGACGATCAGGGATATGCGCAGAATCTTGCCGACGAGCACTCGGAGAGACGGGGTCAGCTCCTCGATGCGCTGGATGCGCTGATCGAGAAAATTGCCCGCGGCCATAGAGATCCACAGCAACAAGCCCAGGAAGAACACCGCCTGCAAAATGCGCAAGACGGAAAGGCGAAACGTGCCGACGGTGAATCCTGCGCCATCCAGCAAGGCGGCGATGTCATCCGTTACGCCAAAAATGGCCGCGGCGACATAGAACCAGGCTATCCAGCCAAACAATCGGCCGATCGCGCGGCTTCGAATCACATGAGAGACGACGGATATCGCAAGCCACGCGGCAGCCAGTTGCATCGCGCCATAGATCAGGGAATTGCTCTCGGGCGACGCGAGTGCCCCGGTCACGACGTACGCGATGGCCAGCAGAATGACGAAGAACAGCCATTCGAGCCGGCGCAGGAAGACGACCACGAGCCGGAGGAGTCCCGGCATGCCCTTGATGCCCCTTGCCCTTTCCTCGAGCGTCGACTCGACGCGCCACGATACAAACAGGGCGGGCGCGAACAGGACGCCGATGATCGCGAGCTGAATGAGAACTGCCGGTCGACTGAAATAACTCAGTACGAGCTGGCCGTACTCAGTAAGAATAGAAGCGATCTGATCCAACCCGAGGTTCCTTGGACGCGGGATCCGCGTTGCTCCCGATTATAGGGGCCGAGGATTCCTGGCGGATAGTCTTCGCGGATGCGTCGGGTGAGGCTCGGTTCGCTTAGAATTGGGGTGATCGTGTTACTCGGGGTGAGATCTCAGCTGTGCATAAGAACATTGTCGAAATTAGGTTGTCTGCGTCATTGGACCGGCGTTTAAGCGGCTTACTGTTGGGTATGCTGGTGTGGTTTTTCGGTGTCACCGCCGCCGCTCAGCCCGCTTTCGTGCCGCTCGAAGATCCGAGTTTTCCGCTCGAGCAGATTGGCTATCTCAAAGCATCCAACGCTGAGGCTTACGATCATTTCGCCTGCGGCGGCGCAAGCCCGAGCCATACGGGAAACTCCATCGCCATTAGTCGCGACGGCCGCACGATGGCAATCGGCGCGCCGCACGAAGGTGGCGGCTCGACCGGTATCGATGGTGACCCGGACGATAACGGGCAATTCGGTTCCGGTGCCGTCTATGTTTTCGTCCGCGAAGGCGGCGCGTGGGTCCAGCAGGCCTACGTTAAAGCATCGAACACGGGTTTGCTCGATCACTTCGGGTCATCGGTGGCGCTGAGCAGTGACGGTAATACGCTCGCGGTTGCTGCACATTTCGAGTCCAGTGGCGCAACCGGCATCGATGGCGATCAGAGCGATGACTCTGTGCCGCAAGCTGGCGCCGTCTACGTGTTTACGCGTGAAGCAGAAAACTGGACGCAGCAGGCCTACATCAAGGCCTCGAACACCGGTCGCGCGCCGCTTGGCGATGATATTGGTGACGGTGATCAGTTCGGTTATGCAATCGCGCTCAGCGCGGATGGCGACACGCTTGCAGTCGGCGCAATTGCTGAGGACAGTAGTGCTCGAGGAATCGACGGGAACCAAGCAGACGATTTGGTCATTTCGTCGGGAGCCGTCTATGTATTCACGCGGACCGGCGAACGATGGTCTCAGCAAGCGTATCTGAAAGCGTCGAACTCAGAGCAAGGCGATCTGTTCGGTTTCGCCATCGCGATCAGCGCCGACGGCGATACGCTCGTTGCGAGCAGCTACGACGAAGATGGCGGCACGCGTGTCATCAACGGTCCCGCTGACGATAACAGCCGTCGGGCATCGGGCGCATTGTTCGTATTCGAGCGCGAAGGCAGCACATGGGAGGAGACGACCTACCTCAAGGGCTCGCGAAATGAGGAAACGGACCAACTCGGCTACTCTGTTGCGATTAGCGATGATGGCAACACGATTGCGAGTGGCGTCGGCGATGAGGATTGCCTGACGCCCGGGGTCAATCCGCCTGGCTGCGCAGATGACTCGATGCCGGAGATCGGCGCTAACGTTTGGGTAGGCGCCGCCTACGTGTTCGTGCGTAGCGGTGACGGTTGGGCTGAGCAAGCCTTCATCAAGGCGACGAATCCGCGCCCGTACAACTCCTTCGGCGTCAAGATCGCGCTGAGCGGGGACGGTAACACGCTTGCAGTACCCGCGTATCTGGAGGACGAAGGTATTCGCGGCATCTACGGGCCCGATCCGTCTCCGCTCATGATCGTGCCTAACCTCGACCCGTGGCGAGTTGAGGTCGATCAGGCCGTCGAGTCAGGTGCTGTTTACTTGTATACGCGCGATGGCAGCACCTGGGTGCCGCGCGCGTACATCAAGGCATCGAATGCGGACATCGGCGACGAATTCGGTAGTGCGGTTGCTCTGAGTGTCGACGGACGTTTGCTAGCCGTCGGCGCACACAATGAGAGCAGTGCTGCGCGTGGCTCGGATGGCAATCAGGACGACAACTCGGCGCCTCAATCCGGCGCTGTCTATCTGTTTGCACGGTGATGCATCGCGCGCTTGTGTCCATCGCGGTGTGATGCGGCTAGAATGAACCGGATGCATTTGCGGGGGTGGGCGATGAGAATAACGATAATTTGCACGACGGCCCTGATAGCCATTGCGCCGGCAGTTGCACATCACAGTGACGCAGGTATCGACATGGAGTCGACGATCGAGATCAATGGTACGGTCACGGAGTACCATTGGCGCAACCCGCACGTCTACTTCATGGTCGAAGCACCGGACGAGAGTGGCGAGCTCGTCGAGTGGTCCATTCAGATGGGTTCGACGATCACGACTGCGCGCACGGGATGGAGCCGCGACTACTTGACGCCCGGAGATCCCGTCACGGTCCGCCTGCATCCGGCGACCAGTGGCTCTCCCTATGGAATTCTCAGCTCGATCGACAAAGGCGAGGACGATTTGCCCACGCTCGTAGCCCCGGGGTCGAGCGAGACGCTCGTGCCTCCGCCGGATGGCACGGCACAGTCTGAGTCGCTCGCGGGTGTATGGTTCGCGGACCGCTCGACGATTCGTCAATACGTCGGCGGATTCGACGGCTATTTCAACGCTGAGCTCAAGCTCACGCCCGCAGGTGCGGCTGCCAAGGCAGCCTACGACCCTCTGTCAGCGGAAAATCCCGAGGCTCAATGCATCGGCCGGCCGACACCGGCGATGATCGTCTCCAGTCAGCTCTATCCCATTGGAATCGAGCTCAACGATGCCGAGCAGACAGTTACTTTGAGGACGGAGTATTGGGATGAGCGGCGTACGGTTTACATGGACGGTCGTGGGCACCCGGACCCTAGCGTCCGGACGATCGGCGGACATTCGATAGGACGATGGGAAGGCGATACGCTCGTCGTGGATACGCGCAACTTTGCGGACCATCGCTCGCCGTACCAGATCGGCGTTCCCTCCGGCGCACAAAAGCACGTTGTCGAGCGCTACACGTTGAGCGAGGACCACACACGCATTTTCGTCGAGTTCACGCTCGAGGATCCGGAGTACATCTCCGAGCCATTGGTTCACAGCCGTGAGCTTCTCTACGCGCCGCAGATGACACTGCAGCCGTTCGAGTGCGACGCGGAGGCGACACGGCGGTTTCTGGAGACCGGCGGTTGAGGCCGTTCGCTCGGTTCTTGCATGCCTAAGCTGATCGATTCGCCGACGGTTATCGACTGCGTCGGCGAGCCTCCGAAGCAGATTCGGGAATACGTCGGACTTGCCAATACGGGCAGCGCTAACGTCAGCGTTGCACGAATGAGCTCGCCGGCAGGGTGGTCGGAGCCCGGACAACGACCGGAGTTCGAGGAAATTACGTTCGTCATCTCGGGCGAGCTCGTCGTCGAGCACGAGGATGGCAGACTCGTCGTGACTAGCGGACAGACGGTCGCAACCGAGCCCGGTGAATGGGTTCGCTATAGCACGCCAAACGGTGCGGAGTACGTGGCGATTTGTCTCCCCGCGTTCTCTTCGGATACGGTGCATCGAGACGATGAGTGAGTTATTTTCGAGATACTTTATTTATCCTATTGAATTATAAGATCATTGATGGCTACAGAATGTGCCCAGAATCACCGTCATTCAAGGTCATCCTGATCCCGTAGATACACATTTTTGCCATGCGCTCGCCGAGGCTTACGCCGCGGGGGCGGTCGGCGGTGGTCACGAGCTACGCACGATTGCCGTCGCCGAGCTCGACTTCCCGCTGCTACGAAGTCAGGTCGAGTATCGAACGGGTCCGCTGCCCGCAGGTCTCGAGCAGGCGCAGGCGGATCTCCTCTGGGCCGATCACTATCTGATCGTTTTTCTGCTCTGGGCCGGAACGATGCCGGCGCTGCTCAAAGGTTTCATGGAGCAAGTCGTTCGGCCTGAGCTCTACGAGCGCCACAGCGATTCAGGCGAACCCTTGCAAAGACCCCTGCGTGGGAAGTCAGCACGGATCATCGTAACGATGGGGATGCCAGCGCTCATTTATCGCTGGTATTTCCGGGCCCATGGGCTCAAGAATCTCGAGCGAAGTATTCTCGGCTTCGTCGGCGTTAAACCGGTTCGCTCAACGTTAATCGGGCTCATCGACAACATCGATGTACCGAAGCGGGAGCGATGGTTACGCAAGATCGAGATGCTCGGTCGCCGGGCTCGCTAACACTGGCCACAGGGCCCTGGTCTCAGCCCGAGCCCGAGCCCGAGCCGTGTCGGCGCCGTCACCCCTACGTTGAGTAAGCATCAGGTTTCGTCGGGCTCAACCAGATATCTCTGCGATGATCTGCCGTTGCAGCGCGGCGTCGGGAAACGGCTCTTGTCCCGCCAAGACGTTGTCGCGCATATGCGCGGGATTTCCAGTATCGGGGATGACGCACGTGACGCTAGGTTGTGCGAGTACGAACTTCAGTAAGACCTGTGCCCAGCTCGCGCAGCCGATGTCGCTTGCCCATGCGGGTACTGCGCGTCGGCTCAGCCTTCAACGTGTTACCGAGCTAACGGCTAAGCCTTTACAGCGTCGTCAAAAACAATAGCGAATGCAAACTATCGGCCCGAGTCGGGTATTGCACATGCTATCCTTGCGCCCGTCCACGGGCGAGTCGCTACGGGGCCAAGGAGTCGATAGACAACGGCCGGCAGCATTAGCAGCCGGACGTTAACTGTGTGCCACGCGCGTGCTTGGCAGGGCCCGGTCACGCCGATGAGGCGGCGAACTTTGTCGTATCGCGTGTTGTCAGATAGCGGCAGACTCATGCGCGACTAGCACGCCACCAACAACAACGGATTCTGAATTTTGTCGATACGGCATCGATTGGAGGCGCTCGTCGTCGCAGTTTGGTTCCTGCCAGGTATGGTCCTGGCGCAGGAGCCCGGCGCCGCGATGAAGACCGTTAACGTCTTTCGCGTGGATTCGCCACCGGTCGTTGACGGTGTGCTCGATGATGCGGCCTGGGCCATGGCCGAGCCGGTCGAGGACCTGCATCAGGTTTGGCCCATCGAGTATGCGCCCCCGAGTCAGGAGACAATCGTCTATGTCGTCTATGACGAGAACGCGGTCTACGTTGGGGCGCGGCTCAACGACTCCGATCCGGATCAGATAACCGCTCAGGTTTTACGCCAAGGCGAGCGACCGAACAACGACGACTACTTCGCCGTCATCATCAGTCCATTCAACGACCAGCGCAGCGGTTATCTGTTCGAGGTCAATCCGAACGGCGTACGGTCCGAGGCGCAGTACCAGGATGGTCGTCGAGAGCTGCACGAATGGCAGGGTATCTGGAATGCCGCCTCGACGATCGATGAAGGCGGCTGGACGGCCGAGATCGAGATACCGTTGAAGAGCCTCTCGTTCAATGCACGGAGTGACACGTGGGGCATCAACTTTCGGCGCCGCATCGGCCGCAATCGGCAGGCGGATGGCTGGGTGTCCAGGAACCGTTCCCAGAACCCGATCGTCTCGGGTCAGGCCGTCGGTTTCAGCGGTCTGCAGCAGGGTAGAGGCTTGGACGTCGTGCCGCAGATCACGATGACCGAAAGGAAGCTCTACGATCCCGCCAGCGCATCAGCGGATTTCGAGTCGTCTGACTTCGTACCGTCACTCGACGTTTTCTACAAGTTTACGCCCGAGCTTACGGGTGTCGTCACGTTGAACACCGATTTCTCGGCAACCGAGGTGGACGACCGCCAGGTCAATCTAACGCGGTTCAGCTTGTTCTTCCCCGAGAAGCGCGATTTCTTTCTGCAAGACTCGGATATCTTCGAGTTCGGCAGAATCGGTGGCGGCATGGGCGCCAACGCACACAACGGCCGGCCTTTCTTCTCGCGTACGATCGGCCTCAACGAGAATCGTGAGCCTGTCGATCTCACGGGTGGCGTCAAGCTCAGCGGCCGCGTCGGTCCCTGGAGTCTTGGCGTCCTCGGTGTGCGCCAGGATGAAAGCGGGGAAATCGGGGCGAGTGATCTCTTCGTCGGGCGAGCTGCGATGAACGTGCTCGCCGAGTCGAGTGTCGGCATGATCTTCACGGACGGCGATCCGCAGTCCGATCGTGATAACAGCGTCGTCGGTTTCGATTTTCGCTATCAAAACTCACGTCTGGCCAGCGGCCGTACGTTCGAGGCAGAGACTTGGTATCAGAAAAGCGAGACGCCGGGTCTCGAGGACAACGACGAGGCTTACGGCTTCGGCCTCAGGCATAACAGCTTCGACGGCTTCGGCGGCTTCTTCGAGTTCCGTGAGATTCAGGAGAATTTCAATCCCGCGCTCGGCTTCGTGAACCGCGCTGGCATTCGCCGGATAAACGGTAACGTCACTTACTATTATCGGCCGCGCGACAGCGCGTTGCGTTCCTACCATGCGCGCCTCGGCTTTAGTCGATTCGAGCGGCTGTCGGACGGCCAGATCCAGAGCGACTTCATGTTTCTACGTCTTTTCGAAGTGCAGAATCATGTCGGCGACCGGATCGGCATGACCTACAGGCCCCAGCGCGAGAATCTCTTCGAGGAGTTCGAGATCGCCGACGGCGTCGTTATTCCGATAGGCGACTACGAGTGGGACGCCTACCGAATCGAGATGCGCACGGGCCCGCAGCGAAGATTCGCGGCCAATCTGCAGGTCGACTTCGGTGATTTTTACGGCGGCGAGAGACTCGGCGTCAATCCGACGATCACGTGGCGGCCGTCGCGGCACTTCCTCTTCGATCTGTCGTATCAGCTCAACGAAGTCGATCTGCCTCAGGGATCCTTTACGACGCGTTTGACGCGCTTGCGGGCCGATTTCGTTTTTTCGTCACGGGTTTCGTGGGTCAATATCCTGCAATGGGATAACGATTCCAACGCGCTCGGCCTCAACAGTCGGCTGCATTGGATTCCACGTGCGGGCCAGGAGGCGTTTCTCGTCCTTAATCACACGCTGCAAGACATCGACCTCAATCGCCACTTTCGCTCCGAAGCTGCCGACGTGACGCTGAAGTTCATCTATACGTTCCGCTACTAGATGCTGGATCCGAATGCGTGTTTTGCAGCATTCTGGAGAAGGAATTGCCCACCGGCTAAACTGGTGGGCGGTGGATTTACGCAGTTTCGTGCCTGAACAATGTTGATCTTTCGTCAGCTCATCGACTACAGGTCGAGCACCTATACCTATCTGCTGGCCGATGCGGACACACGCGAGGCGATTCTGATCGACTCCGTGTTCGAGCAGGCGCAACGCGATGCAGCGCTTATTCGCGAGCTCAACCTCAAACTGTTGTGCACGCTAGAGACGCATGTTCATGCAGATCACATCACGGGCGCTTGGCTCGCTAAGCAGCGTTTTGGGAGCGAGGTCGTGATCAGCAAGGCCAGCGGAGCGGAGTGCGCAGATCGTTTTCTCGAGCATGGCGACCGCGTCGATTTCGGCAAGCGCTATGTATGTGCGCGCGCGACGCCTGGGCATACAAACGGCTGTATGACCTTTGTGCTGGACGACGAGAGTCGTGCTTTCACGGGGGACTGTTTGTTGGTTCGCGGCGCTGGACGCACGGATTTCCAACAAGGCGATGCGGCGACGATGTATCGCTCCGTCTACTCGCAGATTCTCACGCTTCCGGAGAGCTGCCTGCTGTATCCTGGACATGACTATCGCGGTATTACCGCGACGAGTGTTGCCGAGGAGCGCGCGTTCAATCCCCGTCTCGGTGGAGAGCTTAGCGAAACGGATTTCATCGGCTATATGGAGAACCTCGGCCTCGCGCATCCGAAACAGATGGACGTTGCGGTGCCCGCAAACATGAAATGTGGCCGCCCGGACGTCGTCGAAGGGGCCACGGACGAGCCTGACTGGGCGCCGCTCAACTATACGTTCGCAGGGATCTGGGAGATCGTGCCCGAGTGGGTCGAGGAGAATACGGGTTCCGTCTACGTACTCGACGTACGCGAGCAAGACGAGTTCGACGGGCCGCTCGGTCATATTGCCGACGCGCAGCTCATACCGCTGGGTGAGCTCGAGCAGCGCGTCGACGAATTACCTCGTGACCGACCCGTCATCACAGTCTGCCGTGCGGGTGGGCGGTCGGCTAGGGCAACTTTGATTCTCAAGAGTGCAGGTATCGAGCAATGTGCGAATCTGGCGGGCGGCATGCTGCGCTGGCGTGCGCTACACTTGCCGGTGATCGGCGGCGCAGACTGATACCGCTGCGCGGGCCGGACGAAAATTAGCGGAGGACGAAAGTCATGGCTGAAGCGGGATCTGAGCAAACGACGGCCGCGCCGACAGGACAGCGGCTATGGATGGGTACGCTCGTGGCGCTTGCTGCGGGGCTCGTGCTGCTCGTCACGGCGATCCTGCCGGCCGAATACGGCATCGATCCGACGGGTATTGGCGGGGCGCTCGGTCTCACGGCGCTGACGGCGCCACCGACACGAACGCTCGAGATCGTCGACGTCATCGGCGGAAACGAGGAGGTGCGCACGGTCGAAATCCCGGCCTACAACGAGCCGGTGCCGCTGCCGAATCCCGGCGTGCACCAGGACCAGGAAGCCGAGGGTGCCGCACAGACGCGCACGATGGCGGTCACGATTCCGGCCGAGTCAGAGACCGAGATCAAGACCGTGTTGTCGGAAGGCAAGATGATCCTTTATACCTGGTCGGTTGACCGGGGCAACATCTATTCTGATTTTCACGGTCACGACCCTACCATCAGTGATGAATTCTGGGTTCGATACCGTGAGCATCAGGAAGGCTCCGGCGGCAGCGGATCGCTCGTTGCGCCGTTCAGCGGTGAGCACGGCTGGTATTGGCTCAACTACAACGAGTATCCCGTCACAGTCACGCTGACGTTCACGGGTTATTTCGACGACGTTATCGACTACGGAATTTTTTGATAGCGCAGGTCAATCGCGCGTCGGCATCGGCTCGCGATAGACCGACTGAGCGAGCACGTTGCTGACTGAGGTTGCCAGCAACATCATCGCCGCCATCGGCAAGAGGCTACCGTCGAACAGCACGCTCGTCAGCGCGCCTAGGCTCGATCCGAGCGCGAACATCAACACGGTGTACAGTGCCGCGGCACTACCGCTCAGTCGCTTGAAGTAACCCATGTAAACGGCGTTACCCGACGGGCTGGTCAAGCCTACGCTGCCGATCCCAACCATGATGAGTGGCACGACGACCCATATCGTCGCCCACCCGGCCAACACGGCAGCCAGCAGCGTCGCGACAGCGACCCACTGCACGGCGCAACCGATGCGGAACATGAGCCGCGGGTCGATGCGCGGCAGCAGTTTCATACAGATGAGATTGGCTGCCATCAGCGAGAGCGCGCTGGCTCCAAAGAAATACGGAAAGATGCTCGGCGAGAAGCCGAAGTATTCGATATACAGGAACGACGAGTTCGGCAGGAAAACCATGAGGACCGAGGCGGCCGTAGCCATCGATACCGCATAGCGCGCTGGGACTCGCCGGCCATCGACGCGACGGTTGAGAACCTCGTAGACCTGCTTGAACGTGGCGAGGAAGGAAATCGGCAGTCTTGGGCCTGCGCGCGTCTCCGGAATGCGCAGTCCATACCAAGCAATCAGCACGAGGGCGTAGGCAACGAGGAAAAGAAAAATGGCGCGCCAGCTCAGCGGCAGCAAGATCGCACCGGCAAACGGCGCGAGCAGCGGCGCGAGCAGCATGATGAGCATGACGATCGCGAACTTTTCCCCGGCCTCCGAGGGACTGTACATGTCGCGCACGGCCGCGAGGCTCACGACGCTTGCGAAGCCGCCGCCGAGCGCCTGCGCGAGACGCAGTCCGAGAACGAGGCCGATCGAATCTGCCTGAGCGATACCGAGGCTCGCGATCACATAAACGCTGAGCCCCCATAGGCCGACGGTCTTGCGGCCGATCTGATCCGACAGTGAGCCACCAAAGAACTGACCGAAGCCGAATGCGATCAGGTAAAGGCTGACCGTGTAATTCACGATCTCGATGCTCGTTCCGAACGTGCGTGCCATCGTCGGCAACGCAGGCAGGTAGGCGTCGACCGTCAGCGGCCCGAGCGCGGTCAGCGCGCCCAAGAACACGAGGAAGTATGCGGGCATTGCGGGGCTGCCGGCGTTAGTCGTGTCGGCGGTCATTCGTCGTGGAGTCTAGTCGACAGCGTATTGGGTGGCCGTCAGGTCAAACGAGACGCAACGCTATCACAATTGCCAATCGCGAAGGTGGTCGATCTGCTCTGTAGCTGGTCGCGCGATCCCGACGATGCAAATCTGGGCTACACTGCCAGGCAATGCCACCTCGACCCAGCCTCAGACGATGGGTGTATGCGGCCGGCCTCGCATGCTCGGCCGCAATCGCTGCGCTCGGCCAAGAGAGTCACGAACAATCGGAGTTCTATTTCGCCCGGCTGGCGTTCGGCCTGCACGGTAACGCTTACGGAACGTGGCGCTCGGAGCCGTGGCTGCGGGACTGGCCCGAAGCCGATTTCCATTTCACGCAGGGGCTCGGTCGGTTAACGCGCATACGCACGACCTCGGAGAACCGCCAAGTGTCGATCGACGAGGACGCGTTGTTCGATTCTCCAATGGTCTACGCCGTCAAAGCTGGTTACATGCGATTGAACGACGCGCAAGCAGCGCGTCTGCGGGAATTCCTGCTGCGCGGTGGCTTTCTTATCGTCGATGATTTTCACGGCCCGGACGAGTGGGCCGAATTCGCCGCATCGATGCAGCGGGTCTTTCCAGACAGGCAGATTGTCGACATTCCGTCTGACGATGAGATCTTTCACGTGCTTTACGATCTCGATCAGCGCACGCAAATTCCCGGACGTCAGGCAATCTGGCGGGGCGTGACTTGGGAGGATCCGCGCGGTAAGACACCTTACTGGCGCGGCATCTATGACGATCATGATCGCCTACTGGTAGCCATCAACTTCAATATGGACCTCGGCGATGCATGGGAGCACGCGGACGATCCCTTTTATCCGGAGCCTCTAACGGCCCTGGCTTACCGCTTTGGCGTGAACTACGTCATCTATTCGATGACGCATTAACAGGCACGTCAGCGAAAGCGTCGTTGGCCCTCGTCCCAGCCCAGCTCATAGCCGACCTCGTAGCCGTGCTCGGTATCATCCCTGGGCGCACGCGGGCCCTTGCGTGGCATTCGCGGGCACAGTGGAATGGCTGGATCGAAGATAGAGCCGGAGGAACGCTTGTAGCCTTCGTAATAGCCCCGGTGAAATCCCTGGCAGAACTCGTCCTGGCCCGCTGGCGCTGTGAGCGGCACTAGCGCGGTCAGGGCGATAACGAACAGTTGTCGTGATTTGCGCACAGACATGGAGGTCTCCCCCTCGAAGGTCTCAGTAATGTACCAGGTTTTTCGGCGCTGCAACTGGATTGCGCACGCGACTGCCGTATGATGGCGCCGGCGTTGGCGAGTCCGCGTCTGGGCTCGATAAGGGGATACAGGAATGCGAATCGCGATGATGGGCTCGGGCGGAGTCGGCGGCTATTTCGGCGGACGGATGGCGGCGAGCGGTTGCGACGTCACCTTCATTGCGCGCGGTCGCCACCTTGCGGCCATGCGCGAGCACGGATTGCGTATCGACAGCCGGGATGTCGGCGATGCGACGATCAAGCCCGTCCAGGCAACCGAGAACCCTGCCGAGGTCGGCGAGGTCGATTACGTCATCGTCGGTGTGAAGCTCTGGGATACGGCCGCGGCGGGTGAGGCGATTCTGCCGATGCTCGGACCGGATACGACCGTGCTATCGCTGCAAAACGGTGTCGATAGCGATGACGTGTTGGCACCTATCGTTGGCGAGCAGCGTTTGATCGGGGGTGTGGCGTTTATTGCCAGCTCTATCGGTGCGCCTGGCGTCATCAAGCACATCGGTACGATGCAGCGCATCGTTATCGGCGAGCGTACTGGTGGGTCGTCCGCGCGCGTAGAGGCGCTGCACGAGGCGATGGCCAACGGCGGCATCACGGCTGAGATCAGCAATGACATCGAGAAGACGATCTGGGAAAAATTTGTTTTTCTGATCGGATTGAGCGCGACGACGACGTTGATGCGCACGACACTCGGTCCGATTCGCGAAGACGTCGACGGACGAGAATTTCTCCTCGATGCTATGCGTGAGACGGTTGCAGTGGGGCGTGCAAAAGGTGTCGACTTGCCGATCGATTTCGCTGACGATCGCCTCGCGTTCGCCGACGGTTTGCCCGTGGACATGACCTCATCGATGCATCATGACCTCGAGAACGGTAATCTGCTCGAGGTCGCCTGGCTTAGTGGAACCGTGGCGCGGCTCGGCAAAGCGCTCGGGGTGCCGACGCCCGTGAATCACACGGTCTTCGCCGCATTGAAGGCACACGCTGCGCCGGGGCCGTGACGCGACCTCAGCTAACCGTACGTGCACTACGCACGCGGGCCGTCAGCCCGCCGATGCGCCGGCCGCTCGGCACGAGCGTGACACGCATGCACCGCGCACCGTTCGTCCTCGTCGAGCTCGAGACCGAAGAGGGCGTGACGGGGCGTGCACATGCGTACTGTTACGTCGAGCGTGCGGCACCGTTGATACGTGACGCGCTCGCGATTGCCGGTGAGGCAATCGTTGGCGCTTCCGTCGATCCACTCGAAATTCGCTCTACTCTCGATGCGAAGTTTCGCCTACTAGGCGTACACGGCATATTTGCGATGGGGCTATCGGCGCTCGACGTGGCGTGCTGGGACGCACTAGCGTTTGCTGCCGACGTTACGCTCGCCCGTTTTCTCGACAGCGGCGTCGATACAGTGCCGGCGTATAACAGCAACGGTTTGAGCATCGCGGAACCTGCGGCACTCGGTCCAGAGGCGCAAGCCTTGCTCGAGCCCGGGTTCGGCGCTTTGAAGATACGGCTCGGACGAGCGGATCCGGATGCAGATCTCGAAGCCGTGCGTGTAGTCCGTGCAGCTATTCCTGACGGTACGCCACTCATGGCCGATTACAACCAGTCGTTGACAGTCGCCGATGCAATGTCGCGGGGCCTGCAGCTCGAGCAAGACGATCTGTACTGGATCGAAGAGCCTGTCGCTGCCGACGATTTAAAGGGCTGCGCCGAGGTTGCCGCTGCCCTGACGACGCCCGTGCAGATCGGTGAGAATCTCTACGGCCCACGGGGCGCTGCGACGGCGATTGCACTCGGCGCGTCCGACTACCTGATGTACGACCTCATGCGCATCGGTGGCGTAAGCGGTTGGCTCGAGGCGGCAGCGCTCGCTTCGCGCGAAGGAATAGCGGTGTCGTCGCATCTGTATCCTGAGGTCAGCGTGCATCTGCTCGCAGCGACCGGCACCGCGCACTGGCTCGAGTACGTCGACTGGGCTGAGCCTTTTCTCGAAACTGGCATCGAGATCGTCGATGGTCGAGCGCAAGTGCCGGAGAGACCAGGCACTGGTGTCGTCTGGGACGAGACGGCGATCGCACGGTATGCTATGGAATAGCTCAAAGCAGAAGGTCGTGCAGCAAGCGCGCCCGTAAGGGGGATGTCATGAGAAGAACGATCGTTGTCGCTTTTGGCCTCGTAGCGCTGACAATCCAGCCAGGGTTTGCACAAGGTCTGGCCGATGCTGAAGACGTCCAGATTCGCACGCAACAACTCGCCGATGACCTTTATATATTGTTCTTCGAGACGGGCGGCAATCTGCTCGTGTCGATCGGTGAGCAGGGCGTCTTGATCGTCGACGATCAATTCCAGCACCGCGTGTCCGCTTATCAAGCGCGGATACGAGAGCTCGGCGGTGGCGACATCGATGTCGTCCTGAATACGCACTGGCATGCCGATCATGCCGAGGGCAATCGCGTCCTCGGCGCCTCCGGGAGCTGGATCGTCTCACACATCAACTCGCGCGAGATCCTCAAGCGCGAGCGCATCGTGAATACCGTTCAGCGTCAGACGACCTACGAGCCTTGGGAAGAGGCGGCGCTGCCTGTCGCGACGTTCGACGACACCATGCAAGTGCATTTCAATGGAGAGCGAATCGACCTGATGCACTTCGGCCGCGCGCACACGACGGGCGATGCCGCCGTCATACTGCGCAATCACAACGTCGTGCATCTGGGCGACGTCTTCAATACCTCGTCTTATCCTTTCATCGACGCCGACAACGGCGGTCACGTCGACGGCGTGATCCAGTTTTGCGAAGGCGTGCTCATGGAAATCGACGAGGATACTGTCGTCGTGCCCGGTCACGGGGAGGCGGCAACTTATGCCGATCTGCGCAATTACGTCGAGATGGTNNAACGGCGGTCACGTCGACGGCGTCATCCAGTTTTGTGAGGCCGTGCTGATGCAAATCAACGAGGACACGGTTGTCGTGCCCGGCCATGGCGAAGCGGGGACGTACGCGGATCTGCGCGACTATGTCGACATGGTCAGGACCGTGCGCGATCGAATCGCTGCGCTCATTGCCGATGGCGCGAGCCTCGACGAAGTGGTCGCCGCGAATCCAACGGCAGACTGGGATGACGAGCTGACGAACTCGATCCGATTGATCGACCGGATCTACGCGAACCTTACGCGCTGAGAGTTTCGGGAGACGCGCCGAACCGAGAGGCGCTGCTACTGTTGCGATGCAGCTTCAAACTCCGACGCTCGAACTTGTGCGCCTCGGACGGCATTGATGATGCCGTAGTTGCTCTCATGGCATGCCCACTCGAACAGGCCGGGCGGATCGAGCTTGGGCCAGGGCACCTCGAACGTCCATGGCGCCTCCCACGTCGTCGGATCCGTCAGGGTCGCCTCATACAGCAGCAAATCTTCCTCGATACGCGTGAAACGCTCGACGAGATGCAAGTTCGGGCCGGCTTCTTGGATTCGTCTGATTCTCGCGTGCTCGCGGAAGTTCGTCGTCTCGACGACGAGCGTTTCGCCTTCCCAATGGCCTCGTGAGATACCCAAATACGTGCCGACGTTAGCCGGCGGCGCCGCGCGCCCGTCCAGCGGGATGATTCGCACGTCACTATTGGTCTGCGTGATGAACACGATGTAGTCGGGGGTCTGAATGAGCTGAGATTCACCGACGGCCTGGGCAGCCGGAACGCGCGGTGGCCCCTGATCGCCCGTGATGCATCGCTCGTAGAGATTGCGCGACTGCAGCGTGTCACGCGGTGCGTGGCGCTCGAAGCGTACTCTGCCTTCGGCTGTCAGCGGCGGTTTTCGTCCGTTCGGTGGATCCACGATCAGCGATGTACGCAAATTGGGCCGGATGCCGGTCTGCCAGTTGTCCATGCCGAACTCCGCCCAGTCGTAATGCACCGTAGCCGGGTCCGTCGCGGCGTCGCCGAGGACGCCACGACCGTACGCTTCAATAGCCTCCTGCGGCGTGTAGAACGGCTTGTCCCCGAGCTCGACGGGCCGTTCCATCGGTGTGTAGCTTGCGCTGACCCAGTAGCCTGCAACGTCGGGATCACCCCACGGCGTGCGCAGGCCGCTCGGCTGCATGCGGCTCGGATCCCAGACGCCCTCGATGGCGCGTTGCATTGCAGAATCGACCTCGGCTTCGAAATACGCGTACGTCTCATCGGGCGAGTGCGGCGAGGCGGCGCGGGCGGCCTCCAGTGTTTCCGGTGCTCGCTGATTGACGAGAGCCGACGGCGGTGGGGACTGTCCGGCGAGGGGCAGTGGCGCGAGAAGCACGACCAGCAATCCAACAAAGCGCGGCAGTTCCTCGCGTGCTGCTGCCTGAACTCGCTTAGTCGCGGGACGCAGTCGTCTTGTTCGCCTGTGCATTACGCGATCTCCCCAACCGATGTCAGTAACACCCCGACTCAGTGGCCCGGAAGGTAGCCGCCGAATAGCGTCTCCGGCCAGCCGGCTGCCGTGACCACATAGTCTCGGGACTCATCGACCTGTCTACCGAGTCGCTCGAGATCGACACCAACGAGCTCGCCGCGCCACTTTCTGATTTCTCCGCCGATCAAGACGGTGTCTACATTGCTCGTGTCCATGCCGAGGACGACGGCACCATAGGCATTGTTGACGGGCATGACGTTGATCGCGTCCATTTGCAGCAGGATGAGATCGGCCTGTTTGCCCGGCGTGAGCGTGCCGGTTTTAGACGCCAGGCCGTTGTCGATCGCCCCTTGCACTGTCGCGAGCTCGATGACTTCGCGAACCGTGAGCAGCGTGGGGTCGGTGACTTCGCCAGCCCGCTCGCGCGCGAGCGCCTGCATGCGTTGCAGCGTGAAGATCGTGCGCATTTGCGTGAAGAAATCGCCTGGCATCTCGGTCTCGACGTCGAGGCTCAAGCTCGGGCGTATTCCGTAGTCGAGTGCTTTCTGGATCGGCGGCACACCGTGCCCCATCTCCATTTCAATAGCGGACGCGATCGAGACGTGCCCGCCGGTATCGGCGATGAGTTGCCATTCCTGCTCGAGCAGATTGGGCGCATGGATATAGGTGACGTCTGGGCCCATGACGCCGGCTAGCGGCAGCAAGTCGCCGGTCCCGTTGACGTGTGTTGTGATCGGCGCGCCGACCTCGCGTGCAACCGCCCAATGCTCCGCATTGAGTCCGGCAGCCAGCGCGAGTGTCAGTAGCTGATCGTCCGAGGAAAAATGTTCAGCCCGCAGCCGGCGGATGTCTTGCGGATACTCGTTCTGTGGACCGGCACTGCCACCGCCGAAGGCGTAGACACCGCGAATCCCGGATTCGCGGAGCCCTTCGATCGCAGCATCGGTATGCGCCGGGCTGTTGCCGATGTGCGACCAGTCCAAACACGTCGTGACACCTGCGTTGATGGCGCCGAGCGCGATGACGAGATCCCCGATATAGGCGTCCTCGGGACGAAAGACGTCGCGGGCAGTGCCGGTGATATCGCGCATATAGTCGCCAAGCACACCGTTCGGAAGGATGTTTCGGAGCGCTCCCTGCCACATGTGGCGATGCGTATCCACGAAGCCCGGCATGACGATCATGCTCGACGCGTCGATGACCTCGGCCGATGCTTCAATGGTCGGCTCGACGGCTGCGATGACCGGGCCCTCGATGAGCACGTCCGCGGTCTCGAAATCACCGACGTTCGGGTCCATCGAGATCACGGTTCCGCCCTTGAGAAGCATGCGTTCGCCGGTCGGGAGACCGGTTTGCATCGCGCCTCGGGAGCCGCAGCCGAGTAGCGAGCCCGCACATAAGGCGGCGGCACCGCGGATTACGGCTCGGCGCGAGACTAGCCTGTTCCGGCTTTGCACCGAGCAGTTCCCGATTTCAGGCGCTTTGGCACGTACGGACACGCTGGCTTCCCCCTGATCCTCTGCTTCACGGCTCCTGGATCCTACCGAGCCGCGGTGCTATGCAGTCTAGCGTCTTTCGTCGCGGTTCGTTTAGCCTGGAGCTGCCGAGGCGGTAGTCGCGCGCGAAATCGCCTTGAAATCATTCGCCGTGATTTCAATAATGGCCGCTAACGCTACGTCAGTAGGGGAATTGTTATGCGTCGTGCGGGCTCGCTTATCGTCACACTGTCCTTCGCGGCAACTGCCGCCGCGCATCATTCGCCGAATTTGCATTTCGATCGTAACGATGTGGCCGCGATCTCCGGGGAGATCCGCAGCGTCGCCTGGCGAAATCCACACACGGAGCTGATCGTCTCGGCGCCTGACGACGAGGGGCGGCAGGTCGATTGGGTGATCGACACTCGAAGTGCATCGCAGTTTCTGCGCGCTGGCTTGGGCCCTGAGATGTTCCAGGTCGGCGACCCGATCCGCATCGCAGGTTTTCGCGGGCGACGTAACCGCAATGCGCTGTTTTCGACAAACATTCTTCTCGCCGACGGTCGCGAGCTCGTCGCGGACAACTTCGCGGCCGCGCGCTGGAGTCCCGAGCGCGCGGTCATGCTCGTCTCGGGTGGAGGCCCCGCACAGCAGAGCAATGCGCCGGTAAGTGACGGGCAGGGCATATTCCGCGTCTGGAGTCGCGATCGTTCGAATCATGGGATTCGAGGAACGGGCCGCTCATTGTGGCTGGACAGCTACCCGCTCACGGAGCAGGCACGCAGCGTTCAGGAAAATTGGGATCGTGTTGCCGATAACCCCTATATTCGCTGCGAGACGGGTATGCCGGCGATCATGGATCTCGGCACGCCGATGCAGTTCGTGCAGGAGGGTGACGACATCGTGCTCTATCTGGAGGAGCAGGACACGGTGCGGCGCATTCACATGACGAGCAGCGCCGAGGCCGATGGCAGCACGCCACTCGGACACTCCCTTGGACGATGGGAGGGGAGTTCGCTCGTTGTCTCGACCACCGACGTCGACTGGCCATGGTTCGATCAGTCCGGCGTGCCGCAGTCACGAGACGTCGAGTTCACAGAGCGATTCACGCCGAGTGAGGACGGTCGAGTGTTGACCTACTCGATCACCGTCACGGATCCAGCTACGTTCACGGAGGCCGTCACATTAGAGCGGTATTGGATCTGGGTGCCCGGCGAGCAGATCAGGCCCTACAACTGCACATGGAACCGCGAGGACCTCTAGTCAATCTTCTGTAGATGCTTACGAACGAGGTGCTTCGAACGCCTTTAGCACTTCGCGCGCAAGATCCCAGCGACTGAATCCCTGGCGACCGTAGTCGTAGGTCTCCTCCTGCTGTGCGTTGGACCCGACAGGCCAGCACCGTGGGAGCGCGACGAGCAACTCGCGACAAGTTTCTTCGCGTACCTTGCCTTTAATCATCAGTCCTCCTCGTAGACCAGGCCGTCCGAGGGGCGGTGGAACCGCTCGATATGGAGCAGGCGTGAGCCGTCTCGGGCCGGAAATCCCAACACGACGATCTCGTCCCCGACTAGAAGCGTCTCGGACGTGACGCCCTGTTCGGCCATGTCCTCGACATCGTCCATCTCGAGCGTCCAGGTTTGCACATTGCCGGCTTCGTCGGCGATGTCCATGCGAAGTCGAGAGTGGGGATTGCGCAGCAGGATTTCGACGACGGTACCTTCGACCGTGACCGGGTTGCGCGGATCGTATTGTCCTGCGATCGAGTGGTGTGCGTTGGCGTTCATCGCGACGAGGAGCGCTGCAGAATTGACAATGACAAGAATCGGACGTCGTAAGGCCGCCACTGCGTACCCTCCTAGGCCGGCTCGAGCCAACCTGTATCTCGATGTCGAGGCGATGTCCGCTCCGAGCCGGGAG